>Ga0307468_100000027_pt1 | contig 107438 bp, 94 predicted proteins | sample atmdna_FD_203085 | JGI IMG/M metagenome (GOLD analysis project Ga0307468, IMG submission 203085) | Hardwood forest soil microbial communities from Morgan-Monroe State Forest, Indiana, United States - atmos_gases AM2C_05 | ecosystem: Environmental > Terrestrial > Soil > Temperate forest > Bulk...
CATCAACTGCGCCCCCAGCAGCGCCGCCGTCCAGTCGCGGCTGACTCGGTAGCAGGCCGCCGTCAGGTAATAGACCGCCGGTGGATAGTAGCTCGTCGTTGGTGCGCCAAACCCCCGATTGGTCTCTTCTTCCCAGCGCGGATAGACCTCGCCTGCCGCCAGCCCTCGATAAAACGACCTCATCTGATCGTAGTGCAGAAACATATCGTGAGTCGTCGGCATTCTCAGTCCCGAAGCGCTGCCGTCTGCACCCTGGCCCATGAAAAAGAAAGGCGCGACGGCGATGATCGTCAACGCGGCGGCGAACAGAACGACCAGCAGCGGCGCAAGCCATCGCTTGCGCGCACTGGCTTGATGAAGAGTTGTAGTCGAGAATGATTCCTTCTGCGCTTCGATCATTGTGAATGACCCCGATAGCCCAGCCACTGGTTGCCCCGAATGAATCAAGTTGATTGAGTCAGGAATGCTAACATAGCCCTAGAGTCGCGGAAAACTTGTGCGCGTTCGCAGCCTGTATATCAACAACGCGGATGATCCAACCATTTACGGCAGCCCATTCGCTCAGGTCATTACCAGCCGCCGTTTGCGCGGTCATACCGCGAGCGTGTAGAAATGTGAGTTGACGATATTAAGGAGGGCTTGACAACCATGACTGCTGTTGACACCAAACACGCGCAACCGTTGACTGATGACGAGGTGCAGAAAATGACGGCCTACTGGCGCGCGGCCAACTATCTATCGGTCGGACAGATCTACCTGTACGACAACCCGCTGCTGCGCGTGCCGTTGCGCGTCGAACATGTCAAACCGCGACTGCTCGGCCACTGGGGAACGACGCCGGGCCTCAACTTCATCTACGTGCATCTGAATCGTGTCATCAAGGCGCGCGATCTTAATGTAATTTATATCGCAGGGCCCGGACATGGCGGGCCGGGGCTGGTTGCCAATACCTATCTGGAGGGAACCTACAGCGAGTTTTATCCCAACATCTCGCAGGATGTCGACGGCATGAAAAAACTGTTCAAGCAGTTTTCGTTTCCCGGCGGCATCCCCAGTCATGTCGCGCCGGAAACCCCCGGCTCGATTCATGAAGGCGGTGAACTCGGATATTCCCTGGTGCACGCCTACGGTGCGGTAATGGACAACCCCGATCTGCTGGCGGCTTGCGTGATTGGCGATGGCGAGGCCGAAACCGGCGCTCTGGCGGCAAGCTGGCACTCAAATAAATTTCTCAACCCGGTGCGCGACGGCGTCGTCTTGCCGATCCTGCACCTGAACGGCTACAAGATTGCCAACCCGACGGTGCTGGCGCGAATCAGTGAAGAAGAACTGCGCAGTCTGTTTATCGGCTATGGTTATAAGCCTCACTTCGTCGAAGGCGACGACCCCGCAACGATGCAACAGTTGATGGCGGCGACGATGGATGCGGTGCTTGATGAAATCAAAACGATTCAAGAAGAAGCACGGCGCAATGGTTTCAAGCGTCGTCCGCAATGGCCGATGATCGTCCTGCGCACGCCCAAGGGCTGGACAGGGCCGAAGATGGTCGACGGCAAGCCTACGGAAAATTCGTATCGCTCGCATCAGGTGCCGCTTGCCGATATCGCCAACAAACCGGAGCATCTGCGACAGCTCGAAGAATGGATGCGAAGTTACAATCCCGAAGAACTTTTTGATGAGACGGGAAGCCTGCGGCCAGAATTGCGCGAGCTTGCGCCCGATGGCAATCGCCGCATGGGAGCCAACCCACATGCCAATGGCGGTCTGCTGCTCGTCGATTTGAAGATGCCGGATTATCGCGACTATGCGATCAAACTGCCGAAGCCGGGGGCTGTCGAAGCCGGGGCGACGGCGGTGATGGGCGAGTTTTTGCGCGACGTGATGAAGCTCAACGCCGACAGCCGCAACTTTCGCGTGATGGGGCCGGACGAAACCGCCTCGAACCGCCTCAACGCACTCTTTGAAGTGACCGACCGCGTCTTTACAGAGACGATCTTGCCCACGGACGATCATCTTTCGCCCGACGGGCGGGTGATGGAAGTCTTGAGCGAGCACATGTGCCAGGGTTGGCTGGAAGGCTATCTGCTGACCGGGCGGCATGGTCTTTTTTCATGCTATGAGGCGTTCATTCACATCATCGATTCGATGTTCAACCAGCATGCCAAATGGCTGAAGACGACACGCCATATCCCCTGGCGGCGTCCCATTGCTTCGCTCAATTATCTGCTATCCTCACACGTCTGGCGGCAGGATCATAACGGTTTCAGTCACCAGGATCCCGGATTCATCGATCTCGTCGTCAACAAGAAGGCCGAAATAGTCCGCGTCTATCTGCCGCCGGATGCTAACACTTTGCTGTCCGTAACCAATCACTGCTTGCGTAGTCGTCATTACATTAATGTTATCGTCGCCGGCAAACAGCCCGCGCCGCAATGGCTGGACATCGACGCGGCGACGCGGCATTGCGCTGCCGGCATAGGCATCTGGGAATGGGCGAGCAACGATGAAGGAGTGGAACCCGACGTGGTGTTGGCTTGCGCCGGCGACGTGCCGACGCTGGAAACCCTGGCCGCAGTCGATATTCTTCGCCAGCACTTTGCCGACCTGAAGATTCGCCTGGTCAACGTCGTCGACCTGATGACCTTGCAGCCGGCAGCCGAGCACCCGCACGGATTGTCTGACAAGGATTTCGATTCTCTCTTCACGCGCGACAAGCCGATCATCTTCGCCTTTCACGGCTACCCGTGGTTGATTCACCGGCTGGTATACCGCAGAACCAACCACGCGAACCTGCATGTGCGCGGCTACAAAGAGGAGGGCACGACGACGACGCCATTTGATATGACGGTGCTAAACGATGTTGATCGCTTTCACCTGGTCAACGATGTGATTGATCGCGTGCCGAAGCTCGGCGCAAGAGCGGCTTATGTAAAACAGGCCATGCGTGACAGGCTTTTCGACCACAAGCAATACATTCAGAAGTATGGCGACGACATGCCGGAAGTACGTGACTGGAAGTGGCCTTATTGAGGCGCGAGCCTTCAGCCTTGCAAGAACAATTAAGGCTTCTTCTAACTTCATGCCATTGCCCCTGCGGGACTTTTTGCTTATGGCGAAATTCCGTGACTTACTCAAGCAGCGGCAGGAAGTCGTCTTTCGGTCTGGCGACCAGACGATGCTCCATGATCGTGCGCGCGCAGGCATTCCAGCGCAACGTCGCGTCATCGTTTTCCGGCGGACGCAGGGCTTCGGCCTTTTCGTACCAGATCATGGCTTCGCGCAAGCCGTCATGCGCCGCATACTTGGCATCGTGGAACCCTTTGTGGAGTTGCGCCCTGGCCTTTCTCTCGCAGATGATCCCGGCATAGTAGGCACGCTCGTAATCGCCTTGCAGACGATTGAGCAATTCGCGCGGACGGCTTTCCGCTAATCGCCTATCAAACTGATCGGTCAGCGCCAACAGCAGCACGACCAGCGCCCGCTGGTCATCCGGTTCGATCCGCAGGATGTCAAGGCAGATGCTCTCAGCCTCCGCCGGCTCGTTCAATAACCGGTAGCGCTCGGCTTTTTCGATGGACCTGGGGATGGCTTCCCTGGATATGTTTTTGAGTTCAAACATGATGGCCTCCCGAACCCATGGTCACATTGATCGCCTTTTCCGCTCAACCCCGCGTCAATGAATCGACGCGCTGACGACGCCATTCATGAGCGCGGCTTAAAGATGCGGAATAGCCTCTTCAGCGGATCGTAGAATTGATCGACGACGCGCTCTTTGAGCGGGATGATGGCGTTATCGGTAATCGTGATGCTCTCAGGACAGACCTTCGTGCAGCACTTGGTAATATTGCAATAACCGATGCCGTCAGTCTTCATCAATTCTTCAGTCCGATCTTCGATGTCCAGGGGATGCATCTCCAGGGCGGCAGCGTAAACGAAGAAGCGCGGGCCGATGAACTCTTCATGCTTGTGGTGGTCGCGCAGCACATGGCAGACGTTCTGGCATAAGTAGCATTCAATACATTTGCGGAACTCTTGAACGCGATCCACATCCGCCTGCGCCATTCGCCAGCTGCCGTCGGCGGCGTCGGGCGGTCGCGGCTTGAATTTCTTGATTCGCTGCTTCACGCGATAATTCCAGGTCACATCGGTTACTAAATCTTTGATCGGCGGAAATGCCTGCATCGGCTCGACGGTGACCGGCTCGGCCAGCGGCAGTTCGCTCAACCGCGTCATGCACATCAAGCGCGGCATGCCGTTGACCTCCGCCGAGCACGAGCCGCACTTGCCGGCTTTGCAATTCCAGCGCGCCGCCAGGTCGTTGGCCGACTCGGCTTGAATTTGCAGCACGGCGTCGAGCACCACCATGCCTTTCGTCACTTCGGTCGAGTAGTCTTTGAGTTCGCCACCCTCTGCGTCACCGCGCCAGATTCTGAAGGTCGCACTTGGCATCACTTCATCTCCTCGATGATCTGTTTAAGCTCCGGCGGCATCTCCGGGATTGTCCTGCGCCTGACCTGCATCTCGCCGTCCGCAGCTTTTTGGATGATGATGTTGAACTTGCTGAACGCCTCATCCTTGTTGGGGTAGTCGTCGCGGAACTGCGCTCCCCGGCTCTCTTTGCGCTCAATGCCGGCGCGCGTGATCGCCTCAGAGACCGTCAGCAAACTCTCCAGATCAAGCGCCGTGTGCCAGCCAGGATTATATTCGCGATTGCCTGTAGCGCCGACGCGCCCTGCGCGTTCCTTGAGCGCGCCGATGCCGTCGAGCGCTCGCTGCATTTCATCTTCGCGCCGCACGATGCCGACCAGTTCCTGCATCATCTCCTGCAAATCATGCTGAATCTGGTAAGGCCCTTCCGCCGAACCTGTGGCGCGTTCAAACGGCTCCAACGCACGCCGCGCCGTCTGTTCAACTGCGCTCTGATCAATCGTGCCGGCGGGGTTCTCTTTGGCGAACTGTGCAGCATACTGGCCGGCGCGTTTGCCGAAAACCAGCAGATCGGACAGCGAGTTTCCGCCGAGCCGGTTAGCGCCGTGCAGCCCCGCCGCGCACTCGCCGGCAGCAAACAAGCCCGGCACGCTGGACATCTGCGTATCGCCATCAACACGGACGCCGCCCATCATATAGTGAGTCGTCGGCCCAACTTCCATGGGCTGTTCGGTGATGTCAATGTCGGCCAGTTGCTTGAACTGATGGTACATGCTCGGCAGCTTCTTTTTGATCACCTCGGCGGCATTCGGAAGCTTTTCTTTGATCCAGCGAATGTCGAGGTAGACGCCGCCGTGCGGGCTGCCGCGTCCCTCTTTGACTTCACGGACAATGCAGCGCGCCACGTGATCGCGCGTCAGCAGTTCAGGCGGACGCCTGGCGTTCTTATCGCCCTGCGTGTAGCGCCAGCCCTCTTCTTCGTTGTCGGCAGTCTGAGCGCGATAATTCTCAGGGATGTCGTCAAACATGAAGCGCCGCTGCATGCTGTTGATCAGAATGCCGCCCTCGCCGCGCACGCCTTCAGTCACCAGAATGCCGCGCACGCTCGGCGGCCAGACCATGCCCGTGGGATGGAACTGGACGAACTCCATGTCCATCAACTCAGCGCCGGCATGATAAGCCAGCGAGTGACCGTCGCCGGTGTATTCCCAGCTATTGCTGTTGATCTTGAAAGCCCGCCCTATGCCGCCAGTCGCCAGCACGACGGCTCCGGCATGAAAGAGGCGAAAGCGGCCTTTCTCGCGGTCATAGCCAAAAGCGCCGACGACCCGTTCGCCATCCTTGAGCAGGGTGAGCATAGTGACTTCCATGTGAAAGTCTATGCCCTGATAAATGCCGTGATCCTGGAGCGTGCGGATCATCTCAAGCCCTGTGCGGTCGCCGACGTGGGCGAGGCGAGGATACTTGTGACCGCCGAAGTTGCGTTGCAGGATGCGCCCGTCTTTGGTGCGATCAAAGACCGCTCCCCAGGCTTCGAGTTCGCGGACACAATCGGGGGCCTCGCGTGCATGAAGCTCGGCCATGCGCCAGTTGTTGACATACTGACCGCCGCGCATGGTGTCGGAGAAGTGAACGCGCCAGTTGTCCCGATCATCAACGTTGGCGAGCGCCGCTGCAATGCCGCCTTCGGCCATGACGGTGTGCGCTTTGCCCAGAAGCGACTTGCACACCACGCCGACCGAGACTCCAGAAGATGCGGCTTCAATCGCCGTTCGTAGGCCCGCGCCGCCCGCTCCAATAACCAGCACGTCGTATTCGTGCTTCTGGTGCTCGGCCATCAAATGATCCTCCAATCCGACCAGATGCCCATCGCACACAAGCGCACGTAGATGTCAGCAAAGGCCACAGAGAAAAGACTCATCCACGCCCACAGATGATGCCGGCGATTGAGACAACTCGAACAGTCATAAACGGTCTTGCGGCGCGGCGCTAGTGATAGCCGGTCGAGATAGCCGCCGACGAGGTGGCGCATGGAATGGCAGCCGAGCGTATAGCCGCCCAGCATCGTGACGTTGACGGCCAGAACCAGCGTGCCGACGCCGATGCCGAACACTTGCCGGCCCGTCGCCGGATCTGTGAACCACAGCGCTTTGTAAACGTCGTGCGCCAGGAGGACGAGGAACATCAACGCCAGGTAGAGAAAATAGCGGTGGATGTTCTGGATGATGAGCGGAAACGAACGCTCGCCGAGATAACTCTTGCGCGGTTCGCCGACGGCGCAGGCCGGCGGATCGGCCCAGAAGGCTTTGTAATAAGCGCCACGGTAATAATAGCAGGTCATGCGGAAGCCGCCCGGTGCCCAGAGGATCAGCAAAGCCGCAGAAAACGGCAGCGCTTTCGGCCACCATCCGGGTTTCGGGCCAAACCAACTGTGCGGCGAATCGCCAAAGAGCAAGGGCGAGTAGAAAGGGGATAGATATGAGCCATACTCATAGTGATTGCCCTGAAAAGCCGCCCACGTTGCATAGACAATGAAGGCAGATAAGCACAGGAAGACGAGCAAGGGCTGTGCCCACCAGACCCCTCGCCGCATGGTCTCGCCGAAGCGACGCCGTTTCAAGATAACTCCCGCTTGGGCCATCAAAGTTACCTCCTACTTGATTAATGCTGATTGGATAGCGCGGCGAGAATAACATAAGCAGCGGGCTTTTGGAAAGTCAGTCATTCAGTTCTTTGGTTGCAATGGCGACCGTGGCAAAGACAAGCGACAAGTGCCTGGCGACTTCCGTAAGGTTGATCACTCTACAGAATGCCGCCCGCGCCTTCTTCCCCGGCTTTGACGCCGTCGCCACCGCCGAAGCCATATCGAACCCTGGCGACCGGAATAATCGTCATGCCGTCGCGCTCTATCGGATCAGCGTAGACGCTTGCGGCGCGCGCACTCATTCCCAATTTTTCGGCCAGCCGAGCGATGAACGTATCGCTGCGGTTATACGGTTGCCATTTGCTGTTGAACTCTATGTTTTCAGTCATAGTTTCACCTCGCAGATTCGTTACTTATCTCACTCATTCTGACTATTCCCACTACCGGTGGATTTACTTGTTTTTCGCCTGGATGACGCGATGCCCGGCATCAGCAGGATAAATTACAATCGCCACGTCTCCTTCCTGACTCGCCGCCTGCTGATTCTCGCCACTGCCCATCGTCCTGATGCGCGCGTCATCGATCTTGAACTTCTGTGCGAGATACTGGCGCACGACCATTGCCCGCGCCTGCGAGAGTTTGAGGTTGTCTTCGCGCTCTCCTTTCATACCGGTATGCGCCACGACGACGGCCATTCCATAGGGATTGCTCTCCAGATAAGCGCCAACTTGATTCAACAGTTTCTCTTTGCTCAATTTCGCCGTGTCCGGCTTGCTGAACAGATCTTTGCCTGCAAAATTGAATTGCTTCAGCGGCGCGCGGCTGGGCAGTTTGCCGACAGCATGATCAGCCAACTCGGAAGAATCGTAATAGCCTCGATGCTTGAAAAAGCCTCTAAGCAGGAAGTTATGCTTGAGCGCTTCCATGTCATCTTGAAATGAAGAGACGCCGACTTTTGCCTGGCTGACCGTTGCTTGCAGGTCACGGTAAAACGTCCGGTCGTTGACCAGCGCGCCGATTGATCCCTGGCCGCTATTAATCTTGCCGGTAATGGCTTTCAGATAATCGCTCGCCTCGTTGACATTGGCTATGGCAATCTTAGACGAATCAATGGCCTCTTTCGCCGTATCGATCATCTGGTTGGCGCTCTTTGCCAGGTCGGAATAGTCGAAACCGGGACGGCTCTGTATCGTGTCGCCATCGCGCACCTGTTCGGCTTCGAGCGAGCCAAAGGAGATCGCCAGGTATTTGCTGCCCAGCAGCCCCTCGGTTTCGATTGAGGCGACGGAGTCCTGCTTGATCACATCTCGCGTGGCGTTTTCAAGTTCCATCTCAACCATTACCTTATCGCCAGGCGGGTGTGGCAGATTCATCTTCTGAACCGTGCCGATACGCACACCGCCGGCGCGCACCGGCGCACCTCCCTCAAGTCCGGCCACATTGTCGAATGGCGCGCTGATGCGGTAGGTTCGTTTGAAAAGAAATTGTTTGTTGCCGATCAGAAAAATCATGACGCCGAACATAATCAGCGCAATCAGAACGAATGCTCCAAGACGTGCGGTGCTGGACATTATTTCACCTCCCCGGATGCTTCTATGAATTTCGCTACAAATGGATCATCGCTCGCGATCATCTCCCGCAGCGTTCCTTCAAAGAAGATGCGGCCTTCGTTGAGCAAGGCGACGCGGTCGGCGACCTTCTCGACGCTTCGCATATCATGTGTGACGACAATTGAAGACATATGGCGCTCGTTCTGCAATTCGCGGATCAGTTCATTAATCTCGCTCGCGGTGATCGGATCGAGCCCGGCGGTCGGCTCATCAAGCAGCATGATTTCGGGATCAAGGGCGAGCGCCCGCGCCAGCCCGACACGTTTCTTCATGCCGCCCGACAGGTCGCCAGGCATCTTATCGACGGCCTCTTCCATCTGCACGCGAGCGAGCAACTCGCGGACGCGCGCCTGCCGCTGGTCATCCGTCATCGCCGTGTGACGCCGCAATGGGAAGGCGACGTTTTCTTCAACCGTCAACGAGTCATAAAGCGCCGCCTGTTGGAAGAGGAAGCCGACCTTCTTGCGCACACGGTTCAGATCGTCGAGCGACAGGGCGGCCATCTTCTCGCCATCGATTTCAATCTCACCGTCGTCGGGTTGCTGCAAACCGATTATCAATTTGAGCATCACGCTCTTGCCCGTGCCGCTGCGGCCAAGCACGGTTACGGTCTCGCCGCAATAGATTTCCAGGTCAAGGCGATCCAACACCTTCTGGTCGCCGAAGGTTTTACTCAGGCGGTGCAATCGAATGGCTGGCTTGTTGTCGTCTTGTTTAGTCATCGTCATTGTGGAAAAAGCGTGATGATCAAACGCACGAGCACAACGTCGGCGAGAATCACAAATAGTGAGGCCAGCACGACGGCGCTCGTCGACGCGCGACCGACGCCGGCGGTGCCGCCCCTGGCGTTCATGCCTTGAAAACAGCCGATCACGCCAATGATGAAACCGAAGACCACCGTCTTAAACGTCGACGGCAGAAAGTCTGCCAAATTCGCCTGCGCCAGACCTTGATTGAGAAAGAACCTCAGTGACATTGGTTCGACCAGCGCATTGGCAATCCAGCCGGTGACGATGCCGCAGAAATCGGCGGCGATGGTCAGCAGCGGCAGCATCAACATGCAGGCAAGGACGCGTGTCGCTACCAGAAATTTGTAAGGGTTGACTGCCGATGCTTCGATGGCATCGATCTGCTCTGTCACCTTCATCGAACCGAGTTCTGCGCCGATGCCTGCGCCGACGCGCCCGCTGACCACCAGCGCCGTGATGATTGGCCCGGTCTCTTTGACGAGCGAAAGAATGATCAACTGCGGCAATAACGACTTCGCGCCAAACTGCGCCATGCTGTCGCGCGTGTGCATGGACAAGACCACACCGATAGCCGCCCCTGCCATCGCCACCAGCGGCAGCGACTTCGCGCCAACCTCATCCATCTGCCGTAATAGTTCGCGGCCTTCATAAGGCGGCGTCACCATGGCTTTCACCAGCCGTGCGCAGAATTCACCAAGTTCACCAAACCATTCAAGCGTACTTAGCAGCAGCGTCTTCAGTCCTGCGGGAATGGCTTTCGCTACATCCGGTCGCGGCCCGCTCCCGGTTGAAATCGCTGATGCTTTTGCCCCAAATAAAACGGGGACTTGTGCAGACCGTTTCATAATTAATATTCCAGAGCGCCCGCTCATGATATAGCGAAACGCGCGCGGGCTGTCTTCATCAAGAGCTAAATCTTCTGGTGTATCTCCTCCAAACAGTTCTGAACTGTTTCGACTCACAGAAGCGTGCAACGGCGTGCTGGCTGCGTTTGCAATTCATTTTGCGCGGCAGAGTTCGGCAACATCATGCTGTTTTGCAAGGCTTGTGCCCAACGGATTGAGAATTGAAACGTCAGCCGCTTACGTCAAACAGACCATGCGCGACAAGCTTTCCAAGCACGCGCAGTCCATTCGGCAACATGGCGGCGACATACCAGAAGTAGGCAACTGGCGGTGGCTTGATATAAAAATGCGGCCCGGCTATGCCTATCGCATAGCCGGGCCGCGAGTCGCTAGGATGAGGGTTACGGCTCACTGCTAGTTCGGTTGAACGTTGTAGCTGATGTCAATCTCATTTCCTTTACCTACAGAAACATTGCCATTTGTCTGGATCGCCTTATACCGCATGGCGCAGTTGTACTGCCCATGCGGGGTATTTGGCGGACACGTAAAGACGACCGTGATGATCGCTTGATTCGCACCGATGGGAAGGCTGACATTCTGCGTACCATTTAGCGGGGTGGCGAAGATCGGACAGGCCGAGCTTATCGGGCCGTTTGGGTCGACCTTTACGGTGCCAGTGAAATGATGGTCATAGATTGAGCCGGTCAGCGTAATGTGCTTGGTCTGTCCCGGATGGATGTTGAAGGGAAGCTGGTTGGAAAAGATTTCCACGCTCGGCACCGTGTGGCCACCTGACTGTCCTATAACTTCATTTTCATTAACCGGGTGGTCGGGGTGCTTGAGATTAGATTCTGACATGGTCACTCCTAATGGCTTTTGTTAAGCCTGAATTTTTAGTGTGACTCCTCCTAGAGCCGTTAGACGAAAAAATTTTCGAGATATTGCAAAAAAGATATTGGCGAGAAAGCGAGTTGCATGAGCCAGCCGCGCCCGCTATGCGAAGTTGCTTTGCTGCTGCCGATAACTGGAAATGAGCGAGAACAGCGGATCGCACACGCCAATCCGTTTGGATGGCCTGCCCGGTTTGGCCACCCTGATATGAGCGTTAAGGGCTGTGTTATAATGAGGCAAATGGCCTGGGCATACATCATCAGTTCATCAGACCGGCGATTGTTCAAACGTTGCCGACGCGCCTGGGATTTCGACTCTCGTTTGAGACAGAACTACGAACCTATCAAGCCCCTGAGCGTGTTCAATTTTGACAAGGCCATACAGAAGGCCCTGGCGGTTTACTACTTTCCTGGCATGTGGGAATGGAACCGTGAGATTGTCCTGCCCCTGGCCTTAGAGGGCTTCTTAGAATCCATGCAGCAGCAGCGTGACCGGTACGAGGAACAGCAACGGCTATCGGCTGAACAAGAGCGCGATTGGCACGATCACCTTGAACTTGGCGAGTTGATGCTCAGCCGCTACTTTGGGTGGGCCGCTGCCATTGACCGCTTTTCGCCAATTCGCGTTGAGTCAGAGTTCGAAGTGAATATCCCCGATCCATTTCAACCGGGCAATGACTTGTTGATACAGGAAGGCGTGCCTATACGCTACCGTGGGCGCATCAATCTGCTGGTCGTCGATGGGCAGGACGCTTACTGGCTGGTCAAGCATCAGATCGTTGATGAGCGTTGGGATAACCTTGACGATCTGCGGCTCGACGAGGAAGGGGTTTCTCACTGCTGGGCATGGGAAAACTTTTTCCTGGGAATGAAGATCGCCGGCATCATCTACAACGAGATGCGCAAGTACCCTTATGGCGATGGCAGCGCCTCGGCGGACGCCAGGTCAATCGCCCATCACCCGCAAAGCCTACGCGAGAACGAGCCCGGCGCACAACATCGCCGAATGTATGCGCAGGCTGATCGGGAGCCTGGTCAAATAATCAAACAACAAGAGAATCAGTTTTTCCGGCGCACGCAGATTCCCCGTAGCCGAAAAGAACTCAAGACATTCGGCAGGCAACTGGCGCTTGAGGCATTAGACCTGGCTAATCCTGAGATACGGATTTATCCCAACCCGACAATAGAGAATTGCCGCCATTGCGCCTATCTACGGCCTTGTATGGCGATGAACGAAGGCGTCAGCGCCAGCGCGATTCTGGAAACCTCCTATCGCAAGCGGGGCGACGATGAGGTCGATCCAGGGCGTCCAGGCGGGTCTACATGGTCAGTTGACCGAGGAGCAATGCCGCCGAATTTTGGCCAGAAATCATAAACGGCAGGCGCAGCTTTCAACACCGGTGATTCCACCCCTGCTTGCTGAAATGTCCTTAGGGCGTCGAGCGCCGCCGGTGCCTCTCGATGTAGACGGGCCGCACAGTCACCTGTTGAATCAAGGAGGAAACCCGACGGTGGATGCAACCATAAAACCCGAAGGCAATAACAAAGGCCGCCAACTGCTAGAGGAGATCGATGTTCTGTGGATCACGGCAGGACTCGGTTGCGATGGCGATACGATTGCGATGACTGCCGCCACGCAGCCGAGTATTGAAGATGTCGTCATGGGAGCCATACCCGGAATTCCCAGAGTAAAACTTCACAATCCTTTCCTCGCCTATGAAAACGGCGACGAATTTATGGAATTCTTTTATCAGGCCGAAGCCGGCAAACTCGACCCTTTCATACTGGTCATCGAAGGCTCTATTCCGAATGAAGCGAACAAAGACGAAGGCTACTGGGCGGCGTTCGGCACCAACAAACAGACAGGCCAGCCCATCACTACCTGCGAATGGATTGACCGTCTAGCGCCGAAAGCCTGGGCCGTCGTCGCGGCGGGAACCTGCGCTACCTATGGCGGCATACATGCTATGCAAGGCAATCCGACAGGCGCAATGGGCCTGGCCGATTACCTGGGCTGGCAGTGGAAAACCAGGGCAGGCATTCCCATTGTGTGCGTGCCCGGATGCCCGGTTTTGCCCGACAATTTCATGGAAACGCTGCTTTATCTGCTCTACCAATCGGCGGGGCTCGCGCCGATGATTCCGCTCGACGAGGCCCTGCGCCCGACATGGCTTTTCGAGCAGACACTGCACGAAGGCTGTGATCGCGGCGGCTATTACGAGCAGGCCGAATTTGCCGAAGAGTATGGCGAACGCACCTGCATTGTGAAGCTCGGATGCTGGGGGCCTGTCGTTCAATGCAATGTCGGCAAACGTAGCTGGATGGCTGGCGTCGGCGGCTGCCCGAACGTCGGCGGCATCTGCATAGGCTGCACGATGCCGGGCTTCCCTGACAAGTTCATGCCGTTTATGGATCAACCGCCGGGTTCGCTATTATCTTCAGCCGCCGTCATGACGTATGGCAAAGCCATACACGCGCTACGCAGGTTTACCCAGGCATCGCTCAACAAAGAACCTGACTGGCGGCAAAGAACAAGAAAATAATCTCGGCGCGAGGCTTGTAAAGATGAAGAGTGCTTACACAAGCAGAGGTGAAGAGCCATCATCAGGCGATCCCTACCCGCCAGGCTTGATCCAGGCAGAAGCGATTCTGAGTGAACTGGCGAGCATCTTTTTTCCATTCGATTCTTCGGTTCAAGAATCTGCCGGCGAGACCAGTGAAAAGCGCAAACGGGCGACCATACAGGCAGCCGAATTGCCGAATGCGGTTGCCCGTTATCGAACCCTGGTTGAACAGATCCCCGCCGTCGTCTTCATGGCGTTTCTCGACAAGGGCATTGGCGAAGCCTACGTCAGCCCGCAGATTGAAGCCATGCTCGGTTTCACTCAAGAAGAATGGCTCAACGACCCTGTGCGCTGGTATCAACATATACACTCAGATGACAAGGCGCGCTGGAGCATCGAAGCGGCGCAGATGTTTCTGACCGGCGAGCCGTTGAAGTCTGTCTATCGGGTGATTGCCCGCGATGGCCGTGTCATCTGGTTTCATTGTGAAGCCAAGATGGTGCGTCGCGACGATGGCCGGCCCTGGTTCATTCACGGCGTTGGATTTGACATTACCGAACTCAAGCAGGCCGAACAGTCTCTGAAAGAAGCGCATGACGAATTGGAAGTGCGCGTGCGCCTGCGCACCGCTGAGTTGGAACGCGCCAATCGAGAATTGCAATTGGAAATTGCCGAACGCGAGCGCGCCGAAGCCGAGCTTCGCCAGGCGCACAATGAACTCGAAGATCGCGTCTGGAAACGTACTGCCGAGTTGGCCGAGGCCAATGAAGAGTTGCTGATGGAGATTGGCGAGCGTCGCCGTGCCGAAGACGCTTTGCGAAAAAGCGAGGGCATGCTGCGCAGCCTCTTTGAGTATGCTCCGGATACCATGGTGCTCGTCGATCATGACGGGCGCGTTGCCCGCATCAACGCTCAGGTCGAAGCCATGTTCGGGTACACGCAGGGCGAGTTGCTCAACCGGCCAATTGAGCGATTATTGCCTGAAGCGTTCAGACAAGAGCATATAGAGCACCGTGCGAGTTATCAGGTCGAGCCGCATCTTCGCACGATGGGCGCAGGGCTGGAGTTGTCCGGCAGGCGCAAGGATGGCAGCGAGTTTCCCGTGGACATCATGTTGAGCCCGATTGAAACCAAAGACGGCAGCATGGTGATCGCCGTGGTGCGCGACACCACCAGGCGCAAGCGTGCCGAAGCGGCGCAGCGCGAATATGCCGAGCGCCTGAAGATTCTCTCGCGCCGTTTAATGGAAGTGCAGGAACTGGAGCGGCGCAATATCGCTCGCGAATTGCACGACGAGATCGGCCAGGTGCTGACCGGCCTCAAGCTCAGCCTGGAGATGTGCGCGCGATTGCCGGCTGATCAAATCGGCAAGAGCCTCGGCCAGGCGCAGATGCTGGTCAATGAGTTGATGGCGCGAGCCCGCAAGTTGTCGCTTGATCTACGGCCAGGCATGCTTGACGACCTGGGGTTGTTGCCGACCTTGTATTGGCACATCGAGCACTATACGGCGCAGACACGGGTTCGGGTGATCTTTAAACATAGCGGGATTGACGGGCGGCGTTTTGCTCCGCAAGTCGAAACGGCGGCCTACCGCATCGCTCAGGAAGCGCTGACCAATGTCGCGCGCCATGCCGGCGTCAGCGCGGCGACCTTGCGCGTCTGGTCGGATCAGCAAACTCTTACTATCCAAATCGAAGACCAGGGAGAAGGCTTCGACGCGGAGGCGGTGCTGGTCGCAAGCGAGACCAGTGGAATGGCCGGAATGCGCGAGCGTGCTATGCTTCTTGGCGGGCAACTGACGATTGAATCGCACACCGGCTCAGGCACCCGCCTGACGGCTGAACTGAGAATTGGCGATGAACTCAACCCACGGGCTGAAGCAGAAGGCTTACCGGCGGCTCTTGAAGATTAGCGTATAAATATGATCACTATCGTGCTTGCAGACGATCATCATGTCGTTCGCCAGGGCTTGCGGGCATTGCTGAAGGCGGAAGCCGATTTCAGCGTTGTCGGCGAGGCTGGCGATGGCCTTGAGGCTCTCCAACTGGTCGAACAATTAAAACCGAATGTGCTGTTGCTCGACCTGATGATGCCCGGACTCAATGGCCTGGAAGTTTGCCGCCAGCTTAGCAAACACTCGCCCAACACACACATCGTCGTCCTATCGATGTACTCCAACGAAGCCTACGTGCTTGAGGCATTAGGCAATGGCGCGTCGGCTTACGTGCTAAAAGATTCCAGTTCGGGAGACCTGGTGCATGCCGTGCGCGAGGTCGCCGTTGGCCGGCGTTATCTGAGCCCGCCGCTCTCGGATCGCGCCATCGAGGTATACCAGGAGAGGGCTAAAGCCGCCTCTCTAGACAAGTATGAAACGCTGACGACGCGCGAACGCGAAGTCATGCAACTGTCTGCCGAAGGTCATACGAGCACTGAAATTGCCGCGCGCCTGGGGATCAGTTCACGCACCGCAGAAACCCACCGCTCAAACCTCATGCATAAACTCGGTCTGCATACACAGGCCGACCTCATCCGTTATGCGCTGCGACGCGGGATCATCCCGATGGACAATTGAGCTTCGGCGGCTCAGTGCGCCGTTTGCGATACGCAGCAGCCCATACAATCTGAAAAATACGGAATTCTTTCACGCGATTTACGTAGGTCTACGAATAGACAACCACTCTTGCGGTGCTTGATAATCACTCCGTAAAAGTCGGCTCAAGTTTGCTCAAAATCACTTCGGGCACCCTAGGGGGTGGTGTCTTTAGATGACGGTCTGCAAGAAATGCTCATGATTTGATGCACAGTGTATTGACATTGACTCGGAAATCGCCTGGCGTTAAGATGGACGCATCGGATGGACACTTGTAGAAGCGTAGCTGGATAGATTTAGAAGTGACCATTCAGACATCCCACGACACCATCGTTCCAAGCGCAAAGTCATACTTAAAAGATCACAGAGGCTTATCCTCTTCACCAAACGATTGTTCATTCAACCGGTTATTTGCAGCTTCCGAGTCGCGGCAAATCAGTAATTGTCGAAATGGACCGGCGCAATCGGGGTCGACTGCCCTTGAGACAAGCCGGCCCGCCTAGTTGTACGAGCAATGGCTGATGCTAGCGCCCTTTTGCGAAAGCAACAGAAGGCCCACCAACATCAACCGGCGACATAGCCTAATGATCGAAAGGAGGGACTACAGTGGCACCAGAAACGGTTCCGTATGGGAGGGTCACGCAACGCGCGCCAGCGGTAAAAGAAGTGCACATCATCTGGATGACGGCAGGGCTCAGTTGTGATGGCGATTCAGTGTCGATCACTGCCGCCACTCAGCCGAGCATCGAAGATGTGGTGATGGGAGCCATACCCGGACTCCCCAAGGTGCATCTTCACAACCCCGTGCTTGCCTATGAAGTCGGCGACGACTTCATGCAGTACTGGTACAAAGCGGAGAAGGGCGAGCTTGATCCCTTTGTTTTAGTTATCGAGGGCTCAATCCCCAACGAAAAGATTAAGGCCGAAGGTTACTGGGCGGCGTTCGGCACGAACAAGGAGACCGGCCAGCCGATCACCACTAATGAGTGGATAGACCGCCTTGCTCCGAAAGCCCTGGCGGTAATGGGCTGCGGAACCTGCGCCACCTATGGCGGCATCCACGCCATGGCCGGTAACCCGACAGGCGCAATGGGCCTGGCCGATTACCTGGGCTGGGATTGGCGTTCAAAGGCCGGGCTGCCGATCATCAACGTGCCCGGATGTCCCGTGCAGCCGGACAATTTCATGGAGACCGTGCTCTACCTGCTTTATCAAGCCGCCGGGCTGGCACCGATGATTCCGCTTGATGATCAGTTGCGACCGACGTGGCTGTTCGGCAAGACGGTGCATGAAGGCTGTGACCGCGCAGGCTATTACGAGCAGGGCGATTTCGCGACTGAGTATGGCTCGCCCAAGTGCATTGTGAAGCTCGGATGCTGGGGGCCTGTGGTCAATTGCAACGTTCCCAAGCGCGGCTGGATGGCTGGCATCGGCGGCTGCCCGAACGTCGGCGGCATCTGCATAGGCTGCACGATGCCGGGCTTCCCTGACAAGTTCATGCCGTTTATGGACGAGCCGCCGGGCGGCAAGCTCTCTTCATCAGCCGTCGGCCTCTATGGCAAAGCCATCACGGCGCTGCGCAGCATCACCAACTCGACCCTCAACAAGGAACCGAAGTGGCGGCACACGCGCCCTGAACTCACCACCGGTTACCGGCCAAGGTCATACTAAGGAAAGGAGCGAATCTAATGAGTGCTTCAACCAAACCGAAATCGAAGACTCCGACTGCGGCGAAGAACCTGGTTGAGATGAATTGGGACCCGATCACCCGCATCGTCGGCAGCCTTGGCATCTACACCAAGATCGATTTTGAGAACAAGCAGGTCGCGGAGTGTTACAGCACCAGTTCGATCTTTCGCGGCTACAGCATCTTCATGAAGGGCAAAGACCCGCGTGACGCGCACTTCATCACCAGCCGCATCTGCGGCATCTGCGGCGACAATCACGCAACCTGCGCAACCTATGCGCAGAACATGGCGTTCGGCGTCCGACCGCCGGCGCTCGCCGAATGGATCGTCAATCTCGGCGAAGCCGCCGAGTATATGTTCGATCACAATATCTTCCAAGACAATCTGGTCGGCGTCGATTTCTGCGAGCAGATGATCAAAGAGACCAACCCAAGCGTCTGGGACAAAGCTCAGAGCACCGATGCGCCGCACGGCAACCTTCACGGTTACAAGAAGATTTCCGACATCATGACGGCGCTCAATCCATTTACCGGCGAGTTCTATCGTGAGACCTTGCAGGTGAGTCGTTACACACGCGAGATGTTCTGTTTGATGGAAGGCCGCCACGTACATCCTTCGACGCTCTATCCGGGCGGCGTCGGCACTGTGCCTACCGTGCAACTATTCACAGATTACATGGTCAGGCTGATGCGCTACGTCGAGTTCATGAAGAAAGTCGTGCCGCTGCACGACGACCTTTTCGACTTCATGCTGGATGCATTGCCGGGATACGATGAAGTCGGCAAGCGCCGCATACTGCTGGGATGTTGGGGATCATTCAACAACCCGGATGTCTGTGATTACACCTACAAGAACATGGACGAATGGGGCAGAGGGATGTTTGTCACTCCCGGCGTCATCGTCGACGGCGAGGCAGTGACGCACGATCTGGTGAAGACCAATCTCGGCATACGCATACTTCTCGGCAGTTCGTATTATGACGATTGGGAGAACAGTGAGACCTTCGTCAACAAGGATCCGCTCGGCAATCCCGTGGACAAGAAACATCCCTGGAACCAGACGACCATCCCCAGACCGCAAAAGCGCGACTTTGACGATAAGTACACATGGGTCATGTCGCCGCGCTGGTACGATGAACGGACAGGCGATCATCTGGCGCTCGATACCGGCGGCGGGCCGATTGCGCGGCTCTGGTCGACGGCGCTCGCCGGGCTCGTCGACATCGGCTACATCAAGGCCACCGGCAGCAGCGTCAAGATCTACCTGCCGAAGTCTGCGACCATGGGCGAAGTCGAGTTCGAGTGGAAGATTCCGAAGTATAGCAACACCATCGAACGAGACCGCGCTCGGACATACTTCCAGGCATATTCGGCAGCCGCTGCGCTCCACTTTATCGAGCAAGCCATGGCCGAGTTGCATGCCGGAAGGACGAAGACCTGGTCGGAGTTCAAGGTGCCTGAGGATGCGATTGGCTGCGGCTTCCACGAAGCGGTGCGCGGCGTGCTGTCGCATCACGTCGTCATCCGCGACGGCAAGATCGCCAACTATCATCCCTACCCGCCGACGCCTTGGAATGCCAACCCGCGTGATATATACGGCACGCCGGGCCCGTATGAAGATGCGGTGCAGAACACGCCGATCTTCGAGGAGAATGGGCCGGACAAATTCAAAGGCATAGACATCATGCGCACGGTGCGGAGCTTTGATCCTTGCCTGCCCTGCGGCGTGCACATGTATCTGGGCAATGGTAAGGTGCTTGAGACGCACCATTCGCCGATGTTCGGCATGGTTGAAAAATAAACTACCGTGACCAGTAATCAGTGACGAGTGACAAGCATCGGTGTAATTTCGTAGCCCGCTTGTCACTTGTCACGGTTTATTTGTCACGCACAACCGCACTCGACACTCCTTATGGAAGAGAAAGAGTTTCAGCAGCGTATACAGAAGATCGAGGCGCTGGTTCGCCAGATCGAGAGCCTGGCTGACCCGGCAGCGCGGGCCAGTGCCCTGGAGCTTTTTCAACTCGTCATGGATCTTCACGGTGCCAGCGTGGAGCGCATGATGAACATCATCTTTGAAGCCGGAGAACCCGGCCAGGCGATTATCGATCATCTTGGACAGGACGATCTGGTTGGCAGCCTGCTACTACTTTATGGACTGCACCCGCTCGATCTTGAAGGGCGGGTCATCCAGGCGCTCGATAAGCTGCGCCCTGATCTGCGCTCTCATGGAGCCCAGGTGGAATTACTCGGTATCCATGACGGCGTCGTCCGTCTGCGGCTTGAGCAAAGCGCCAATGGCTGTGGATCGTCAGCACAAACTTTGCGGGTCGCTCTTGAAGAAGCGATCTATGACGCAGCCCCGGACATCGCGGCGCTTGAAGTCGAAACGGCAGCGCCGCAAGCCATCTCGTCCGGCCTTGTGCAGTTGGCCAGGTCGTCAAGCAAGCGATGATCTTTCTGTGGGTTTTGCCTTCTTGCGAGAGTGGGCGCGGCAAGGGGCCATAGAATTTCCGAACTCGAATATAGGAGGAAATGACTATGGCAGATCAGGATACTTCACACGACGCGCCGACCCATCATCCGGGCGCTAGAAAGGGCGAAGAGATCATACAGGATGAAGGAAAAGAGGCGGGCCGCCATGATAAAGAGCAATCCGGTAAAGACCGCCCCGCCGGCGGATCGACGGCCAGAGACTCGACGAGGATTAATCCCGACGAGCGCAGCCCTATAGATCAGGACAGCCCGAATTTGCCGCCGTCATAGGGCGCTTGTCGTGTGTAGCAGAAACAACAAATGGCAGTGATTGAACGATCCGCGAAGGAAATGAACCATTAAGACCATCGAATCCTTGTTAGCTTTCATATCCTTCGTGGATCATCTGCCTGGTTAATGAAAAACGATGAGTTCATCAAGATCGTCAGGCCCGAATAGCTCATTCGCGACGTTGCGCCAGTTCATTCGCGAAAGAGCCCCAGTCGAAAGGTGCGAGATGTGCAGCCATGAACTGCCAGGCGATCATCCGCACTTGATCGAACCGGCAAACCGCAAGCTGCTCTGTGCCTGCGAAGCCTGCGCCATTCTGTTCAGCGGTTCCGCCGAGACGCGCTATCGGCGCGTCCCGCGTCGCATACGCTTTCTGGCGGACTTTCGCCTTTCCGACGGGCAGTGGGAAAGCCTGATGATTCCCATCAACATGGCTTTCTTCTTCAACAGCACGGCAGCCGGTCATATCGTCGCGCTCTATCCCAGTCCTGCGGGCCCGACCGAATCCCTGCTCGGCCTCGACACCTGGGAAGAGATTGTCGAATTGAATCCGCTACTCAAAGAGATGGAGCCGGATGTTGAATCGCTGCTGGTGAATCGTATCGGCAGTTCGCGCGGCTATGCCGGCGCTGAGTATTATCTCGTGCCGATTGATGAGTGCTACAAACTTGTGGGATTGATTCGCGCGCACTGGCGCGGCCTCTCCGGAGGCAACAAAGTTTGGGAAGAGATCGCCGTGTTCTTTAACGGCCTGAAGCAGCGTTCCACCTCGGTCGCGGAGAAAACCAATGCCTGACCTGAGCTTTGAGGTGGAGAATGCCGAAGCGGTTCCCTTCGCTGCCGCGCCGCTTCTGACGTTCAAGCTGCGCGTCAGCAATCGCTACGCGGAAGAGCCGATTCATACCATCGCGCTGCGCTGCCAGATCATGATCGATCCTGCGCGCCGCCGCTACCAGGATGAAGATCAGGAGCGACTGCGCGATCTATTCGGCGAGCCGGAGCGTTGGGGTCAGACCGTGCGCCCGATGCTCTGGACGCATGCGAGCCTGGTGGTTACGGCATTCACCGGCAGCGATGTGGTCGACCTTCCGGTGCCCTGCACGTTTGATTTCAATATCGCGGCGACGAAGTATTTTGCCGGTCTGACGGATGGCGAAGTGCCGCTCAATATGTTGTTCAGCGGAACCATATTTTATGCAAACGACGAAGGCGCTCTGCAAGTAACTCAAATTCCATGGGACAAAGAAGCGCGCTATCGTCTGCCCGTGCAAGTCTGGAAACAGATGATGGAATTCTATTACCCCAACAGCGCATGGCTGAGTTTACGTAAAGATGTCTTCGACCGGCTGTATCGCTACAAGGTGCGTCGGGGAATTCCAACCTGGGAGCAGGCTCTCGAAAGCATCCTTCCCGACGATGAAAGTCTCGACAAAGGGGAGAAAGTCCACTGATGAACCTCAGCCTGGTGGAGAGACTCGTCAACGCCGTGCTCTACGAAGGGTACATCCTTTACCCTTATCGGCCATCGGCGGTGAAGAATCGCCAACGCTTCAACTTCGGCGCGCTCTGCCCGGAAAGCTACAGCCTGGCGCAGCGGGGGACGGATGCGTGGCGCATGCAGACCGAATGTCTGGTGCTTGGCGGGCGGCGCGCAACGCTCGATGTGCGGGCGCGATTCCTGCACCTGCTGGCGCGTCAAGTAGGCGAACTCACAACTCCGCTCCATGAGCTAGGCGAAGGCACCGAGCCGGATTTTCAGATCGTCGAAAAGCTTGAGGTTGGCGATCAGCTTTTTCAAACCTGGGAGGAAGCGGTTGAACGTGATGTGAGCCTGCCGAACCTCAACCTGCATGATCTGGTTGGCGAAACCCGGCGGTTGACGTTCGCCTTTCCGTCAGCCCGTGATCTCGAACCCTTGCGCGACGAAAGCGGCAAGATCGTCGCGGTGATCGTCCGCAAACAAGAGCCCATTGAAGGGATGATCGAAGTAGCAGCCGAGCGCGCCGCCGACAACCTGTTCAAAGTCTCTGTGCGAATACTGAACTGCACGAGGCTTGAAGATGCACAAACGAAAAGCCGCGATGACGCCTTGATGCAATCGCTGGTTTCGACACACACCATCCTCAGCGTTCGCGAGGGCGAGTTCGTTTCGCTGCTCGATCCGCCAGATGCTTTGCGCGATAAGGCCGCTGCGTGTCAAAACATCGGCACCTGGCCGGTGCTGGTCGGCGAAGCGAACGAACGCGATTGCCTGCTCTCATCGCCGATCATTCTTTATGACTATCCGCAGATCGCGCAGGAGAGCGCCGGCGATCTTTTCGATGGCACAGAGATCGATGAAATTCTGACGTTGCGCATCCTGACGTTGACGGATGAAGAGAAGCGCGCCATGCGCGGCGTCGATGCGCGTGCTCGTCAGATACTTGAGAGAACCGAGTCGCTCCCCGTCGAGCAGATGATGAAGATGCATGGTGCTATGCGCAGCCTGCGTCCCACGGAAGAGGATGAGCGATGAACGAATGGGAGTGGCAACTGCTCGAAGAGCGAACCCAATTGGATCATGTCCGCGTGCTTGGGGTTGATCTCAAGCAGGGCGACCGCATACGGCTGCGGCCACGGCAGGGTGGCGACATATTGGATTTGGCGCTCGTGGGAAAGATTGCGGCCATCGAATCAATCGAACAGGATTATGAAGATAAAGTTTTTCTGGCGGTGATCCTGGACGACGATCCGGGCCGCGATCTGGGCCTGCTCAGACAGCCGGGCCATCGCTTCTTCTTTACGCCCGAAGAGGTCGAGCCACTGATGCCCGGCGAGACCGAAGAGAAGAATATATGACACAGCCACACATCCTTGTCGCGGGCATCGGCAATATCTTTCTTGGCGATGACGGCTTCGGCTCTGAAGTGGCGCGACGCTTAGCCAGTCGCAGCCAGCCCGCAGAAGCCAAGGTGGTTGATTTCGGCATACGCGGTTTCGACCTGGCCTATGCACTGCTCGATGGTTATGAAGTGACGATCTTTGTTGACGCGACGCCGCGCGGCGGAGAGCCGGGGACGCTCTACACCATCGAGCCCGACTTAAGCGAACTGACCCACACGGACGCGCAACCGGCGATGGTCGAGACGCATGGCATGAATCCTATGAAAGTGCTGTCAATGGTCAAAGCGATGGGCGGTGAGTTCAGGCGCATACTACTGGTCGGGTGTGAGCCGGCAACGCTCGGCCCTGAAGAAGGATTGATGGGACTGAGCGAACCGGTCGAAGCCGCCGTCGACGAAGCGGTTCGCCTGGTCGAGTCGCTGGTCGCTGAAATCCTTGCAGGAGATCGCAAGCAGGCGATCAGTTGAATTAGTTCGAGTAGCACAGGCAACCGGCGATTAGCTGTGAGTTGATTGAATCACTCAGCAGGGGTATGGTTAAAGATAGAACGTGGAGGTGTGATGCTGTGAGTGATTCTCAGAAAACGGGAGACTTTACAGCATGTACCTTTTCAATCACAAAAAATCGTCAAATCATATCGTCTGGAAAATCATCGGCGGCGCAACTCTGGCAGCCGTTGCCTACGGGCTGGCCGCGAATTTTTCGGACATCAAACGGTACATAAAAATCACGACTATGTGATGCGGGCTGATCTGCAAGAGAGTTGATCCTCCGATGTTCGGCGCGCATCTGATTACGAGCAAGGGTTGGGCAGACTGACGCAGGCAACTGCGGAAGGGGCGTCTCGACAAGACGAGACGCCCGTCACAGAACGTTTCGGCGCATCGGCAAAATTGCGATGCGGGTTTTAATCTTGTGAGAATAGGAGAATACCCAACATGGATAAGATGGAGTCCTACGACGGAAAGAGCGCGCTGTATTTATTCGGGGGATTGGCCCTGGTAGTTCTCGGCACCGGCTTGATCGTGTCGCACCCGTCCATACAGAAATACCTCGGACAGATGGGGCTCAACGATCTGGTGCAGGCGGCGGTCCCGGATGTCGAAAGGTATTTGAAGCTCAGGTCGATGTGATTCGTGTTGACCTGAGTGATCAATCTTGGTTCTTACCGCAGCGCAATGGCGCGGCTGCGTTAGAGGAGTCGCGCAGCTTCAGCAAATTTGTGCTGCGCGGGAAGGACTTACAGGTGAGCCGTTATGAGCGCAACTGAAACCAGCGCGGTAATTTATCGTGTTGATGCCAGGCGAAGCCGTTTTGTCGTGCGGGCATTTGCTACAGGGTTGCTCTCAGCCTTTGGCCATAGCCCGACGATAGCGATCCGCGATTTCACGGGCGAGGTGCAATTTTCGCCCGATCATCTCGAAGCGTCTTCGCTGCATTTGCGCATCAAAGCCGATTCGCTCGAAGTCACCGACGAGGTGAGCGACAAAGATCGCCGGGAAATCGAACGGCAGATGCGCGAAGAGGTTCTCGAAACGGCGCGTTACCCGGAGATCGTTTTTGAGAGCACAGCAGTCGCTGCCGAAAAGGTGTCTGAAGGCCAGTACCGCGTACGGATCACGGGAAATCTGTCGCTGCACGGGGTTATCCGCGAATGTTCGATCAATGCACAAGTCATCGCCGGCGGCGACGCCCTGCGCGCCAATGGCGAATTCCCTCTGCGGCAGAGCGATTTCAGTATCAAGCCGGTCAGTGCTGTCGGAGGCACGATCAAACTTAAAGACGAGTTGAAGTTTTCCTTCGACATCGTGGCCAATAAGCTTAAAGGTTAGCAAGAACAACAAGCCTCGGTTCAATTCCCCGTGACGCCTGGCATTTGAAGTCGTGTCGCGTCAGGCGTCAGATTGTTAGTTGATTGAGGCAAGCATGACCAATCAAGATCAAATCGAAAAGAAAAACTATATGATTGGAAATAACACTGTCAGGTATCGGATAGATACCAAGCGCAGCCGATTCACGGTGCGCGCCTTTGTCACAGGGGTGCTCTCAGCATTTGGGCACAACCCAACCATCGCAATTCGCGACTTCAAGGGCGAAGCGGAGTTCGCACCCGCAACGCTCGAAAACGCCTCGCTTCGTTTGACGGTCAATACGACCTCGCTGGAATCGGTCGATGATCTGAGCGCGAGGGAACGACAGGAAATCGAGCGCGTTACGCGCGATGAAGTCCTTGAGACTTCTCGATACCCTGAGATCATTTTCGAGAGTTCCGCCATCACCGGCAACCATATCAGTGAAGGTCTTTACCGCGTCGAGATCGCCGGCGAACTCTCTTTGCACGGAGTCAAATCCAGGTGCGCTTTTGATGCGCAAGTATGGATCGCCCCCGAAACCCTGCGCGCCACTGGCGAGATTCTGCTGCGACTGAGTGATTTTGATATTAAGCCGGTCAGCGCCGCAGCGATCTTCTCAATGGCAGGGGGAACGATTAAGGTGAAGGATGAAATGAAACTCTCATTCGACATCGTCGCCAGGGCGGATTATGCATGAGTTATCCATTGCCATGAGCATCATCGCAATGGCCGAGGAAGAGGCCAGACAGCGAGGCGTTCAGGTCAATGCCGTCCACCTCAAGCTGGGATCGCTTTCAGGCGTCGTCAAAGAAGCGCTTCTCTTCTCCTATGAACTGGCGTGCGAAGGCACCCTGCTTGAAGGCTCGCGCCTGCTCATAGAGGAAGTCCCGACGGTGGTCTATTGCCCGGACTGCCAGGCCGAACGGACGCTCGCTTCCATCCAGCGATTTTATTGTTCGGTTTGCGACAGCCCTGCATCTGAGGTCGTGCAAGGCAGGGAGTTGGAAGTCGTCGCCCTGGAGATACAACAATGAGCACACCGCCTCGTCTGGTTGAAGTCAGACAAAAAGTTCTCAAGCAAAATGATCTGCTGGCCCGTTCGCTGCGCCAGCGATTCCATGATGCGGGGATTTATGTAGTCAGCCTGGTTTCAAGCCCTGGCTCAGGAAAGACCATGTTTCTTGAGAAGACGCTTTCGCGGCTGCATGAGCAATATCGCGTTGCCGCGCTGGTTGGCGACCTGGCGACGGAAAATGATGCGGCGCGATTGGCGCGCAGCCAGGCCCCGGTCAAGCAAATCATCACCGGCACGGTCTGCCACCTTGAAGCCTCCATGATCGAGCGCGCCCTGGAAGGCTGGAATCTCGATGAACTGGATTTTCTGTTCATCGAAAACGTCGGCAACCTCGTTTGCCCTTCGAGCTATGACCTAGGCGAAGACTTCCGGCTGGTTCTGATGTCGGTCACCGAAGGGGAAGATAAACCGCTCAAGTATCCGACGATTTTCAACACTGCGGACGCGGCAGTTATCACCAAGATCGATTTGGCTGAGGCCGTCGAATTTGATGCGCTGACCGCTAACAACAACATTCAATCGGTTCGACCAGGTATGCAGGTCTTTGAAGTTTCGGCAAAAACCGGCGCAGGGGTCGAGCCCTTTCTGCAATATCTGGAATCGCGCTTCGCCGAGTTGCGGCGTGATTCTCGCGGCGGGCGGGCCGCACATTACTAAGCCTATGGACGCGCGCGTTCAAATACTGGTGCGAGGGATCGTTCAGGGCGTCGGCTTTCGCCCGTTTATTTTCTCGCAGGCGATGCGTCGCGCTCTCAAGGGTCGAGTTCTGAATAACACCACAGGGGTTCTCATCGATATCGAAGGCGAGATGAGCGCCATCGGCCAGTTCATCGATGAACTCAATTCAAGCCCGCCGCCTCTATCGATAATCGAATCGGTCGAATATCGTGATGACCTGGCGCTTGCCAACTACGATGACTTTCGCATCGTTGAAAGCGACGTTACCGGCGAGAAATTCGTTCCCATCTCGGCTGACATCGCCACCTGCAAAGACTGTCTCAAAGAGTTGTTTGACCCGGCGGATGGCCGCTATCGCTATCCGTTCATCAACTGCACGAACTGCGGGCCGCGCTTCACGATCATCGAAGACGTGCCGTATGACCGCGACAAGACGACCATGCGGGACTTTGCGATGTGCGCGAGGTGCCGCGCCGAGTACGAAAATCCGCTCGACCGCCGCTTTCATGCAGAGCCGACCGCTTGCCCGGCTTGCGGCCCGCGCGTCTTTCTTGCAGACAAGTTTGGAGGTGAGATTACATTCGATCCGGCGAGCGGCGAAGACGCCATCAGCCGTGTGCGGGCTCTGCTTTTTCAAGGACAAGTAATCGCCATCAAGGGCATCGGCGGATTTCATCTGGCCTGCGATGCGTTGAATGCGGAAGCGGTCGAGCGCTTGCGGCAGAGAAAGATTCGTGAAGACAAACCTTTCGCTTTGATGGCCGGCTCAATCGATCTGATCCGCGAGCATTGCTTCGTCTCGGAGGCAGAGGCTGAATTGCTGGACTCTGTGCGCCGCCCGATTGTGCTGCTTGAAAGAAAGCCGCATTCGATCATCCCGCTCGCGGTTGCGCCCGGCGTCGGGACGCTTGGCTGGATGCTGCCGTATTCGCCGCTGCATCACCTGCTTTTTGAAAAACTCGACCGCCCGCTAGTGATGACCAGCGGCAACCTGTCGGATGAGCCGATCTGTTATGAAGATCGGGACGCCCTGGCGCGGCTCGGCCAGATCGCTGATTCCCTCTTGCTGCACGACCGCCGCATACACATGCGAACGGATGATTCCGTCGCCCGCGTCTTTCAGGGGAGCGCGATGATTTTGCGGCGCTCGCGCGGTTATGCGCCTGCGCCGTTGCGCTGCGCCTTTCGATTCGAGCGCGAGATTCTTGCCTGCGGCGCGGAGTTGAAGAACACCTTCTGCCTGACCCATGGAAATTATGCCTTCGTCAGTCATCACATCGGCGACCTGGAAAACCTTGAAACGCTTCGCTCCTTCACGCAGGGCATCGCGCACTTCAAACAACTCTTCAATCTCCAACCCGAAGCGGTTGCTTATGATCTGCACCCTGAATACCTGTCGACTAAATACGCTCTCGCCCTCGACGAGATCGATGCGAAGATCGGCGTACAGCATCATCATGCTCACATCGCCAGTTGCATGGCAGACAACGATCTGGACGGCGCGGTAATCGGCGTCGCTATGGACGGGCTTGGATTCGGCACGGATGGCCGATTCTGGGGCGGCGAGTTCTTTGTAGCCGATTTCACAGATGCTCAGCGCATCGCGCATCTCGATTACGTGCCGATGCCCGGAGGCGCGCGCGCCATACGCGAACCGTGGCGCATGGCAGCCGTCTACTTGCATAGAGCCCTGGGGGATCAATTTCTCAATCTCGATCTGCCGTTCGTACAGAAGCTAGACCGGCGTGCCTGGCGAACGCTTCAACGAATGGCCGAAACCGGCACCAACAGCCCGCAGACATCAAGCATGGGGAGGCTGTTTGATGCCGTGTCGAGCCTCCTGGGGTTGCGCCATGCGGTGAACTTTGAAGGTCAGGCGGCGATTGAATTGGAAGCGATAGCCGACCGCAACTCGACCGCAGCTTATGAGTTCGACATCCATGGCAGTATCATCAAGGCCGAAGCGGTCATTCGTCGAGCAGTCGAAGATTTGCTCGACGGTGCCTCACCCGAATCAGTCTCCGCAAAGTTTCACACGGGAGTCGCCCGGCTGATTTCGTCTATCGCCTGTGAAGCGAGAGACCGCCAGCGGCTCAATCGCGTCGTTTTATCGGGCGGCGTCTTTCAAAACATGCGGCTTCTGGAACAGACCTGCCGGGGGCTTCTAGCCGAAGGCTTCGAGGTCTTCACACACCATCGCGTGCCGCCCAATGATGGCGGCATCTCGCTCGGTCAGGCGGCGGTCGCTAACGCCCGCTTGCGAGCGGGGAGGGTTCACTAAATGTGTTTGGCAATACCTGGAAAGATCGTTGAGATCGTCGACGAAGAGAATCAAATCGCCAAGGTCGAAGTCGGCGGCGTGCGGCGCAACGTCAACATCGGCATGCTCGACAAAGAGGATGCGCGCATTGGCGATTACGTTTTAATTCATGTCGGTTTTGCGATGAGCAAGATTGACGAGAAAGAAGCTCACGAAACGCTCAGGCTTCTCGAAGAACTTGGGTCATACGAAGACGAGATCGATCAGTTCAAGAGTTCGATTCAGTAGGGTAGCAACATGGCAAAGACGGTTGACGATTTTTCGCGCGCCTTCTATCCCTTCCTGCATGATGATGACAAAAAGCCGCAGGACTTGCAGGGTGAGTTGCGTTTTTCACTGCTCGAAAAAGTGCGCGAAAGCGTCGAGGTCAAACAGCGATTCTTTGTAGAGAACGCCGATGCAATTCTCGACGCTTCATTGGCACTGGCAATCACCTTTCAGCGCGGCGGCAAGCTGCTGGTCTGCGGCAACGGCGGCTCGGCCACCGATGCGCAGCATATCGCCGTCGAGTTCATGCATCCCATCACGGTCGGTCGCAAGGCGCTGCCGGCGATCTGTCTGGCCAATGATATGGCAATGGTCACAGCGGTCTCTAATGATGTCGGGTTTGCCGATGTCTTCTCGCGGCAAATCATCGCGCTCGGACGCGAAGGCGACTCCCTGCTGGCGCTTTCGACCAGCGGCAACTCCGACAACTTGATTCACGCCATCGACACGGCGCGTAAGATGAAGCTCACAACGATAGGCTATGCCGGCGGCGACGGCGGCAAGATGGCAGAGATGCAGGCCGATCACAAGCTCGACTTTTGCTTAACGGTGCCGACGCCAAGTATCCATCGCATACAGGAAAGCCACGTCGCGCTCTACCATACGATGTGGGACATGGTGCACACCTACTTAGAACATCGCTCGCTTGTCGAAGCCTGAGACGAAGGAGGGATTCATATGAAATTCATTGATGAATACAGACAAAGCGAACTGGCTCGCCGCCTCGCGGAGCAAATCGCCCAGTTGACCACCGAGCCGCTCAAGCTGATGGAAGTCTGCGGCGGTCACACACACACCATCTTCAAGTACGGCATCGAAGACTTGCTGCCGCCCAACATCGAGATGATTCACGGGCCGGGGTGTCCGGTGTGCGTCATTCCGCTAGGCCGCACGGATGATTCGATCTCGCTGGCGCTGCAACCCGGCGTGATTTTCACTACGTTTGGCGACATGATGCGGGTGCCGGGATCGAGCACCAATCTGTTCGACGCCAAGGCCGCCGGCGCGGATGTGCGTATGGTCTATTCGCCGCTCGATGCATTGAAGATCGCCAAAAAGAACCCAGACCGTCAGGTCATCTTTCTTGCGCTGGGGTTTGAGACCACTGCGCCGTCGACGGCGATGACTATACGGCAAGCGGCAAAAGATGGCGTCGAAAACTTCAGCGTCTTCTGCAATCACATCATGATCGTTCCGGCGTTGAAGGCGATGCTCGATTCGCCTGACTTGAAACTTGATGGCTTCCTGGGGCCGGGCCATGTCAGCACGGTCATCGGCACACGCTGTTACGACTTCGTGGCAAACGATTATGGCAAGCCGATTGTCGTATCGGGCTTTGAGCCGCTAGACATTTTGCAGTCGGCCTACATGATCGTCAAACAGGTCGTCGAAGGCCGCGCCGAAGTCGAGAATCAGTATTCGCGCGTCGTCTTGCGCAATGGCAATGTGAAAGCCCTTGAGGTGATCTTCGATGTATTCGAGCCGCGTGATTATTTCGAGTGGCGCGGCCTGGGTTCGATTGCCCACAGCGGCATGAAATTGCAGAGCAAGTATGCGGCGTTTGATACGGAGCTTAAATTCGCTGTGCCGGGATTGAAGATCGCCGACCCGAAAGCCTGTCAGTGCGGCGAGATTTTGAAAGGCGTAAAGAAGCCCTGGGAGTGCAAAGTCTTTGGCACCGCCTGCACGCCTGAGACGCCAATCGGTTCGTGCATGGTTTCATCCGAAGGGGCTTGCGCCGCTTATTACAACTTCGGGCGTCTGTCGAAAGTCGCGGAACGTGCAAGCATACAAGCCAGGCATTAGAGCAAAACGAGATGGCCTATTATGACTGAAGAATTCACTGCGTCGCCGCTCTTTGCGCGAGTCGAGCGGGCACGTCGAAGAAAAGCCAAAATCAGAGAAACCAACATCACGCTTGCCCATGGCAGCGGCGGCAAGGCTATGCATGAATTGGTTGAGGGGCTTTTCCTCGAATATCTGAGAAACCCGCTGCTTGAGATGTTAGAAGATCAGGCGGTCTTTGAAGTCCCGCAAACCTACAGCAGCGGCTCGACTGATACAGCGGTTCAACACCCGGCGACAAGGCTCGCGTTCACCACCGATTCGTTTGTCGTTGACCCGATCTTCTTTCCCGGCGGCGACATCGGCAAGCTCGCCGTCAATGGCACGGTCAACGACCTGGCGATGAGCGGCGCGCGACCGCTTTATCTATCTGCCGGGTTCATTCTCGAAGAAGGCTTCGCCATCGAAGACCTCAAGCGCATCCTGCAATCCATGCGCGAGGCGAGCAATGAAGCGGGTATACAGATCGTCACAGGCGACACCAAAGTTGTGCAGAAAGGCAGCGCCGATAAGCTATTCATCAACACCGCAGGCATAGGCATCATCGAGTCACCGATTCGCATCTCTGCGGCGCAGGCCAAGCCAGGAGACAAGGTGATTCTCAGCGGTACGATTGGCGATCATGGGACGACGATTATGATTGCGCGCGGCGAGCTTGAGCTTGAAACCGACATCGAAAGCGACTGCGCGCCGCTGGGCGGGCTGGTGAACGATATGCTCGACGAAGCTGTTCGCGCAAATTCTCTGGATGCCCTTCATTGTTTGCGCGACCCGACGCGCGGCGGCGTGGCGACAACGCTGAACGAGATCGCTCTCAGTTCTGAAGTCTGCATACAGATCTACGAGGATCGCATCCCTGTGCGCGAAGAGGTGAAAGGGGCGTGCGAGATTTTAGGACTTGACCCGCTCTATGTCGCCAATGAAGGCAAGTTGATCGCCATCGTCGCGGGCGAGTTTGCCGAATCGCTGGTCGCGCGAATGAAGGAAAATCAATACGGTCGCGATGCCTGCATCATTGGCGAGGTGAAGGCCGAACCCAAAGGCATTGTGGCGATGGTGACAGGCTTTGGCGGCACGCGCATCGTTGATATGCTCGCCGGCGAACAATTGCCGAGGATTTGTTGACGCGATTGCCTCTGAGTTATTCAAAGTTGAAAAGGAAGTCAGCTTGCGCGAAACCAACAAGCGCATGCTTGCAGCAGCCGAGGCGCATTATGGCCCCGACAGCAACCAGTACGAGCAAGCCGGCGGCACACGCCTGCGCGACCGCAAACGACCGACAAGGAAAGTGCAGCCAAAATCTGCAAGCTAGACGGTGCGTTGAATCCGCGTCAACTGTCTTAGCCGTCAAGTGCAATCAGAGGACTGGCCCTGGGCGATGATCGGCCAGCGAGGAGCCTTCTTCGTCCATCCTTATCAAGCAAAGTCGCGCCTGCAAGATAAACTGTGGGCTTGCCCAATCTCCGCTAGACTTTTGATTTTAGAAGTGATAGAGATTACGCGTAAAAGGGTTTACATATAAGCCAATTCTGGTTAAGCCATATAAGCAAATCGGTTTTGTGGTAAATAGTTAAAGAATAGTAGGAAAGAAAAAGGCAAGAGGGCTTATACGGCGAAATGGGCGTAAAACAATGCCCCCATTCAGCCGTCTAAGTAAATGTTAGGCGCAAAAGCCATCAAGTTCAGCCATCAGCTTGGCTGATTTTTTTTCAACCTGAATTTGTGCTATAAAAAGAGAATCAGTCGGAAACAGTTACCTTAGAGAGTGGTTGGGATGATGCCAATACTTTTGCTAGACGAGCCAAACCTCGTAGAAATAATACGTGACTTTATAAATTCACTGGCTCCTCCGCCAAGTCCTATCTCTACTGCTAAACAGATAGTTGAATTAATAGCTTCGATTCTGACTGTAATAGCAGTAATCATTGGTGCAATTTGGACATACATCCTATTTATTAAGACAAGGCAAAGGTTCCCTTCTGCAAACCTAGCACATCAAATTACACACAGGAAAATTCCTGGCAACAAAGTATTACTCAGGATTACGGTGACTATTCAGAACATCGGGAAAGTACTACTTTCATTTGATTTGGGAGAAACTCGTGTCAACCAGATATTGCCAATGGATTTAGATATAATGGATAAGATTCAGAACGGCTTAGATCCTGTCGAAGAAGGACAGGTAAAGATAAATTGGCCTGAGGCAGGTTATCGTGAAAAGACATGGCAATATAGTAGACTCGAGGTCGAACCGGGAGAAAGCGATCAAGTTCCTTTTGAGTTCATTCTTGATTCTGGCATAGAGTACGTCATTGTTTATAGCTATTTTAGGAATTCATTGAAGAGAAGCAAAAAGCGAGATTTTTGGTGGAACTGGTACGTGCAGGCCAACAACCGCCTGCGAGCTCAAAAGAAAGAAAGGCGTGAAAGAGATTTTGGATGGAAAGTTTTCAGTGTTTATGACTTTCGCGCCTCCTTGCCTCAAACAGAAGCGAAACGAAAGCCATTTAAAAAAATCAAACGGAGGTCAAAATGAAAGATCAAGACAGAAAAACAAATCAAGAACCTACTTGGGATAAACCTGCCTGGAAACAGGAGGATCGTGAACCTAGACCCGAGCGTGATAAGGAGGCACCTCTTCAGGAAGACCGTGAAAAAAGAAACCCACCGAAAAACAATTCTAGCGGGCAATGAATCCGAATAGTCAAAGCCCGCCTAACAACCGATTGCAGGCGAGCGCGGGAAGCGCAGTTCTTATGGTTTCTTTCAATGCCGTTCCCGCGCCACCTGAATCGGAACGTTAAGCTGCTTGCGGGTGCGGTGCCAGCGATGAACATGACTAGCGGACAAAAAGGAAGTAGGATTCCAATATGGAATGACCAAACAGAAAATATGAATGACAAGGAGAAGTTATGGTGAAGACAATGACTCAAGTTGTTCTCTCTACCTTTTTGCTCGCTTTTTTGTGCGCTCATGTGTCTGCGCAGACGCAAGCTGCCCAAGCGAACGCACAAAACCAAGCCGCCGTTGATCAATCCATCAAAGAAATTCAAATCACGGTAGCCAGGATAAGAGAGGAAGAGGCGGCAAGAGTAAGATTATTGGCAGAGACTGAGAAGCAGGCGATGGACGAGTTGAGCAAGATAACCGTTGTCAAACAAAAAGCGGAGGTCGATTTAGGAAAGGCTAGAGCAGATGTAGCTATCGCCCGGTCACACATCAAGCATGGCGGCGCGCAATCCATAGATCCAGATGATTTCGATGTATATGAGAGGAGCGTTGGAATGAAGGCGGCGGCTGAATTGGAGGTTTCGCGGTATACAACGCAGGCAGCTAATGCACAGGCGAAACTGGAAATCTCACGCCGCGCCAGAGAACTCGCCGAGCAAGAGATGAGTCAAATGGAGATAACGCGGGCACAGCAGCAGAATAGGCTTGATAGTCTTTATCGCGCTTGGCGTGATAGTAAGACCGACGAAAACTTTAAGGCGTTGACAGGTAACTTGACAGTCATGGCTGAGACATACGCTATCATTACGGATGTGGAGGTTGTATCTGAGGATGCGAACAAGAATCAGACGGACGGTGCGCGAATTAATTATGAAAGCTGGCTGGACAGGCAACACAATCTCCAGCCGATAAAAGCTACACCTTGCACTACCGTTAAGCCGCCAGCAACACCTACTTGTATTATCGTGAATATGCCGAAGGGTTGGTACTACATTTGGGCGGTGCGGGAGAATGGTAGGATAACTTCCGACAAGAACTTCTTCACGCACGTCGATGGCATGACTCCGCAGATAACAGTTCGAGAAGATCATTAACTCGGGGCGAGAAGTAATGAGTATGAATGTCAAGGATTACATTTCTGCTTTCAAGTGGATCAATGGTATTTTGGCAGGGATCGGTGTTGCGATCCCTGCGTTTTCTTTCTTCACATTGTTTGCTCCGCCTTTTTTTGAGGCTTCGGGCTTATTCACGGCTGCGATTGCAACAGCGGTTGTTATTCTTACTTACTTTTATGAGCCTCGAACTAAAAGGTCCGATACGCAAGAGAAGAAACTTGTTAGACTCGCCCGCAACGCGCTCATTGGCGCGGTCGCGCTTTTGGTTGTCTATATGATCATGCTTAAAATCTGCACTGTGGTCGACCCACCCAACAAGCCCGTAGCACGTTATCAGATAGGCGCTTGGAATTTTGACTGGAGTCTTACAGGAGACGGATTAGCATTGAAACAAAATTTTCCGAATGCTACTCCTTGGGAGTTAATGGATTACGGAGTGGCGTTCAGCCCAGAAGGTCCAGCCAAAATTTGGAAGTTTTGGACAATCCTTATGTCAGGCATTTCGATGATCATCACCTTTCTGTTTACATTTGTTCTTTGGGTGCTTGGTTGGTCGTTGCTCGCGAAGAGGAAAGCGCTTGAGTCTCTAGAGATAACAAAGTAACAAGTGAAAGAGGAATGAAGATGGTTTGAGGAATTATTCAGGATAAGGATAAAGAAAGAAGTCAGAGGGGGCGAAAGAGCAGCCTAACACGCCAATGCAGCGGAGCGTGCGACTTTCACTTCATGGTGGCTCGGAGTTGCTCACGCGCGCCCGCTGATTGCGGCGTTAGGCCCCTATTAGTCGCAAACACTTTTCGATTGAATTGGTAACCAGAGCGAAGGGGCGGGAGATTAAATGATGAAAGGTTGGTGAATATGGAAACTCTCATTCCTATTCTCATTGTTATTCCCCTTATCACCCTGTTAATCATACCACCACGCAAAACTAGGGTATGGATTGTAATAGTGGCAATCGTCGCGATAGGGTCTCTGGTTTTCTCAAACATATCTTTTATTTTCCATGCCTTATTGAGAAACACCTTAGCTCTTTTCGGAGATCTCTTCGGGGATTACTACGCTGTAGTCACTTTGGCTATTTCTTCTGCTTTAGCTCTACTGAGTTACTGGCTAATTTCAAAGTTACTATCTATGTTGTTTGAAAATAGGACTGTCACCGTATATACAGCCTGGTTTATTGCTGGAACAATCGCGGGCCTCTCAGCTTATCTAATAAGAGTGCAATTAGTTTTGTATGCGTCTAGAATGGCGTTGGGTGCGGCGGGGTTACCTGCGACCTTCCTGAATCAAAGTATCTTCGACATGAGAATTTCCGCCTTATTCTTTCTCTCAACCTCAATATCAGGAGGAGGGGCTGGGATTATATTATCCCGATATAGAAACATCAAAGGATATGCAATCTGGGGAGTCGTCGGTCTAACATTAGGAATTTTTTATCAATTCCCTGGTTCAGCGTATACCATACGGCAGCCTGATCAGACGATCTTGGCTGTAGCACTACTCTTAGCTCCAGCAGTCGGCGCAATTCTGCTATTAATAGTGTGCAAGGCTTGCACTGGCAGACCTAATTTCATGACCGACCCCGCGATGTATGATCGCGGGCGATTCACCCTACTACTCTAAAAGGAGAAATATGAAAACAAACAAGTTTCGAGCCTCTCTCGCAACCATCTTCGTCTTTACTCTGTGCGTGCTACCGGGTTTATCTCAGCAGCAGCAGTATCCGGAACCGCACACCCAAACCGAAGAATCAAACAGGAACATGAAGCCTAAGCAAGCCCTCGCCTTGCTCCAGGCAGGCAACGAACGATTCGTGCGAGGCACAATCATGACCCGTCCCCTCCGCCAACAGGTGAGAGAAACAGCACGCGGGCAATATCCATTCGCGGTGATCCTAAGTTGCCAGGATTCTCGCGCCTCTTCCGAATTGCTTTTCGATCTTAATAACGGTGATGCTTTCACTATCAAGATTGCGGGGAATATAGTTAACCCGGATATTCAAGGCGGCTTGGAATTTGGAATAGGGCCTCACTATGCGAAACTGATAGCCGTTATTGGTCACACAGATTGCGGGGCAGTTAAGGGGACGATTGACAACAAGCAGGCCATAGACGCTGGCCAACGGGAAAACTTGATTGACCTGTTGCGGAGAATCAGACCGGCTCTTGATAAAGTAGACCCAAGGATTGAGCCTAAGAATTCCAAGAATCCTGTCTATGTGGATGCGATAGCAAGGGAGAATGTGTTACTGGTGATGGGGGAGATTCGTAAAAACCCAAATATAAAAGAGAAGATAGATTCCGGAGCAATCAATCTGGTCGGAGGAATGTATGATGTGAAGACGGGAGAAGTTGAATTTTTCAAGGATACGCCAGTACGGTGAGAGATCGCACTAGGATCAGTCGCGCTGCCTAAAGAGACAATGGACAAATGGACACATGACAATGAAACGAACTCCTGAGGAGCTTGGCGACATCAGAAGTGGTACGCTCCGCAATTTGGAGGCTTTGCTTCCTTCGAGTCGCACCTAGATCCGTTTGCAATTGAGTGTAAGGTCAGGGCAATGATTCACCGCAGAGACGCAGAGAACTCAGAGGAGGCGCAGAGATACTCCAAAAGCGCCATTCTCTGCGCTCCCTCTGTGTCCTCTGCGTCTCTGCGGTGAACACTCTCGATCCCCGTACATTCAATTGAAAACCGCTCTAACATTGCATACACCGTAGCCCGCGCACTGTAACATCAACCCCGCAGTATGTCGCGCGGGCACGGTAATGCATTAGACTGTGTGAAAACTCTCAATTTAAAAAATGAGCGGGACGAAAAATCATTACCGAGTACTTAAAAATGCGTTACAGGTCAAATGTGGAGCACAAATTTTTCGCCATTTTCAATTAGTCGAGTTTTCACACAGTCTGGCGAGGCGTTAGATGGACAAAGCCGTGTCGCGACTTCCAATACTGCAACCCTCAGAGTAATCTATTGATGTGCCGACGATCTTAAGAGTAAAAGGATATAGATTTTTCTTCTTCAGCCGAGAGGGCCAAGAGCCACCTCATATCCATGTGGAGCAGGCTGAAAGGTATGCAAAGTTTTGGCTGAATCCTGTATCTTTGGCAAGTTCGCATGGCTTTCGCAGTGGAGAGCTTTCCGAAATCCAGAGAATTGTCCGACAAAACAGAAACCTATTTGAGGAGAGATGGCATGAGCACCTTACCAATCAGCGTTGAGCCATTAGCGGTGGATGTAACTTGCACAGAGGATGCGCTACAAGTTGTTCTGGCAGACGGACGGGAGGTTGCTGTACCGCTGGTTTGGTTCTCCCGGCTACAAAATGCGACACCAGAACAACGAAAACATTGGCGTTTAATTGGCGGAGGGATAGGAATTCACTGGGAAGATGTAGATGAAGACATATCTGTAGAGAGTCTTCTTGCAATTAAATAGGTTTCACCAAATGCCCGTCTAACAACCAGTTGCAGCGGAGTTGTTCTACGTGCGATGCACGCACCATTGGTAATGAAACTTACTGGACAGCTAACCGCATGACGAGCAAGATAATTCCTGACCGAGCCGGTCGTGATGACCGTCGTGGCATTGGTGCTCATTAAAGCCCGTAGCGGAGTTTGGTCTCAGTGGTCTGTGTGCTATTCATATGAAAAGAAGCCTGGCCCACCTACCAAAACACAAACGCGACGAACTCAAAGAAGTTGTTGCCATCATCACAGAACTTGCCGACATCGAAATGATCATCCTGTTTGGCAGTTATGCGCGCGGCAACTGGGTCGAGGACATTTACACCGAAGGCCACATCACTTATGAATACAAGAGCGATTATGACATCCTGGTGATCGCTAAAGAATGGCGCTATGCCCGCAGCATCAACCTTTGGGACAAGGTCGAAAACACTATTCATGGGCGGAAGGCGATCAAGACCTGGGTGACGCTGATCGTGCATGACTTGCGGGAAGTCAACAAGGCGCTCAAGCGTGGGCAATACTTTTTCAGCGACATTAAAAAGGAAGGCGTGTTGCTGTATGACTCGAAGCGATTCGAGTTAGCCGAAGCACAGAAGCTGAGTCCAGAGGAACGCAAACTGACCGCTCAACAAGATTTCAACTATTGGTTCAAAAGTGCCAGATACTTTTTTGATAACTTCAAAGTGAATCTTGAAAAAAGACGTTATAACATAGCGGCTTTTGAGTTGCACCAAGCGACCGAGCGATTTTACATGACGACCTTGCTGGTCTTCACACACTATAAACCGAAAGAGCACGACATCAAGATATTGAGCAAACGAGTCAGCAATCTTGAACCGCGCTTCTTGCCAGTCTTTCCACGAACGACGCCGGAAGAAGAACGGCTGTTTGAGTTATTGCGGAAAGCCTACATCGACGCGCGCTACAACCCCAAGTACAAGATCACCAAGAAAGAGTTGGACTACCTGGCGGGGCGAGTGAAGCAATTGCAGAAACTGACGAAAGCGATTTGTCGGGAAAGAATCGCGAGCTATGTGTAAAGGCGATAATTGACTTCAGGACATTCCAGGCGAGCGCGAAAACACGCTTCATTGTTATCCGCAATTTCTCACGCGCGCCGTCTGAATGTGAACGTTCGGCTGCTGTATCAATATGTTTCCGACTTGCCATCCAATTAGAAATGCGAGGATGCGCGAGCCACTTACCTGATAAAATCGAAAGGGAGATTACTCATGTCAGACAATCTTGCTATCGACGCAATAATAGACGAGGTGAAGAAACAAGATGAGCAGTATATGGATGCGGGGCTTCGGCCCGATCCCGATGTTGAATGGTTAAAGAACATGATGGATGACGATTACATCTTCATCAGCGGCAAGGGCCAGATAACAAACAAGGAAATCCATCTTACCTCCCTACAATCCGGTGCCCTTAAATATGAATCATTTAAGTTAAGCAATATCCAAGTGCGGATGTTTGGTGACACGGCAATTTTGATCTCAAGCGTCGAGGTAAAGGGAACGAATAACGATAAGGATATTAGCGGGCAATATATTGCGACGCGTGTCTATATTAGACAAGGCGGACGCTGGCGGATTGTATCAGCACAGGCGACACCTGTGCCACAATAGAAAGCCATCAACCGTGAACGTATTTGAAGGCAAACTGTTGACCCAGGCCGTGACGCAAACAGATGGCCGGACGATTGGGAGCACTTCGCAAGAATGGCAGACGACGCAATCACCTGCATAGCAGCCGTGGCTGAGTTGCCAAGCCGGGCCACTCATTGCCAATCGCCGATCCTTGCGGCATCGGGTGAGGAAATGTTCAGCAAGGCCATTGCTCTGACCCTTGAGGCATCACCCGATAGACGAGTCGAACTGTTTGAGCGACTCCTGCAAGACATCGTCAACATCGTTTCGGCAAACCCTGAGATGCGACCATGGCAGTACAAACAGTATGCGGGGAGCGATGGCTCGCGGATATTCTCCGGTGGAGTCGGGCTGTCGCTGGTTGTGGATCCAGAAGGGCGGTTGTGGCGAGGGCGAACCTATGAAGATTTCGAGACGAAGTATAAAGTCTCTTCGACATCGTGCGAAGTGGAATCGATGACACCAAAGTATAGGCAGATGCGAGAATATGAACATCTGTGAACGACCCATGCAGCAACGGGCTGATGTCATCGCCTAGATCAGTTTGCGAATCAATGTAGGGGAAAGATCGACATGCCGATGCGCCACCAAGACACCAAGACACAAAGGATCACGAAGGCATGGTGTAGCTTGGTGCCCTCGTGTCTTTGTGGCTCTTCCCCTATACGCAATTGCCAACCGCTCTAACATTCGACGAAGCCGGTTTTTCTCAAACCCTCTCGGCCCTTATACTCATTGATTATGAATCTGCACTTGAAACCGATTTACCTCTTTGCTGATAGTCAACTCTTGTTCTGGAACCATCAGGGAACTCAGTTTCTTCAGTCGATCAAAGAATTCATCAACCACTCGTCGCCTAAGGCTGCATACCTTGGAGCTTCCAATGGAGATGACCCGCAGTTTTATTCGATCTTTGAGGCGGCGATGGAAGCCATTGGAATAGCGGATCGTAGAATGATTCGCTCAGCCTTCTCAGCCGCTGATGAATCGTTCGTCAATGCAGCCGACATTATCCTTTTAGCGGGTGGCGATGTCGAAAGGGGTTGGAAACGATTTAATGAAGTTGGCCTGAAGGATCTGGTGATCAAGAAGTATTATGAAGGAAGTCTCCTATTGGGTGTCTCTGCGGGAGCGGTTCAATTGGGCCTGTTTGGCCTGGTAGAAGCAGAAGGATCGTTCAACCGGCTATTCGACACATTTCAATTGGTGCCATTCATCATCGGCGCGCATGAGGAGAAAGAGGAATGGAGAAGCCTTGGAGAGACCATTCAATTGCTGGATGGCAGAGCAAAGGGTATAGGCATACCCACAGGAGGAGGAATGGTCTATTACCAGGATCAGAGCATTGAAGCGATTCGATTCCCTCTCTATGAACTCTCGATGAATGACGGCAGAATGAGCTATAGTTTACTAACACCGAAAATAAAAGCCTTCCGGCACCCCGGCAATGATGTTGATTGACCTTCAGGATGGGAGCGGGTTGTGAATGGTTCAGTGTCAGCTAAATCAAACCGCGTAAGAATGGCACAGAAAGAGATTGCCACAGAGTCACAAAGGCACAGAGAAAACTCTAAAAGGCTCTTGGGTTTTCAATATTTTCCTCTGTGACTCTGTGACTCTATGGCCAATCTTCTGTCCCAGTGTCGTGCGGTTCGATTTAGAGTTTGAGGGATGCCGGTGTTTGCGCCTGCTCAAAGTCGCGTGATACGATTCGCCTCTGGGAGCAATGATGATTGAACAAACCAGTCCCATCGAAAAAACTGTCCTCGGCAATGGCCTCACCATCATCACCGAGCAGATGAGCCACGTCCGTTCCGCATCGGTCGGCATCTGGGTGCGCTCCGGCTCGCGTCACGAAGCCGCGTCGCTCAACGGCATTTCGCACTTCATCGAGCACACGCTCTTCAAAGGGACGCGCAATCGCACATCGCGCGAAATCGCTGTCGAAAGCGATGCCATCGGCGGCCACGTCGACGCCTTCACCAGCCGCGAAGTCGCGGCGTATTATGTCAAAGTCCTCGACGAACATCTGGCGCGGGCTTTCGATCTCATTGCCGATCTCGTCACCGCACCCTTGTTCGACGATAGCGAACTCGACCGCGAGCGCAACGTTGTGATCGAAGAGATCAAGATGGTCGAAGACACGCCTGACGACCTCGTCCACGAAGTCTTCGTCGCCAACTTCTGGCCGGATCATCCGCTGGGCCGGTCGATTCTCGGCACCGCGCAGACGCTCGCAACCTTTGATCATGATCGCGTCGCTTCGTACTTTCAAAACGTCTATACGCCGCGCAATCTGGTGATCGCTGCCGCTGGCAATGTCGAACATCCGCGCTTTGTCGAGATGGTCGAGGGCTATTTGAGCGGCCTCGTTGACCGGCCTGTTGATCTCACCTCATCAGCGCCGACCTATTCGACATCGCGCGTCATCATCAGCAAAGACCTTGAGCAGGCGCATCTGATGATGGGGACGCCCTGCCCTTCGATGATGTCGGATGACCGCTATGCCGTGCATACGCTGAACGTGATTTTAGGCGGCGGCATGAGTTCTCGGTTGTTTCAAACCATACGCGAAGACCATGGCCTTGCCTACTCTGTCTTCTCCGGCGTCAATGCTTACACGGACGCCGGCTACCTGTCGGTTTATGCGGCAACCTCGCCAGAGCAGATTAGTGAGGTGATCAGTTTAAGCGTCAGCGAATTCGACCGGCTCAAACACGAAACCATCTCCGACGGCGAATTGCAGCGCGCCAAGGATCAACTCAAGGTTTCGCTCATGCTCGGACTGGAAAGCACGTCGGCGCGCATGAGCAATCTGGCGCGGCAAGAGATTTTCTTTGGCCGCCAGTTTACGCTCGACGAGATCCTCAATCGCATTGATCGCGTAACCGCAACTGACGTGCAGCGCATGGCGCAGGAAATCTTCGGCGATGAACTGGCAGTAACGGCTATCGGTCAAATCGAATCGCTCGACATTACGCAGTAGGCGGTAGGCAGTAAAAAATTCTACCTCGGCTATGAAGTTATTAGCATTGTCAAGCCGGTGATCCGTTGCAACCCAAACGTACTGCCTACTGCCGCCGCCTACTGCATACTATTCTATGAGACTCATTGTATTAGGCAGCGGCAGTTCGGGAAACGCCCTGTTTATCGAAGCGGGCGAGACGAGTGTGCTTGTTGATGTGGGGTTGTCGGCTAAAGAGACGGCGCGGCGCATGAGCGAAGCCGGCATTGATCCGGCGCGGCTATCCGGGATCGTCGTCACGCACGAACATGCGGATCACGTCAAAGGCGTGCGCGTCATGTCGAAAACCGTCAGTTCGCCGGTCTTCATCTCGCAAGCGACGCGCGCCGAGTGCCACTTTCCCGCAAGCGGCGACGGCATACGCTGGGGCGAGAGCATCTCATCGAGCCAGCACTTCCAGATCGGCAGCCTTGAATTTCACCCCTTCACGATTCCCCACGACGGCGTCGACACGTTCGCCTTCACGGTGCAGGCCGAAGGCATTAAAGTAGGCATTGTTACAGATCTTGGATATATCACACAGCTTGTGGCTGAACGCCTGCGCGACTGCGACTTCGTAATGATCGAAGCCAATCACGACCGCGACATGTTAAAAGTCGGGCCGTACCCGTGGCCGCTCAAGCAGCGCATTGCCAGCAGCACGGGCCATCTATCGAACGACGAGATGGCGCGCTGGTTGACCGAAGATTTCGATGGCCGCGCCGCTCACATCGTGCTTGCGCATCTCTCACGACAATGCAATCATCCTGAGCTTGCGCGCCTATCGGCATTGCAGGCACTGGCAGCGCGCGGCTCGCTGTTTTACCCGGAGGCCGAGCAACGCATCACGGTCGCGCATCACGACCGCGCGACGCAGTGGTTTGAATTTTGAGCAAGGGCCAGGGGCCGGTGGCCGGTTAACTGCTTAACCTCCCCGGCTCCCGATACTCGGCCCCCAACACGCAATTATGATTGACCGTTATACGCTGCCCGAAATGGGCGCGATCTGGACAGAACAGAATCGCTTTCAGAAATGGCTCGATGTGGAAATCGCCGCCTGCGAAGTTCACGCAGAGATGGGCACCATCCCTGCCGAGGCCGTCGAAGTCATCAAGCGCAAAGCGCGCTTTGACGTCGACCGCATCAATGAAATCGAGCGCACGACGCGCCACGATGTCATTGCGTTCACGACGGCGCTGGCGGAAAACATCGGCCCCGAATCGCGCTTCGTTCACTACGGCCTGACTTCTTCGGATGTCGTTGATACCGCAAACGCGCTGTTGATGCGCCAGGCGGCTGACCTCTTGTTGAACGACTTAGACCGGTTAGGCGAAGCGCTTCGTCGCCGCGCCTTTGAGCATAAAGCGACGGTGATGATGGGCCGCACGCACGGCATCCATGCCGAAGTGACGACTTTCGGCCTGGTGCTGGCGCTCTACTACGCCGACAACGCGCGCAACAAAGAACGGTTGCTTCGCGCCCGCGACATCGTCAGCGTCGGCAAGATCAGCGGCGCTGTCGGCACCTTCGCGCATCTCGACCCGGAGGTCGAAGAGCGTGTCTGCAAAAAGCTCGGCCTGCGGCCCGCGCCAATCTCAACTCAGGTGATCCAGCGCGACCGCCACGCTGAGTATTTGTCAACCCTGGCCATCATCACGGCATCGCTCGAAAAGATCGCCCTCGAAGTGCGCCACCTGCAACGAACCGAAGTCCGCGAAGCCCAGGAGCCTTTTTCTGCCGGGCAGAAAGGCTCTTCGGCCATGCCGCATAAACGCAACCCCGTGACCTCGGAACAGATCTGCGGCCTGGCGCGCGTCGTGCGCGGCAATGCGCAGGCGGCATTTGAAAACATCGCGCTCTGGCACGAACGTGACATATCTCACTCTTCGGTCGAGCGCATCATTCTGCCCGATTCGTGTATTCTCACGGATTACCTCTTGCAGAAGACCACCTGGCTGATCGACGGCCTTGTCGTCAACGCCCGGCGCATGCGCGAGACGGTTGAATCACTGGGCGGAGTGACGGCGAGTGGTCGCCTGCTGTTGGCGCTCGCCGCCAATGGCGTGACCCGCGAAGACGCCTACGCCATCGTCCAGCCGATGGCCATGCGCGTTTGGGACGAAGGCGCGAACTTCCGCGACCTGGTGATGAACAACTCGGTTATCAACGAGCGATTGTCGCCTGCGGAGATCGACGGGCTCTTCGATCTACAGCATCAGCTTCGCAACGTCGATAAAATATTTGAAAGAGTTTTTGGAGAGGAAAAGTCAGCAGCCGGAAATCAGGAGTCAGAATAAAAGTGGAGGCGGCGGTTGTCTCTCGCTTCCCTACTGCCTACTGTGTACTGCCTACTGCCTACTGCCCATATGAAAGCCAAAATATACGTCACCTTGAAACCCAGCGTGCTCGACCCGCAAGGCAAAGCCATTCATCACGCCGTTGAAACCATCGGCTATCGCGGCATTGCTGACGTGCGGCAGGGCAAGTATTTTGAAGTCACGCTCGATGAAGCGCTGTCGGCGGCAGAGGCGCGCACCGCCGTCGAACGCATGGCGCACGATGTCCTGGCGAATCCGGTCATCGAGGATTACCGCGTCGAACTAGATTCCGAATCCGCTTCGTGAGATAATTGGGTTTACTCGATGAGCCTGCGCCAGAGTAAAGCCTCAAGATCATCACGAGAGGGATGGAGAGCAATGAAGTTCGGCGTCGTCGTGTTTCCCGGTTCCAATTGTGACCACGATACCTATCACGTCATCAGCAAAGTCATCGGCCAGCCTGTAGATTTCATCTGGCATCGGCAGAGCACGCTCAATGATTGCGACGCAGTGATTCTGCCGGGCGGTTTTTCCTACGGCGATTATCTGCGTACCGGCGCGATTGCGCGCTTCAGCCCGGTGATGGGGGCGGTCAAGGAATTCGCCGGACGCGGCGGGCTGGTGATGGGCATCTGCAACGGCTTTCAAATTCTTTGCGAAGCGGGGCTGCTGCCAGGCGCATTGCTGCGCAACGCCAACTTGAAATTCATCTGTGAGCATATCAATATGCGCGTCGAAACCACCGACACGCCGTTTACGAATCGCTGCCAGCGCGGCCAGGTGCTTTCCGTGCCAATCGCTCATGGAGATGGCAACTACTATTGCGACGCGGCGACGCTCGCCGAATTGCAACGCGAGAACCGCATCATCTTTCGTTACGCGGACGCGCATAGCAATGTGACGAAGGAAAGCAATCCGAACGGTTCGCTCGAAAACATCGCCGGCATCTGCAACCGCGAGCGCAACGTCCTCGGCTTGATGCCGCACCCGGAGCGCGCCAGCGAAATGTTGCTCAGCAGCCAGGACGGGCGCATCGTTTTCTTTTCGCTCGCCGATACGCTGGCGGAACTGGCGAAGGCGTCATAAACCCGCGACCGTCATTTATCGTCTTTGCTTTTACGCATCACTTGAATGCTGGTGCCGTCGCCGGTCGAACTAATCAGCACGCCGACACCGTCGCCGTCTAGAATAACGCTTCCAGGCATGTTCACATGATTTTTCGGTTTGATCTTCTCGACATACCAATCGACCACTTTATCGAATGAGTCGTCAGTTCGCAGTTGGGTGACCCCGCCATCCGTGCCGGCGATCTCCGTGACGACTTCAGCGCCCGGATAGATCAGCGTAGGGCTGAGTGTGCCCCTGACGCTGCCGGGCGGCGGCGGCGGTTGCGGTGGATGAGGGATGATGCCTGGGCCCTCTGGCGGCGGCGGCGCTTTTTGGATTGTGCCGGGAATTGGCGGCGGTGGTGGTGGAGCCGTATGTTTAGAAAATCTTCCAAAGGCAACGAACGCCACAACCCCCAGAGCAATTAACATGCAGAGGCCGAGAGCCAGAATGATTAGGAGCACCGTGTTGTTGTTCGAAGGCGGCGCGTTGCCAATGATTGGCGCGGGCGGCTGCGGCGACATCATCGCCGGCGGCATATAGGTCGGCGACGTGATGCCCTGATTCGCGGGTCGCGTCGGGTGATCGAAGGGCGGCGGTTCGGCAAGCGGCGCATCGAGCGACCGCGTCGTCATCTCCGACGGATCAAGAAGGTTGCCGCATTGACGGCAGAACTTCGCCGACAACACCACACTAGCTCCACATCGATTGCAGGTTGCCTCTTTCATACTAATAATTAGCTTACGCGAACGCCTTTCGATTTCGCAAGGACTGCCCCAATCTAAGGCACTATCATTGAATCAACTCATGCTACGTGAACGTCTATTCACAAGTTCACACGCCATGCCCGTTGCGCTCACGGGCATGGCGGAAGCTAGACCAGATTGGCCGCACGGCTCTTTCCCAACTTAAGGAAAATCCCCGGACTTATTCACCAACCCATCGCCCACCACTGGCAGAAGTTTTAAGATGTCGGCGAGCGTATAGGGCGGCGGAGCATCTCTAGTATAGATGGGCTTGCCGTTGATATAGATCTCAAAGGCTGGAAAGCCATCATCTAGACCTTGCAGGGTCCAGTGAGGTTTAGGGCCAGAGGTATTTAGGGTTAGAGAGAAAGCCCAATCAATGTCAAAGGCACCTCTGACTAAAGGATTTGCTGCACTGCCAAGCAGCAGGGTAGTCACTTGATGCGGGCCTGTTCTGATGACAAAGATATGCATCCTGCTATTGCTCGCTGTGGCTTTATCGTGCAACAAATGGCAATCCTGAAGGACTCCATCATCCGCCGCATCGATAAACGGTAAAGCATCCGGGGCATAAGACCGGGTTTCTCCCGCTAAGTTCTGCACCGTTCCTTCCTTGAGTCCATCCGCGTCAATTGATTTTTCCGGTATCACAGTAACCATCTGTCTTGTTCTACCGGCTTGATTAACTCTCTGTTGTCGGGTTAGCATATCCATCACATTTCCCGACCTCGCGCAACGAGTCAGGCACACCGAATATGAAGGAACCAGTCATCACTCCCGAACTGATTCGCAGTCACGGGCTCACCGACGACGAATATAACCGCATCATCGAATTGCTGGGGCGTGCGCCGAGCTTCACCGAACTCGGCATCTTTTCGGTGATGTGGTCGGAGCATTGCTCTTACAAGTCCTCGCGCGTGCACTTGAAGCGTCTGCCGACCACGGGCGAAGCGGTGCTGCAAGGGCCGGGCGAAAACGCCGGCATCGTCGATATAGGCGGCGGACTGGCTGCCGCTTTCAAGATCGAATCGCATAATCATCCGTCATTTATCGAACCGTATCAAGGAGCGGCGACCGGCGTCGGCGGCATCCTCCGCGATGTCTTCACGATGGGTGCCAGGCCGCTTGCGGCAATGAACTCTCTGCACTTCGGGCCGCTCGCCGCTGCCGAGGATGCCGGCGATGAAGCGACCGCCGTCGCGGCGCGCAACCGGTCGATTATGGCCGGCGTCGTCAAAGGCATTGGCGATTACGGCAATGCCTTTGGCGTGCCGACTATCGGCGGCGAAGTGCGCTTTGCCGATTGCTATTCGCGCAATCCGCTGGTCAATGCTTTTACACTCGGATTGATGCGCAAAGAGCATATCTTTTATGGCCGCGCCGCAGGCGTCGGCAATCCTGTGATGTACGTCGGCGCGAAGACCGGACGCGATGGCATTCACGGGGCGACCATGGCCTCAGAAGAGTTCGGCGACGAAGCTCAATCGAAGCGCCCGACGGTTCAGGTCGGTGACCCCTTTCTCGAAAAACTCTTGCTCGAAGCCTGCCTCGAAGCCATGAAGGATGGCGCGATTGTCGGCATACAGGATATGGGCGCTGCCGGTCTCACGAGTTCGTCGAGCGAGATGGGCGCACGCGCCGGCAACGGCGTCGAGATCGAAATCGACCTGGTGCCGCAGCGCGAGACAGGCATGACCGCATACGAGATCATGCTGTCGGAATCGCAGGAGCGCATGCTGCTGGTCGCCGCCTTTGGCCGCGAGCGCGAAGTGATCGACATCTTTCGCAAGTGGGAACTCGATGCCGTGGTCATCGGCCACGTCACCGACGACGGCCACCTGCGCGTCAAGAAAGGCGGTCAAATTGTTGCCGACATCCCCAATACGGCGCTGACCGACGAAGCGCCGCTATACCATCGGCCCATACAGAAACCCAACGCGCCGGCAACCGTCGAAATCATCACACAGGTTGAGCAATCCGCTGCGGAATTGGACGCAACCTTTATGCGGCTCATCGCGCAGCCGACGATTGCTTCGAAAGAATGGGTCTATCGCCAGTACGATCATATGGTGCGAACGAATACGGTCGTCGCGCCGGGCTCGGACGCCGCAGTGATTCGCATCAAAGAGAAACGCCGTATGCTGGCGATGACACTGGATTCCAACGCACGATACTGCCAGATCGATCCGCGCGCCGGCGCGCGACTGGTGATTGCCGAAGCCTGTCGCAACTTGACAGTAAGCGGCGCGCGTCCGCTGGCGCTGACCAATTGTTTGAACTTCGCCTCGCCCGAACGGCCTGAAGTGATGTGGCAATTCAGCGAAGTGATCGACGGCATGAGCGAAGCCTGCACAGTGTTTGCGACGCCTGTGACGGGCGGCAACGTCAGTTTTTATAACGAGACGGATGGGCGCGGCATCTATCCTTCGCCGGTCATCGGCATGGTCGGCATCATCGAAGACGCCCGCCACGTGACCACCCAAGGGTTCAAAGATGAAGACAGGGCAATCATCCTGCTCGGCGCAACGGCTGATGATCTCGGTGCGAGCGAGTACGTGCTGGTCACGCGCGGCAAGTTGGCAGGCCGCGTGCCGCAGCTTGATCTCGATTTGGAGCGCCGCCTCCAGCAAGCCTGTTTGAAGATGATTCAAGCGGGCCTGATTGAATCAGCGCACGATGCTTCGGACGGTGGCCTGAGCGTGGCGCTTGCCGAATGCGCATTTTCCAGTTACCGCAAACCGGCAGTCGGCTGCACGGTCAACCTCGAAGGCGAGCTTTCGCAGGCAACATGTTTGTTTGCCGAAACGCCTTCGCGCATTGTTCTGTCAGCACCAGCCGCCAATGTTGAAACGATTCTTGAGATCGCCGGAGAGCACAGCGTCGCCTGCGCCTTGATCGGTCGCACGGGCGGCGACCGCCTAGTGTTGGCCGTCAACGGCGAGACGATTATTGACCGTCCGGTTGCCGAAGTGGAGGCCGCATGGCGCGGTGTACTGCCGCAGATGTTGGAAGTCTCTTCATTATTTGCGGCGGAAGAAAGTCTGGCCGGCTAAGGTTGCCGAAAAAGCAGCTTTGACAATTCAGCGCAGCGACGGGTAAGATACTCATCTGCCAAAACGGGGCGTGGCTCAGCCTGGTAGAGCGCTCGGTTCGGGACCGAGAGGTCGTAGGTTCAAATCCTATCGCCCCGATACTTCAATTCAAGAATGTAGCGGAAGCTCAACAGGCTTCCGCTTTTTTATTGTGACCAATTGATGACCGTCTGTTTCGAGGTCATGCCGGTCGCCTTTCTTCCCTTCTCTCCTGACTTCAACTGCTCATCAATTCTCGTGAGCGTTTCGCTTGGCGCAAAGCAAATGATATGATTTCACGCCCACGCAGGCAAAAACGCTTCAGGAGATATTCATGAGCCAGGATTACGTACTCGCGCTCGATCAAGGCACGACCAGTTCGCGCGCCATCTTGTTTGATCGCAAAGGCCACCCCGCCGCCATCGCCCAGCAGGAATTCGAGCAACTCTACCCGCAGCCCGGATGGGTCGAACATCGCCCGAATGACATCTGGCATTCGCAACTCAACGCCGCCGAACGTGTGCTATTGGAGACCAAGGTGAAGGCCGATCAGATCGCCGCCATCGGCATCACCAACCAGCGCGAGACGACGATCATCTGGAACCGCGAGACCGGCGAGCCGATCTATAACGCCATCGTCTGGCAATGTCGCCGCACCGCCGAAGCCTGCGACCGTTTGCGCAGCGATGGCCTCGCGACACTCTTTCAACAGCGCACAGGGCTGGTGCTGGACGCTTACTTCTCCGGCACCAAAGTGCAATGGCTGCTCGACAATGTGCCGGGTGCGCGTGAGCTTGCAGAGAAAGGCAAGCTCGCTTTCGGCACCGTCGATTCGTGGCTGATCTGGAAACTTACCGGTGGGCGCATTCACACTACCGATCCGTCGAATGCCAGCCGCACGCTGCTCTATAACATCGAGCGCGGCGAATGGGATGATACATTACTGAACGCCTTGAAGGTGCCGCGCGAGTTGTTGCCGCACGTGACGCCGTCATCCGCCATGCTCGGCGAGACCGACCCGGCGCTCTTTGGCCGCGCCATTCCCATTGCCGGAAATGCCGGCGATCAACAGGCAGCCTTATTCGGACAAGCCTGTACGACACCCGGCATGGCGAAAAACACTTACGGCACAGGTTGCTTCATGTTGCTGAACACCGGCCATGAGATGGTTCGCTCGCAAAACAATCTGTTGACCACCGTCGCCTGGCAGCTTGGCGACGAGCCGCTGGAGTACGCGCTCGAAGGCAGCGTCTTTATCGCCGGAGCGGCGATTCAATGGCTGCGCGACGGTTTGAAGATCATCGATTCGGCAGCCGACACCGAAGAGATGGCGATGAAAGTTACAGACAACGGCGGCGTTTATTTCGTGCCGGCGTTCGTCGGTCTGGGCGCGCCGCACTGGGACGCCTACGCGCGCGGCACGATGGTGGGACTGACGCGCGGCACGACCCGCGAACACATCGCGCGCGCCGCGCTTGAAGCCATCGCCTACCAAACCGCCGATGTTTTGAATGCGATGCGCAGCGATTCAGGCATCGACATGAGCGAGTTACGCGTCGACGGCGGCGCGGCGCGCAATGATTTTCTGATGCAGTTCCAGGCCGATGTGCTCGGCATACCCGTCGTGCGGCCTGCGAACACGGAAACTACGGCGGCGGGCGCGGCTTATCTGGCGGGCCTGGCAACGGGCTTCTGGGAGGACGTCGATGCCATCGCCGACGCCTGGCAGCGCGAGCGCGCCTTCGCGCCGCAGATGCCAGGCGACGAGCGCAAACGGCTGCTGGCGGACTGGTCGCGCGCCATCCGAAGAGCGAGCAACTGGATCAACAACGCATGATTAGCATCGATAATTCACCGGGCGGCGATTCGCCTTAATAAAATGAAACCTCAACCCATAGCTCCACCATCAAGCGCCGCTGAGCGCATCACCTCTTTGGACACCCTGCGAGGGTTGACCATCCTGGTGATGATCTTTGTCAACGATCTCGCAGGTGTCCAGGGAGCGCCTGCCTGGATGAAGCATATCTCGCCTCACGACGCCGACGGTATGACGTTTGTCGATGTGGTGTTTCCGGCTTTCCTTTTCATCGTCGGCACAGCCATTCCCTTCTCCATCGGCAAACGGCTCGAACAGGGAGAATCGCTCTGGCGTGTCTGGAAGCATATTCTCACACGAACGTTTGCCCTACTGGTCATTGGCGTCTTCATGGTGAACGAAGAATCTATTTCGGATCAGGGCCTCTTGAGTCCGCCGCTATGGACTCTGCTCATGTATATCGGCGTGATTCTTGTCTGGAACGTGTTGCCGCGCCAGGCGGGAAAAAAACGCACACTGATGATTGGCCTGCGCAGCATCGGCGTGGCTTTGCTCATCACACTGGCTTTGCTCTACAGGGGCAGTGGCGAGCCGGGTTTCATCGAGATGCGCCCGCAGTGGTGGGGCATACTGGGTCTTATCGGATGGGCCTACCTGGTCGCCTGCATCGTCTTTACGTCACTCAGAAAACAGATGGCCGGCGTTGTCGGCATGATTGCCATTCTTTATTGCGTCTTCATCGCCAGTGCCGCAGGCGGGTTCGCTAACCTCTCCTGGATCACGCGCTGGGTCGACATCGGTTCCATGTGGGGTTCGCACGCTGCGGTCACTGTCTCAGGGGTCGCACTGGGAATGATTCTTACGTCAAGCTCCGGGGTGAAGACTCATGGCCAGCGAATGCAATGGGCTCTGCTTTATGGCGTCGGCCTGGCAGCGGCAGGCTATCTTCTGCACGCCGCGCACGATGTCCATCGGATGTTTATCATCAATAAGATTTTCGCTACGCCGCCCTGGTGTTTATGGTCATCGGCGATTACGACCTGGTTCTGGGTAGCGATCTACTGGCTCATGGACGTTCGCGGCTGGCAGCGCTGGGCCGTCTTGCTGGAGCCGGCTGGCCAGAATCCGCTCTTTGCCTACGTTCTCGCGCCCGTGTTGTATGCACTCTTTGCGCTCGCGTCTCTGGTGTTGGGGAGAGGGAATTTTTATGAAGCGTTGGGAGACAGCTTCGCCATAGGCTTTTGGCGTTCTATCGTTTTTGCCTTCGCCGTCACCTGGCTGGCCGGTGGACTGCGACGTGTCGGCGTGCAGTTGAAAGTTTAAGCCCTTCGGCAAGACCGCCCACAACTGAATAAATCTTGAAAAGTAGACTTTTGAATCAGCGACGAGGAAAGTAATGAAAAATACTTCGGCAGCTATTGCCGTGATCATTTCCCTTTTACTCGGCCAATCGGTGGGAGCGCAGGGGAGAATAAGAATTCTCACTAACCATATCGGCTATGAAACCACCGGGCCAAAACATGCGGTTATTCAAGGCAGCGCCGGTGATCAAATCTCCTGGTTCAAAATCCGCGAGTCGGCGAGCGACCGCGAAGTCTATTCCGGAACCGCAAAACCGCTTGGCCCGGTGAAAAAGTGGAAAGACTGGCACTTCTGGGCCCTAGACTTTGATCAGGTTGCCCTTGATGGTTTGTATTACATTGAATGCCAGTCAGCCAGAGGGCCAGTTCGCTCGTTGCCTTTCGTCATTCAAAAGGATGTGCTGGAAAAAAACACCCTCTCGAATCTCATATACTATTTCAAAGGGCAGCGCGCTTCCGGCTTGCTTGATAAAGCGGATCGTCGCCTGAGATTTGACGGGACTAGAGATCAAACCGCCGACCTTCACGGCGGTTGGTTTGACGCGACCGGAGATTACGGCAAGCACCTGTCGCATCTCTCCTTTTCGACTTATTTCAATCCGCAGCAGCAGCCGCTCACGGTATGGAGTCTCTTCAAGATCTACGAGCAGTTGGAGAAGCGCCAGGATGGCAATTTCAGACAGTATAAAAGAAGACTTCTGGATGAAGCGCTGCACGGCGCGGATTACCTGGTGCGAGCCAATGACCCTAGAGGCTCGTTCTACAGATCGGTCTCCGCGCCCGGCCCCGAAAAGCGCCCCGAAGATCGCCGCGTCGCTGCCGACAATCAAGGCTTTCAAATTAAGCAGCAGGTGACCGACGCGGGGGCTTATGGCAAAACCGCTCAGGAACCGGACGACCGTGTTTATGAAGTCAGCTACCGTGCCGGCGGCGGTGTCGCCATCGCGGCTCTGGCGATGGCGAGCGCCTGCAAGGTGTCGGGTGATTTTACGAATGTCGAATATTTGCGCGCCGCACAATCGGCGTTCGACTTTCTGGAGAAGAACAATCCGCGCTTCACCAACGACGGGGTAGAGAATATTGTTGACGACTACTGCGCCTTGCTTGCGGCTACAGAACTTTACAAGGCGACAAAGAAGCAAGCCTATAAAATCTCCGCCGATAAACGTGCGATCAGTCTGATGAGCCGTTTAACGAGCAGCGGTCGCTATAAGAATTATTGGCGCGCTGATGCAATCGACCGTCCCTTTTTTCATGCTGCCGACGCCGGGTTTCCCGTGGTCAGCTTGCTCGATTATCTGGAAATCGCCGATGACAAAACTCAAACGCAGGTTCTTGAAACGGTCAGAAAGGCGATGACCTTTGACCTTGAAGTGACCGAAGAAGTCACCAATCCTTTCGGATATGGCCGGCAGCTTGTGCAGAATAAAGCGGGCGTCAGGCGTACAACCTTCTTCTTCCCGCACGACACAGAGGTAGCCCCTTGGTGGCAGGGAGAAAATGCCCGTCTCGCTTCGATGGCGACGGCGGCTGGTCTCGCTTCGAAATACTTTAAGCAGGACAGGCTTTTTTATAATCGGCTACAGTCATATGCCTGGAACCAGTTGAACTGGATTCTCGGACTGAATCCGTTTGACACATGTATGCTGCAAGGCTCAGGAAGAAACAATCCGCCGTATATATTCTTCGATTCCTATGAGTATACGAATGCTCCGGGCGGCATCTGTAATGGCATCACGGCAGGCTTCTTCGATGAGGATGACATCGACTTCAATCTGAGCGTCAAGCAAACCGGCGCAGACAATGATTGGCGATGGGGCGAACAATGGCTGCCGCACGCCTCCTGGTTTCTCCTGGCCCTGTCGGCTCGCGAGTAAACCCAAATTGGCCGGGCTCACGAAACCGTCTTCGTGTTGAGCCCCGGCCTGGACTCATAAATTGAACTCGATTCCCCTACTAAGGAATTTCTTTCGGAGGGCTTTGCAACAAATGAAAAGAACCCGACTGATACTTTCGCTCATCTTTGCGTGGCTGCTGGTTTCGCACTGCGTAGACAGCGCCAGGGTCAGCGCCGGCGCAAAACCAGTAGAGCAATGGCGCGCTGTGCACTTGATAGATTATTCGACCGATGCCGACCTCGACGTGTTAAGCCAAAACCTTCCGAAGCTGGCGGCGATGGGCATCAATGTAGTGATACTTGAAGTCGACTATAACTTTGAGTTCAAGTCGCACCCTGAGCTTCGTCGAGGGAAAACCCCGATTACCAAAGCCGCCGCCCGTAAACTGGTCGATGCATGTCGAAAGCAAGGCATACGCTTGATCCCGGAGTTTCAGTCTCTCGGTCACCAGTCTTGGAAGGCGGAAACCTTTCCGCTGCTGACCGTCTACCCGCAACTTGACCTGACTCCGGGGGCGTTTCCCAACAATCAGGAGATCTATTGCAGAGAGTGGGATCCGTTGAACGGCGAGGTCAATCGGCTGGTCTTCGCGTTGCTGGACGAAATCATCGATGCGTTTCGCGCCACGGCGTTGCATGTAGGGATGGACGAGGTATTCTTACTCGCCTCGGAACGCTCGCCATCAACTAAAGGCAAAGACCCTGCGAAGCTGTTTGCCAAAGTGGTCAATGATCTTCATGAACACCTGGTCAAGAAACGCCACGTTGAAATGTTGATGTGGGGCGACCGCTTGATTGATGGTAAGAAATACGACTTTGGCGAGTGGGAATCGTCCGAGAATGGCACTGCCGCCGCCGTTGATCAAATCCCCAAAGACATCATCATCTGCCCCTGGCACTATGAACCAAGAGACGCCTACCCGTCGATTCCTGTCTTTCTTGAGAAAGGCTTCCGTGTGCTCCCTGCAAGCTGGCGAAAAGTTGATGCGGCGCAGGCGTTGATTGTGTATAGCCTGAAGCAGGAGAACCCCAGGATGCTGGGGCACATGTTCACGACCTGGGGCGTGAAGAAGGAGCAACTGCTTGAACATCCGCCGCTCGTAGAAGGTTTGAAACAATTGCGCGGCAATGGCGGCAATGTCAGTATCAAGTGAAAGGGCTTTATTCGCTGAGGCGAGTGATTAGCGACTCTGGCTAGCCTATCAACGATAAGCTGGGCTTCCTGCCGCCGTTCAGAATTATTGACGAGGCTGGTTACCATGATCTTCGATCAATCCGAGTTCCATATTCGCTGTGAATGGGGCGAGCAAGGCTTGTCGCGGCTAGGCCCCATAAGCGATGCCATCGTCATCGTCGACGTCCTCTCGTTTTCTACCGCTGTCGACATCGCCACCAGTCAGCGGGCGGTTGTCTATCCATATCGCTGGCCATATCGCTGGCCATATCGCTGGAATGATGAGACCGCTGAGGCATTCGCCAAATCGGTTGGAGCGGAACTCGCGGATAAGAATAACGCGCACGGCTATCGCTTGTCGCCGGCGTCTCTGCAACGCTTGCCGACAGGAACGCGGCTGGTTCTGCCATCGCCGAACGGTTCTCACCTCAGTTCGCTCGCCGGCTCGAAACCAACGGTTGCCGGTTGTTTGAGAAACTGCCGCGCAGTTGCCGAATCGCTTATGCACATGGGAAAGCATATCGCGGTCATTCCAGCCGGAGAACGATGGGAAGGCGGCCAGTTACGCCCGTGCCTTGAAGACATGGCGGGAGCCGGCGCGGTCATCAGCTATCTGCGGGGCTCGCTTTCTCCCGAAGCGGAGATGGCCGTGGCGGTGTTTGAAAACATCCGTGCAAAGCTGATGGAGTCAATTCTCGGTTGCGTATCAGGAAAAGAGAAAGCCGCAAGAGGCGAGCAAGAAGATGTGGTTCTAGCTACAGAATTGAACGCCAGCAGTTGCGTGCCGATCCTCAAAGATGGCGCGTACCATGGGGAGGCATAGAAGAATGATTACCGGGGAAACCGCCGGCCTGCCGGTTAACCGCCGGAACGTGCAATGGCCAGGATGCGTGACAGTCGATGCTTCCGGCACACCGGACGGCCTGCTATAATTATCCGGCGTATGGAATCTTCGCTCACATCGGTGCTGGTGAAGCTGGCGCTGGTGTTTTTGCTGGTGCTGGCAAACGGCTTCTTCGTCGCTGCGGAATATGCGCTCGTCAGCGTCCGCCGTTCACGCATCGCTTCACTGGTCGCGCAAGGAAGTAAGCGCGCGCAGACCGTCATGCGCGTGATTGAAAATCTGACCGCCTACATCTCGGCCACGCAACTGGGAGTCACGCTAGCCAGCCTGGCGCTCGGCTGGGTCGGCGAAGAGACCATGGCCGAGATACTCAGCCCCATCTTGCAGCGCCTTCTCGGTTCGTTCTCTGCGGTTGTCGCGCATACAGTTTCCATCGTGCTCGCCTATATATTGATCACCTACATGCACGTCGTTCTCGGTGAATTAGTTCCCAAAGCGCTCTCACTTGAAAAAGCGGAAACCGTCGCCATGGTGGTCGCCGCGCCGATGCAGATTTTTTATAAAGCCTTCAAAGCGCCCATCTGGGTGCTCAATCATTCGGGCATCCTCGTGCTGCGCTGGCTGGGGCTTCGGGCGACGGGTGAACACGCAGGCATCTACAGTGAAGAGGAATTGCGCACCCTGATCGCGCTCAGTCAGAAGAGCGGCCACGTGCTCGAAGATGAACGACAGTTGATCAATAATGTATTCGACTTTACAGACGCGACGGTCGAGAGCGTGATGGTGCCACGCACACAGATCGAAGCGCTCGACATCGAGCTAACGCCTGAACAGATGCTCGATTTTTTTGAACAGATCGGCTATTCGCGCTTGCCGGTTTATCGCGGTTCGCTCGATAGCATCCTGGGCATCGTGCTGCACAAAGACTTGAGCCGCCTCGTGCGTCACGGCGGCAACCTCAATGAGATCATTCGCCCGGCGGTGTTCCTGCCGACGACCGTTAAACTGCACGATGCGCTACGCAGTCTGCGGCGGTCGAGCGCGCACATGGCGATGGTGGTTGACGAACACGGCGGCGTCGAAGGGTTGGTGACCCTCGAAGACTTGCTCGAAGAGATCGTCGGCGATATCAGCGATGAACATGACGAAGTCCTGACGCAGCAGATCAAACAGGAATCGGAAGACACGGTCAAGGTCAGCGGCGCGCTGTCGATCCGCGATGCCAACCGCCGTTTGCAGTTGGGGCTGCCTGAATCGGACAGTTATCACACGGTCGCCGGATTCATGATGGCGCGCGCTGGCCGTCTGCTGCGCCCCGGCGATCAGATCGAATACAACGGCCTGCGGCTGACGGTCGAAAGCACCGAGCGTAACCGCATCGTCGAGGCGAAGATCGAAAAGTTGAAAGAAAAAGAAGAAGATGTGCCTGCGCCGACGTTGGCCAACTGAAGGCCGACAAGCGCAACCCGCCATAAATAATCAGGGGTAATAAAATCGACCGGAGAGCATCATTCAGCCCGTTTGAAACGAAAGCATGCCTGTGACCATGACCATCCATTCCGTTCTTTGAAGGTGATTGATTTCAACTGACGCGGTTGGGGATCGGTGATAAAATTAGTCACGTGGACTTTTCCCTGTCTCTCTCCGCCTGGTCGAGATACTGGCAATAATCAATATTGAGCGAGAAGGCGCACGGAGGTCACGATGAAGGCTTTGCTCATCAACCCGGAATTCCCGAATACTTATTGGAGCTTTCGGCATGCACTCTCTTTCGAGGGCAAACGTTGTGCTTTTCCGCCGCTCGGCCTGTTGACCGTCTCAGCCTTGTTACCTGACTCCTGGGAACGCCGGCTCGTGGATATGAACGTGCGTAAGCTGCGGCCCGCCGATATTGAGTGGGCCGATGTCATTATGCTCACGGCCATGCTGGTTCAGAAGGAATCGCTGCATCGTGTGGTGGCGCAATGCAAAGCGCGAGGTAAGCGTGTGGTGATCGGCGGGCCATACATCACCACTCACACGGAGAGTGTTCCCGAAGCGGATCACCTCTTCTTTGGAGAAGCCGAAACGACGCTGCCGACGTTTGTCGAGGAACTCGAACGCGGCGAGGCCAGGCGGTTCTATAAAGCAGATGAACGCCCGTCGCTACACGCCACGCCGATTCCTGACTTTCGGCTTGCCGATCTCAAACGGTATAGCGCAATGGCCGTGCAATACTCGCGCGGCTGTCCGTTCCAATGCGAGTTTTGCGACATCATCGAAATCTATGGTCGCGTGCCGCGCACCAAGAGCAATGCCCAGATGCTTGGCGAACTCGACGCTCTGCGAGACGCCGGGTGGCGCGGGTCGGTCTTCATCGTCGATGACAACTTCATTGGCAACAAGCGGAATGTAAGACTGCTGCTGCCGGAACTGGCCGAATGGCAAAAGCGCCATGACTACCCATTCGTCTTTCTCACGGAGGCGAGTGTTAACCTTGCCGAAGATGCCAAGTTGCTCGATGGCATGCGGCAGGCAGGCTTCAACCGTGTCTTTCTCGGAATTGAAACGCCGGTCGAAGAGAGCCTCAGGGAGACGCTAAAGACCCAGAATATGCGCCGTGATCTGCTCGATTCAGTGAAAACGATTCAGAGTTATGGGCTGGAAGTGATGGGCGGTTTTATTGTCGGCTTCGACAACGATCCAGAGGATATTTTCGAGCGGCAGATCAGATTCATTCGGGAAAGCGCGATACCGCTGGCGATGGTGGGACTGCTCAATGCGCTCCCGGATACACAACTCTGGCGGCGGCTCAAGCAAGAGGGCCGGCTGCTGGCGGAAAGCTCCGGGGATAATACGGGCTGCTCGCTGAACTTCGTGCCCAAGCTCGATCCCGCTCGGCTGATCGAGGGTTATAAGTCAATTATGCAAACCCTCTACAACTCCAGCGAATACTACCAGCGAGCGCTTGAATGTCTGAGGCGAGTATCAGGGAATGGTCATGCACCGCAGCATCACGATCTATTGGCCGGGCTAGTGGCCACCACGCGCATCACCCTGAGGCTGGGAATCCTCGACCGCGAACGCAGAGAGTTCTGGCGCTTCATCCGCCGCGCCGTTACGCAGCATCGAGAAAATTTTGCCGATGCCATGCGGCTGGCGGCGATGGGTTACCACTTTCGCAAGCTCACCGAAAGCTACTCCTAGAGCGGTTTTTAGATCAGCTTGGCCAGAGAATCAGCCACCAAGACACAAAGGCACCAAGAATCACCATTTTATTGTGTCCCTTGGTGCCTTTGTGTCTTCGTGGCAAAAATTACACTAAATTGAAAACTGCTCTAAATGATACGACTCACTTCTCGGCCATCGCATCGGTCACTTTGATGCGCCCGGCGATGATCTCTTTCTTGGCGCGTTCGACATCATCGAGCACCGCCTGCGGAATCAGGTTGCGGTTGTAATCGTCAAGCGCGTAGCCGACGCCGTCGCTTTCGAGGCCGAATAGATGAATGCCGCCGACGAAGCGATTCTCGACGACTTCTTTCACTGTATTATAGACCGCATTATCGACGCGCTTCATCATGCTAGTGAGAATAAAGCCCGGCTTCACCCAGTTCTGATTCGCATCGACGCCAATCGCCAGTTTGTTGGTCTCCTCCGCAGCATCGAAGACGCCGAGGCCCGAATTGCCCGCAGCTTGAAAAATCACGTCAGCGCCGCGCTCGATCTGCGCTTTCGCGAGTTCTTTGCCTTTGCCGGGATTGTTCCACGCCGAATCGGTGACGCCGACGTAGTTCTCAAACACTTCGACTTTTGGATTCGCATAGCGCGCGCCTTCGGCATAGCCGGTGGCGAATTTGTGAATCAGCGGAATGTCCATGCCGCCGACGAAACCGACCTTATTGGTCTTCGTCGTGCGCGCGGCGATCATGCCGACCAGAAACGAGCCTTCGTGCTCTTTGAAGTTGAGCGAGGCGACGTTCGGCGCATCGATGACGCCGTCGATGATGGCGAATTTAAGGTTGGGATAATCTTTCGAGACCTGCTCCATGATCGGCGCTTGCGCGAATCCGACGCCGATGATCAAGTCATAGCCGCGTTCGGCAAAAGCGCGCATCGATGGTTCAATCGAGGTCGGATCGCCGGGCTCGACATCGCGCAGGATCATGTCGTTGGGCATATCATGCAAAGCGCGCTTGACGCCGACCCAGGCCGCCGCATTGAACGACTTGTCATCTTTGCCGCCGATATCGAAGACGATGCCGACGCGCTTTTTACCGTTCGCCTCATCGCTGCTGAAGACGCGACCGCAACCCGATGCAATGAGCAGAGCGCTTAACAGGAGGGCGATAGTAATTTGTTTCACTGAAATATTTCCTCAACCTGAGATTAACTGAGCCATCTATGCAATTGCATTCTCAAAGCTCTTCAGGCTATTTCGATTTATTCTCAACCAGCCGATTATATTTTCGCATCACTTGCCTGAGCCGGTCATGTGGAATGGCGATGACTTTGTGATTATCGATGCCGGTCATGGTTTCGGCGGCAATCAGGGCGTTGATGATCGCCTCTTCGGTCGCCTGCACCGTCGCCTCGAACAGCGGGTTCATGCCTTCGTTCGGCAGCATCGTCACCTGTGCCAACCCGGTTTCCTTATCGGCTCCGGCATTGGCCGTCGAGAAGGCAATAAAAATATCACCCGATCCATTGCCCGAAGTGCCGCCGGTGCGCGCGATGCCGAGACTGGCGCGGCGGGCAAGGCGCTTTAATTGAGTTGGCAATAACGGCGCATCGGTCGCAATCACAATGATGATCGAGCCAATATCATCCCGGTCACGGCCTAGCTCATTGGCCGAAACTTTATCGTCGGCGATCTCCTGCCCGACCGGCACGCCGGCGATACGCAGTTGATTGCGCCGCCCAAAATTCGACTGCACCAGCACACCGACCGTGTAACCGCCGGCCTTGTCGTTGAGTTTACGCGAGGCGGTGCCGATACCGCCCTTGAAGCCATAGCAAATCATCCCCGTGCCGCCGCCGACATTGCCTTCCCTGACCACCCCGCTCTTTGCCGAATCGAGCGCCTCAAAGACGTGCTTCTCTTTTACGTGAAAGCCGTTCACATCGTTGAGGTCGCCGTCCCAGGTTTCGGCAACCACCGGCAGCGACCACCAGTAACCGTGCTGGTCAGGCGGGCCCGCCTTGATGCGCCAGGCGACGACCGCATCGCGCACCGTGCCGACGCTGTGCGAATTGGTAATCATCACCGGCCCTTCGAGAAACCCCGATTCTTCGACCCAGGTCGTGCCGGTCATCTCGCCGTTGCCGTTGAGCGAAAACCACGCGGCAAAAACCGGATCATTGACGGACGATTTGCCGCGCGGCAGGATTGCCGTCACGCCCGTGCGCACGGGGCCGACGCCAACCTGTAGCTTGCCTTCGCCGGAGATGAGCGTCGTGTGGCCGACCTCGACACCTTTGACATCGGTGATGGCATTTAGCGGCCCCGGCGTGCCGTCGAATGGCAGGCCGAGGTCGCGTGCGCGCGGCTTGGTTTGCGCCGCCGTCAATTGCGCCATCATCATCAACAGCAAGACCCACAGGCCCGCTCGCACTTTCATCGCCGCTCTCCGTTAGTGGCATCCATTACACTTCAGGCAATTCATACAGGTAAGCCATATCGAGCAGTTTGCTCTCTTTGCCTTCGTTCACCGCATACCTGGAACGACTGCGCTCGCCCTTGGCGTTGATGGAATAGGCCCATAACGACGCTGCGCCATACTCGCCCTTTTTGTTCAGGCCGTAAAAGTTGAGATGAAACTTACTGAGCTTCGCCTTGTTGTTATTGTAATTGGCGACGACGCGCTTCACGGCTTCCATGCAAGCATCCGTTGGCGACGCCCCGCGCCGCATCATCTCGACGATGGTGTGCGCGCCGTTGATCTTGATGCATTCTTCGCCTCGACCAGTAGAGCCTGCCGCGCCGACTTCGTTATCAACGAACAGACCGCAGCCGATGATCGGCGAATCGCCGACACGCCCCGGTATCTTCCACGCCAGGCCGCTGGTGGTCGTCACCCCCGAAAGGTCGCCGCGCTCGTTGACAGCGATGCAGTTGATCGTTCCGGTCGGCGGATGCGCGATGTATTCCTGTGCCCGCGCCAGTAACTCGGCTCTATCCCAATCGCCGTTATAGATCAAGCTCTGCGGCTGACCTTCAGGCGTGGCAAGTCCAGGCCCCCAGCCATCCTTGTCGCTCATCGTCTCTTTCCATTTCAGCCATACGGCACGCGATTCTTCGGTGAGCAAGTCCATCGGCTTGAACCCATGCGCCAGCGCGAATCGCAATGCGCCCTCACCAACCAGCAACAGATGATCTGTACGTTCCATTACAATTTTGGCGACCAGCGAAGGATTCTTGATATTGCGCAGTGCGGCAACCGCGCCGGCGCGATGCGTCGGCCCATGCATGACGCTGGCATCCAATTCGACGACGCCCTCTTCATTTGGCAAACCGCCGTAACCGACGCTCTGATCTTTCGGGTCGTCTTCAACGATATTAACGCCGGCGACCACGGCATCGAGCGTATCTTTGCCGGCGCGAATCAACTCCATTGCTTTTGCGGCAGCGCTTAATCCGTTGGCGCTCGAAACGACGACCGGGCGCGAGCCGCCCTGTCCTGCGAAAGCCGGCAACGGCGATTCGTTGATCAGGCCGGCGGCAACTCCGGCGACGGCGCTCGTACGAACGAAGTCGCGGCGCGTGAGTTTGTTTTTCATAGCGATTCTCCTAATCGGTGTGGCCTTCCAAGCGACGGTTCTGCTATCCGGGCCACTGTCCCGGCAACAGGTTCAGAGTGAATTAATGGTGAGGCACGATTTTATCCCCTTCATTGGGGACTTGTAAACGAAGTTGCATCAGCGCAGTACGTCTTTGATCAGCGCCGGCGAATCCGTGTGCTCCGCGCCAATGCGGTAAGCCTGCATGATGACCGCCCCGGCTTCGTCGACCAGCACCGCATCGTTGAAGTGCAGCGTCGCTAGCGCCGTATGCTCATCAACGCGGTCGCCGATGCGTGCTTCGATGATCAAGCCGACGCTCAGATCAATCCTTGAATCGAGCCGCAAACGGCCCGCTCCGAGCAACATCGATGCGCGCCCGATGGCTGCGGTATCAATCGCTTGAACATAGCCGCTGCGTTTTGCGGGAACCTTGCGTTGATATCGCGCCGTGGGCAGTAATGAATAATCGTCAAGGATGCGCGGATCGCCCGCTTGCACCGTGATGATTTCGCGCATCTTCTCCAGCGCCGCGCCCGACAAGATTAATTCATCGTAGGTCGCGCGGCCTTCGTCAACCGTGTCGGCGGCGCGACCGAGCACGAGCATTTCGGCGGCAAGCTCGCGGCAGAGCGTGATGAAATCTTCCGGGCCCTGGCCGCGCAGCGCCTCGCAGGCTTCGATCACTTCAAGGGCGTTGCCGACGGCGCGACCGAGCGGCTGATTCATATCTGTAAGCAAGGCTACACAATCTTTATCGAGGCCGTGCGCCACTTGAATCATCAACTCAGCCAGTTCGCGCGCTTCGGCTTCGGTTTTCATGAACGCGCCGTTGCCGACTTTGACATCGAGCACGAGGCCCGATATGCCTTCAGCCATCTTCTTGCTCATAATCGAAGCGGCCATTAACGGGCGGCACGGCACGGTAGCGGTAACATCGCGCAGCGCGTAAAGCTTGCGGTCGGCGGGAGCGATCTCTACGGTCTGGCCGATGAGCGCGACGCCGATCTTTTTGAGCGTTGCGTGGAACTCGGTTAGTGAAAGGTTGGTGCGAAAACCGGGGATAGAGTCGAGCTTGTCGAGAGTGCCGCCGGAATGCGCCAGGGCGCGGCCTGAGATCATCGGCACCATCACACCTGCCGCGGCGACAACCGGCGCGATTACCAGGGAAGTCTTGTCGCCGACGCCGCCGGTCGAATGCTTATCGACACGCGGGCGGCCAAGGTTAGAGAGGTCGACGACCTCGCCGGAATGTAACATTTCTTCCGTGAGTCCGATGGCTTCGTCATTGGTCATGCCGCACAGGAAGATGGCCATCAGCAAGGCGGATATTTGATAATCGGCGATGTCGCCTGCCGTATAGCCTTGAATGATGAAATGAATTTCGTCGCGCGTCAGTGTTTTGCCGTCGCGCTTCTTTTCGATAATATCGACCGCTCGCATGAAGAATTTAATCCGCTCCCTTTAATCCTCTTAAATACGCAATCGTTCACCGCAGAGACGCAGAGAGCACAGAGGAGGCGCAGAGATTATGCGTCAAAATCAATGACCTTTCTGCGGATGCCTTGCTTAAGAACTGGCACGTTGAAGTTTATCAATAAGCCAACAGGCCAGCCGCCCAATCGCAAGTAGGTCAGCAGTTGTGCCTCGTCTATCGGTGTAAGAGCATTCACCGATTTCACTTCAACCACTACTTGATTATCAACAAGGAAGTCCAGCCGGTAGGCTTGCTCAACTCGGATGCCCTTATAATCTAAGGCAAGCCATTGCTCACGCTGAAACACAATGTTCCGCAAACTGAGTTCTCGCGCCAGGCAACGCTGATAGGCCGATTCCAACAGGCCCGGCCCGATAGAGCGATGCACCTCAATCGACGCGCTAATCACCGCATGCGTAACTTGATTGGGATGCATAACCTCTCTGCGCCCCCTCTGTGCTCTCTGCGTCTCTGCGGTGAATCACTCTATAATAGACGGCTTTCGGTATCAACTGCGGGCTGTAATCAAAACAACCACCTGCGCCGCCATCGCTTCGCCGCGTCCAATGGCGTCAAGCCCTTCGTTGGTCTTCGCCTTGACGCTCACACAGTCAATCTCAACTTCCAACACCGCCGCTAACCGTTCGCGCATGGCTTGAATGTAGGGCTTGAGCTTAGGATGTTCGGTGATCACCGTGGCGTCGAGGTTGGCTACGCGATAACCTCGCTCGCCGATCATCTTCATGGCATGCCGGAGAAAATCGACACTTGATGAGCCTCGCCATCGCGAATCAGTGTCGGGGAAATGCGTGCCGATGTCGCCGAGCGCGGCGGCTCCTAACAAGGCATCGCACACCGCGTGCGCCAGCACGTCGGCGTCGGAATGGCCGAGCAAGCCTTTCGTGAAAGGAATCTCGACGCCTGCCAGAAACAGCTTGCGATCTTCAACCAGACGGTGGATGTCGTAGCCGATGCCGATTCGAAATGCTTCGCTCATTGGTCGCTTCTCAATTGAAGAACTCTTCTTGAATGGCTTCGGCGATTCGCAGATCGAGAGGCCGCGTGATCTTGATATTGATGGGCGAGCCTTCGACTACGGATACGCGATGGCCGGCGCGCTCGACCAGTTGCGAATCGTCGGTCGCGGCGTAGCCTTCGGCATAGGCGCGATCATACGCCGCTTTGATAATCTCATAGCGGAACGCCTGCGGCGTCTGTGCTTGATAAATGCGCTTGCGATCCAGCGTCCGCTGCACGCGCCCGCGATGCACTTGCTTGATCGTGTCGGTCGTTGCCAGCGCCATCAGCGCCGCGCCGGTGGCTTCGGCGCGCTCGATCACCTGGCGTATCTCTTCGGGCCGCACGAAAGGCCGCACCGCATCGTGTACGGCGATGATGCCGGCGGTCTCTGGATTGATGACTTGTAATCCACGATACACAGAGTCCTGGCGCTCGGCACCGCCGCCGACGACGCGGGCGATCTTCTTCAGATGGTATCGGGAGATCAACCCCAGCACTTCGCTGGTGAGATTCGGTTGCAGGATAAGAATCACCTGATGCACGGCGTCACACTCTTCAAAGCGCCGCAAAGTGTGGACGAGCAGCGGCGCGCCGGCCAGCTCCAGGATCTGTTTAGCGCGGTCGGTGTGCATCCGCGAGCCGATGCCGGCAGCGGGTATGACGGCGATGTTCAGCTTGCCATCAGTCACTGCGTCGCCGTAGTCGTGTGGCGCGGGCTGGGCGCTGGTCGCCCGTCGTCGTTGAAGCGGCCAAAGATCATCTTGCCCGCCGTCGTCTGCAAAACGCTGGTCACCGACACATCAATATTCTTGCCAATCATGCGCCGCGCGTTATCGACGACAACCATGGTGCCATCGTCCAGGTAAGCGACTCCCTGATTGTATTCCTTGCCTTCTTTGAGCACGAAGACGCGCATGATCTCGCCCGGCAAGACGACCGGCTTGAGGGCGTTGGCCAGTTCATTGATGTTGAGCACCGCGACGCCGCGAAGCTGGGCAACCTTGTTGAGATTGAAATCGTTGGTGACGATCTTGCCTTCGATCTGCTTGGCCAACTCGATCAGCTTATGATCGACCTCGCGCACATCGGGAAAATCGGCTTCGCTGATGTGTATCTCGTAGCTGCCTTTTTTCTTTTGCAGGCGCTGCAAGATGTCCAGGCCGCGCCGCCCGCGATTGCGCTTGATCGAATCGGCGCTGTCGGCGATCTGTTGCAGTTCGCGCAGGACGAATTGCGGGATGACGAGGATGCCGGCGAGAAAGCCGGTTTCGGCAATATCGGCAACCCGGCCATCGATGATGACCGAGGTATCCAAAATAAGCGAATGTGCTTTGCTGGTTCCCTTCTCTACGAAGATACCTCCGAGCGCGGAAAGATCGAGATAATCGCCTTTGACTGCGCCTACCATTAAACTAACGTAACCCGTAAGGAGCGTCAGCGTGAGTGTGAGAAAAGATTTAAACGACGGATCGCCCTGTTGCATCGAGATGATCCAGGCAATTAAGGTGGCAGCGGCGATCCCGATAATCGAGCCGACCGCTGCGCCGATCAAGGTCTTCAGCGAAGCTTTGCGAATGCGCGTTTCAAAAATGATGATTAAAACCGCAAGCGCACCGCCGACTACTGCCGAAAACCACGCCCTACCTTCTATAGGCTTGAGAAAGAAACCTGCACTCACGAGCGCTGTGAAGAAGACGAAACGAATGAGACTAATATCGAATTGCATAAAACCTCCGTTCGTCTTATCTACCGCCCGAGCCGTTCCTGCTGACGACGCTGCGAATAGTTAAGCCAAGTTGTGAAAGATCAAGTCGCGGGGTTGGCCGCGACGCCGACCAGCCGGCGGGTGCACCTCGACGCGCAGAACGATCAGGATGAACCGAACAAATGAAGCGGCCTGCACATCTGCGTTTGAAGTTAGCCTGAAATCGTAAATCGCAAGAATCGTTTCAGACTGCGGCGCGCGCTGGCCGGGCGAAGATGATGAAGCGGCCCGATCAAACGCGCTACCCGTGTTGCTGCCAGTCGAGCCGGGGTCTCGCCCCGACTGCGACCATTATAGCTGAACTCTTTAAATAAGCTATCGAAATTGCTCATCATAGCGCTGACTTTGTCAGATGCGGCGACGGGCTGCTGCCATCCGCAGGCCGCCACACAGCAATATAGACACCGCCTGCTTGAGACCGCGCGATCAATGAATCTATTGGCCACCTCCACTTGAGACGTGCGTCGTGCCATAGCGCCTCGATAGGCAAATCAACTCGATTCGTGATTCATCCTGTGGGCGAACGAAGGGTTCGGCCAGTGACCAATGACGCTAACAGGTTTCGTCACCTGCGGACTGACAAAATTCGTAAGCTCGCGGCGGGCGGGGATCGCGGCTTTGTCGTAAATCTAACATTTACGGCTACCCGCGTGGGGCAAAGTGCATGGCACGAGCATTGCCAATGGGAACAGCGTAGCTTTAACAAGTTACGCGGTGGCCGAGGCAACGGGGGCTGCGTCGGTCACCGCAAAACTAAAAGAAGCGACAGACAGACAAAACAATAAGCTGAAGGGGATGAGGCAACGGGGGCTGCGTCATCCCCTTTAGTGTTTTCTATTACAATTGAACCAGCTAGAACAACGCTTCGAGCGCATCGCCGACATCGCGCACGCCGATCACTTCGATACCGTCGTCATACTCCAAACCAGAGAGATTGCCCTGTGGCATGAGACAACGGCGAAAGCCCATCGCATAGGCTTCGCGGACGCGCACCGCTGCCTGGCTGGTGGCGCGGACTTCGCCGGCAAGCCCAACTTCGCCGAAGACCGCCGAACGTTCTTCAATCGGCAAGTTGCGAAAGCTTGAGGCGATGGCCGCAACGATGCCTAAATCCGCCGCCGGCTCGTCAATCGTCATGCCGCCGGCGACGTTCACAAAGACATCGTCGGCAAGCACGTGCATACCGATACGCTTCTCCATCATCGCCATCAGCAAAGAGACGCGGTTCGCATCAACGCCCTGCGTCATGCGCCGCGCCGTGCCGTACTTGTTCGCCGTGACCAACGCCTGAATCTCAACCAGCATGGGCCGCGTGCCTTCGATGCAGGCGGTGACCACCGAACCGGAGACGCCGACGGGCCGTTCGCTCAAGAACAGGCCCGAAGGATTGGTCACCGGCACGAGGCCCCGCCCGGTCATCTCGAAGACGCCGACTTCGTTTGCCGCGCCGAAGCGATTTTTGACGGCGCGGATGATGCGGTGATTGTGATGGCGCTCGCCTTCGAAATAAAGCACCGTGTCAACGATGTGTTCGAGCGCTTTGGGGCCGGCGATCATCCCTTCTTTGGTGACGTGGCCGATCAGGAAGACCGGCACCGTGCGATTCTTGGCGAGCATTAGAAATTGCCCGGCGACTTCGCGGACTTGCGAAACCGAGCCGGGCGCGCTTTCAAGCTTCGACGAGAATACCGTTTGCACCGAATCGACGACGATGGCTTGCGGTTCGAGCCGATCAATCTCGGCAAAGATGCGTTCGAGATTGGTTTCCGGCAATAGGTAAAGCCCCTTCGGATTGATGCCCAGCCGCTCACCACGCAGTTTGATCTGCCGCTCGCTCTCTTCACCAGAAATGTAAAGAACCTTACCATAAGCCAGCGAGAGCTTGTCCGACACTTCCAACAGCAACGTCGATTTGCCGATGCCGGGATCGCCGCCGATCAAGACGAGCGAACCGGGGACGATGCCGCCGCCGAGCACGCGGTCGAATTCGTTGATGCCGGATGACTGGCGCGCGTCGTCCTGGCTTTCGATGTCTTGATAGGCCAGCGGCGCTACTTCGCGCATGCGGAAGAGGCCGCCGCGCGGCGACATATCAGGGTTTGCAGTTGCCGGTTTTTCTTCGACGAGCGAATTCCACTCGCCGCATTCGGGGCACTTGCCGAGCCAGCGCGGTTGTTGCGCGCCGCACTGCTGGCAGACGTAAACGACTTTTGGGCCTTTCAACTTTGCCATGCTTCCTTCTGCGTTCCTGCGGATTCGCGGGGTTCCTGACCATCAGTATGCGCGATGGCCGATGTGGCGGGCAAGTTGCGCTTTGCCGCAAGAATTGCGCCGTTCGCCATTCCCTTAAAGGTGCCTCGAAAACCCAAACTTCGCAGTACTGGTATCGCACGATTCAGCGATGCTATAATTCGATGTCGGATGACTGCATCAATCAGAAGGAAACTTAACATAATGACAATCGCACGACTGAGCAGAATGGTAGCGGCTCTGGTGCTTGCCTTCGCCTGCGCGCCCCTTGCGCTTGCGCAGGAACAGAGTTCGCCGGTTGACATCACAAACTACAAGATCAACGCCGAGTTGCTGCCCGATTCGCATACCCTGAAAGCGACCGCCACCGTGACCATGAAAACTCTCAAGCAGACGCAATCGGTCGTGCTTGAGATGAACGGATCGCTGACGATCAGCGGCGTCAAAGGCGCGGACGGCAAAACGGTGCTGCAATTCATTCAAGACAAGGTTAACGAATTGAACGTCAAGGTAAACCTCGGCAAGCTGTACGAGGCGAACTCCGAGATCATCTTGACATTCGATTACTCAGGGCCGCTGGCAACCCCGGAAGGCGGGCCGCTGCCGGATACGCGGATGGCTTATGTTGGCCCTGAGCAGGCTTATCTCTTCTACGGTTCGCGCTGGTTTCCGTTTCACGGCTATGCCTCAGACCGTGCGACTTCTGATATCAGCATTACCGTCCCAAAAGGCTGGAGCGTCGCCGGTCATAGCACCAATCCTGTAACGTCGACTACAGGCAAAGACGGTCGCCCGACCTTCGCCTTCGTCGAAACCCAACCGACGCTGCCTGGCTCATTCGCCGCCGGACAGTTCATCACGCGAACGATCAACTCCGGCGGTTTGCAGATAGACGTGTTCGCGCTGCCGGGCAGCGAAGCCCGCGCACAGGAGTTCGGCCAGGAGATCGCGCAAATTCTACAGTTCTACAACACACGCTTCGGCCCCTATGCCTTCGGCACGCGCTACGTCGTTGCGCAGGTTGATGACGAAACGCTCGACTCCTATAGCGCCGCAGGCATCTCCTTCCTGCCCCATAAGACGCTCGTCTCAGAGAAGCCTTTGCCGGTTGACCAGTTGGCGCGCGAAGTTGCCTATCAATGGTGGGGACAGGCCGTCGGCTTGAAAAACTTTGATGACGCATGGTTGTCGCAAGGGCTGGCAGAGTATTCTTCATTACTCTACCGCGAATCGCAACAGAGCGCCGCTGAGTTCCGCGAATCGCTCAGCGAGATGATCGAACTAGCGCTGGCCTACGAGCAGGAGTCTTCGATTGCGCGTGCGCCGGCGCAACTCAACGACCAATCGCCCGCCTATAAGTCTGTCATCTTTTACAAAGGCGCGTATGTTTATCACATGCTGCGCGGCACGATTGGCGACGATAAGTTCTTCAACTTAATTAAGAATTTCTACACAACCTATAAGGGCCAGAGCGCCAACATTGACGATTTCGAATCGCTTGCCGACAAAGTGGCGGGGCAGAAGTTGCGCGGCTTTTTTGGCTTGTGGGTAGACTCGACGGGGGTGCCTGAGTTCAAGACCGAGTACACGATTCTGCGCACGAAAGAAGGCAAATTCCGTGTGCGCGGCGCGGTGCGGCAGAACATGGATTCATTTCGCGGGCCGGTGACGGTGGCGGTTGAAGCCGAAGGCGGGCGCGAAGCGAAAGAGACGCTCGACATGCACGGCACGTCAGCGGATTTTGATATGGCAAGCGAGGGCAAGCCGCTTGAAGTGGTCGTAGACCCGGAGAATCGCTACCTGCGCACGTCGGATGCGCTTAAGGTTGCCGTCGTGGTGCGGCGCGGCATACAGGCTTCGCAACGCGAAGAGTACGCCGAGGCCGAAGAACAATACCGTCAGGCGATCAAGTTGAATCCGCGCTCGTCGCTGGCGTGGTACAGCCTCGGCTTGCTCTATATGGAACAGCGCAACTGGCAGAAGGGGCGCGATGCCTTCACGCAGGCACTCGATGGCGACCTGGAGCCTTCATGGATTGAAGTCTGGTCGTATATCAAGCGCGGCAACACCTATGACGCCGACGACAATCGCGAGCGCGCCGTTGCCGAATATGATAAGGCCATCTCAAACGGCAACGATTACAACGGCGCGCAAAAAGCGGCAGAGAGATTTAAAGGCCAACCGTACAAGAAAGAGCGCAGTTCGCAGGCGTCGAATGAATGATGCGGCTGGCGCTGCGAGCCGGCAGCCACTCGCGGCCTTGCGAAAATCCGCTGAGTCGCACCCTTGTTGACGCAGGTTAAACTTAATCGCCCGCGTCGCGAGGCAGCCGTTTGAACGTTTGAACCATATGGTTGACTCTCGAAGAAGCCGTTTGCTACACTACTGCTGCGCTGGAAAAAGCAAACCTTTCCAGCGTCGTTGATTGAATGGGGCTATAGCTCAGCTGGGAGAGCGCATGAGTGGCACTCATGAGGTCGTCGGTTCGATCCCGACTAGCTCCATTTCCTTTCTCAATTCCCTCAGGTGATTTTCAAATCCAAAGTCCTTAGCCCAACGAAGCCAGCTTCCATGTAAGCGGGCAAATCGTCTGCCTGCTGTTGTGCAGGGCAAGCCTCTGAATCCGTCGAGCCGCACCATCTCGCTTCGCCGGGCTTTCATTCCTTCCGCCTGTCGCTCATTTGACGATCTCAAAATCGATCCACTGCGTCGCGCTGCGGTATTTCTCTTTCGCCAGCCGGTCGGTGACGATAACCTGCAAGACATACTCGCCCGGCTCAATCTCCGTGCCGAGCAGCAGCCTGCCGCCGGCGACGAGTTGCCGCACATCGTATTCTGAGCGAATGGTAATCGGCACCTGCTTGCCTGTGTAAATTGCCTGACCGTCACGCAACAATCTCACCTGCGCTTCGAGTTGCGGTTGTGGGGTCGCTCGATTCACCGTCGCGTTATAAATCACGAATCCGTAATTGAGTTCCATGCCAGGCAACAGCATGCGCAGCGACGGCCCGCTTTGTGGATCGCTCTCATCAACCGCGCCTTCTGTAGTGTTCACTACTTGAGTATCGGCGGGCTTGTTTTGCTTCGCCGGGTCTGTTCCCGCGACAATCAGGCCCGAAAGCGTCAGCCGCTGCTTGCCGATGTCCGGCACTTCGATGAACTGATTGGCCGAGCCGATCTTCTCGGACGTCGCATCGCGCACCGCAACCCGCAATTGATAAGCGCCCGGTTTCTTGATCGGCACATTCATGTTATAGAGCAGCCCCCGACGCAGGATCTTTTGATAGGTTTCTTCCGGCACACGGAAACTATATTCACGGCTTACGCGATCAATCACCTGGCCGTTGTCGCCAAACGTAAAGGCGACGATGTCAACGACCGCTTTTTGCTGCCCGTCCGCCTCTTTCGTGAACTTAATCTCGCTCGGATCAATGTGCAGCATTGAGCGCACGAAGGCCCCGGCCTTCACATCATGGCCGAAGATCGATGTCAGCTTGAGATGAATATCACCCGATGCAAACGGCGAGGTCAGCGCCGCCCACAATTGCTGCGCCGGCGTCCGCTGAGCAGGCCGCATCATTTCGTCCGAGAAGCCGTAAAAGCCCGTGCGCGACCGCACGTGCAAGCCCGCGCGTTTCACCTTGACACTGATTTTATGAAATGGCGCGAGGCCGCGCACGGCGCGAAACGATGCGGCCTCGGGAACGTAGCCAAGCAGGTAGTATCCTTGCTGGTCGTCGAGCACACGGCGTATGCCGCGATTCAAATCGTTGGTGTCGTGAATAAAGAAGCCGCCCGTCTGCGCGGCAAGCGTCGCTAAGCCTCCTTGCGAATCATAAAATTGCTCACGCCGCGTTTGCAGTTGTTCCATAACCTCGTTGCCGCTAAGGTCCGCCGTGTTGTCTGCCGCTGTCAACGCCAGCGTTTGCAGGCCGCGCGCATCCATCGTGTAGATGACTACCGAAGCACGGTTCGCAAGATCGGTCAGCCGGCGTAAAGAATCATAGACGCGGCCATTCACCTCCCTCTCTGGTCGATTAAAGAGACTGAAGCCTTCTGAAAACAGGATGACCGATTTGCGGCCCGGCAGATCACGCAATCCGCGAACGACATAATTCAGCGCACCGAGTGTGCCGACGGCAAACAAATCCTCGCGGGAGCGATCAAACACATCCTTAGCCTTCGGCGGATCGACTTTATCAGATGAATCATTTGACGGGCCGCGCGGTCGGTTCCGACCGTCGCGCGGCATTGGATCGCGCTCGATTGGCGCGAAAGCCGAGATGCCGCCCCGTCCAATCGGATTCCAGCGGACGCGTTCGATGGCGGCGTAGAGCTGTCGCTTGTCGTTAGTGAATTGTTGGAGCGCGCCCATTCCAGCGCCTGTGCGAATGATGGCGACCAGATCGCCAGGCTGCATTTGCTCATCGACATATTTTTTCAAGGCGTCGCGGACATAGGCCGTACTCTCGAACGACAAGCCGAGGTCATCGACGACCAGCGCCATCGTTCGCCGTACCTGCTCAGGTCGCAAGCGTGCGGGCGGTATGGGCGGCGTCGACTTATTAGTTCGGCTCGTCTCTGCAACGGTCGCAGGCAATGTTGGCGGCTGCACGGTCACATAGGAGAAGTTGGTAAGCTGCTGGCGCTTGCCGTCTTCGGTGATCTCGAAATCTTCCGGCTGCAAATCAGTAACATATCTTCCTTTTTTATCTGTAACCACCGCGTCAACCTGAACGAGCGTCACCGAGATGCGCACGACATCATCTTTGTCTCGCGGCGAAGCATTCTGCGACTCAGACGCGCCGGCGGTTCGGCTCGCTTCGTTTTGTTTATCGGCTGGCCGAGAGCTTTGCTTTTCTGATGTAGCCGGTTGACTGGGGTTGGAGCTTTGCTGGCCGCTTGCTGCCGATAATAACGCAGCGAACACCGTCATACTTAGAAACAAAAGTCGTGCGATTGAAAGTTGCTTTTTCATGTGAATCCTCGACGTAACATGGGCCGCTAGATATACACGGCCCGACTTCTAAAGAGCCCCATCTGTGAGTCCCAGGCGGTAGCCTGGCCAACCGTTTGGTCTACCCTTAATTGAAATATTATGCTTCTATGAGGATTAAAACAATAACATTAGTCAACCTGTACTATTGTTTGAACTGTGTTATTGTTGACGCGCGAGCAGCAGAAAATCAATAGCTGTCGGCATGAAGATTTGGCAGCGGAGTGCCTTCTGAGCCGCAACCGGCGAAGCGTCGGGCGAGTGCCCATCGTCAGGCGTGAAGACCAGATTAATATCATTGAAGAGACGCCGGCGCGTTCGGTGTGGTTATCGTTGTGCGCCGCCGCATTATCTGTGCTTTTGCGTCTTTTCGAAAAGGATCTTATGGATAAGATCGTACCGATTGGGCGACTGTTCTTCGCCGTCGCCATCATGGCTTTTGGAATCCTGCAATTCATCTATGGTGATTTTGTGCCCGGACGCGCGCCGGCCTGGCCTGCGTCAATTCCGGGCCGCCTGATATGGGCCTACGTTACCGGCGCGGCCCTGATCGCCGCCGGCGCTGCGATCATCTCAGGGAGAAAGGCGCGCTGGGCGGCGATCCTGACGGGAACGCTGATTTTCCTCTGGGCGTTGCTTCGAAACATTCCCGTGGCTGCCGCTGCGCCAACTTTTAGCGGGGAGTGGACGTATCTGGGCAAGGCCCTGGTTTTGTTCGGCGGCGCATTCGCGGTCGCCGGATCTATGCGCGATGCGAAAGGCAGCCGCAACAGCGCGCTTTCGGCGTTTGTCAATTCAAAGAATGGCTTCACCTACCTGGGCCGGTTTTGTTTGAGCCTCTTCATGATCCTTTGCGGCATTCAACATTTCCTGTTCGTCGAATTCGTAGCGACGCTGGTGCCGGCGTGGATTCCGGGCGCGGTTTTCTGGACGTACTTTGCCGGCGTCGCCCTGATCGCAGGAGGCGTGGGCCTCTTGATCCCGCAAACGGCGCGACTGGCGGCGGCATTGTCGGGCCTGATGATTTTTCTGTGGGTCGTGATGCTGCACATACCACGCGCCCTGGCGGCGCTCGATCCTCAACGCAGAAACGAGACGACGGCGGTGTTTGAAGCATTGGCCATATCCGGCATCGCCTTCGTCCTGGCGAGATCTCTGCAAACAAAAAAACCTGAGCCGGCGGGGTAGTCCTGTTCGCCGGTCGCCGGTCGCAACCTCGTGCGGTCATCCGCACTGCGGCGAGCCTTCTATACGCTCACGCTGCCGAACGTTTGACGGGCTCTGCTGCGGTCTCGTATAGTCCGAACCAGTGGATCATCAAGCCGCTTGCACAATTCTCGAATGAACCCAGTCGGCAAGTTCGTCGTCCACCACGCACGTTTTGTAATCGCCGCCACTTTTGTGGCAACGGTCGCCTTTGCCACGGCGATTGCCATGCGCGGCATCTATTTCAATGGCTCACCCGAAACCCTCGCCCGCCACGACGATACGTTGGTGTTCTTCAACGAAACGCGCCAGGCTTTCGGCGACGACCGGGTGATCATCGCCGCCCTGACAACCAGCGAAGTTTTCACGCCGGCCTTTCTCGAAAAACTCGACCGGCTGACCAGGCAACTGGCCGCCTCGCCCGGCGTCGCCGAAACCCAGAGTTTGACCAATATCAAAGCCATTCGCCGCGAAAGCGATACTATCGTCATCGAAAATTTGATTCCCTCTCGATTGCTCACCCAGAGCGATGCGAGCGAACGATTGCAACAACTCAAATCCGCCATCGTGAGCGACCCGCTTTACGTCAAGCAATTTGTCTCCGCAGACGGGCGCACGGCTGCCGTCAACGTCTTTCTCAAGCCGCTGAGCGAAAGCGGCGCGCGCGCCGCTGCCGAGGCCATCGAACGCATCGTCGACGAGGCCGCTGGCGCGGATGATGCGATGCTGTCGGGCGTGCCGGTGATCGATGCGCGCGGCATACGCAGCATGTTGCGCGACATGCTGCTGCTGTCGCCAGTCGCCGCGCTGCTCTGCTTTATCGTTTTTTTTACCTCCTTTCGCAGCTTCTGGGGCGTCGCCTTGCCGATGAGCGCCTTGCTCATCGGCTTGACCTGGACGCTCGGTCTGATGGCGCTATTGCAGCGGCCCATCACACTGGCAACCCTGTCACTGCCGACCGTGTTGATGGCCGTCGGCAGTTCTTACATCTTTCACGTGTTGAATCAGTATCGCCTGTCTATGTCGATGCTCGCCGACGACGCCACATTGCATCACGAAAAATCGGCCTGGCTTGCGGGCGTCGAATTCATCGCTCCTGCGGTTCTCGTTTCAGGGTTAGCGACAATGGCGGGATTCGGCGCGCTGGCCTCAAGCACGGTGCCGACAGCCCGCGATATGGGAATATTTGAAGCCGCAGGCGTCGGTTTCATGCTGCTGCTGACGATGGCGTTTATCCCCGCCGCGCTTACTCTGCTGCCGGCGGATGCATTATCGCGCGCCAGCCTTGAGCGCCAGGATTATGTCATCTGGCTAAACAAATGGTTGCGGCGTATCACGGCGCTTATTCTCTTCCGCAGACGAAGAGTGATTACGGTTACTTTGATACTTACGGCCCTGATTGGCGCAGGCGCGGCGCGGTTGCGCGTCAACACCGATTACTTGCGTATCTTTCCGCAAGGCAGCCAGACCGTGCAGGATGCGCTCAAGCTGCACGAGCGGCTGGCGGGTGCTGCGACCGTGCAACTGGTGGTCAGCGGCCCGCCCGGCTCGGTGACCCGCCCGGATTTTCTCGGCAACGTTGCCGCCCTTGAAGCCTTCGCACTCGATCAACCGGGCGTTGACGCAGGCGTGTCGATTGCCGACATCGTCAAACGGCTGAACGCCGTCGCCGCCTCAACCCCGCCGGCCATTGAAGCCATTCCGCAGGACGCCGCCGTGCTCAGCAATCTTTTCGACAATTTTCTGGCTGAAGATCCGGCGCTCGTCCGCCTGGTCAGCCGCGACCGCGCGCGCGCCATTATAATCTTGCGCACAAATCTATTCAGTTCCAATGCCCTGCACGAGTTAACCGATAAGCTTGACGGCTGGTCGCGCGCCAACCTGCCAGCGGGGGTCAGCGCGCGCGCGACCGGTTCCGCAGTTCTGCTCAATACGGCCTCGGACGCCATTGCCGATTCTCAGTTGTCGAGCCTGGCCATTGCCATAGTGGCGATCTTCTTGATGATGTCCGTGCTCTTCCGCTCGCCGGCTACGGGGATGCTGGCGCTGTTACCGAACCTCTTGCCCATCATCTGCTATTTCGGTTTTCTCGGCTGGGCGGGCATCACGCTCGACATCACGACGAGTCTCATCGCCAGCGCCGTGCTCGGCCTTGCAGTAGACAATGCCGTTCACATGATTCGCCGCTATCGCCAATGCGCCGCCGAACGCCAGGCAAAAGAAGGTAGTTTATCCTACGAAGCCGAAGGCTGGGCAATGTGGCTGGCGGTGCTGCGAACGGGCAAGCCGATGCTGCTGGCAAACGTCATGCTGATGGCTGCGTTTCTTATCTTCGTGCTATCGTCGTTTGTGCCGGTGCGCGTCGGCGGGCTGTTGTGGGCCGTGACGATTCTTGCCTGCCTCGCGGCGGACCTGATCTTTCTGCCGGCGCTGATGCGTACACGGATGTTCACGCGCGCCGCGCTGCCCGATGTTCGTCATCAATCATCCACAGAGCCCGCACAAGGGAAAATAATCAGATGACCAGGAATGATTCACACCACTTGCCTTTACCTCACTTTGTAACATACGCCACATCGCCAACCATTGAGACAGGCTCGCCGCAGCGCCACGACGCAGCTTTACCGCAGGGCCGAAGGCGACAATGGTTATGCCGGGTCGCGGGTCTGCTGGCAGCCGCGCTCCTGATTTCGGGCTGCAATCGCAACTCAACCACTGATTCAAAAAATACCGCAGAGCCTGCCAGTCAACCCGCGCCGGCAATGGATGCGGCACAGATCATCGAGCGAAACCGCAAACTCGACGACAGCCGCGACAGCGTGATGAAATTGCGCGTCAGGATCGAAGTCGAGAATCCGGCAGCCCAATTGACGCCCATCCCGCCAGAAGTGCAGGTGACGCAATATCGCAAGCGTGCGGCGGATGGCAGCGAGATGTTACTCGTCGAGTTCACCGCGCCGCCGACGCAACGCGACCTGAGCGCCCTGATCTCTGTCACGGCGGCAGGCGATATCGAAGCCACGCGCTACAATCAAAGCGGCAATAATTTCGTCTCAAGTCGCGGAGTGCTGAGCGAAGATTCGCTATTTGGCATGACCTTGCAGGAATTCGTCGGTGGTCAGACTGAGAAATATGACTGGAAGCTCGCAGGTGAAGAGACCTTCAATCAAACGCCGGTTTACCGACTCGACGGCAGATTGAAACCTGCCGCCGAATCGAAGTTCAGCCGTTTAGTCATGTTCATCACCAAAGATACTTTTGCGGCGCTCGGCGCGGAATTCTACGATGATCATGATGAGTTGATGCGGCGCATCACCGTAGATAAATTCGCCCAGATCGCCGGTCACTGGACTCGCATGCACTGGACGGTAGATAATCGCGCCAAGCAGAAAAAGCTTGAATTTGAAACGCTCGAAGCCCGGTATGATCAGAATTTGAGTGATGCGCTATTCACACGCGACCAGGTGAAAAAGATCGCGACCAGATAGGGATCAGGGATCAGGGGTCGGGGGCCAGGGAGGGAAACTGGGAAGTATTGGCTAAAGAATAGCCATGTCGAGGCTGAGCGTTTTTCTTTTTCCTTTCTGACCGGCCCCCGGCCCCTGGCCCCCGATACCCATTCAATATGCCAACCGATGATCTACTTGCAGTGATTGGACGTGCCGACGAGTTATATCGCAAACGGGCGCGGCCCGGAGCGGTGCGCGAATCGGTGATGATATTAAGCGGGGCGCGCGGCGGGGATGAACGTTACGAAATACAATGGCGGCTGGCGCGATCAATGTTCTTTCTCGGACAGGAAGCCGCTGAGCCTGCGACCCGAAGCCAGCTTCACGCGGCAGGCATCGGCGCGGGCGAGCGCGCCATCGCGCTGAATGTCGAGCGCGTCGAGGGGCATTTCTGGGTCGGCGTCAACCTGGCGCTCTTTGCCGAAAGCAACGGCGGTTTGCGCGGTCTGCGAGCGCTGCGCTGGGCGAGGGCGGAGTTGAAGATGGCCTTGAAGATCAATGAAGCCTATCACGACGCCGGGCCGCTACGAGTGTTGGGAAGGCTGGCGCACAAAGCTCCGCGACTGCTGGGCGGCAGCCGACGCAAAAGTGAAAAATATTACAATCGCGCGCTCGAAGTCGCGCCGACCAATACGGTGACTCTGTTGTATGCCGCCGAACTGGCGCTGGAAAGAAAACAACTGCCGCACGCACTATGGTTGTTGGGATTGCTGCATTCATTGCCGAATGACCCCGACTGGGAATACGAGAACCGCCGCGACCGCGAACTTGCCGGCGAACTGCTCAAACGCATTGCCGTGGCCTGAACCGCGCGGCTATTCGCATGGCAAGACCCTTTGTACGGCAAGCGCTTCTTACTTTGCCGTGAGGCTCTTACGGATGCGGTCGCGGTATTCGATTGCCTTTTGACGCACGGCAGCCGCGTCAATCGTCGTCACCTGCCGGTCTTCCATCACCAGGCGACCGTTGATCATCACCGTCTCAACGTCCGAAGCCTTCGTTGCATAGACGAGTTGCGACTGGACATTATAGAGCGGCCATTGATGCGGACTCTCCATGTTGACGAGGATCAGGTCGGCGCGTTTACCGGGCTCCAACGAGCCGATCTCCTTTTCCATATGGATCGCCCGCGCCCCATTGATGGTCGCCAGTTCAAGCGCTTCTCTGGCGTTCAGCACCGTCGGGTCTTTCGATATCAACTTGTGGAGCTTCGCCGCCGTGTCCATTTCTTCCCAGAGATTCAGATCGTTATTCGAGGCCGCGCCGTCTGTGCCCAACCCGACAGCAACACCGGCTTTCAACATCTGCGGCACGGGAGCGGTTCCGGCAGCCAGTTTCATGTTTGATTGCGGGCAGTGCGCGACGCCGACTTTGCGCGCCGCCAGCGTCCGTATGTCTTCCGGCGTCGGCCAGACCATATGCGCGGCGATGACACGGCTATCAAGCAAGCCGTTGCGCTCAAGGTAGGCGACAGAGCTTGCGCCGTAACGCTCCTGTATAGTTTTGACCTCGGCTCCATCTTCCGCGATATGCATCACCAGCGGCACGTTTTTGCGCGACGACAAGTCATGGGCCTGTTTCAAGTGCTCGGTCGAAACCGTGTAGGGCGCATGCGGAGCGATGGCCGGGACGATCAGCGGATGACCTTTCCATTTGTCTGTGAATTTCTCGACGTACAGCATTCCGGCGTCCCAGGTTTTATTGTCGGGCGCGGGGAAATCGATCAGTGTCTCGCCGAGTACAGCGCGCATGCCTGCTTTCGCCGTCTCTTCGGCAATCGCGTCCTCGAAGTAATACATATCAACAAACGTCGTCGTGCCGCCTTCGATCATCTCCAAACAGCCGAGCCGGGTTCCCCAGCGTACGAATGGTTCGTCAACGTTTTTGGCTTCAGCCGGAAAGATGTATTTTTGCAACCACTCCATCAATACCAGGTCGTCGGCGATGCCGCGAAACATGCCCATCGGCACATGCGTGTGGGTGTTGATCAGTCCGGGCATGACGACGCGATACGTCGCATCGATGACGCGCTCGGCTTTGTACTTTGAATCGATGTCGGCAGTTTTTCCGACGGCGACGATGCGGTCGCGGCGCACGGCGACCGCGCCGTTTTCGATGACTGTGCCGCTCGCGTCCATGGTCACGACGGTGCCGCCGCGAATGATGTAATCGACGCGCTCGGCGGCGCTGGCGCAAAACGGCATCGCCGTCATTACGATGGCCAGGATTAAGAGGATGATGATCACAATTTTTTTCAAGCGTCCCTCCGGGTTGTCGTTCTAACGAACATCTTCGAGAAAGCTGGCATCGAAAGGCAGCGGTAGTAAATCTTCAATGTCGAGCCGGCGAATCTCTCCCGCCAGATTAGCGAGAATGATCTTCGTACCTGGCCCGGCGAACTCCCATAATGATTGCCGGCAGCAACCGCAGGGTGGCGTGACCCGCTCGTAGTCGGCGACCACGGCGATCTTGACGAAACTTCGCGCGCCTTCGCTCACTGCTTTGAAAATCGCCACGCGCTCGGCGCACATGGTCAAACTATAAACCGAATGCTCGATGTTGCAGCCCGTGTATATATGTCCATCGGCGGTCGAGATAGCCGCGCCCACCTGGAAGTTTGAAAATGGCGCGTGTGCGCCCAATCGCGCTTGCTTTGCCTGCTCGATCAATTCTTCATCGCTCACACCTTCGCCTCTGGCAGTTCCCATAATGTTCTCCGGTTCAGCCCCCATCACCCTTTCGTTCATACGCATAGCTCAGCTACAACTCTATTCATCCTTCCAGCGATCACCGGCGACTGACTACCGGCGACCGATTATTAACTCACCGCCTCCGATTGTCCGCTATTACCGCTCGTCTGCGAGCGCAACACAGCCGGCTCGTCCGAGCGCGCCAGGATGGATTGAATCTTGCCAGTGATCAGATCTATGCAGACTTCGTTGAAGCCGCCTTCGGGGATAATAACGTCGGCATAGCGCTTCGCCGGCTCGACGAACTGCAAGTGCATGGGCCGCACGGTCGACGTGTATTGCGAGATGATCGATTCAAGGCTGCGCCCGCGCTCGTGAACGTCGCGTTCCAGGCGGCGGATGAAGCGAATATCGGCATCACAATCGACGAAGATTTTCATGTCCATCAGACGGCGCATCTGCGGATCAAAGAAGACCAGTATGCCTTCGACAATAATCACCGGGCGCGGCTCGACATGAAGCACATCGGCCTTGCGCGAATGCGTCGCGTAATCATAAGTCGGCTGCTCGATGCTCTCGCCGGCACGCAAGGCTTCCAGGTGATTTATCATCAGATTGATGTCGATGGCGTCGGGGTGGTCGAAGTTGATTTTGTGGCGCAACTCTAAGGGCATATCGCCGAGGTTGCGATAGTAAGCGTCCTGTTGCAGATAAACAACGTTGTCTGCGCCGACCGAAGCGATGATCTTTTGCGCAACGGTCGTCTTGCCCGAACCCGTGCCGCCACATATGCCAATGATCATAGCTGATATTCTACAGAAGAAATGGTGAATGATGAATGATGAATGATGAATTGAAGAAACCGCAGGGCGCATCGCCGCGCCCGCTGTTTTTCTGATTCATCATTCATCATTCGCTATTCGCCTCTGTAGCGTCGCTGGCGACCAATCGCGGCACGGCGCGCATGATCAATTCGCCGAGTTGACGACCGGCGCGCGCGCCGACTTCCATCACCTCTTCGTGATTGATCTCGTTGCGCGTCAGCCCTGCGGCAATGTTGGTGATGCAGGAAATGGCCAGCAGCTTGATCTGGCAGTGGCGCGCGACAATGGCTTCGGGCACCGTCGACATGCCGAGCGCATCGCCACCGAGCTTGGTGAAGAGTTTAACTTCAGCGGGCGTTTCATAAGACGGGCCGCGCAGTCCCAGATAAACCCCTTCTGTAATTTTGATTCCCATTTCACGCGCTACTTCGTGGGCAATGCCGATGTACTCCGGCGCGTAGACACTGGTCATGTCTGGGAAACGCGGGCCGAAGCGATCATCGTTCGGGCCGCGCAGCGGGTTGTCGCCCATCAGGTTGATGTGATCGATGATGACCATCAGCGAGCCGGGCGCAAGATAGGTGGCGGTGCCGCCCGCCGCGTTCGTCAGCACCAGCGTCTTTATGCCCATCAAGGCGAAGACGCGCACGGGAAAAGTAATCTCTTCCATCGTGTAGCCTTCGTAATAATGAAAGCGGCCCTTCATCGCCACGACATCGACGCCGCCGAGCCTGCCGATGATCAGCTTGCCGGCATGGCCTTCGACCGTCGAGTGCATGAAGAACGGTATTTCATCATAAGGAACCTCGACCGCGTCTTCGATGGCATCGGCGACGCCGCCAAGTCCTGATCCCAGGACAATCGCGACGCGCGGCGTGCATGTTGGCGCTTTTGAATTAATGAACCGCGCCGCTTCGGTTGCTCTTTCGTAAACTGGTATGGACATAAGTGACAGGTTACAGGTGATGGGTTTCAGGTAACAAGCGAATACAGGTGCGAGTTGGGCGGTGGCTTGCCCCTATCACCCGTCACCTGACACCTATCACCTGCTTTCTTTCACATAAGGCTCGCCGATGGCGCGCGGCGGGATGGCGCGACCGATGAAGCCCGCCAGCACCACGAGCGTCAGCACATATGGAATAATCTGTATGAACTGCACAGGGATGTTGACGACGCCCTGCATGCGTATGGCAATCGCATCGGCCAATCCAAACAACAGGCACGCCAGGAATGCGCCGACCGGATGCCATTTGCCGAAGATCAGCGCCGCCAGCGCGATGAAGCCGCGCCCGGCGGTCATGTTGCGCGTGAACAGCGAATTCTGTCCAATCGACAGATACGCGCCGCCCAGTCCCGCCAGCACGCCGCTCAACAACACGCCCGCGTAACGCAATCGCGCGACGCTGACGCCCGCCGTATCCGCCGCCTCAGGATTTTCGCCGACGGCGCGCAATCGCAGACCAAAGCGCGTGCGGAACAAGACGTAATAACTCACAGGCACGGCCAGCAGCGCGATATAGACAATCGGCTTATGCCCCGACAGCAACTGGCTCAAAATCGGTATGCGATCAATCAGAGGAATGTTCCAATCCGGTAGCGTCTGTTCGCGCGGCAGTTGCGGCGTCGAGCCGGTCGATTCAAACAATGCGCCAGACACCAGCGCCGGCACGCCGATAAACATAATGTTGATCGCCGTGCCGACGACCACCTGGTTGGCTTTGAACTGTATCGACGCGACCGCATGAATCCCCGCGACCAGCAAGCCGGCAACCATTGCCGCCAGCATCCCTATCCAGGGATTCTGCGTGAAGACGGTCACCGCCGCCGCCGTGAACGCACCGGCCAGCATGATGCCTTCAAGCGCGATGTTGATAACGCCGCTGCGTTCGGAATACATGCCGCCGAGCGCCGCCAGAATCAACGGCGTCGACAGCCGTATCATCGACGCCAGCAATGAGAGATTGATGATGTTTCTCATAGGAAATCAGGAGCTAGTCTTTTATCACACCTTGCCGCGCATCAGCCGCTTTGCGCCGCCGCGAAAGACGGCTTCGCAGGCGACAAATAAAATGATGATGCCTTGCAGGATCACCACCCAGTCTTTCGAGACTTTGTCGGTGAACATATCTATCGGCAGGGCGGAACGGTTCAACGCGCCGAACAACAGGGCCGCGAAGAAGACGCCGAGCGGGTGATTGCGCCCCAGCAGCGCGACGGCAATGCCGGTGAATCCATAGCTCGCCGAAAAACCATCGTAATAACGATAGCGATAGCCGAGCACTTCGTTGATGCCGACCATGCCAGCCAGCATCCCGGAAAGCGACATGGCCAGGACGACGTTCCGCGCTACCGATATGCCGCCGTATTCTGCCGCCGCCGGGTTGATGCCGACGGCGCGCAGTTCATAGCCCCACTTGGTCTTCCACAGAAAAATGTAAACTAAAACACATGCGAGAATCGCCAGCAAAAAAGCCAGATTCAACGGCAGGCGCTCTGGGAAATTGATGCCAAAAGGTGCCAGCAGCGCGTGCATGCGCGGAATGTGCGGCCCCGTCAGCACGCCGTCTTTGACCTCGGCTATCAGCAGCGTTTCGAGAATCGGGTCACCGGGCCGGCGATAATGGTACTGTGTGAAGTAGCTCACAATCGATAGGGCGATGAAGTTCAGCATGATCGTCGTGATGACTTCGTGAGCGCCGAACCTCGCCTTGAGAACGCCGGGGATGCTGCCCCAGAGACCGCCGACAACAATTGCCGCGAGCGCCGCCAGGATGACGACAAGCCACGCCGGCCAATGCGGCAGCATCAAGCCTACCCAGGCGGTGGCGAATGCCGCAGCGGTCAGTTGCCCTTCAGCGCCAATGTTGAACAAACCACATTTGAAAGCAACCGCAACCGCAAGCCCTGTGAAGATCAGCGGGGTCGCGTAAAACAGCGTGTAGCCGATGCCGTCGGTCGAACCGAAAACGCTCGAAAAGAACAACTCATAGACGAGCAACGGACTATCACCGACCAACCACACGATTACCCCGCCGACTAAAAATGCCGCGACGACGGCGATGAGCGGAAACATCAATTCTCGGAGAAGCGTCTTCATATTTTCTATTGGGGGTCAGGGGTCGAGGGTTGGGGGTCGTTAGCTGGCTGTTCCGAACCGGCCACTGCCTCCTGGCTCCCGGCCCCCGGTCTCACGCCGGTCATCATACAACCGATCTCTTCTTCGCTGACCGTCTTCGGGTCGACTTCGCCGACAATGCGCCCTTCGTAGATCACCATCACGCGGTCGCTCAGGCTCAGAACTTCTTCGAGTTCGGCTGAAACCAGAAGGACGGCGCAGCCGGCGTCGCGCAACTCGATGAGCTTGTGATGGATGAACTCGGTGGCACCGATGTCGACGCCGCGCGTCGGTTGCGAAACCAGCAGGAGTTTTGGGCCGATGTCGAATTCGCGCGCGACGATGAGCTTCTGCTGATTGCCGCCAGACAAAGCTCCTGCCTGAAGGGTGATGTTTGGCGGGCGCACGTCATATTCTTTCACCAGGCGCTCGGCGCGCTGGTTAATGATCGCCTGATTCAACAGCAGCGCACCCGAAATCGGCGGATCACGATGCATCCCCAGGATCGAATTGCCCGCCAGGTCGAACGACAACAGCAAGCCGCGCCGGTGGCGGTCTTCGGGAATGTGCGCGATGCCGCGTTGTTTGCGCTCGTGCGGATCGAGGGAGCGGATAGATTGCTCGCCGAGCCGCACCTCGCCGCTTGTCGCCTGGCGCAGGCCGGCAAGGATTTCGATGAGTTCTGTCTGACCATTGCCTTCGACGCCGGCGATGCCGAGCGTCTCGCCGCCGCGCACTGCAAACGATATGTCGGTGAGCGCGGCGCTGCCATCGGCATTTTTCAATGTAAGGTTCTTTACACTGAGCACAGGCTCGCGCGGATGGGCTTCGTCTTTTTTAACCCGCAGCAGGACTTCGCGCCCGACCATCAAGCGCGCCAGCCCTTCGGCGGTCGCTTCCGCCGTCGACAGGTTGCCGACGACTTCGCCGTCGCGCATCACCGTTATGTTGTCCGACAGCGCCAGGACTTCCTGGAGTTTGTGGGTGATGATGATGATCGTCTTGCCCTGCTCGCGCAGGCCGCGCAGGATGGCAAACATCTCATTGACTTCCTGCGGCGTCAGCACCGCCGTCGGCTCATCAAGAATCAGTATGCGGGCACCGCGATAGAGCGTCTTGAGAATTTCGACGCGTTGTTGTTGACCGACAGATAAGTTGCCGACGCGGGCATCAGGATTAATCCGCAGGCCATATTGCTCAGAGATGTCCCGAACCCGACGGCGCGCTTTTCGGTAGTCAATCGATAGACCGGCGGTCGGCTCCGCGCCAAGGATGATGTTCTCGGTAACGCTGAGCGGCTCGACCAGCATGAAATGCTGATGCACCATGCCGAGCCCTAGATCGATGGCATCGCTCGGCGTGCGGATGAGGCGCGGCTGGCCATCGATGAGAATTTCGCCTTCGTCAGGATTATAAAAACCGTAGAGGATGTTCATCGCCGTCGATTTGCCGGCCCCGTTTTCGCCGATGATGGCGTGAATCGAGCGGTCGCGCACGGCGATGTTGAGGTTGCGATTGGCAACGACCGCACCGAATCGCTTGGTGATGCTGCGCATCTCGACGGCGTACTTGATGGCTTCGCTCATAGCTTGTCGGTTACTGAAAGCGCTCTCCGCCGAAGGCCGCAAGCGGAGGCAAATCGAGGCGGCGAAATCATAACCAATAAACGGCGCGTTGCAAAGCCAGCGAGCGCCACCCGGCTCACAAAAAAGCCTGAGCCGGGTGGCTCAGGCGGTAGGCGATCTGTCTGACCGATCAAGAATTGTATTCTGCGTTACTCATTGTTGCGCGCGGCGCGCGTGCGGCGCGCATCTTCGGCCATCATTCTTGCCTTCGGAATTTCGGCGATTGCCTTCTGCACTTGATTGTCGGTTTCGAGCAGGACTTGAAAAGCCGTCTCCGTGCCGTAAGCCGCTGTCACCAGTTCATAGCGAATCCAGCGCCTGAGAAAGTCGTTCTCGCGGTCAATCCGCGACAGGTCAGCCTTCAGATCCTTACGCTCGGTCATGAAGGTCTTGAAGGCGGCCATCAACTTGTCGCTGACTTGATATTCGCTGGCCAGCAGGCGGTGGTGATGATCGGCGGGCTTTTCGACTTTGTATTCCGGAAAACCGACGATCTGACCGGCGGCGAGCACATGAACGAATTCGAAAACCGGCTCGAACCAGGCGCGCTGCATATCCAATTCTTTTGGAGTGATTCTTACTTTTTCGACGACATCAGGATCGATGCCGCCACCGCCATAAACCGTGCGCCCGGTGTCGGTCTTCTTTTCTTCGGTGCGCTGTATGGCGTCTTTGTCGCCGCGCTTCAAATAATAATCGTAGAACGAGCGACCGCTGTAATCGCGTTGAATCAAGCGTCCGCTCGGCGTGTAATAGTGGCCGGTCGTCAGAATCAATGCCGAGCCGTCTTTTAGCGGGAATGGGTTCTGCACCAGCCCTTTGCCGAAGCTGTTTTCGCCGACCAGCCGGGCGCGGTCATGATCTTGTAAGGCACCGGCGACAATCTCGGCAGCCGAAGCCGTTTCGCGGCTGATCAGCACCACCACGGGGTAATCGTCAGGTGCCGGATTGGTCGCCGTATAATCGCGATTCGGGAAGGTCACCGGGCGGCCACGCATCGATAAAATCTTCTGGCCATTGAAGAGGAAAAGATTCGAGACCCGCCACGCCTGATCGACCAGACCGCCATGATTGAGGCGTAAATCGAAGACCAGCGAGGTCATCCCTTGCTGGCGCAAATCGGCTATGGCGCGGCGCACTTCATCATAAGTCGTCGTGTTGAAGCCGCGATCCAGATTGATGTAGCCAATGCCGCCCGGCAACATAAACGAATTCGACAGCGACGGCAGCGGCACCGCGCCGCGAATCAGCTTGAATTCAAGCGGCCCGACGCCAAGCCGATCCACTTTGACGACGACCTGTGTGCCGTCCGGGCCGATCAGCTTATTGCGCACTTGCGACTGGCTCCAGCCGTCCGTGGATTCGCCGTTGATGGCAATGATCTGATCGCCGTAGCGTATGCCGGCGCGGTAGGAAGCGGTGCCTTCGGTTGGTGCCCAGATGTAGACCTTGCCGTTGCGCTGCACGATGGCCGAGCCGATGCCGTAATAGCGGCTGCGCTGATCGTTTTGGAACTCTTCCCACTGCTTCGCATCGAAGTACATCGAGTGCGGGTCAAGCGTCCGCAGCATGCCATTGATCGACGCCTTTGCGGCGCGGTCGTAATCAATCGTGGATGCGGATTTCTCTTGAGCGAGCAGGAGGGCTTCCGCAAAATCATTGGCGATTCGTTTGCGCGCATCCGCTTCGTCAGCCGATTGCGCATAGCGTTGCATAGGATGCGCGCCGGCAAACGTCAGGGGTAAGATCAGCGCCAGCGCCAGAAGCAAGTATTTCTTCTTCATTAAAGCCCGTCCTTGTTCCAGAGATGCAGGAGCAACCGGGCATGGCCAGTCTCTCCGCCTGAGACCAAATTGCCCAAGGTGCCTTTTGGATTTTACTCGAAGGCGGGGAGATAAAACAACACCTCATCGGAATCAAACTTCAGCCAGGCAGGAATTGACCTGTTTGAATGCACGATCCGCTTCTGCTAATTTCCATTGCCGCCGCGTTGAATTTCTAAGCTCAACCACGTCCTGGCCGCAACCCATACCTCTGGCAAACTTCAAGCAGAGACTGTGCAACGTGCATCTAATGTCAATCAGCGTATGAATCGCTTAACATAAAAGGGGGATCATAAAAGACGTGATATTTTACATCTTTCAGGGCGTATAATCGCTCTTGCCTCCGGCAAAGTGGTTGTAATTACCCGGCCTCTCTTTATACTTTGCCTTCGGCTTTCAAATCGCGCAGCAAGCGCTCGAATACCTTGATATACGAGTCGTGGACTTTCCACCGGCTGAAATCGCCGATGTGTCGTGTCCGACGCAAGGATGCGGCCCATGCAATCGTGCTTTGCTCAATAGCATCGTCAATCCGCAATGGAAAAAGCACCAGCCGGTTCTCCCGGTGCTCGCGCTCTAATGCCGCTTCGACTTCATCCTCTACCCAACTACTCGCCATCGAATCTTCGGATAGGATCAACAACAGCTTGTCATGGATGCGGATGGCTTCGTCTATCCGCTGGCGAAACTTGTCACCGATTTTGAGGTCTTCGGGAGCAAACCAGCAGCGCACCCCTTTGCTTTGCAGGTCGGCGTACAATCGCTCAGCGATGTCTGTGTTTTTGCTCGAATAGCTGATGAAGGCTGAATAGTAATCAATCGCTTTGCCGATGAGAGATTTGGCAAAAGTAATGAAGGTGTCAGGCACGCCGCAGCCGCGCAAGAATGATTCGGGGATGTTGCCGCCGGATTTGTAGAGCGTGTCAATGCCAATGCTTGACGGGCCATGATGTACTACTGAATCAAGACCTATCGCGCCGCTGAAGTCGCAGTCGTCAAACGATGAGTAATGGGCTATTGCCTTTGAGAATTTTGTATCATCGAAACCAGTATTCTTAAACATTGCACGATAGAGGTATGCGCCGCTGAGGTCTGCGCTGCCGAGGTATGCGCTGCTGAGGTCTGCGCCGTTGAGGTTTGCGTCGCTGATGTATGCGCCGCTGAGGTCTGCTTCGCTGAGGGTTGCATCGCTGAGGCTTGAGTGGCTGAGGTCTGCGCCAATGAGGTCTGCGCCAATGAGGTTTGCGCCGATGAGGTCTGCGCCGATGAGGTTTGCGCCGATGAGGTTTGCGCGGCTGAGGTCTGGCCTTATCTCATAATCCTTATCCCTCCACTCATTCCACACCTTCACCCCTTGCTTGAGTATGTCGAGATGCTCTTGATTTGCCATAGTCAACCTCTGCGGGTATCTGCGGGCGGCGCTAATGTAATCTCACGCACAAGGCTTGTCAACGGCATGCGGGATGGGCCGCGCTGCTGATAAAGGCTTCTAAAAAGAATCGTTGGGCTTTTCAACAAAGCAAGATATTATTTCGGGGGTGAAAAATGACAAATTCAAAATCAGAAAAATCCGTACTGGTAACCGGCGGGTCGGGGTTCGTTGGCGCTCATTGCATTTTGCAACTTCTGAATAACGGCTATCAAGTAAGAACCACACTTCGTTCTCCAAACAGGAAAAATGAAGTCATCGAAATGCTTAACAATGGCCGAGTAGAATCGGTTGAAAACCTTTCATTTATTGAAGCGGATTTATCCAAAGACGCCAATTGGGACGAAGCGGTTAAAAACTGCGAATATGTCTTACACGTTGCCTCGCCAATATCGTTAACGATACCAAAAGACGAAAACGAAATGATCCTCCCTGCGGTAGAAGGAACGCTTCGCGTACTGCGAGCTTCAAAAAATGCCGGGGTTAAACGCGTGGTAATAACCTCTTCATTTGCGGCGGTAGGTTATAGTCACAAAGACGCCGACACGCTAATTACAGAAAAAGAATGGACAGACCCCAACGACAAAAGCCTCTCGGCCTATTTAAAATCTAAGACGTTGGCAGAAAAAGCAGCCTGGGATTTTATAAAAGAAGAAGGCGGAGAATTAGAGCTTTCGGTTATAAACCCGGTTGGTATTTTTGGCCCTACACTTGGTCCAGACTTATCAGGTGGTCATGAGATTTTAAAGCAACTGTTGGACGGGTCAATGAAAGCTATCCCTAAAATTAGCTTTGGGATAGTGGACGTACGGGATGTGGCTGATTTACATCTGCGCGCGATGACCAATGCAGCAGCCAGAGGGCAACGTTTTTTAGCCCTGGCAGGCGGCATCTTATCCCTGCACGACATCGCCTTAATGTTAAAGGATAAAATGGGCGATGAAGCCAAAAATGTTACTACCAAAGTGTTGTCCAACTGGCTAGTGCGCATAGCCGCATTATTCAACCCTGCGGCAAAAAACATCGTTCCTCAATTAGGCAGAATTAAAAATGCGAGTAATGAAAAAGCAAAAAAACTATTAGGCTGGACCCCTCGAACCAATGAAGAAGCGATTATGGCATCGGTTGAAAGTATGGCGCGATTGGGGGTAATCAAAAAGGTAGTGATGAAAAAGTAATGCCGCCTTATCCTGCCGCGTAGCGGCAGTCTGAATTTAGCCCGGCGTTGAAACGCCGGGGTCAGATATTGCGCCCTTTCAGGGCTGGGGTGCTTAACCTGGTTTCTACCCGGCGCGTTGCGCCGGGCTATTGAATTACGCCTTTTCAAGGCTTTCACTGACTTTTCAGAAATGCTCTCTATTCTTGGTTGAGCATTTCCATGCAGACGTTTGGTTTGCCCTCTGCTCGTCATCACTTCAATCAGGGCTACCGCCTTCCCTCACAGGTAAGGGTCTACGATTTACGCCATAGCTGTGCTACCATTCTTTTGGCAGTTCCTTAAGCGTGATAAGTGATAAATGAGTAATGAGCGATGAGTGACCAGAGCGCACGGCTTGATGTGCAGCATCTTCTCACTCATCACTCATTACTCATCACTTGTTACGATATTTATCGTTGGAGGCATGATATGGCGAAAGATATTTTCATACTTGGAGGGGCGCGCACGCCTATGGGCGAATATGGCGGCGCGCTGCGTGATTTATCGGCAATTGAACTCGGCGCGATGGCGGCGCGCGCGGCGCTCGAACGATCCCTGGTTGCGCCCGAACAGATTGATCATACGGTGATCGGCAATGCTTTACAGACATCGGGCGATGCCATCTACGGCGCACGCCACGTCGCCCTGAAAGCCGGCGTGCCCATTGACAAGCCGGCGCTGACCGTCAACCGCTTGTGCGGCTCAGGCATTCAATCGATCATCAGCGGCGCGCAGATGATTCAACTCGGCGAAGCTAACACCGTGTTGGCCGGAGGCATGGAATCCATGAGCCAGGCACCGCACGTCATTCGCGGCGCGCGCTGGGGATTGAAACTCGGTGAAGGCAAGCTCGAAGATTCCTTGATGGTCGCACTGCTCGACACGCATTGCGGATTTTACATGGCGCAGACGGCGGAAAATCTCGTGCGTAAATATGACATCACGCGCGCCGCCCAGGACGAGTTTGCTCTACAAAGCCAGCAACGCGCCACAGCGGCCTGGGAGGCGGGCCGCTTCGATGCAGAGGTCGTGCCTGTGGAGATCAAAACGCGCAAAGGCGTGATGCGGTTTGAGCGCGACGATCACCTGCGGCCCGACACAACCCTGGAAGGGCTGGCGAAATTGCGACCGGCATTTTCAAAAGACGGCTTCGTGACTGCGGGTAATGCGTCGGGCATCGTTGATGGCGCGGCTTGCGTCTGTATCGCCGATCAAGAGACCGCGAAGAAGCTCGAAGCCAAACCGCTGGGGCGCATCGTCTCGTGGGGCATTGCCGGCGTGCCGCCGGAGATTATGGGGATTGGCCCGGTGCCGGCTTCGCAGAAAGCCCTGGCGGCTGCCGGATTGACGATTGCAGAGATTGATCTCGTTGAAGTGAATGAAGCATTCGCCGGCCAGTATCTCGCGGTTGAGAAAGAGTTGGGACTTGATCGCCAGCGTACCAACGTCAACGGCGGCGCGATTGCGCTCGGCCATCCGCTCGGCGCGTCGGGTACGCGGCTAGTGCTGACCGTGCTGCACGAACTTCGGCGGCGCGGCAAAAAGTATGGGCTGGCAACCGCCTGCATCGGCGGCGGTCAGGGCATCGCCATGATTGTCGAAGCCTTTTGATTCGGGCTTAAGTAAGCGGGATCACATTTTCGATTATTAACTTCTGATCTTCATTTGATGGCTGCTGAGAGAAAAAAACTGGTCATGTGTCAGGCGTGCCGGGCGCTCGTGGACGCTTCGGAAAAGACCTGTCCGCTGTGCGGCAAAGCCTCTGTGCCGGCGCGCGCCTGGCTGCATGCGTCGACCGGCGGTCACTTCATCTCGGTCATCATCCTGACGATCAACATTCTGCTGTTTGTCTTGATGGCGCTGATAGAGATGCGTGCAGGGGCGGGCGCAGAGGCCTTCGTGCAGAGCGCCTCAGGCCAGGTGCTCGCAGACTTCGGCGCGCTGGTGCCCGGAACGCTTGCGGCGGGCCAGTGGTGGCGGCTGGTGACCTGGAATTTTCTGCACATCGGTCTGATGCATCTGCTGTTTAATAGCATGGCGCTATATCAAATCGGCCCGCAGGTCGAAGAGATTTTCGGTTCGGCGAAATTCATCTTCATCTATCTCGCCACAGGGATTGCTGCCGGCCTGGCTTCGCTCCTGCTGATACCGGCGATCCCTACGGCGGGGGCTTCGGGCGCGCTCTTCGGCTTGATCGGCTTGATGGCCGCCTACGGCTATCGTCAGGGTGGCGTCTTTGGCAGAGCCTTGATGAAGCAGATGTTGATCTGGGCGGCCCTCGGCTTTGTGATCGGTCATTTCATCGGCGCAAACGACGTGGCGCACGGCGGCGGTTTTGTTGCCGGCGGCGCACTGGGTTTCATCATTCCCGGCGAATCAACCATGACGCTGAACGCCGGTCGCCTCTGGAGTGCGGTGCTGATTATCTGCGTGCTCATGGTCGCGGTGAGTTTTGCAGTCGCGGGCCGCAACTTCCGTCTGTCGCAAGAGCTTTTCATTGACTCCCGCAATGTCGTCGTTTTATCGCAACGCATGCGCGGCGGCGAACAAGTGCGATTCGATTCGCGCGAGGCGCTGACATCGAAAAAAGACCCGCAGCAAATCGCCGATTCGCTGCGCGGTGCGGCGCGCGACGTGATCAGCGTGCCGCATGTTGATGACCGCAGCGATCAGATCAAACAGCAATATGCGGATCTTTTAACGAAACGCGCCGAAGCGTTTGAATTGGCGGCAAAAGATAAAAATGCCCTGCCGCGCGCCGTGCTTGCTGAAAATGAATCAACCGATGACGCCTTCAACGCTTACCTCTCCTGGGAAGAGAGTGTGCTCAAAAAATACCAGCTTGAGCGTCGGCGCAGATGAAGGCTGCGCGGATCTCTTTGCTGCACGAACCAGCTTGAAAGAGCGAGCCTGGCCGTGTCGCAATAACGCTACACCGGCTCACCGATGACCACCGATCAAACCTCGCGCGAGAAAGCTTTTCGAGTCTGCACAAACTGCGGCAACCTGACCCCCGCCGAGCGGCCCGACTGCATCTACTGCGGCACGATGTCTGCCGAAGCGATGGCGGCGCATCAGGAAGACGAGCGCGAGCACCGCTTTCTGGCCGCGCTCTTTACCCGTTCAAATCCCTTCACGATGATGATCATTGGCATCAACGCCGGCGTCTTCCTGCTTGAATGGCTGGCCGGCGGCATGGGCGGCCTCAGCGCCGACCCGCAGGTGATCCGCGCCTTCGGTGCCAAGAACAATGACCTGATCAATCAACATCACGAGTACTGGCGGCTGGTCACAGCGATCTTCATTCACATCGGCTTTCTGCATTTTTTGCTGAACAACTATGCGCTGTGGATTATCGGCCAGGAGATCGAACGGCTCTATGGCTCGGCGCGTTTTGTCGTGCTCTATCTGCTCACAGGCGTTGCCGGTGCGCTGGCCAGTTACACCTTCAATCCCGCAAATGATTCGGCGGGCGCATCGGGAGCGATCTTCGGATTGTTCGGCGTCATGGCGACGTTCGCTTTTCGATTTCGCAAAGAACTGCCGGAGCGTTTGTCGAGCGACATACGGCGGCGCATCCTGCCGGTGATTGCCATTAATCTGATCTTCGGCTTCAGCATGCGGATTGTCGACAACGCCGCGCATATCGGCGGCTTGCTCGCCGGCGTCGTGCTGGCGCTGATCGTTCCTTACAAGCGACCGGGCGAGCACGGCACAGCGCTTATCTGGCGCATTCTACAGGTCGCCTGCCTTGCGGTGATGCTCTTGTCATTCTTCGGCGCATTTTACAACTACAAAGGGCCGAAATTAGATATACACAATCTTCGTAGCGCCCCGCAGTCGCGACTGAAGGATTATGGCGAACAGTTGGACAAAGCGCACACGGCGCTGGTTGATTCATTCATCATGTTCTCTGAAATCATAGATCAGCGCGCGGCACAGGCAAACATTGAACCGGCGCGCAGCGCTGCCGAGCGTGGCATTAACAACATCAAGAACATTCCACCAATCGCTGACGAGGTCGACAAGTTTCGCGGGCAGCTTTTGGAACTTCTGACTGAGCAGAGCAACATCATTGAGATTTTTGCCAGGATGAAGGAAAAAAATTGGACAGAAGTCAGGGAGGCAGAGGCCGCGCTCATTGCAAAAGCAAAGCAGTATGGCCTGGTCAAACAGGGAAAGGATTAAAACACCAACGGCTTGCGCCGACTCCGGCTCACGTCAGTTGAAGATTGGCAGACAACATAATAACCTACAGTGTTCGGCTCTATCTTGTATTGGAGGCAAATTGATCATGGCTATACATAAAGTCGTCGTGCTCGGCTGCGGCCTGATGGGTTCAGGCATCGCGCAGGTCTGCGCGCAGGCCGGGCGCGAAGTTACGGTTATCGAAGTCGCCGAAGACTACCTCAAGAAAGGTCTCGGCGGCATTGAAAAACAACTCGGCAAAATGGTCGAAAAGGGTAAGCTCAAGCCTGAAGACCGCGACGCCACCCTGTCACGCTTGCACGGCTCGACACGGCTCGAAGACGCTGCGGACGCTGATATTGTCATCGAAGCCATCATCGAAAATATCGAAGAGAAGAATCGTACTTACTCGACGCTCGACCGACTTTGCAAGCCGGAGACGATCTTCGCGTCGAATACCTCAAGCCTGTCGGTGACCCAGATGATGACGGCGACCGGCGCTGAGCGTCAGCGGCGCTTCATCGGCATGCACTTCTTCAACCCTGTGCCGGTGATGAAGCTCGTCGAAGTCGTGCGCACGATCCTGACCGAGCGCAGCGTCTTTGAAGCGGCCACCGCCTTTGCACGCGACATCGGCAAGGTGCCTGTGCAGACCTCTGACCGATCCGGCTTCATCGTCAACCGCCTGCTGGTGCCTTATCTGCTCGATGCGGTTCGCGCGCTCGAAGAAGGCGTCGGTTCTATCGTTGATATTGACAACGGCATGAAACTCGGCTGCGGCTATCCGATGGGGCCGTTCACGCTACTGGATTTCGTCGGGCTGGATACAACGTATTACATCGCTAACATCATGTTCGACGAGTTCCGCGAGCAACGCTTCGCGCCGCCGCCTCTGTTAAAGCGCATGGTGCTGGCAGGTCTTTACGGCAGAAAGAGCGGGCGCGGTTTTTACGACTACAGCGACGCGCAGAACCCGACGCCCATGAGCCTGCTTTAGACAGCCTTTCAAAACGCAGAGGGCGCAGGGGGTTCGCAGAAAAATTCGGCAAGGCTCGAAATTTTCATTGGAGATTTGCCGAAGCCATCTGCGTGATCCCCTGTGCCCTCTGCGTACAAAAGCCTCCGGGTTTTTGAGCCGATTGGCCTACGTCGTGCGCAGTTCGTTGGCGATGCTTTGCGCCGTCTCGCGCGCCCGCTCGATCTCATCGGGCCGGTAAGAGATGGCTCCGACGACAGCGTGGCCGCCGCCATTGTAGCGTTCACAGATGGTTGCGAGATTGTGGCGGCGCGGCGAAGGGCTCCAGGGATTGAAGCCGACCGAAACTTTCGAGCGCGACGGCGACAGGCTGACGCCAACCGAATAAACGCTCTGCGGAAATAGGTAATAGGGAATGAACTTGCTGTAGCCCTCGGCGTCTTCATCGCTCAAATCGAAATAGATGACGCCGCGATCAACCTCGGCGCGCGAGCGGATCAAATCGATCATGCGGAGGTGGCGTTCATACAATGGTTGATAGGCCGCAGCAACGATAGGATCGGCCATGATCTCGGCAAGCGAACGGCTCCGCATACCGTCAATGATACGATCCATAACGGCGCGGTCGCGGCTCGCTTCAATGACCAGCATCAACTGTAGCGCCGGCGTTGCAAGCTCTACGGCGGTCCTCGCATCCTCGTACTGCGCGCCGTCAATGATGTCGGCCCATTCGATTAATTCCGCGAGATCGGCGGCTTTGAAGGCGTATTTCTGGGCCACCGTATCGGCGATGAACTTCGTGCAGGATTTGTAAGCCGGATTATAAAACTTCGTCGGCCAGGTGCCGGTGAGGAAGTGCCTTTCATCTTCAGGCGACAGGAAGGCGCTCTGGTGATGATCGAACCACCAGGTCAGCCGCGCCGTCGGGCTGTATTTGAAATCGACGATGGCATTTTCGTCGCCGTCGAAGAGTTCTTCTTCGATGAGCTTCTGGTTCGGTTTATGGGCTAGTCCGGCAAAATCGATTTCGGCCTCAGGATTGATCTTTTCGCTGAAAAAGCGCGAAAACACGGCGGCGGATGCAAAGCCGTCAAAGCAATGGTCGTGATGCAGTATTTTTAATTTCATTCGGTGTAAAGGGTGGCTCCTCTGCCTAATAATCAACCATTCAATTTACCATTGTGAGTGCAAGATCGTGAAGGGCTTTTAAGAAGTGACGATCTCCGGCTTACTCGTGACGCTCGAAGTGGTAAAATAAAAGCAGCAGCACAAGGATCGAATGTACAATCCAATTGCAGAAGGTGCCGTATGGCAGCAATACCCTTGAAAGAGATTCTCAAGACGCGGACGATTGAAGGCGAGATTTACGAAAAGCTCGATGGCGACCGCCTGCGTTGTTTCGCGTGTGGGCATCGTTGTTTGATTTTGCCGGGCCTCGACGGCATCTGTCGCGTGCGCTATAACGAGGGCGGGCGTTTGATGGTGCCCACAGGCTACGTTGCCGCGCTGGCCTGCGATCCGACCGAAAAGAAGCCCTTCTTTCACGCTTATCCCGGTTCGCTGGCGCTGACCTTCGGCATGCTCGGATGCGATTATCATTGTAGTTATTGCTTCACTGGCGAAACTATGGTCGTTACCAATCGCGGGCCGATGAGTTTCGTGGATCTTTTCAATTCAGCACAGCGCGTCAAACAGTTCGAGGATGCCGACGTTGCTTATCCTGACGGATTGGAAGCGGTCGCTGCATCTGGCCAGCTCAGGAAAGTCAATGCGGTGTTCAAGCATGAGTACAAAGGTCAGATCGCGACCATCAAAGCCTATTATCTGCCCGCAGTGCAATGCACGCCTGATCATCGGGTATATGCGACCGACGATCTGACGAAAGCCCCTGAGCCGATTGAAGCGCAACGGCTGACGAACAAGCATTATCTTGTCATTCCGCGCCGCTTCGATTTTTCATCATCGGTGAGCCTCAACGTCGCGGATCATTTACGCCATCATCGCATCACTTATCGCACGCCCTCGCTCTTTTCGGCTGCTGATCGCGAAGCCGTCGCAACGGCTACTCAACAGGACAAAAGTTCACGCGAAATTGGCGCGGCCATGGGCAAAGACCCTTCCTACATTCGCCACATCCGCAGCAAGATGAATCGCGGGCTGGCGCTCGATGAACGCTCCGGCGGCATCCTTATCGAAGAGAACCGGATTTGCTTTCCCAACGAACATCGCCCCGGCATTCCAAGCGATATTTCATTGAATATTGCTTTCGCAAGATTGCTCGGCCTGTACTGTGCTGAAGGTTGCGTCACTTCCAACAAGAAGCGCCCCAACAGCAAGGTGATCAATTTCAGCTTCTCGCATTCGGAAACGCATCTGGTTGAGGAAGTGCGTGAACTGCTTCGTAGCTGTCTTGGAGTTAATTCGATTGCAGTCAATCGCCCCACAACCTTCGCAGTCGCCGCAAGCAAGTCGTCGGCTGCATTGTTGTTCAAAGCACTGGCCGGTGGCCGGTCGCACGAAAAGCGGGTTCCTGAAGTCATCCTCACCGCGCCAAAAGAGATTATTCAATCCTTCCTTAACGCATACATTGAAGGCGATGGCCATCGCTACGAGAACGGCAAGGTGTGCGCCACCACCGTCTCAAAGCAACTGGCATATGGCATTGCCTGGTTGGCATTAAAACTCGGCTATCTGCCCTCGCTTTATGATGCCGTGATGGGCGAAACCGGATACGTGGAGAACCGTCGCATCAAGCGCGCGCCGCATCAATATACTGTCGTCTGGTACGAGGATCACTCCATCACGCGCAAAGTTGTTGAGACCGAAAACTATTACTTGATTCCCATCCGCGACATCTCATTCGCCGAGTTTGTAGGCAGCGTTTACAACATGGAGGTTGAAGAGGAACATAACTATCTTGCGGGCTTCTTCCTGGCTGCAAATTGTCAAAATTGGGTGACATCGCAAGCTTTGCGCGATCCGCAAGCGATTGCGCCGCCGCGTCAGGTGACGCCCGCGCAGATGATCGAGATGGCTCGCCGCTATGATGCGCGGCTGGTGGTGTCGAGTTACAACGAGCCGCTGATCACCAGCGAATGGGCCGTCGAGGTCTTCAAACAAGCCAAACCAAATGGGTTGGTTTGCAGCTATGTCTCAAACGGCAATGCCACGCCTGAAGTGCTCGATTACATACGCCCGTGGACGGAGCTTTACAAGATCGATCTCAAGGGCTTCAACGACCGCAACTATCGCAAGCTCGGCGGCTTGCTGGAAAACGTCCTCAACACCATCAAGCTGGTTTATGAACGCGGCTTCTGGATGGAGATCGTCACGCTGATCATTCCCGGCTTCAATGATTCAAATGATGAATTGCGAGCCGCCGCCGATTTCATCAGTAGCGTATCGCCAGACATCCCCTGGCACGTCACGGCGTTTCATCAGGATTACAAGATGACTGGCCCGGATAACACCTCAGTCGAAACCTTGATTCGCGCGGCAGAGATGGGTTACGCGGCAGGCTTGAAATTCGTTTATGCGGGCAATTTGCCGGGCCGCGTCGGCAGGTATGAAAACACTTATTGTCCGTCGTGTAAGGCGACGCTGATTGAACGCTACGGCTTTCGCGTGTTGAAGAATCGAATCTGCAATGGCGCATGTCCCAATTGCCATACCATGATCCCTGGCCGCTGGTAAGCGTCTTCGGATCATCAAAAGTGAGGGCTGTCGAATGGCAGCAGAATGATCTCTGCGATTTGGCGAACCGCGAAGATCACTATTTTCATTGAACCTGGCTTGAAAGGATTTATCCTGGTTAATCAATCGCCCGCACTTACCAAGGGCGAAGGCGAGGTCGGGTTATTATAAAGCACCTGGACAATCGTATGGCGCGTCGTGTCGGCGAGCGCATCTTCGCTGCGCGAGACGGGCGCGGGGCCGCCTTCTTCGGCAATCAAGCGTTCGATGAAGTCGTCCTGCAAGCGCCGATATGAATGCACGCCACCGTCTGAGTTCAACACCGCAAACAGCAGCGGCCCGCCTGACTTCGTATAAGCGATGCCGACCAGCGTGCTCACGCCGTTGTCGAGCGAGACCAGGGTGCCGGTCTTGGCGATGACTGCGCCGCGCGCGTTGTCGGTCGCGAAGCGCCCACGCAAGGTTCCTGAATCGATGCCGGCCACTGGCATCACATCTTCAGGCTTGAGCGAGTAATTCGCCAGCAAGCCGACGAGCCCGCCGAGCACCTGCAACGCAGCGCGCGGCGTGATGCGATTGAACTCTAATCCGGAGGTGCGCCCAACATAAATCTCGCTGTCGCGCAGGCCAATCTGCTTCGTGAGAAACCCTTGCACGGCCTGCGGCCCGCCGAGCGATTCGCCGACGACTTCAGCAATGGCGTTGCTGCTGTGAGCGTTTTGATAAAACAGTATGTGAAGCAACTGCTCCGAATAATGCGAGACGAGTATGGCTCCCGCCTTCTCGCCAAAAACCGTCGCGCCCTCAATACGAACGCCTGCCGATTGCAAGGCGGTGCGCAGCTTGGCGGCTGAGGTTTCGCGCGACAGGTTCGAGTGATAGCCGGTCGCAAAATAGTAGAACGGCCCGGCGATGCGCAGCGCCCCGGTGACCCGCCCGATGCCCAGCCTGGTGAGTTCGGCAGCAACCTCCTGCGCATCCTGCGCTGCGAACATCGGATCGGCTGCGCCTTCGACCACGAGATCGCCATTGAGTTTGTGTGCGTTTGCATCAATCGCGCCGTCAGCGCGAAAATTCGTACGATAACGGTAATCCGGGCCGAATTTCGTCAACGCCGCGAGCGTCGTCGCCAACTTCATCACTGATGCCGGATTGAAGGCGATGTCGGCATTGTGCTCGGCCAGCGTCATGCGGCGGTCGAGCGATTGAATCAGGATGCCCTGGTCGTCGAGATTCTGGCCGCGCGACCTGAGTAATTCTTTATACTCACCGACCGAGCGCAGCGGTTGGGCTTCTGCGGCAATGGGTGCCGGCGGCGCGACGCTATGATTACCAAAGACGCTTGCTTCACGCAAAGGCGTCGCCAGTAGAATGATGATGAGCGGCAGGAAAACGATTCGCTTCAAAGCTCCGACATCCTCTCAGGATTTCCGATTGTGGGCTTGTCGCGTCCTCGTGTGTCAGTTCTGATTATACAAATCAATCGATAAATAATCTACTTCACAACAAGGCGCGTCCTTTTTATCGATCATCGACCGGTAAGCAGCGATGTCGATTCTGTATCAAGTTCCGACTACCAGACAATCGAGCGACGTGAGGATCAAATAAAACTGCTGGATAAACCATTGAACATCATTTTGAGGGCACATTAAAGATTGAATCGTTAATCGTCACGTTGTGGCGAACCTCCTTGATGCGGATGATGGCGCTGGTCTGGCCGTCCTCCTGGCGAAAGGTGAAGGGCAACTTGATGCCGTCGACCGTGCGGTAGTCGCTAAAGAAAGTCTTCGTCATCGACTGCCCGGCTTCACGCGTCGAGTCATTGCGCAGGAGCAGGCCAGTCTGCACATCGAAATACATCTTCTCTTCGCCGCCGTCGGCAGCCGTCGCGGTGATAACGAAAGCATCGTGGCCATCAACTTTCTCTTTACCGCTTAAGTTCAGGCTCGAATATTCGCTGCGCAGATTCAACTCGCGATAAAAACCGGAATCGCGCTTCATCGATGAAAGCTCGCTGCCGGCAAGTCGTTTGACATTGCCTTCGGCGTCCACTTCCCAGCCGGCACTGCCATTGAAGCCTCTGCGGCTGGTCAGCAAACCGGGAACGCTGACGACGAAGAGATTCTTGTTAGGCGCTTTCTGATAAACCTCGGCTGTGCCGCTGACGCCTGCGGAGGAAACTTCGAATGAGCCGGTGGCGACGCGGCTCGACACAGCTTTCAATGCCTGTTCGCCGCCCAGCGCCTGAACGTAGCGCGTGAGAATCTGATCGACGACGTTTTCGGCAGCCGGCGCTCCGTTTGACGAGGTGTTGGCATTCGCCGAAGACGTTGTATTGGCGGCGCTCGCATTGGTGTTTCCACCCGGATTGTAATCGGTTTTCGGTGGAATATTAATCGTGCTGTTTTTCGGCACCGACGGGCTGCTGGTGTTGTCTTGCGCCATCAGGCCAATGATCACCAGAGCGGCGACACCCAGGAACAGAAAGCCGACGATGCCGAGGACGATCCACAGTCCGGCTCTCGATTTGCGCGCCGGCGGCGCATAAGACGGCGACGGGCCGCCCCATTGCGGCGCAGCATTCGGCCAACTCAGCTGGGCGGGCGGCGGCGCGTTCGGCCAACTCGGCTGGGCGGGTGGTTGCGCATTCGGCCAGCTTTGTGGCGGCGAAGGTTGCGCATTCGGCCAACTCGGTTGCGGCGGCGCATTCGGCCAGCTTGGTTGTGCTGGGGGTTGCGCGTTGGGCCAGCTTGGTTGCGGCGGCGGCGGATATGAACTGCCGGGCTGCGTCGATCTGGGAGCGACAGGCTGGCTGGGTTGCGGATTGATTGGCGCAGTTGGCGCTTGCGATGAAGGCGGTTGAGCGACGATGGTCGGCGGCAGATTTGCGGGCCTGCCGGTTGGCGCGGTGGTGCGATTGGCATCGCGCAGAAGCTGGCGGAAGGCGTCTGCCGAGGCCGGACGATGTTCACGCATCAACGCCAGCGCCTGCATCAAAACCTGGGCGACGGCGGGCTTCACCTGCGGGTTGAGTTCATTTGCCGGGCGCAGCGGGTCAGGCTGCTGATTGGCGACGGCAATGGCGCGCGTCAAGGCACTCGGCGGCGTCACGTTGGTCAGCAGGTGATACAGAGTCGCTGCCAAGGCATACAGATCGCTGCGCGCTTCCGTACCTTCGGCTTTGATCTGTTCGAGCGGCGCATAATCCGGTGTGTAACCGTAAATACTTTGTCCGGCAGCGAACTGCAAGGTCTGTTCGGGCAGACCTTTGGCGAGGCCGAAATCGAGCAGGATGATCTGTCCCTGATCGGTCATCTTGAGATTTTGCGGCTTGATATCGCGATGAATGATGGGCGGGTGCTGGCTGTGCAGGTAGGCGAGCGCGCCGAGCAACTGCTCGCCCCATTCGACGACCTGATCAGCGTCAAATGGCCCGCCACGCTTTTCCAGCATCGTCATCAGATCATTGCCGGCGATATACTCCATCACCAGAAACTGACCGTTGCTTTCAGTAAAGTGATCGCTGACTTTTGGCAGCGCCGAATGGCGCAAACTCGCCAGCAATCGGGCCTCGCGCTCGAACGCCTTGAGCATCATCTCATCGGTAAAGAAGGTCTGTTTGAGCGCTATAGTATTGCCTAGCCGCTGGTCAGTCGCCTGATAAACCGCGCCCATGCCGCCCTGTCCGAGCAGCCGCACAATGAGATAACGATTCTGTAGCAACGTGTTTGGAGCGAGCATTTCAGTTCCTTTCGCCGAGGTGGAGCAATCAGCCAACCGCAGTATAAAGCATCTATGCACAAATCAGCCACACCAGAAAGTGACAAGTGACAAGTGACAAGAAAGCAGGCTAGCGACACCAACCGTTCGGCCCTGGGCACAGTCTCCCGTTCGACTGCGGATAGTTCAACTGCGGCTGCGGTCATCGAATCATCCTCCGATTGATGTGCAGGCAGCGGCTCCACCATCTCGGTGAGCTTAAAACGGTCACATTATATGCGATCAAGGCCCAAATAGTCAGCGCCAAGGGCGTAATCAATCAGGATGATTGCCCCAAAAACCGCCGGCGCTCCTCCTTGACAGCGGTCGCAGGCATCGCTTAGGATAAATTTTCGGTTTGGGGCTGTAGCTCAGTTGGCAGAGCGCGTGGCTCGCATTCACGAGGCCAGGGGTTCGAATCCCCTCAGCTCCATTAATTATATCATAGAATTAGCGGCTCACGAGGCCGCTTTTTCTATTTCTTCTCTAAAATCATCTACAAATCTTCTCCCTTCCCTACCCAAAACCAGCCTTAACGCTTCAACTGCGGTTTCTACAGTTTTGTACACTTGCGACTGAAATTACCAATTGGCGTGTACGCCGGAAAGGAATAGGTATGAAGAAACTTGTTGTAGTGATTGCATTGCTTAGTGTGATCGGTTTTGTTGCCTGGAAGAAGGCACAGCCTCACTCATTTACCGTCAAGACGAGGAAAGGTCAAACAATCCAAGTCACCGGAATTAGCTACGAACCGTCTCGCGGGTTAGACAGCCTTTCCTGGGATAAGGATTTCACTCTCTACCTTGACTTTGGTTCTTTCAAGGTTCGCAAAGACCTACAAGACATCAAGCGCATAGAGGTACTCGATGGCGATGGATTGGGGTTGAACCTGAAAGTGACTGATGCCTTTGGAGAAACCATAGAAGGCAAAAGAAACGAAGGTTCCAGAGAATACGTCTCTGACTGGATTAGGGGCGATTCTGGGAAGATTCGTGTCTTTTTGTCACTAAACCAGAGTGCATGAGATTGGCACAGTGAGGTGCTCTTTGATATTTCGATTGTTGCCAAACTTCGATTTATCACGGAGACACTCCTGTGCCTGGTTCGACCATAATTGAGATTCCTAGCGAT
>Ga0307468_100000028_pt1 | contig 103407 bp, 77 predicted proteins | sample atmdna_FD_203085 | JGI IMG/M metagenome (GOLD analysis project Ga0307468, IMG submission 203085) | Hardwood forest soil microbial communities from Morgan-Monroe State Forest, Indiana, United States - atmos_gases AM2C_05 | ecosystem: Environmental > Terrestrial > Soil > Temperate forest > Bulk...
TAGCTGATGGCTGGTTATCATTGCCGCTCTTTCCTCTTCCGGTGACCGACCCCCGACCCCCGGCCCCCGACCCCTGCTATTCGTAGCGCAGCGCGACCAGCGGATCGACGCGCGCACTGCGCCGCGCCGGCACGTAACAGGCGGCCAGCGCCACCATCACGAGCAGCAAGGGGATGCCGGCAAAAATAATCGGGTCAGTTGCGCTCACCTCAAACAACAGACTCTTGATGGTCTGGGTTAACGCCAACGCGCCGGCTATGCCAATCACAACACCTGTGACGGTGAGCAACAAGCCCTGGCGCAGCACCGACCACAGCAGATGGTTTGGCTGCGCCCCCAGCGCCAGGCGTATGCCGAACTCCTTTGTGCGGCTGCCGACATAAACCGACATCGTGCCGTAGATGCCGACCGCAGCCAACATCAAAGCCAAAACCGCAAAGGCTGTGAGCAGCAGATTGGTCAGCCGCTGCGTGGTCAGACTTTGCCCGACGATCTCGGTCATCGAGCGAACCCGATAAATCGGCAGGTCAGGCTCTAATTGTTTCATCTCGGCTCTGACGGTCGGAATGGCTGCGGTTGGCGAACCATTGGTGCGAATCACCAGAAAGGTGTGCGGGTCAGGCGATTGCGTCATGGGAAAATAAAGATGCGGGCGTTTCTCTTCGGCGAGGCTGTCGTCATTGACGCCGCCGACGATGCCAACAATCGTCATCCATTGCAAGTCGCCTGTGGTCTCTATACGCTTGCCGAGAGCATCACCGTCCGGCCAATAATGCCGCGCCAGTGGTTCATCGATGATGGCCACCGGCGGTGAATCGGCGGTGTCGGCTTCCTGAAAATCGCGGCCTTGCTGTAGCGGGATGCCGAGCGCCTGAAAGAAGCCGGGCGTGACGCTTTGCAATATGCCCTGCTCGGTATGCGTGATGTTGTCATTGGGCGGCTCGTGCCCTTCGATAATGATGCCGTCGGCGTTTCCGTCGCCGTCGAACGGCAGGCTGGTGGCGAAGCCTACGGCTTGAATGCCCTGCAAACTGCGGAGCCGCTCAAGCGAGTTGCCGTAAAACTGCAAGATCTGTGCCGGCTTATCGTACTTTCCGCGCGGCAATGCGGCGGACATCGTTATCGTCTGTTGCGGATTAAAGCCGGGGTTGACTGATTCCAATCGCTGAAAGCTTTTCAGCAGCAGCCCTGTGCCGATCAAGAGGATTAAAGAAAGCGCGAATTGCGCCGCCACCAGCACGCTGTTGATGCGCCGGTTTCCGGCGCTGCCGCGCCCGCCTTCGTTCATCCCCGCCGCCAGCCCCATTCCATAGGCGCGCAAAGCAGGCATCAGCCCGAACAATAAACCGGTCAGCAATGCAAGCCCAGCCGTAAAGGCCAGCACGGTGCCGCTCAGATTCACTTCATCGATTCGCGCGATGCCATCAATCGGGAATTTATCGAGCATCTGAATGCCCAGTGCGGCCAAAGCCGTGCCGATAACCCCGCCAATGCATGACAGCAGAACGCTTTCGGTCAGCAATTGCCGGGCTATACGTGACGGCGTCGCGCCGAGCGCCACCCGCACGGCGATTTCTCTGGTGCGCGAAGTAGCGCGCGCTAACAGCAAGTTGGCAACGTTGGCGCAGGCAATCAGCAGAACGAAGGCCACCGCCGAGAGCAAGACCAGCAAAGGTTTCTCAGTCTGGCCGACGAAGAATTCCTTTAGCGGCGTGACAATGGTTCGCGGCCCGTTGCCTTCCTTGAGTCCGACGGACTCGCTTTTGTCGGGGTGCTGGCGGCCAAAGTTTTGCAGCACGTCGGTCGTGTCGGCTTGCGCCTGCGCGACTTGCACACCCGGTTTCAGTCGGCCAACAATCGTGAAAAAATACGGCGCGGTTCTCGCCGGATTCAGTGCCAGAGGAATCCATAGATCGATGTCAATTCGCGGAAACTTGAACCCCGCCGGCATCACGCCGACAATTTCCGTCGGGAGGTTATTCAAGATCAGCCGCCTGCCAAGGACGTTCGGGTCGCCGCCGAAACGCCGTTGCCACAGCCCATAACTGATCACACAAACGCCATTCTTGCCGGGCGCATCTTCGCCCTCCTGAAAGGTGCGTCCGAGTACGGGATTGACGCCGAAGACGTTGAAAAAGTCGGCGGTGACATTGGTCGTCGAAAGGCGTTCCGGTTCGCCTTCGCCGGTTAGATTGACGCCGCCGTTGTTCAATAAGGCCAGCGTTTCAAACGAGCGATTTTGCTCGCGGTAGGCGGCGAAATCGGCTTGCGACACCCCCCACGTTGTCAGGCCCAACATCGGACTTGCCTGAATCAACCGCACCAACTGATCCGGCTCGTGGTAGGGCAGCGGGCGCAGCAGTATGCTATTGACCAGACTGAAAATCGCCGTGTTCGCGCCGATGCCGAGCGCCAGGGTCACAACCGCGATCAGCGTAAAACCGGGATGCTGTCGCAACACGCGCAGCCCATAACGTAAATCTTGCCCCACATCACTAACCATAGTTGCTCCTTTAGGTTCTCCCAGCACATGCTCAACTGGAGCCAGCCGTTCAAGGTAGCGCAATTCCTGCGCTAGTAATTGACTGTCTTGCAATTCGACCAGCACGGCGCGATAAGCCGCTTCCGCCGTCGCGCCGCTCGCCAACAGTTCGCTGTAGCGGTCAGCCAGATGCTGCGCCAGTTCTTCGACGATCTCGTCTTCGCGCATCGGCTCAAGCTGCAACCTGGCCAATCGCCGTCTGATCTCGTTTTGCCAATCAGGCATAAGCAACTCCGTTGCAAGGCAAAAGATGCCCACCATTGGTGGGAAGGCAAAAGGCAAAAGGCAAAAGGCAAAAGGCGAAAATGCCAAGTCGCGATTTTAACCTTGCTCCGGCGTTCGACCTTCATGGGGTGACCTGCCTTTTGCCTTTTGCTGCCGCCGCCGGCCTTTTGCCTGCGCTATGAATAGCGCAGTGCCACCAGCGGATCTGCCTTGGTCGCGCGCCGCGCCGGCAGGTAACAGGCAAGCAGCGCCACGCCGATCAGCAGCAACGCAATCACCGCGAAGGTGGTTGGATCGGTGGCGCTAACGCCGAATAGCAGCGCCTCCATTAACCGCGTCAGTGCCAGCGAGGCAATCAGGCCAATGGCCACGCCAACCAGTGTCATCATCATTCCTGTCTTCAACACCAGCTTCATTACATCGCTAACTTGTGCGCCCAGCGCCAGCCGTATGCCGATTTCGGTTGTGCGCTGGTTGACCGCATAAGACAGCACCCCGTAAATGCCGATTGCGGCCAGAAAGGTGGCAAGCGCGCCAAAGGCGGTTAGCAGCAGCGTTGCGAAGCGTCGATCAACGCTTAACTCCGCAACCGACTGTTCGAGCAGCTTGAATGAATAAATCGGCTGGTCTTTGTCTATCGCGGCAAGCTCGCGGCGAATGGCTGGGATTAGGCTCAGGGGATCGCCCGACGGCGCTTGGACAATCAGCGCCATGGTTGGCAGGCCGCGCTCCTGCTGATAGGGCATGTAGACTCGCGGAGCTTCTTCATCGCTCATGGAACTGAAGCCTTTCCATGCTCTCGTTGCTCCGACGACGCCGACGATCTCTCGCACCGCGTCTTCAAATATCAAGTGTTTGCCGATGGGGTCTTCGTTGAGGAAGTGGCGGCGCTGAACCGTTTCGTCAATGATGACGACCGGCGGCGTCCCTGCGGCATCACGGTCGGTAAAGAATCGCCCGGCGCGCAGCGGTATGTTCATCGTGCGGAAATAATCCGGGCTCACCGAATAGCGCGAAGCTTCGGGTCTTTCCTTCTCTGGGACGGGTGGGCGTTCTGCGATAGCGATCCAACAACCCCTATCCAAAAAACCGTTGGTGATGCCAGCCTGCGCGACGCCGGGAAGGGCAGAGACGCGTTCGAGCAGTTGCCGGTAAAAAGCCACTACCTGGTGAGGCTCGCGGTATCTGTCGCCCGCAGGATCGATATTCGCCGTCAGCACCCCGCGCGATTCAAAGCCGCGATTGACGTTCGTCAACCGCCAGAAACTTTTAATCATCAGCCCTGCGCCTGTGAGCAGCACCATCGCCAGCGCGATCTCAGCCACTACCAGCACCGCGCGCAAACGATGCTGTCCTCGACTTTGCGCAGGGCTGTGACTTCCTTCTTTCAAGGTTTCGTTGAGATTCACCTTCGACGCCTGAAGCGCCGGAACCAATCCGAAGATGAGGGTCGTCGCAAGCGCCAGCGCGAACGCATAACCGAGCGCCCAGCCATCAAGTTTCAACATCGCGACGTGCGAGTTTTTCGCCGCCATCCATTCCGGCAGCCCGTTGACCAAAAACTTGATGCACCAGTTCGCCAGCAGCAATCCGCAAGCGCCGCCAAAAATGGCTAGCAAGGTGCTCTCCGCCAGCAATTGCCGCACGACGCGCCCGCGCCCCGCCCCCAGTGCCGCGCGAATCGCCATCTCTCTGCGGCGGACTGCGGCACGCGCCAGCAACAGATTGGCGACGTTCACGCAGGCGATCAGCAAGATAAATCCGACCGCCGCGAACAGGATGAACAGCATCGGATAGCTGTAATCCATCAGTACCGCCTGGAGCGGTCTCAGTCTTGCGCGCATATGCGAGTTCGGATTGCTGAAGTGCGGGCGCAAAATCGTCTCGACTTCGGCGCTCGCCTGTTCTACTGAACCCCCCGGTTTGAGCCGTGCAACCTGATGCCAAACGCCGAGGTCGGGATCCTTCTCTTCGGCGGCGGTCAAGGCCAGCGTCGTCCATACATCGGTTTTCAGAACGAAGCGAAAGTCGGCAGGCATCACACCGATGCATTCGTAGGCCACACCATTCAAGATGAGCGAGCGCCCGATTATTTCCGAATCGCCGCCGAATCGTCGTTGCCACAGGTCATGGCTGATAACGACGACGTGGTTATTTCCCAGGCGCTCTTCTTCGGCCAGAAAGGTGCGGCCACGGGCCGCCGCGACGCCGAGCGTCTCGAAGAAATTTGCCGAGACCTGAAATCCTTGCAGCCTTTCCGGCTCGCCCTCGCTGGTCAGATTGGCGGGCCAGGTACTGTTACCCCACGCGGCAACATTGGTGAAGACGCTGTTTTGACTCTTGAGGTCGCGATAGGCCGCAGGCGAATAAATCCACTCTTCTTTGCCCTGCGCATCCGCGAAACGAAACATCACCAGATCATCGGCCTTGTCATAAGGCAAGGGTCTGAGCATCACTGCATTGACGACCGAGAAGATGGCGGTGTTCGCGCCGATCCCAAGCGCCAGCGTCACGACGGCCACCGCCGTGAAGCCCGGATGCTTGAGCAGCATTCTTGCGCCATAGCGTAAGTCTTGCCACAAATCGGCGATCATATTGCTCCTCTCATGCGCTCCCAGTACGACCGGCTCTGGTTTGATCTTAGGTTCGACGCGCCGCAGTTCCTGTTGCAGCACGTCGCGGTTGCTCAACTCGGCGCGCGCCGCGCTATAAGCTTCATCCACCGCCGCGCCGCCCGCCAACAACTCGGCATAGCGATCATCGAGATGCTGCGCCAGTTCTTCGATGATCGCCGCTTCGCGCGTCGGCTCAAGCTGCAACCCGGCCAACCGCTGTTTGATCTCTTGGTGCCAGTCAGGCATTTTCGGTCTCGGTGATGCGATTGATCGCGGCAACGAAGGATTGCCATGTGCTGCGCTGCGCGGCCAGCACCTTGCGGCCTTCCCTGGTCAGCTTATAATAGCGCCGCCGCCGCTGCCCGGCCTTCTCGACCCAGCGGCCCTCGATCCAGCCGCGCTTCTCTAAGCGGTAGAGCAGCGGATAAAGCGAGGCGACGTTGAAACGCAACATGCCTTCCGAGCGCGCCTCGATCAGCTTGCTGATTTCATAGCCGTGTCGCGGGCGTGCCTCAACCAGAGAGAGGATCAATAACTCGGCGCTGCCTTTCTTCAGTTCGCGGTCGAGCATTTTGGAGTTCTTATGTTGCATAGCAATATATTATTTAGAAATATGAATCTGTCAAGGGGCAAAAGCAGAATGAGTCAAGGATATGCCGCCAGGGCAGCAGAGATCAGAGATTCACAAGGCTTATGATGTTAGGCAGGTCTGCGGGCCTTTGTGGCGGCCCGCGCATCGGGCGGATGAAGGCTTATCGCCTTGGCTCAGGCACTTTCAACTCAAGGGTGGTGTGTTCGGTTACCAGGGGCATGTCGATGAGTTGATCGGTCGTCGTCGCGCCGGCGAGTTGTGCGGCTTCGCTTGCCGCGATAGCTTGCTCATCTGCAACTTGCGGCGAACTCAGGGCGCGTTTGGCGCGACCGAGGCGCAGCAGACCAGTGACGATGAGCGGCACAGCGACCAGCAGCAACAGCAGCAGATTGAAGATTACGCTCCACCTGGTCGGGCTGAAAATGAGATTGGCGAGCAGGTTGAGCTTGACGATGCCGACGATGACCAGGCCGATGGAGACCAGCAGCGAACCGCTTTTGATATGCGTGCCGGCATCCTCGACTTTGCCTTCCAGGGCCAGCCGGTGGCTCGCTAGCCCATGGCCGCAGCCGCGACAGTAGCGCGGCTCGTCCGGATTATTCGCGCCGCATTTCGGGCAAAACATTTTACCTGCCTCCCTGCGCTCGTTTATGATTTTCATTCAGCATAAGCGTGTTACGCCATCACGACAAGGAGAGTTCACGATGTCAACCACCGTCGCCGCGCCGCTGGTCTTGAGCGAACGCCAGGGGGCTATCCTGCTGCTGACGCTCAATCGTCCTGATAAGAGCAACTCGCTGCATCCCGACCTGGTCGGTCAACTCGGCGACGCGCTTGCGGCTGCCGCAAGCGACGACTCGGTGAATGTAGTTGTCATTACCGGAGCCGGGCGCAGCTTCTGCGCCGGTCTCGATCTCGGCCTGCTCGTCAGTTGGACGATGGAAGAGACGCTTGAATATCTCGGCACGGTTACCCGCGTCTTTCGCGCCGTCTGGCAGTTGCCGCAGCCGGTGATTGCTGCGGTCAACGGGCCGTGCATCGCCGGCGGCTTTGATCTCGCGGCCTTCTGTGACTTACGGCTCGCCGCCGAAGAAGCCATCTTCGGACAGGCGGAAATCAACATCGGCCTGACGCAGATCATTCATCCGCTTTATAAAACCATCGGCCTGGCGCGGGCGAAAGAACTCGCCTTGACCGGCCAGAACATCCCGGCTGCCGAAGCCTACCGCATCGGCCTGGTGAATCACCTTTATCCGCAAGCCGAGTTAATGCCGCGAGCCCTTGAGCTTGCCGCCCTGCTTGCCGCCAAGCCGCGCCGGGCGCTGTTTGAAACCAAGCGGCTGACGCGCGAACTGATCGACCTGGATACTGCAAGCGCCCTTGAAGAGATCAGCCGCACCTTCCGCAGTTGCCTCGAAAGTGATGAACATCACCAAAGAGTTGCCGAGGTGTACGCGAGAATACATAAACAGGATGGGGGTCGGTAGCCGGTGGCCGCTGGTGCTGAATGATTTATTAAACCGTTTTTTATTGAACAATGGCGGTGCGAATCACCGGCCACCGGCCACCGACCACCAGTAAGCTATGAAACCTGAAGACCTGAATCTCATAGAGCTTTTGCAAATCGACGAAGAGGCGGGGACGATCTATTTCAATAATCGTCGCATGCTGATCTTCGACGCTGACGCGATGGGATTCTTGCGCCGCGAACTGATTGAGCGGCTGGGGCTGCCTGGTGCGCGCAAGCTTCTGGTGCGCTTCGGTTATGCGCGCGGCTACCGCGATGCGATGACCTCGAAAGAGTTGTTCGACTGGACGACGCCCGAAGACTGGTGGCGGGCCGGCACGCGTTTGCATGCGCTTGAAGGGATCACCGATTCGCATCCCGTGCTTCACGAATTCGATCCGCAGACGGGCGTCTTTTACGCCGAGGGCATCTGGACGACCTCGTATGAAGCCGAGCAGCACTTGAAGCACATCGGCAAGAGCGACACCCCGGTCTGCTGGTCGCTCATGGGTTATGCGGGCGGTTATTCGACCGCCGTGTTTGGCAGCGACGTTTTCTATTTCGAGACCGAATGCGTCGGGCGCGGCGACGCCCACTGTCACGTGGTCGGCAGATCGCTCGGCGGCGAGGCCAACGAGGCCAGCAATGCCGCCCGCGAGTATTATCAAATCGAAGACTTTGACGAGCAATTGCCGCAGATCGTCAGCGAACGCGCCGAGGTGCAGCAGTTGATGGAAGAACTCGACCGCCGCGCCCACGATCTTGAAGAAGAACGGGCGCGCGTCGCGGCGCTCGAATCGCAGGTCTTCTATCTGCAAGAAGCCATCAATCAGAATTACAACATTGAAGAACTGGTGGGCCTCTCTCCGACATTCAAGCAGGTGATGAAGGATGTCGAGCGGGTTGCGCCGACCGACACGACCGTGCTGATTACCGGCGAGACCGGAACCGGCAAAGAGTTAATCGCCCGCGCCATTCACGTGCGCAGCCTGCGCCGTTCGCGCCCGCTGGTCACGGTCAACTGCGCGGCGCTGCCTTCGGGGCTGGTCGAAAGCGAACTCTTCGGCCACGAGCGCGGCGCTTTTACCGGCGCGGTGCAACGCAAGCTCGGACGCTTTGAGTTGGCCAATCACGCGACGATCTTTCTCGATGAAGTCGGCGAGTTGCCGCTCGACACGCAAGCGAAATTCTTACGCGTCCTGCAACAAGGCGAGTTCGAGCGCGTCGGCGGCACGCAAACCATCAAAGTGGATGCGCGTGTGATTGCCGCTACAAATCAACCGCTGGCCCGGCTGGTCGAAGAAGGCAAGTTCCGTTCGGATTTGTATTACCGCCTCAACGTCTTTCCGATCAACATCCCGCCACTGCGCGAGCGCGGCGACGACCTGGTGCTGCTGGTGAATTACTTCGCGCAGAAGTTCCGCGCGCGATTCAAGAAGAAGATCATCTCGATCAGCCAGGAATCGCTCGAACGTCTGCAACATTACTCTTGGCCCGGCAACGTGCGCGAGTTGGAGCACATCATCGAGCGCGCCGTCTTGCTGGCCGAAGGCGAAGTGCTGACCATTGATCTGCCGTTCAGCGACGAACGGCGCACGCCGGCAGCGGCCAGCGCACGCCAACGGCTGGTGACGCTCGACGAGATGGAGCGCGATTATATCGAACAGGTCTTGAAGCACACCGGCAGCATGATTGCCGGCAAAGGCGGTGCCGCAGAGATACTCGGATTGCCCGCCTCGACCCTGCGCAGCCGCATGAAAAAGCTCGGCATCAAGTAGCCATTCGCCAGTCTTCGGCTCAGGCTGCCCAGGCGCTGGCGCTCAACCATGCACGCCCTTGAAGCAATCGGCAAGCAACTGCTGATTGAGCGAAATCGAGGCGGTCTGCCCGGCCTTTTTCTTCGTAATCAATCCGGCATGTTCGAGCGTGCGCCAGTGATGGCAGAGCAGCGCCAAGCTGATGCCGAGCTTCTCGGCGATCTCTGAGCCGCACATGGTCTCCCGATCACCGAGCATCTCGACGATGCGCAAGCGCGTCGGATCAGACAATGCCTTAAACACCCGTGCGCGCTGCTCGACGCTGATCTGTCTGGATGTGTTCGCTTTCTTTCCCACATCATCATCATACTGGAAACCGCGATGATCTCAAAGCTTTTACTTAAATGCTTAAATAGTTAAATGATCACTTGATTTCATTAAAACGGCTGACCATACTGTTGGTCGAGGCGCTCTTCGGAGCGCGAGATTAAACGCTAAGGAGCACAGAAGGGAGAACGTATGGCTTATTCACTGGAGAGCAAAGCGGCGCTGGTGACCGGCAGTTCGCGCGGCATTGGTCGGGCGATTGCCGAACGCCTGGCGGCTGAGGGCGCGGCGGTCGTCATCAACTACACTCGCAGTCCGCAACAGGCGCAGGAGGTGGTCGCCGGCATTATCGCCAAAGGCGGCAAGGCCGTCGCCATTCAGGCCGACGTTGCAAAACCGGCGGAAATTCGCCGGCTATTCAATGAAGCTGAGAAAGCCCTTGGGCCACTGGACATCGTCGTCGCCAATGCCGGGGTATTTCTCAAGAAACCGCTGACGGAGAGCACAGAGGAAGACTACGATTACGTCTTCAACATCAACACCAAAGGGGCTTTCTTCACCTTACAAGAGGCCGCCAGGCGCGTGCGCGACAACGGGCGGATCATTGCCGTTTCGACCGGCGGCACGAAGATGCAATTTGCCGAGGCCTCGATCTATCTGGGGAGCAAGGGAGCCATCGAGCAATTCGCGCGCACGCTGGCGCGCGAACTCGGGCCGCGCAATGTTACGGTCAACGTCCTTTCGCCGGGATTCACCGAAACCGATATGCTCGACTCAGGGCTGGACGACCAGGCCCGCGCCTGGGGAGCGAGCCTGTCGCCGTTCAATCGCATCGGCACGGCGGAAGAAGTAGCCGACGTGGCCGTCTTTCTCGCCTCAGGTGCGGCGCGCTGGTTGACCGGCCAGGAGCTACAAGCCGGCGGCGGCGTCGTTTGAAGCATCCCGCCTACACTGCCAATCGGAACTCGGTAGGCAATCATTTGAACCGAGTTCCGATTGGCGGCTGAACGTCTTATCCTGATTTTGATTTCGACGCGAAATGTCGTGCCGGGCGCGGTATTTCGCGTCGTTTTGCTCAATCGACGTCGGGAAAAGCTCCCCAGATTTTGCGCGAAAATGCGATTTTGTTGAAGTTTTTGCCGTTTTTTAGGCAGTTGGATGAATCAGTGATGGTGTGGCCAAGCGCTTGCCTTAATCATAAGGGAAGGAGCATCGCGCTATGGACATACGCATTTCGCAATCGGAAGACAAGAATTCGGGTCGCGTCGTTCTGCGGGTTGAAGGTCGGCTGACGCAGGATGCCGCAGAGTTGCTCGAAGGCGTCTGCACGCGGTTTCTCAATCGCTCGTATGCAGATCTCTGCATCGACGTTGACGGCATCAACTTTATCAGCGAAGACGGCGCTAAGGTATTGTGCCGCCTGAAGCATCTACAGCATGTGCAACTCGCCGGTTGCCGTTTGTTCACTGAGCGCCTTGTCGAACAGGCCGAGGCCCGATAACGCGCCTCGAAGTTTCGTCAACAAACGGATGCGATACGTCGTAATCTTTAATGTGAGAGCAGGGCTGGCAGCAATGAAGATGGTGAGCAAAATAATCCTATTGATCGAGCGCAGGGTGATACTTGCCACCGTGCTCATCGTCTTGATGGGCAGCGGCGCAGTGGCGCAATCACATAAATCATCTGCACGCACACCGACGCCTGGTTCACAAGCGAAGCTCAAGAGCGACATCGCTGCCGCCAAAACAGAACTCATCAAGGCGACGACCGAATACAAATCGAGCCTGGCAACGCTGGTCTCGATGTACGAAGCCGAATTGAAGAGCGCGCAAGCACAACTCGAAACCCGCAAGCAGCTTTTCGCGCAGGGCATCATCTCGAAGAAAGAGCTTGATGACAGCGAAAAGAAGATTGTCGAAGCGCAGGCGAAGATCAACGGCTCGCAAAAACAGATGGCCGAAGCCGACGACCTGATCGCTGAATCCAGCGTCATCGATGATGATGAACCGTCGCGCACGCCAAACCTGACAGGCCGCTATACGGCAACGTCGGCCTTGATCCGTTATACGGGCACAGCCCACTGGGCGCTTGCCGACGCGGCGAAAGTCGGCAGCTACTTCATCAGCCGCTTTGGGCACCAGATGCCCATCAGCGCTTATGGGCAGACGGCGACGCACGACCGATTGGGCTTCGATCATCGCAACTCGGTTGACGTGGCCGTGCATCCCGACAGCGCCGAAGGGCAGTCCTTGATGGCTTATCTGAAGAGCGCCGGCATTCCTTTTATCGCCTTTCGCCATGCCGTATCGGGCTCGGCCACCGGCGCGCATATCCACATCGGCTATCCTTCACATCGCATCGGCGTTTCCGCATCGGCGCGATAATCGAAGTTGCGCCGGTCGCTGTGTAATCTCTATTACTCGTTAACGGCTTAAACGCGGAGGTCGCCGCAGTACGCGCAGAGGCAAGCGCGAATTGCTGACGCCCTCTGCGTTACCCTCCGCGACCTCTGCGTTTGATCTGTCTTGATTAACTGAATTTCGCTTTCACATCGAATCCTCGGTTTTGAAATCGCAGCGCGATATATCGCGCCGACGCGAAATGTCGTGTCGAATTCCTGCCGCCGCCATCTCGCTGTCACCAGCCGCATTAAAAAACACCTGTATTTTTCAGGGTTTTTTACAAGTAATCAGCAGCAGGCTTTGGTCGCGTGTTTGCACTAATGGTTAATGGAGGGACCGAAGTGATGGCAAAAGTTATTGATGAAATCAATGATGTCAGGACGGCTGAAATTGACGAGCACTACGCTGAAGTGCCGGCGATTGCCGATGACGAGTTGGAAGCCATGATGCGTGGCGAGTCTGAGCCGCCGCGCGATCACCAAGATCATGAGAATCGCAAGACGCCGTTCTACAAGCGGGCGCGCGTGATGATGATCGCGGCGGTCGTGCTGCTTATTGCACTGACTTTCGGCGTGCGCCATTTCGTTTATGCGAGCGCGCACGAAACGACTGACGATGCGTTCATCGAAGGCCATATCATTCAAATCAGTCCGAAAGTCACGGGCCACATCGCGAAGGTCTACATCAGCGACAATCAGCACGTCAAGAAAGGCGATCTGCTGGCAGAGATCGATTCGCGCGATTACCAGGCGCGACTGGCGCAGGCGAAAGCGACTGAACTTGCGGCGCAATCGAAGGTGCAGGCCGCTTCGATCAACGTCAATGTGACGAGCACGACCACCGGCGCAGGCGTCGAGCAGGCTTCATCAAGCGTGCAGACGGCGAAGTCGAATGTAGATGATGCTCGTGCGTCGGTCGATGCAGCGCGCGGTAGACTTGAACAGGCACAGGCGCAGGTGACCACGGCTCAGGCGAATGCCGCATCGGCGCACGCACAGATTACTGCCGCCGAAGCCGAAGCGACGCGCGCCAATGCCGACGCGCAACGCTACTCCGAGCTATATAAACAGGACGTGATTTCACGTCAGCAGTACGACAACGCGGTTGCTTCAGCACAGACGGCGACGGCTTCGCTTGAAGCGGCGCGCAAAAAGGCCGCCGCTGCCGATGCGCAGATTGGCGAAGCGCGCGCTGCCCAGCAGGCGGCGCAGGGAGCCGTGCAGCAATCGCAAGCCCAGGTCGGTGTGGCGCAGTCGCAGGTCGGCGAAGCTACAGGCCGGCTCAGTGCCGCCAACGCCGCGCCGCAGCAGGTCGCCGCCAGCCGCGCCCAGGTCGCGACCGCCGCTGCCGACGTTGAACAGGCCAAAGCCTCGGTTGATCAAGCCGAGTTGAATTTATCTTATACAAAGCTTTATGCTCCCGAAGATGGTACGGTGACGAAGAAGGCGGTTGAAGAAGGCGCATTTGTGCAGGTCGGTCAGGCATTGATGGCCATCGTGCCGGATGAAGTATGGGTGACGGCCAACTTCAAAGAGACGCAGTTGGACGCCATTCGACCCGGCCAGCCGGTCGACATCAAGGTCGATGCGTATCCGAGCAAGACCTTCAAAGGTCACGTCGACAGCATCCAGACAGGCACCGGGGCGCGCTTCAGCATGCTGCCGCCGGAGAATGCCACCGGCAATTATGTTAAAATTGTGCAGCGCGTGCCGGTGAAGATCGTCTTCGACGAGCAGCCCGATCCGCAACACCCAATCGGCCCCGGCATGTCGGTCGAGCCGGAAGTCAGAGTTAAGTGATATTGACATCAACCCATCGAGGTTGAGCGACGTTTCACGCAAAGGCGCAGACGCGAGGCGGCTCAAAGAACCTGCAAACAGCGGCCTCGCGCGTGGCCTACGGGCCTGTATCCCGGCGTCTTTGCGTGAAACCATTCTATGGATGTCGCGCCATTGCTCTGAGGCAGAATCTATGAGCCGCGAATCGAACAATCTTCCCGCCGACAATCTACCCGCCGCCACGCGCGCCGCGCTGCCAGCGGCTGAGGAATGGCGACCGAGCTTCAATCCCTGGCTGATTGCCGTGTCTGTAATGCTGGCTACGTTTATGGAAGTGCTGGACACCTCAGTCGCCAACGTCGCCTTGCCGCACATCGCCGGCAATCTTTCGGCGAGCACCGATCAGGCGACCTGGGTGCTGACCAGCTACCTGGTCTCGAACGCCATCGTGCTGCCGGCGACCGGGTGGTTGAGCACGACCTTTGGGCGCAAGCGGCTGCTGATCTTCTGCATCGTTATTTTCACAGTGTCGTCGCTGCTGTGCGGCGCGGCGACGAGTCTGCCGATGTTGATCTTGGCGCGCGTCGTTCAAGGCGCGGGCGGCGGCGCTTTGCAGCCCATCGCCCAGGCGGTAATGCTCGAAAGCTTTCCGCCACAGAAACGCGGCGCGGCCATGGCTGTCTACGGCATGGGCGTCGTGGTCGCGCCAATCATCGGGCCGACGCTCGGCGGCTGGATCACCGACAATTATTCGTGGCGATGGGTCTTTTACATCAATATCCCTGTCGGCATCCTCGCCGTGTTTTTGTCGCAAGCGTTTGTCGAAGACCCGCCTTATATTAAGAATGCTCGACGCAGTAGCATAGATTACATTGGCTTCGGCTTTATGGCCTTATGGCTGGCGACGCTGCAAATCATGCTCGACAAGGGACAGGACGAAGACTGGTTTTCGTCGTCGTTCATCGTCTGGCTGACGGTGATTTCGGCGATGTCGTTTGCGGCCTTCATCATCTGGGAGTTGCGCGTTAAGGAGCCAATCGTCAACCTGCGCGTCTTGAAGAATCGCAACTTCGCCGTCGGCACCGCGTTGATTGCCGTCGTCGGCATTGTGCTTTACGGAACGACGGCCTTGCTGCCGCTGTTCCTGCAAAACCTGCTGGGCTACTCGGCATTGCAGAGCGGCATGGCGGTCAGCCCGCGCGGCTTCGGTTCGCTGCTGGCGATGATTCTGGTGGCGCGCTTGATCGGCTTGATCGACACGCGCTGGCTCATCGCTTTCGGCTTCGGCATTCTCGGATTGTCAGTGATCTGGCTTGGCGGCATCAACCTGGACATCGGGCCGGCGACGATCCTCTGGCCGATCATCATCAGCGGCCTGGCCATGGGCTTCATCTTCGTGCCGCTATCGACGACGGCGGTGGGAACGCTGCGCAACGACGAGATGGGCAACGCCACAGGGCTCTACAACCTGATGCGCAACATCGGCGGCAGCATAGGCATCTCGGCGATGACCACCCTGCTGGCGCGCGGGGCACAGACACATCAGGCATATCTGAGCGCACATATGACGCCGTATGATTCGGCGTTTCAACAACAGCTTCAGGCGTTGACCTTAAAACTCACGCCACAGGTCGGCGAGTTCGCCGCGACGAAACAGGCGCTGGCGATGATGTACGGCACGCTCGTCAAACAAGCGACGCTGCTCGCCTTTATCGATATCTTTCGCCTGATCGGCTTGCTGTGTCTGTTATGCATCCCGACCGTATTGTTACTGAAAAAGGCAAAGGCGCACGGCCCTGTCGCGGCACATTAATAGGGGATCTGGCGCTCGCCGTTGAGCAGGCTCACCGCACCGCGATCAAAAATTTCACACGTAACGATCAAGTGTTTGCCAGTGATAGCAATGTGCTGTTAATGAGTTGGCTCTCCCAGGCGAGCTTTATTCAATCGGGCGAATGAGCTAATCTTGAAGCCCAACGATGAGCACGCCAAGAAAAAAAGGCATTTCGCCCGCGAAGCTTTTGAAACGACTGCTCGCCGCGCCGTTTGTTCTGCTCGCCGTCGTCATCATCCTGATCGAAGACTGGCTGTGGGACGATCTGGCGCGGCTGGCTGCCGCCATCGGGCGTCTGCCCGTCCTCCATCAGATTGAAATATTAATTATAAAACTCCCGCCTTATGCAGCGCTCGTCGTCTTTGCCGTGCCATCGCTGTTGCTGGTGCCGGTCAAACTCGTGGCGTTGTATTTCATCTCGCACGGCCATGCCATCCTCGGATTCCTGACGGTCGTCGGGGCGAAAGTCGCCGGCACCGCTTTGGTGGCGCGCCTCTTCACCTTGACGCGGCCCAATCTCATGCGCATCGGCTGGTTTGCCTGGGTTTACGAGCGCTTCATCGCCTTCAAGGCGCGCGTCTACGAAGTCATCAAATCCACAGCCATCTACAGAGCCGCACATCGCCAGATCCTGCGCCTGCGCGCTGCGTTCAAGCTCTGGAAGGCCAGACGAAAAAGCATCTGGCGCAGACGCTGGGACGCGGCGCGCAAATTCTCGCGGCGGCGCAAATCCGCGCCGGAATAAAAACAGCAATTGTTTTGCAATGCGCTTAATGGTTCCGGGCGAGCCGCGCTGGGCATTAGCGCCAGAAGTCGGCATTTGACTTTGCCGAGGCTCGGACAGACAATGGTGCGGATGCAGATGTAATTGATATACCAGTTTGTCGCGGGGCCAGCGCGGCGGCTCATGCAGCGCCAGCCGATTATAGAGACCGCCAGCCTCTCGCCCCACCGAAGTCCGCAGGCAACCGCAGGAGGAGATATGCCGGTGAGTTCTCGCAAACCAGCGCCACAAGCAAACTTCATTTTTAAGGGCACGGTGCAAAAGCTCAAAGCCGCAGCCATGAAGAATGTGCCGGTTGATGATCGCACGGCGGTGGTGCGCGTCGATCAGGTCGTCGAAGCGCCAAAAGCGCTGACCGGTTACGACGGTCAGAATATCACCGTCCGCCTGGCAGGACGCCAGCAGGTCAAGCAGGGCCAACAACTGCTCTTTCATGCGCAGGGCTGGATCTTTGGTGATGGTATTGCCGTGCAGTCGCTCAGCCACGAACCGATCAAGCCAATGCACGCTGCCTTGCTCACTCGCGGCGGCGACCCGGTCGAACACAAGCAGCGCCGCGAACTGCGGCAGCGCTTTGACAGCGCCGATGTCGTCGTCTCAGGCATCGTCTCTTCGGTTCACCTGCCGGAGGACGCCCCCGAAATGCAGACGCGCCAGACGCTGCTGAAAGCCGGAGCCGCGCCGCCGGGTGCTGGCCGCATCAGCGAGCATGATCCACGCTGGCGTCATGCGATCATCGATATCGACGAGGTGCATAAAGGCACTCACGCAAAGAAGCAGATCGTCATCCACTTTCCTTCGAGTAAAGACGTGCGCTGGTACAAGGCTCCGAAATTTCAGCCCGGACAACAAGGGTTATTCATGTTACATAAAACCAAAACCGCCACGGCGGCGGCTGGCAGCGCACCGCTGGCACTGGCCGAAGAGGCTACGCCGGATGTGTTCACGGCGTTGCATCCGAACGATTATCAACCCTTTGACCAGCCGGACGGAATCAAGGCGCTGATCGAGGCAGAGCCTGAAAACACGGATGAATGAGCCGGTCGTCAGGCCGTATGAAGCGTCCAGCCTGAAGGCTGAAAGGAGAGAATCATGGCCGCTGCCAAGCCAAGCAAGAAAGTCGCATCTTCATCGTCCCGCCGCAAGGTCGCCGGGAAAGCCGCTAAGAAAGTCGCGAGGAAGGCTGCGAAGACCCGCAAGAGCACGAAAGCCTCCGGCCCAACGATTCTGCTCGTCAATATGATTCCCCGGTCGCTCAGCGGCGAAGAGCATCAGGACAGCGAGCCGTCAATCGCCGTTAATCCTGCCAATCCCTTGCAGATTGCCGGGTCGGCCTTCACCCCGGATCCGGGCGAAGGGCCGCTCGGGCCGATTTATGTATCGACAGACGGCGGCAATACCTGGGCGCTCAATTCCATCCTCCCCGGTGCCACCGCCGGGTTCGGCACCTTTGACGTGACGCTGCAATTCGGCACCAAGACCAACGTCCTTTATGCCGGCATCCTGCGCGCCGACTCGCCCGGCAATTCGACCCGTTTGAACATTCTGCGCACCAAATCTTTCGCCAGCGCCGCGCCCATGACGCTGCTCGTTGATCGCCTGGGCGTCGATCAACCTTATGTGATGGTCGCTACAGTAGACAGTGGCGCGGATGCCGGCAAAGATCGCCTCTACGTCGGCAACAACGATTTCAAAGCGCCGGGCGGGCGCACGGCAACCATCGACCAATCGCTGAATGCGGCAGGTGCCAGCACGAACTTCAAATCCCTGCGCATCGAATCGCGCAAGACGCCGCAGCAGGATGGGCCGACGGTGCGTCCGGCCATTCACGCAGACGGCACGGTCTATGCGGTATTCCACTCGTGGCGCACCACGAGCAGCGCCGATATCGTCGTCGTGCGCGATGATCACGGCGGCGCTGGCGCAACCCCGTTCACCGATCTACTCGATCCCGGCGACGGCAAGCCGGGCATCCGTGTCGTGCAGAACACGGCGTTCAATTTTAACGGCTTCCTCGGCAATCAACGCACCGGCGGCGATGTCGCCATGACGGTTGATCCGACGAACAGCAACAATGTCTTCGTTGCTTATAACGCCGATCAGGGGAGCGATTACATCTTGCACCTGTTGCGCTCGACGGATCGCGGCAAGACCTGGTCTGAGGTGCGGACGATCATCAACGCCTTGAACCCGGCGCTGGCGGTCAATAGCGCCGGCAAACTCGGCTTTCTCTACCAGCAACTCAAGGGCACGGGGGCAGCGCAGCGCTGGATCACACAGGTTGAGATCGATACGGATGGCGCTAGCCGGAGGACGTTCGTGCTGGCCAAGGTGCCGACCAACCTATCCGACTATGTTTTCGATCCCTACCTTGGCGACTATGAACATCTGATGGCGGTCGGCAAAGATTTCTATGGCGTCTTTTCAACCAACAACACGCCAAAAATGGCGAACTTCCCCAACGGCGTCAAGTATCAACGCAACGCCAATTTCACGACACACACGCTGCTTGCCGTCGACAACATGACGCCCGTGCATTCATCCATCGATCCGTTCTTCTTCAAGGTGACGCTTTGATCTAAATCGGATCGCATGAGAGTGGTAAAGAAAGACATAGCCACAGAGACGCAAAGACACAGAGAAAACCATAAAAACCTCGGTTTTCTAAACATAATTTCATTTCTTCTCTGTGCCTCTGTGCCTCTGTGGCCAATCTTACTATCCCATTGTTGTGCAGTTCGATTCAGCGGGTGTTGCGGCAAGCTCATGCCTTGACGGTCGCCTTGCGCTCCAGCTTGTTCCAGCCGACGGCGATGCCGCGCAACGAAGCAAAGGTCGATTTGATGGCGACGTAGTACATCAATTGGCGATAGAAGAAGCGCTGTAAGAAAAGCCACACCAGCAGGCGGCGGTTTTCTTTGTCCTCCAGTATGAAAGCCAGCGTCGCCGACAGAAATTCCATTGTCATGAAGATCGCATAGTAAAATAGCGCGTGCTTCAACGAATCTGCCGAAAACTCATCCGGATGCTGCCAGCGGTCTACGCCGGTCATCACCAGGGTCACCAGCATGAGCAGATCCATCGCCGGCGAAATCAGCGGGAAGAGAACTTGAAAGATGAAGATGTTGGGCAGCGCCACGAACCCCAGCGAGCCATAACGCGGGCGAAACAGCGCGTCTTTGTGCTTCCAGGCCGCCTGTAATGTTCCATACATCCAGCGATAGCGTTGCTTGACGAAGCCGCGCACTGTGTCGGGCGCTTCGGTCAACGCCATGGCTTCGTCTTCGTAGACAATCGAATGGCCCATCTTGCGTATAGCCATCGTCAGGTCGGCGTCTTCGGCAAGGGTTTCGTCGGTGAAGCCGCCGGAGGCGATTACCAGTTCGCGCCGCCACGCGCCGACTGCGCCCGGCACGACCGTGATGCAGTTCAAGAGGTTGAAGGCGCGGCGGTCGAGGTTCTGGCTGGTGATGTATTCGAGCGCCTGCCAGCGCGTCAGCAGGTTGAGGCGGTTGCCGACTTTGGCATTGCCGGCGACCGCGCCGATTTGCGGATCGGCGAAGTGGCGCACCAGCTTGCTGATCGTATCGCGCGCGAAGATGGTGTCGGCGTCCAGGGCGACGATGATCTCAGCCGCCGTGCGGGTGACGCCGAAGTTCAAGGCCGCAGGCTTGCCGCTGTTGGCTTTGCTGAAGAGGCGGACGCGCGGCTCGTCACTGAAAGCTTCTTTGATGCGGTTGCAGGTCTGGTCTTTCGAGCCGTCATCGACGACGACGATCTCGAAATTCGGCGGATGATCCGACGCCAGCAGCGAAGTGACCGTCTGCACGATGACCTTCTCTTCGTTGTAGGCCGGCACGATGACGGCGACCGTCGGACTGTAATCCGTATCATAAACGGCGTGGCGCTCGCGCCATTGCTCGATGACCGCCAGCGTGCCGATGAACAACAAGCGCGCGACGCCGAGGCTGATGCCGATGAGGAAGAGCCAGCGGATCAGTTTGATCATGAAGTTGATGACATCGAAGGCGGCGCGGTCGGCCATCGCCCGCCACTGCGAGCGCGTATCGATGAGCGGCATCACTTCGTCGCGCGACTTGCCGAGAAGGTCAGAGACGGTGACCAGTTCAAAGCCAGCCTTGCGCAACTCGCTGATCAAGATGGGCAATGCCGCGACCGTGTAGGAGCGGTCGCCGCCGGAATCATGCAACAAAATCACATTGCCCTCTGGATTGTTCGGGTCGCCGGCCAGGCTAATGACGTTGTTGACGATCTCTTGAACCTTCTTTGCTTCCTCCTCCGGCGTTTTGGGCGCTACCCAATCTTTCGGGTCGATCAACATGCCGACCGTCAGGTAGCCGCGATCTGAAGCGGCTTCGAGCGGGTGCGCCTCATCGGGCGTCTTCGGTTCGACATCTTCAGCATAAGGCGGGCGGAACAGATAGGTGCGACGACCGACAATGCTTTCCATCAGCACGCGCGTGGCCGATAGCTCAAGCCCGAACTGGGCATTGCTGATGTTGGCGATGTTCGGGTGCGTGAAGGTGTGATTGCCGAGTTCGTGACCTTCGGCGACTTCGCGGCGGATGAGATCAGGATACTGCTCGGCATTCAAGCCGATGACGAAGAAGGTCGCCGGCGCATTCGCCTGTTTGAGGGCATCGAGAATCTTCGGCGTCCATTCCGGGTCAGGGCCATCATCAAAGGTCAACGCCAGCTTGCGCGGTGCCCAGCCATAGCGCCCGATGACATAGGGCGATGGCAGATTGTCTCTGTTGATGGTTTCCGCCGTGATGAAGCCGCGCGCCGCGTCGAATTGAAGTGTGCGCGCGCCGGCCTTCGGCTCCGCTTTGATGCGCAGGATTTCGCCTTTCGCCTCATCATAATCGAGGTCGTAGCCGTAGATCATTTTGGCAAGCTGGGCGGCTGTATTACCATCGAGCGGCACATCGCGGCCAAAGAAATTCCAGACCGACGGATCTTCGCTGCCCAGCCGCCAGAGCGCCTCGCCGCGCGCCCCGAAAGAGTTGGCCACCGCCACCTGGTTGAACGCCGACACTGCATCGAGCATCCAGACAGTGTGCGATTCCGGCTTGTCCGGCTTATCGTAACTTACATAACGAAACGTCGGGTTGAGCGAAGCGGCGTCGAGTTGAATCATGTCGACATCGTTGTCGCGCGCCTTGATGATGGCATCTTCAAAGGTCTGGGTATCCGGCAACCCGCCTTCAGGCCAATCGTAACCATAATTACCGATGGCGACGATCATCTTCGACGCCGGCACATCCCTTTGACGCATGGTCAGGATGTCTGTGAACCAGTCAATACCAGCAACCGGGCCGGACTCTTTCGAACTGTAGTGCTGGTCGTAGGCCATCAGGATGACGTAATCGACGAGGTTCGCAATCCTGGCGTAATCGAACGAGTCGTTATTGGCCGGCAGGTTGATGGAAATCTCAAGCTCTGCGGGCTGCGAAGCGGCGCGCAGTTCGGTGAGGAATTGCAGCAGAAACGGCTGGCTCTTATCGAGAACATTTTCAAAATCGATGCTGATGCCCTGCATCTTGTAAGTCTCGGCTGCATCGAGAAGCTGTTGGATGCAATGCGCGCGCGCCTGCGGGCTGGCGAGCATGGCATCGAGTTTGTCGCTTTCAAATTCTTTCGTCTTCGGGTTGAAGTTGTTGACCAGCGCCATCACCCGCGTATCGGGCCGCGTTGTGCGTATGAAGTTCAGGGCTTCTTTTTTAATGTCGAGATAGTCTGTATCGCTCAAGTCGCCATCAAGGTTATCGAGCCGCAGCCATTCGGCGATGATCACATCAATGCCGATGTCAGGATTGGTTAAATTGGTCTTGAGCGAAGACGGGCTGGCGTCGTCCCAAGGGACGAAGAAGGCGAGCGTCAACGGATTGCTCGCCGGCTTGGGATTCAGCCGCAGCTTGACGGCCTGTGCGCGCTTCAGACGTTCGGCGTCGAGTTTGGCTTTCTCGCTGCGGAAGCGGCGTTCGGTCTTCGTCAGCAATTGCGGCGGCTCAGGCAAGGACACGTGTGCGGCAGCTTTGACCTGATCGTCGAACTTCAGCGGCAGCAGCGCCGGGCTGATCAGTATGCTCAGGATCAAGATGCCGAACAGCACGGTCAGCGCCAGGCCGGACAAATAGACGCCGCGACGCAGGCGTGGCCAGCGTTTGTTATTGGGATCAAAAAATACCGGATGCTCGCGATTTTTGCTCATTGCACAATGCGGCCTGAGTGGCGGCTTATTTTTTGAGGACAACGGTTAAAATCATTGCTTGCTGCGGACGGCCTTCAACCTGCAAGAGGCCCGACAGAGACGGCTGAAAATCCATGATACACTAATTTTAGATGACCGGTCAGGCGAAATTCTTTGCCAAGAAACATCTCGCGGCGGCCCTGTTGTTGACGTTTGCGGCGCTCGGCTTCCGCCTGTTCATCGCCCTGAGACTGCCGACTGACGAGCCGGACGATGGCCGGCTTTATGCGCGCATTGCTAACAATGTGCTCGACCACGGAAGCTTTTCGATTGCCACCGAAGAGCCTTTCGAGCCGACCTACATCCGCCTGCCGGGTTATCCGCTGTTCCTCGCTGCGGTCTACAAGCTGTTCGGGCGCGACAACAACACGGCGGTGCGCGTCATTCAAGGGGTCGTCGATACGCTGACCTGCTGGCTGGTGGCCTGGCTGGCGCTCGTGTGGACGCCCGCCCGCTGGGAACCCGAGCGCCGCCGCCGCGCTTTGCTGATGGCGCTGGGGCTGGCGGCGAGTTGCCCGTTTTTGGCGATTTACACGGCGACCTTGCTGACCGAAGTGTGGACGGCCTTCTTTGCGACGCTGTGCGCGCTGGCCGCCTCACAGGGGCTGCGCCGCGCAAAAAAGCAGATCGCCTGGTGGGCGCTTGCCGGTCTTGCGGGCGTCGGCGCAACCAGCTTTCGCCCCGACGGCGGCTTATTCGTCGCCGCCGTCGGCGGCACGCTGGCGCTGGTCGGTGCCTGGCGCGTCGTCAGGCAATGGCGCGACGCGAAGAAAAGTAATGAATCAGACAAAGCGCTGGAAGCCCGGCGCGGCGCGCGGCAGGTGATTGCCGAGACCCTCTTGCACGGCGCGTTGCTGACGCTCGGCTTTGGGGTGGCGCTGGCACCGTGGACGATACGCAACGCGCGCCGCTTCGGCGTTTTCATGCCCATCGCACCGGCGCAGGCGAACATGCCCGATGAGTTCGTACCGCGCGGTTTCATTCTCTGGTTGAAGACCTGGGTCGACGATGTGAAGTACACACAGACGGTCGAGTGGGCGATGGATCTGCGGGCCATACATATCGAACAGGTGCCGGCTGAGGCGTTCGATTCGCCTGACGAGCGCGACCGCATCGCCGCTTTGCTGGAGCGCTACAACAACGAGCCGCCGCCGCCGCTGGCACCGTCGGCCAGACCCGAAATCGAGGACGAAAACGCCGCCGCGCCAGTGGCGAACGCCCCGCCATTGCCGGGCAACAACAACGCCGCGAGTCGCACTGAGCAAAGCGCCAACGGCAACACAGCTAATCAAGCTGGCGCATCGCCGCCCTCTGAAACGCCGGGCAGTCTTGAATCGATTAACAAAAATCGCGCGCCGCTGTCGGGTCGCGCGGCGAGCAAAAGCGCTATGGTTCGCGGCCTGGCAAACCGGCGCGCGGCGGCTGGAAGTTCAACGAACAAGAATGCCGAAAATAGTAATGTAGCAAACAATACAAAGCCGCCGGATGACGGCGACACAGCGGACGACTCGTCGGACGACGATCAGTCGCCGAGCGATGACGCATCGGGCGACGATGATTCATCGAGTGATGACGATCAGGAAGAGGCTGCCGAGCCGCCGAAGTTCACGGGCGAGATGACGCCTGACATTGATGCAGGGTTCATGGAGATTGCTCGCGACCGCATCGGTCGCCATCCGTTTCGCTTCTACCTCATCATGCCGTTGCGCCGCGCCGCGTCGCTATGGTTCGACACGCATTCGCAGTATTACCCGTTTCAAGGCGAGTTGCTGCCGCTCAAAAACCTCGACCACGAACAGCGCCAGCACATCTGGCTGCCGCTGTTCGCCGCACTGACGTGGGTGTACACCTTGCTTGCGGCACTGGGTGCCTGGGTGATGTGGCGCGGCGGGGATTCGCGCGCCTGGTTGCTGATGCTCGCCTTGCTCATGTTGCCGCGCCTGGCTTTTCTTGCGACGCTCGAAAACCCTGAGCCGCGTTATGTCGTCGAGTTGTTTACTTTCATCATGGCGGCGGCGAGCCTGGCCCTTGCAGGCCCTGTGTGGAGCGGCGCGGCGAAACTCTTTCGCAAGCCCTCAAGCGATTCGCCGGCGAATTAACGAATCACATCATCTTTTCTCTGGCGTTGCGAAAGATGAATAGGCAACGCTTGTCTTGTTGCGTATTCTCGGCTACTATCACGGCACTTCACAGAGGCTCTTGAGGTTTCTCTATGCTCGAAGCGGGTATGGTTATGCAGGGGCGTTACCGCATCCTCGACCAGATCGGCAGAGGCGGTATGGGCACGGTCTATCTGGCGCGAGACGAAAACCTCGGCGTTACGGTCGCTGTCAAACGCAATGTCTTTGATGATGACCGCTTGATCGAAGCCTTCAAGCGCGAAGCGCGGTTGCTCGCCGGGTTGCGGCATTCGTCGCTGCCGCAGGTCAAAGATTACTTCATCAACGATGCCGGCCAGTTTCTCGTGATGGAATATATCAGCGGCGATGATTTCGGCACTATTCTCGAAAAGCGCCGGCAGAAAATCACCCCAATAGGCGAAGCCAAACCGTTCGAGGTTCACGAGGTCGTGCCCTGGGCCGAGCAGTTGCTCGACGCGCTCGATTATCTGCACACGCTGCCTGAGCCGGTGATTCACCGCGACATCAAGCCGCAGAACTTGAAGCTCGCCGGGCGCAATCAAATCATCCTGCTTGATTTCGGACTGGCCAAGGGAAAGCCGTTGTGGATGACGCGGGTGACGACGACGGGAAGTATTTACGGTTACACGCCGAACTACGCGCCGCTCGAACAGATTCGCGGCGTTGGCACAGACCCGCGCTCGGATTTATATGCGCTCGGCGCGACGCTTTATCATCTGATCACCGGCGTACCTCCGGTAGATGCCGCGACGCGAGCCGATGCCTTTATCGGCGGCGATCCGGAACCACTGCCTGCTGCTAACGAAGTGAATCCGCAAGTGCCCCGCGAGATCGCCCTGGTGTTGATGAAAGCCATGGCGCAGCATCGCAACAAGCGGCCCGCGTCGGCGGCGGAGATGTTAGAGATGCTGCGCGCCGCGAAGCTCGCAACCGTAATGGATGGCAGTTTGCGTGAATCGGTTGAGGTTGATGCTCATCAGAAGGCCGCCTGGGCGGTTACTGAGGTTGAGCTACGCAGGCAAGCCGAAGCCGCGCAAAAGGCGCAGGAGGAAGCCGAGCGCCAACAGCGTGAGGAAGAAGCGCGCAAGGCGCAGGAAGAAGTCGAAAGCAAACGGCGCATAGAGCAGGAGCGTCACGCTCGCCAAGAGGCTGCACGCCGGGCGCGTTCAGAAGCCGCTGCGTTAAAGGCGCAGCGTGAACGAGAGGAGAGTGAACGCCGCGCCGCAGAAGCCGCCGTGTTGAAACGAGAGCCTGAGCCGAAGGCGCGAGAAGCAACCAAACGATTGAGACAATCAGGAAGCAAAGCAAAGCGAGCCGGTGAAGAAACCGCCATGTCGATATCGCAAGCAGAGCCGTTGCGAAAACCGCAGGAAACACTCGCACGCTTCAATGCATTGCGCCGCACAAAGAAGGAGTTGTTGAGAATCGGTGCCCTCATCGGGCTGATCGCCTTGATTGTCTGGGCGGTAGAGATAATCCTGGAAATCACCAGAAAATCGGATCAGCCGCCAGCGAGTGCACAAGCTGCGAGCAATCAAGCCATTCCGGAGCCTCGCGTGTTGAAGGAATTGATGAACGGCTTTGTACAAATTCCTGCCGGTGACTTTATGATGGGCTCGGAAGATGGCGATGATAACGAGAAGCCAATTCATCGTGTACGCATCAGTCGAGGCTTTGAGATCGGCAAATATGAAGTGTCACAGATGCAGTGGGAAGCCGTCATGGGCAACAATCCAAGCCATTTTAAAGGCGCTGATTTGCCGGTTGAGAATGTCTCGTGGGACGATGCGCAGGAATTCATCCAAAGACTAAATGCACAAAATGACGGTTATGTTTACCGGCTGCCGACGGAAGCCGAGTGGGAGTATGCCTGTCGCGCCGGCAGCACCGGAGATTATGCAAACAATCTGGCGGCGATGGCGTGGTACGATAAAAACTCAGGAGAGGTAACCCATCCAGTTGGCACGAAGCAGCCAAATGCTCTGGGCTTGTACGATATTTATGGAAATGTCTGGGAGTGGTGTCAAGATTGGTATAATGAAAATTACTATGTGCAAAGCTCGAATGTTGATCCACAAGGCCCAACTTTAGGCTCGGCTCGCGTGGAGCGTGGCGGAAGTTTGAATCGAGACGCGCAGTATTTACGCTCGGCGAGTCGCTACTGGGGTGCGCCGGGCAACCGCAGCTTCAACCTCGGCTTTCGCCTGGTGAGGACACCACGCTAGGCGCTTTACCACTTTGTACTGTGGAAATGTTTTGCGGCAGGCAGGATGACTCGACCATAATGGGAGACTTTGGAGGGATCAATTCTTTTGTGTAGCAGAGGCGTGCAGCAACGCGGGAAATCAATGATCGGCATTAGCATCAGCCTGGCAGGGCTTGCCCTGGTAATCTTAATCGCATTCATCCTCGCAAAGATATTCGATCACCCTTCGGCGAAACCACCAACGACTAGCAATCAAACCGGCCCCAAGAATCCGCCCGACACAAGCCCGCAGGCCAATACGGATAGCGGCGCGCTGAAGGCATTGATGAACAGCTTTGTGGGCTTACCTGCCGGTGAATTTATGATGGGATCGGCAAACGGCAATGCCGATGAAAAGCCGGTGCATCGCATACGCCTCAGCCACCCATTCGAGATGGGCAAGTATGAAGTCACACAAGCGCAGTGGGAAGCCGTCATGGGCAATAACCCCAGTGAGTTCAAAGGCGCGAATCTGCCGGTTGAAAATGTCTCGTGGGACGATGCACAGGAGTTTATCCAAAGGCTGAATGCGCGTAATGACGGTTACATTTATCGGCTGCCGACGGAAGCCGAGTGGGAGTATGCCTGTCGCGCCGGCAGCAGCGGAAATTACGCCGGCAAGCTGGCGGCGATGGCCTGGTATGACGACGACTCCGACAACACTACGCATCCGGTCGGTACGAAAAAGCCGAATGCCTGGGGCTTGTGCGATATGTACGGCAATGTCTTTGAATGGTGTCAGGACTGGTACGATAGCAACTACTACGCGCAGAGCCCGACGGTTGATCCGCAAGGCCCTCAGTCAGGCTCGTTCCGTGTGAAGCGCGGCGGCAGTTGGGTCTTTCCCGCGTCGTTCTCGCGTTCGGCGGCGCGCGACCTCTATTCGCCAGTCTACCACTTCAACTTTCTCGGCTTTCGCCTGGTGAGAACTCCGCGCTGACGATTTTCCCGCTTAATCACAGGCTTCATCCCTTGGCTCGCACCTCGCAAGCGGGTCGCAGCCATTGTGTGCAAGTGATGGCTTTTTACTGCACCCAGGCTTTGCCGCTCGACCGATCAGCCGCTTTTTCCGGCCATTTTTAAAAGGTTTCCAGCTTTGGCGCAATGGCACTGGCTTTGCAATTGACCATAGCGGCTGTTGTTGTGGAGAGAGTATGGCAAGCGCAGAAATCATTATCAACGACCAGGACGCCAGGACCGCGGCGGTGAAAGCCTGCTCAGCGTGCAGCGGCCAGTTGCTCGAAAGCGATCACTTCTGTCGCTGGTGCGGCGAAGTGCAAAGGGACGCGGCGAGCGGCCCGCCCAGCGCGGCCAGAGAACCAGCGAGCCATCAGCTTGCCGTGGCGCGTTACACCACATCTTTGCTTGTCGAAACGAAAAGTAATCTGTATCACCGTGTCTCCGGGCCGCTGGTGAATGCCGTCGTCGCCGGGGTTGCGAGCGGCGAACTCGGCGACCAGAGCCGCTGGATGCGTCGCTGCCTGCTGGCGCTCATCTCGCTGCCGATCTGGTTAATGATCGTCTTGCTGTCACCGCTGGACGCTTATGCGGCGGCAAAGAATTTGTTGAGAGAAAATCAATGACCCCTGTGAATGAAATATCAATCAAGCTGGCTGCAAGCAAGCCAATCGCTGCGGCGATAGGCGAGCGAGCCGGCAGCGCCTCGCAGCCTGACTCGCCAGCGCCAGCCGCGCTTGTCGGCAAGTCTGAATTCAAGACCGCGCCGCGCTTGCAGACGAGTCTGACGGCAGCAGTCGAGCGTCGGGCTTTGAATTATCTCGCTGCGCGGCTGCCTGAATGGGTCAACTCGGATCACCTGACTTTGCTCGGCCTCGTGGCGATGATCGCCGCAGGGGTTTGCTACGGGGCGGCGCGCTGGTGGCCGCCGGCAATGCTGATCGTCAATCTCTGGCTCGTCGTCAACTGGTTCGGCGACAGCCTCGACGGCACGCTGGCCAGGTTGCGCGACCGCCAGCGCCCGCGTTACGGCTTCTATGTCGATCACATCGTTGACGCGCTCGGCATTCTGGCGCTTCTCTGCGGCCTGGCTTTATCGGGTTATATGAGCGGGCTGGTGGCGCTGGCTTTTCTGGTCGCTTATTTTCTGTTGTCGATAGACATTTATCTGGCGACCTACACCATTGGCGCGTTTCGCATGGCTTACTGCAAACTCGGCCCGACGGAGTTGCGCATACTGCTGGCCATCGGCAATGTCGCAGCCTTCCTGCATCCGCGCGCGCACCTGTTCGGCGATCATCTCTTGTTCGATGTCTCGACGCTCATCGCCATCGCCGCGCTGGCGGGGATTACGATCACCTCAATTGTGCGCAATACCGTGACGCTGTATCGAACAGAAATGATCAATGATAAATGATGAATGATGGAAGGAAACGGACGTGGGATCCTCTATTGATACTCCGGCGCAACGCGCCGACGCTGCCTTTTCCTCTTTAGTTCATCATTCATCATTCATCATTTTCAGGAGTCGCGTCTTGTCGAAAGCGGTCTTGCATCGTTGGGCAAAATTCAGCGCCGTCGGCGCGACGGGGATTCTCGTGCAGGCCCTGGCGCTCGCCGTTTTCCTGCGCCTCATTGGCTTGCATTATCTGGCAGCAACGGCGCTCGCCGTCGAAGCCAGCGTGCTGCACAACTTCGTCTGGCATCGCCGCTGGACGTGGCGCGACCGCGAGCAAGCGCGTCCGCTGGTGATGCTCGTGCGTTTCAACCTGACTAGCGGCGCGCTGTCGCTTGCCGGCAATCTGCTGCTGATGTTCATCTTCGTCGGCGGCATGAAATTGAACGCCATCATTGCCAACTTCATCACCATCGCCATCTGCTCGCTCATCAATTTCACGCTCGCCGACCGTTTCGTGTTCGTCTGAGCTTTCAAATAAAGATGGCCACAGAGTCACAGAGTCGCAGAGGAAGATAAAGTAAACTAAAGGGATTTCATTGTTCTCTCTGTGACTCTGTGACTCTGTGGCCAATCTTCTGTCCTGATGAACTCGTTAAACGATTGGAGTGAAGTGCTGCCAATTTGCTATAAACTTGTGAATGCGTCAGCGAACTCAACTCATCGTGCTTGTGCTGTTGTGGGCCGGCATCTATGTGACCAGCGCGCCTTATCCGCCGGCTCTGCTCGACGACGCCGACACCGTCCATGCAGAAGCGGCGCGCGAGATGGCCGAGTCCAATAACTTCGTCACGCTCTACGCCAACCAGATTCGCTACCTCGAAAAAGCGCCGTTGATGTACTGGATGACCGCCCTGGCTTACAAGCTGCTGGGGGTTGGTGAATTCGCTTCGCGCCTGCCTGTGGCGCTGGGGGCGCTTGCCCTGACGCTGGCGGTCTATTTTTTCGGCAAACGTTTCTTCAGCAATAAAGCGGGGTTTTATGCGGGCCTCGCCATCGTTTCGTGCGCCGGCATCTTTCTGTTCACGCGCGTGCTGTGGCCCGATGTGCTGCTGACCTGCTTCATCACCCTGGCGTTTTATTGCTTCCTGCGAGCCGGCGAAGGCGAGCGAGTCGAGGCGCGATGGGCTTATGGTATTTATGCCTGCGGCGCGCTCGCGGTGTTGACCAAGGGGCTGGTCGGGGCGGCGTTCCCGGCAATCATCATCGGCGTATACATGCTGATGACGGGCGAGATTCGCCGCCTGTTGCAATATCGTCTGCTCAGCGGCACGTGTTTATTTCTGCTGATTGCCGCGCCCTGGCACCTTGCCGCAGGCTTGCAGAATCCGGGCAGCCTCATGACGGGAACGCCAAGCCCGACGCAGGGTCGCGGCTTCTTCTGGTTCTACTTCATGAATGAACATTTCCTGCGCTACATCGGCAAGCGCTATCCGGTAGACTACGACACGGTGCCGCTCGGATTGTTTCTCGCGCTGCATCTCGTCTGGCTCTTTCCCTGGAGCGTCTTTCTGCCGCTCGCGGCGAAGCCGGTCATCGGCATCTTTAAATCGAAGGCAACCGCCACAGAGCCACAGAGCCACAGAGAAAATAAGCAGGAAAAACTCCGTCGCTCTGTGACTCTGTGGCAAAGAGATTTCGACAGCCAACAGAAGACATTACTCTTTCTTGCTTTGTGGGCCGTGCTGATTATTCTATTTTTTTGCTTCTCGACGACGCAGGAGTATTACACGATGCCGTCTTATGCAGCCTTCGCGCTGCTGATCGGCTACGCCCTTGCAAAAGCTGAAAGCCAGTGGCAAGCGCGGCGCGGCAGGCGTTGGCTGATTGTCACGCAGATTACACTTGCAGTTCTGGGCGTTGCCATCTTCATCGCCGGCACCGTCGTTTACTTGAAGACGCATCGCCTGGCGATTGACGGCGATCTGGCTTCGACGCTGACGCGCAATCCTGAGGCGTATGCGCTGTCGCTCGGCCACGTGCTCGACCTGACGCCGCGCGCGCTTGCGGCGCTCGCCGTGCCAGTGATCGGCACGGCAGTGGCGTTCGGCGCGGGGGGGCTGGCGGCGTTGGTCTTCAGGCTCAAGGCATGGCATGCGGCATCGAACATCGCGCTTGCCTGTATGATGGCAGCCTTCTTCTTCTTTGCGCATCAAGCGCTTTCCGAGTTCGAACCGTACCTGTCGTCGCGCCCGCTCGCCGAAGCCATCAACCGCGAATTCAAAGACGGCGATGTGATCGTCATCAACGGCGAATACGAGAGCGGCTCGTCGATCAATTTCTACACACGGCGCGGTGTGTCTATTCTCAACGGGCGCTCTGCGAATCTCGAATACGGCTCGTATTTCAGCGATGCGCCGCCGATTTTTTTGAACGATACGGACATCAGTCGGCGTTGGCGCGAAGCGGCGCGCATCTTTTTAGTCACCGATGCGGCGCAACTCGAACAACTGAAACGCACGATCAATGCGCCAGTTTTCAAGTTTGCCGAATCGGGCGGCAAACTCGTCCTCACCAATCAGCCATCTTAACGACTATGAAAAAACTTGCGCTCGTTCTTGCACTTTTCCTGACGCCGCTTTTCACGGTTGCGGCGCAAGAGACGCCGTTTGCCAAAGCCGACACGCTGTTTGCGGCGCGCGACAACCTCGATAGTCTCAAGCAGGCCATCAGTATCGCTGAAGCCTTGCGCGCCAAAGAGCCGGCGAATTTTGAAGCGGTCTATCGCGTCGCCCAGTACAAGTATTATCTGGCCGACCGCGAGCCGGACAAAGCCAAACGCTTGAAGCTATACGAAGCGGCCATCGAAGCCGCCAAGCGGGCCGTGGCGATTGACACCAATCGTGTCGAGGGACATTTCTGGCTGGCGGCCAATGATGGCGAGTATGCCGACTTGAAAGGCGCGATGAGCGCCCTGGGGCTGGTCAAGACGGTACGCAAAGAATTCGAGACGGCGCTGGCCATTGATCCGATGTATAAGAATGGCGCGATCTATCTGGCGCTCGGCAGGCTTGACCTTGAAGTGCCGCGCCTATTCGGCGGCAACGATGCGCGCGGCCTCGCCAGGCTCGAAGCCGGTTACAAGGCGACGCCGACCAATGCCGAATTGAAGATGACGCTCGCTGAAACCTACGAAAAGAAGAACCGCAAGGACGAAGCGCGCAATCTCTACGAGAGTATTCTCAGTTCAAGCGATCCGGTACGCACGCCAGATGAATTGACTGAACTGCGCGCCAAAGCCCGCCAGCATCTCGACAAGTTGAAATAATTGACATTTCCTTGATGAGCAGCTTGAAGGAATGTAGCGCATTCAGAATCAATTGTCGGGAAGGGGGCTTGCCCCCGCACCTTCTGAGCAAGCAGAACTGGCGAGGGCAAGCCTCATTGCTGACTGGCCTGACGGGCAAGAGGGAATGCACGACTGAGCCCGCAGCATTTGGCCGACGATGAATGGAGCGCGTCGCCAAATCCGCTTGCTTGACGCCCGCGTAAACGTCAAGCTATAAAGTCTGATGGTCTCTCGTATGAAAGGATGCACATGAAGACACTGTTATTGAATCCGCCTTCGTTTCCGAACTTTGATGGCGGCGCGAGTTCCCGCTGGCCGGCGTCGCGCGAAATCGCTTCGTTCTGGTATCCGGTGTGGCTGTCTTATCCGGCGGGCCTGATCAAGGAGAGCCGCTTGCTCGATGCGCCGCCGCATGATGTGACGCCTGAACAGACGATTGAAATTTCTAAAGAGTATGATTTTGTCGCGCTTTATACGAGCACGCCCGGCTGGCGCAATGACATCAAGCTTGCCGAGATGATGAAAGCTGCCAAGCCCGATCTGAAAATCGCCTTCGTCGGCCCGCCCGTCACCACGCAGCCGGACGCCGCGCTGCAAGCGAGCCCGGCCATTGATTTCATCGTTCGCAAAGAGATCGATTATCCGCTCGCAGAGTTTGCTGAGGGCCGTCCGCTTGAGCAGATCTTGAACGTCAGCTATCGCCGCAACGGCCAGATCGTTCACAATGCCGAGCGCCCGCCGCTGCACGATCTGGATGCGCTGCCGTTCGCCGTCGACATTTACAAACGCGATCTCGACATCACCAAATACAACGTGCCGTTTCTGTTGAATCCTTTTATCTCATTTTATTCATCGCGCGGCTGTCCGGCGCTCTGCACCTTCTGTTTGTGGCCGCAGACCATCAGCGGTCACGCCTGGCGCACGCGCAGCGCCACCAGCGTCGCCGCCGAGTTCAAGCGCGCCTGGGAGTTGTTCCCCAACCTCGAAGAAGTCTTCTTTGACGACGACACGTTTTCATGGGGCAAGCGCCGCACGATTGAAGTCAGCGAGGCGCTCAAGCCGATCAAGAAAACCTGGTCGTGCACCTCGCGCGTGCATGCCGATTACGACATGCTCAAGGCCATGCGCGATGCCGGTTGCCGCTTGCTGATCGTCGGCTTTGAATCCGCCGACAACCAGATTCTCAAGAACATCAAGAAGGGCGCGACCGCCGAACAGGGGCGCGAGTTCGTCAAGAACTGCAAGAAGCTCGGCATACACGTACACGGCGACTTCATCATCGGCCTGCCCGGCGAGACCCACCAGTCGATTGAATCGACCGTCAAGTATGCCCAGGAACTCGACTGCGAAACCATTCAGGTCTCCATCGCGCATTCCTATCCCGGCACAGAGTTCGACGATTACCTACGCAACAACAATTATCTGCTCGATGAAGAGATGACCGACGACATGGGGCATCAACTGCCGGTTATCCAGTATCCGGGCCTGTCGCGCGAAGAGATCGTTCAGGCCGTCGAACACTTTTATGATCGTTATTACTTTCGCCCAAGGGTCGTCTTCCGCATCGTCCGCAAAGCGATCTTCAACGGGCGCGAGCGGCGGCGGCTCTACAAGGAGGCGCGCGAATTTCTCGCCCTGCGCGCCAAACGCAAGGAGTTTGTCGCTCAGGCCGCCAAATGATTCGTCGTCCGATTCCCTTAACCAATCCCTCTCGCGCTGCTACGGCCACAACCCGTAGCAGCGCGAGCGCATTTGACGCGTCAACCTCTGCGGCGCGCTCAGTGGCAAGCCTGGGACAGCCCCGCCAGTTGATCGTCAACGCCGACGACTTCGGCATGTCGGAAGCGGTCAACCACGCCATCATTCGGGCGCACCGCGAAGGCGTGCTGACGAGCGCCAGCCTGATGGTGACGGGCGCGGCGGCGGCTTCTGCGGTACGGCTGGCGAAAGAGAATCCGCGTCTTGCCGTCGGCATTCACCTGGTTGCGGTGATGGGCCGCAGCGTGCTGCCGCAGTCGGAAATTCCGACGCTGGTTGACGGCGCGCAGAACTTTTCAAACAACCCGACGGCGGCGGGACTGAAATATTTCTTTTCACCAAAGTCGCGCCGCGAGATTCGCCGCGAGATCGCCGCGCAGTTTGCCAGGTTTCATGAGACCGGCCTGCGACTGTCGCACGTCGACGGCCATCTGCATCTGCACGTCCATCCGGTGATCTTCAATGAAGCCTTGAAGCAAGCCATCCGCTACGGCGCGCGGCGCATGCGCGTGCCCGAAGAAGAACGCCATCTGGCGCTCGCCTTTGATCGCTCGAACCGCGCGCAAAAGACCTTCTTCACGATTCAATTCGGCGGGCTGGCGCGTTATATGAAAAGCAAGCTGCATGCTTCAGGCTTCACCGTGCCTGAGCGCGTCTACGGCAATTTGCAGAGCGGCCAGATGAACGAAAGTTATTTTCTTTACATGCTCGATCATCTGAATGCCGCGACCAATGAAATCTATTTTCACCCGGCGACCTACAGCGCCGACCGCTCGCTTGACGCGCACGAGCAGCAATGCCAGATCGAGTTTGAAACCTTGATGAGCGAGCGCGTCCGCGAGCGCCTGGCGCAAGCGAACGTGCGGCTCACGAATTATCTTGAGATGGAAGCGCCAACATGAAGACCGCCGCCGTATTGCTTATCGCCATCGTCGCGCAGGCCGCCGGCAACGTCTTTTTGACGCGCGGCATGAAAGCCGTTGCGGCGACTGCGGGCCCTGCACCGGGCGGCTTGACGGGCACGCTTTCGCAATCGCTGAACGTCGCCTTGCAAGCCATGCAGAGTCCTGAAGTGTGGCTCGGCACACTGTTGTTGATCGTCTTCTTCGCGCTCTATTCGGCGTCGCTATCGTGGGCCGATTTGAGTTTCGTGTTGCCGGCGACCGCCTTCGGTTATGTGCTGAACGTCGCCGCCGGGTATTACTTTTTGAATGAAGAAGTGACCAGGGCGCGCTGGCTCGGTTCGCTGGTTATTACGCTCGGCGTCGTCTTCGTGTCGCGGTCGGGCGAGCGCACGACCGCCGTGCAAGAAGCGCAGCAGATCGGCGCAGGAGACCGGCAATGAAGACCGCCTTGATGATCGCGCTGGTGGTGCTGGGCGGGTCGGTCGGCGATGTCTTCATCACCAAAGGCATGAAGCAGATCGGCGAAATCGCGACGCTCAATGTGCGCGAGTTGTTGCGCATTGCCGGGCGGACGCTCGCGAACAAGTGGTTTCTGGTCGGCGTCTGGTTTATGGCCGTGAGCTTCTTTTCTTTTCTCGCCGTGCTGTCGTGGGCCGATTTGAGCCTCGTGCTGCCGGCGACTTCGATCAGCTTTGTCATCACGACCATCGGCGCGAAGTTATATTTGAGAGAAACGATCAGCCCCGTGCGCTGGGCCGGCATCCTTCTGGTCTGCATCGGCGTCGCGCTCATCTCGCTGCCCTGATGTTCAATCTGACGACGATTATCGAATTGATTCTCGCCGGTTGTACGCTTGCGGCGACGGCGTTTTATCTGCTGTCGATGATTGCCGCTTATCGCTTCTTCGCGCTCGCGCCCACAGCCGCAGACCCGCAGCCAGCCAACCTGCCGCCGGTGTCGATCATGATTCCGCTCTACGGCGCGGACTTCGACGCCTATCAGAACTACGCGCGCTTTTGTAAGCAGGATTACTCACAGTTTCAACTGGTCTTCGGCGTGCGCGAACCGGGCGATTCCTCTATCCCGATTGTCGAACAACTGCTGCGCGATTTTCCCGACCACGATATCGAATTGGTGGTTTGCCCTGAGGTGATGGGTACGAATTTGAAAGTCAGCAACCTCGAAAACATGCTGGCGCGCGTTCGCTACGAACACCTGATCATCGTCGACAGCGACATTCGCGTCAAAAGCGATTACCTGCGGCGGATCATGGCCGAGTTGCAAACTGCCGGCGTCGGCCTGGTGACCTGTTTGTATCGCGCCGCCGAGACCGCCGATTTCGCTTCAAGGCTCGAAGCCGTCGGCATCACCGCCGAGTTCGCTGCCGGCGTACTGATGGCGCGCATGCTTGAAGGGGTAAAGTTCGCTTTAGGCTCGACGATGGCGACGACCCGCGCGCGGCTTGACGCCATCGGCGGCTTTCGCGCTCTCAAAGATTATCTCGCAGATGACTTTATGCTCGGCAATCTGATCGCTGCCAAGGGCTGCGAAGTTCGCTTGTCGCAGGTGGTAGTCGAAACCGCTATGCCGCCGGTCGGCTTCATCGGCATGCTGCGCCACCAGATGCGCTGGGCGCGGTCGACGCGCATCTCGCGGCCCGCCGGTTATCTCGGCCTGTTGTTGACCTATGGGACGGCGCTGGCGCTGGTCAACGTCGCGGTGGCGCGGGCCTCCTGGTTCAGCCTCGGCCTGCTCGTCTTGACGCTCAGCGTTCGTCTGCTGATGGGCTGGCTGATCGGCGTCCATTATCTCGAAGACCGTATCTTGAAGAAACATTTTTATCTCGTACCGCTGCGCGACGTGTTGAGCTTCGTCATCTGGGCCATAAGCTGGTTCGGGCGCACCATCGAATGGCGCGGGCGGCGCTTTGAAGTCAAACGCGACGGGCGCATGGTGCAGGTCGCCGGTCAGTCCATCGCGCCGCAAGTCGATTGACCCCGACTCATTGCCCCATTGCCTGGCGGCGGTCTCAGAGCTATAAAAACAGCGGCTGAAACGGAAGAAAAATGCTCAAAATCGGTCTCCACGCTCATCTTACTCTTGACCGCTGTAGTTTTTGTGAAATAGGATTGGGCCGTAGCCAAGCGATTTCATGACTCCGAATAAAGGCAGGTCAGGCGAGGCACCCCAGCCTTGACAATGGACGGCGCAGGATTTGGAATCAGGCCAACAGGAAGCAGTGGAACGAACCAACAACGAGCCCTCAGGTTATATGTAGAATGTTGATGACCGAGGTAGGGAACCGGTTGATCGGATTGCGTCGCCCCTTGTTCTGATTGAATGAACCGAAGTCATTCTATTCGCTTTTCTTTTTCATAGATCAGTGGAAACCGTGTGCATCATGCGAGCCTGCGCCTCAGGTTCGTTGTGCTGAAAATGTATTCGACTCTGCGGTAATGCCAATCTGCGCTGACCGCAGGCATGCGTTGACCAGAGTTGGCAACGCCGTTGTGGTCTCTCAAACGCACATCATCAGGGCTGGAATATCTCAGGAGCCGCAGCCTTGGCATGCAATGGAAAGGACAAGAAGTGATGAGCAGCAAATCGAGACGTTTTACCCTTCCCGCTCTTCTGGCAAAGTCCGGAATCAGGCAATTATTTCTGATAGGGATAGGCTTCGTGGTTCTTGTAGCAGGAATCGCCTGGCTCCGAGACCGCCAGGCGGCCTCGCAAAATCCCTCAAAGCCACAGGCGATTGAGACGACCGGCAGCGCTGCGGCGCAATCTACGGTTGCCACCGCGCCGGCATCTGAACCGAAGCTGGCAACGGATAAGCCTCTGGCTTCGCAGCCGCCGACAGCGCCTGAGCCAAAGCGCGGCGCTGCCAAGCCGGCGCAGTCAAAGTTGTCTGTATTACAAAAGGCTAGAGCGGCAGGGTTATTGCCGGAGTTCAAGCAGGCGTCTCGCCGCGTCTCTGCGCGCGAGGTTACCCGCAGCAAGCTAATGTTGATGGCGGCGCGGCCTCGGTCGTTGTTTTCAATCGGCAACGACTTGCAGGGCATCAAGCCGAAATCGTCCGTGAGCACCGCACCGGCTGCTGACGCGCAAGCCGCGACTGTGCCGCCTGAGTCGGCCCGGAAAGACGCGGATGCGCCGCCGTCGACCGGCGCGATTGCCGCGTCAGCCGAATCGCCCGACGCCGATGCGGAAGAAGCGCGCGAACAAAAAGAGCGCGCGGCAAAGCGAATGCTCCTTGCATCCAGAACCGCAAACGGCGCGGCAGCGCCCGTCGCGTCGCAGGAGTCGAAGTACAAAGGGCCTTCCAAAGAAGAACTGGCGGCGCAAGGGCTCGACGGCAAGTCTTTTGATATTGAAGGCGTCAAGCCCTCCGAATATAACGGCGATGTGCGCAACTTGCCGCAGGTGCCTGTCAATTTCCGGCCCGAAGTTGAACAGGAAATAGAAAAGCCGATGAATCCCGATAAGGTCGCGGCAGGGGCGCAGGTTTCATCTGCGCAAGCACCGAATATTCCGCTGGCACCGATGCCCAGCCCAGGTCAAAACTTTGCCGGGTTGAGCTTCAACACTGCGGTTACCGGGGGAACCGCAGGCGCGGGCTGGCCGCCGGACGTTAACGGCGATGTCGGTTTGAACCATTACATCCTCTCGGTCAACGATGCCTATGGCATTTATAACAAGACCGGCACGCGACTGGCGGCATTTACAGAGAACTCATTGTGGGCCGGCGCAGCAACCGGGACGCCGTGCGATGCCAATGGGTTTGGCGACCCGGTGGTGGTCTACGATCAATTTGCGGATCGCTGGATTCTCACCAACTTTGCGTTTGCCACTGTCAGCGGCAATCCCATCGCGCCGTATTATGAATGCTTTGCGATTTCCAAGACCAGCGATCCGGTCGCCGGCGGCTGGTGGCTTTATGCCGTGAAGATGGATACCGGCGCAGTCGGGCAACCTCCCGCCACGACCCTTGCGGACTATCCCAAGTTCGGCAACTGGAACGACGGCTGTCTCTATATGGCGGCCAACGGCTTTGGCGGCAATGGCGCAGCGTTCTCAGGCGTGGTGTTTGCCTCGTTCAACAAATCGGACATGGAGAGCGGTGCCGTGCTCAGAGGCGCGCTCGGCTTCACGGCTGGCACAAGTATTTTCACTATGATTCCCAGCAACATCAGCGGCGCGAAAGGCGCTGCCTCGGTGCCGCCCACCGGCACGCCCAACTACTTCGTCTCGGAATCGCAATCGGTATTTGCCTACGAGGTGAGAAAGTTCACGCCGGGCGCGAACTGTCAGGGCGGCTCGCTTGGCGCGGCAACCGTTGTGACCCAGGCAAGCTACGGCACTAGCCTGGGGAATGTCGTGCCGCAGCCGCCGCCGGCGACTTCAGCGCATAATCTCGACACGCTTGACGACCGCTTGATGCAAAAGGTGCAATATCGCCGCGTCGGCGCGGTCGAATCACTATGGGTCACGCAAGATTCGCGGCCTGCCAGTTCCAACGCACGCCCGGTGTGGGGGCAGATCAATGTGAGCGGCGGCACGGTGGTCACTACGCCGGTGCAGCAGCAGATTTACGCGCCGGATACGACCCTCTACCGCTGGATGCCGGGTATCGCCGCCGACCACGACGGCAACGTGGCGCTGGGCTACAGCACTTCAAACGCGACCAGCCCGAACTTTCCGAGCATCGCGTATTCGGGACGCCTCGTCGGCGATACGGCCAACCAGTTGCCGCAGACCGAAGTCCAGTTGATCGCCGGCACCGGCTCGCAAACCACCACTGGCGGCGGCACCGCTATTCATCGCTGGGGCGATTACACGTCGATGAGTGTTGATCCGACTGACGATTGCACCTTCTGGTACGCCGGCATGTACTACACCAACGTTGGTGTCGATGCCACCAGAAATTGGAACACGCGCATCGGCTCGTTCAAGTTCCCCACATGCAACGGGGCGACAGCGGTGAAGGTGAAATCATTCACCGCCGACAGCTTCGCTGACAATCAGGTGCTCTTGCAGTGGCAGACCAGTTACGAAATCGACAACCTCGGCTATAACGTCTATCGCGAAGTCAATGGCCAGCGCACCAAGATCAACCCGCAACTGATCGGCGGCTCGGCGCTCACCACCGGCTTGAGCATTGCGATGACCGCTGGCCGCAGCTATGCCTGGAGCGATCTGCCACCGAGCAAAACGGCTACCGTTCGCTACTGGCTCGAAGACGTTGACCTGCGCGGCAAGAGTTCGCTGACCGGCCCCATCCTGATCACCGCGCAACTCGGCAAAGCGCCGACCACCGAGCAGTCGCAACTGCTTGCGCAACTCGGCCTGGCGCAGGGGCAGATACTCAACGGCCAGGGCAGCGCGCCGGTCGAGCGGCGTGCACAAGTCGCCAGCCTCACGCCTGCCGCGATGCAGACGCAAGCCGGGCTCGCCGGCGGCGTCGCCGTCAAGATCGGCGTCAAATCCGAAGGCTGGTATCGCATTCCGCAAGCCGATTTGCTCAGAGCCGGTCTTGACATCAAAACCGATCCGCGACTGCTGCAACTCTTCGTTGATGGCCAGCAGGTGCCGATGATCGTCAACGGCATAACCGCTGGCAAATTTGACGGCAACGGTTCGGTCGAGTTCTACGGCCAGGGCCTGGATAGCCTGGTCAGCAACGAGCATGTCTACTGGCTGGCGGTCGGCACTACTGACGGCCAGCGCATCAAGCCGGTGACGACGCTGGGCGGCACCCCTGCGCCTGCCAGCTTCCTGTCAAGTGTCGAGCGCAAAGATCGGACGATCTACTTTTCGAGTTTGCGCAACGGCGAGGCGGAGAATTTCTTCGGCCCGGTCGTCAGCATCACGCCGATAACGCAGACGCTGAATCTGACGAATCTGGCACCGCTGGCGGCGGGCGCTGCAACCCTGGATGTGGCAGTGCAGGGCGTCACGCTGGTCCCACATCAAGTGCAAGTGGTGCTCAACGGCAACGCCGTCGGGACGATCAACTTCAGCGGCCAGTCACTTGGCACACAGACGTTCAGTCTGCCGCAAGGGGTATTATCGGAAGGCAGCAACAACGTGCAGTTGGTGAGCCTGGGCGGCAACTCGGATATCTCGTTGATTGGCAGCTTACGCATCAACTACTGGCACAAGTATGCAGCCGACAGCAATCAACTGCGCTTGACGGCGGCGGGCGGCCAGCGGGTGACGCTCAGCGGTTTCACTTCGAGCAATATCCATGTGATGGATGTTACTAATCCGAACAGCCCACAGGAACTGCTGGGCACGCTGAGCGGCAGCAAGAGCAGCCCTGTACTGAGCTTGACGGTGCCGGGGACGACGGCGCGCACGCTCTATGCCTTTGCCAGCGAACAGGCGAAGGCGGGAACGGTCAGCAAGAACAATCCGTCGAACTGGCGGCAGGCCGGCCAGAGCGCCGATTATGTGGTGATCACGCGCGGCGATTTGGTGGCGAGCCTGACGCCGCTGGTGAACTATCGTCGCGGCCAGGGCTACAAGGTCGTCGTCGTCGATGTCGAAGACCTCTATGATGAGTTCAGCTACGGCAACCGCAGTACGCAGGCGGTGCGCGATTTCCTGGCCTTCACGAAGACGAACTGGGGCCCGGCACCGCGCTTTGTATTGCTGGGCGGCGACGGGTCGTATGATTACCAGAACTACCTGGGATTGGGCGACACCAGCATCGTGCCGGCGAAGCTGGTCGACACGACCTACATGGAAACGAGTTGGGATGACTATTACGTCGATTTTAACAACGACGGAGTGCCGCAGATGGCCATCGGGCGGCTGCCGGTGCGCAATGCGACCGAAGCCTCGCGCATGGTAGCCAGGATCATCAGCTACGATGGCCAGTCTGTAGCCAACTCGGTCTTGCTGGTGAGCGACAGCGACGACGGTGATCGCTTCACGGAAAGCAACAACTCGTTGCGACCGCTGATACCATCGGCGACGACGGTGACAGAGATCAAGCGCGGCACGGCGGATGACGCGACGGTGCACGGGCAAGTAATCGCCGCGATCAACAGCGGCCAGAAGGTGGTCAACTACAGCGGCCATGGATCGGTCAACCTGTGGCGCGGCAACCTGCTGACGAATGACGACGCGCAGTCGCTGACCAACGCCCAGAGCTTGGAACTGTTTGTGATGATGAATTGCTTGAACGCCTACTTCATCGATCCGGCCTTCGACTCGCTGGCCGAGCGCTTGCTGAGGGCGGATCGCGGCGGTGCCTGCGCCGTGTGGGCGTCAAGCGGGCAGTGCGAACCCGCTGAGCAGACAGCGTTGAATCAGGAGTTCTACCGGCAATTGTTCGGAGGGACGGCAACGACCATCGGCGAAGCGGCAGCCCGCGCCAAGTCGGCGGTGGCGAACCAGGACATACGGCGAACCTGGACGCTGCTGGGCGACCCGGCGATGCGACTGAAATAAACCGCAGGCGAACGGGCAGGGCTTGCGGGATAACCAATGAACGGCTGGGGCGTGATCATCATGCTCCAGCCGTTTTTTTGTAATCACCGACCGGGCCCTGGTCAGCCTTGCAAAATCAGCAGAGATAACCTTCCCCGCTCCCCTCTGGGTGAGCGCGCGGCAACCGCTTTGCACTTGACTTGCACTGAAAACCCAAATACTATAGCGGCCCATCAAGGGTATTTAGAATCATAGGATTTCGGTTCCATCGCGGAGGAGTCTTTTCAAGACGGGGAGGAGGCGATGCGACTGTAGTGGGTTTTTCTTTTTGATCATCGCTGCTCAGCGCGAACGCTGGCGAAACGCCCATCTGTCTCGATAAAAACCCTTCGATCAGGCAATCATTTATTCCGATTCAGCAGTCGTTAGCAGGTTGTGCCGCAGGTTGCCGCTATTCAAGGCAACCGATTCGATAGCTTATACAGACTTGCGCATTGAAGTGAGACAAGGCTGCCGTTTTTCTGCATGACGGGTTTCGATTTTTGGCGCGCTCGAACCTCTTCTCGTCTGCAAGACGGTATTAGTAGCCACTCTCATCTTCAATGACTCACCGGCAGTTCATGGCGCTTGATAAATTGCAAAAGGTTTCGTCCAACCTGAAGTTGGCAAAGGGAGAATCTGATGAAAGCGATTAGCCCCTACGTGTATCGCCTCGTGCGAAAGCCATTTTTGATCGGGATTGTGATGACGGCGATGTTTGCCCTCACGACCGTGACCGTGTTTATGCAAAGCATCAAACCCGCGCCACCCTCGACGGCTCCGGCGCAACTGCCAGCTTGTGATTCGCGGGTCGGAGTGGAACTGCCGAAAGGCGCACCGGGCAAAGAAGCAAACGCGCCGTCGCCGCCAGGAGTAATTCCGGCTACAGTTGAGACAGCAGCCAATTATACGTTCAGCACCGCCACCAATGCCTCATTCACCGATATGAGCAGCGGCACCACAACACTGGTCGCGGCAGCCCAGGATGATGTAGCTTCTGTACTCACGAATATCGGCTTTGATTTCTATCTGCTGGGAACCCGGTACACTACCTTCAGCGCCAGTTCAAATGGCTACGTGCGGCTGGGCGGCGTTGTGGCGACGACACAGTACACGCTGGGGACTCCGGCTGTGACATTGATTGCCTCATACGGCTCAGACGAGATCACCAGCACGACAGGAAAAGTTCATTATAAGGTGACGGGAGCAGCGCCCAACCGCGTGCTGACGATTGAATTTCTCAATCAGACGATCATCTATGACGGCGCGGGCGCAACCGCTGACGGCACTTCTCAGGTGCGCCTTTATGAATCGACCGGCGTCGTCGAACTGGTCTACGGCGGAATGAATCGCAACAGCAGTACAGGATTTGGCGGCGGGATGGATCCGCAGTATATTGGCTTCTCGACCAATAGCACGGCCAATACCTTCGCGACGGTGAATGTTTCCACCAATGCCGTCAACACGACCGGCACCGTGACTTCCAATCAGCCAACGCTCGGCGCGGCGATTCCCAACATCAACACGCCGGTTAATGGCTCGCGGCGAATCTATAGCTTTACGCCTCCGGTTCCGACTGCGCCGACTGGTCTGACGTTTACCGGCGTCACGCCACTAGCCATGACGCTCAACTGGACGGATTCGCCGGATGAATCCCTGTATGCCGTGTTCCGCTCGACCGACGGCGTTAACTATGCATTTGAGACTACCCTGGCACAGAATTCGGTCTCCTATTCGCCGAGCGGCCTGAATCCGAGCACGAACTATTTCTGGCAGGTGTATGCCGTTTCAGATGGCGCGTTCAGCACGGCTCTGTCCGGCAGTCAGATGACCACCGCTCCGGGCAACGTTGCGTCAACGGCTGCCGGTGGCCCTTGGAGTTCGACGGCGACCTGGGCCGGGGGCATAGTGCCGAGCAGCACTGACAATGTCACGATTGTTAATGGCGCGACGGTCACGGTTGATACGGCAGCCGTTGCCCTGAGCTTGACGGTTGGCACGGGTGGCGCGGCAACGCTATTGCAGTTTGATTCGGCAGTGGCGCGCACGCTGACGGTTGGCACTTCAGTGACCATCGCCAGCAACGGCACGGTGCAATCGGCAACCACAGGGACAGTGACGACACACGTCTTTTCAGTAGGCACCAACCTGACCAACAACGGCGTGCTTGATCTCAGCACCAATGGCAACACGGCGGGCGCGGGGCTCACCTTCACCGGCGCAGCCAGCAACACCTTTAGCGGCACAGGCGCAACCACCGACATCCGGACGATGACCATCAACAAAGGCACGTCCAGCGCTAATGTTCTTGAATTAAATACCTCGAACTTCACTGTGCAGGGGACAACCACGGACGGCACGCCGATGGCGTTCTTAACGTTGACCAACGGCACGCTCAAAGTCTCCGGCACGTTTACGGTAGCGGGGAGAGTCTTCACCGCTGCTGCCTACACGATTGGTGCGACAGCGGGCTTCTGGTTGAACAATCCGAACTTCACGGTGTCGGGCCAGAGCGGTTCGCCGACCATGAACGGCCTGCTCAGAATCTCACAGGGCACGTTCAACATGGGCACGGTTTCCGGCAACGCGATGGGCGCTGGCACTGGCGCTGTATTCACCATCGATGGCGGTACGTTCAACATCTCAGGACGGCTGCTTACAGCCAACGCCGTCACCTATACGCAGTCGGGCGGCACGGTGAATGTTTGTACGGTTGGCAATGCGAGTTCCTTGACTCAGTCTTTCGGGCTGACCTCTGCAAGCACAACTTTCAACATGAGCGGCGGAACGATCAATCTGATTCAGATCAATTCCACCGCCACCGCCGGAAACCGGCGCGATTATAGTGTCCTCGGCACGGCCAATATTACGGGTGGCACGCTGAATGTAGGGACTGCCGCCACGACAGGCAACGCTGGCAACTTCGATTTCAGAATTGGCGGACAAGTTCCGGCCCTGGTCATAAACAACACGACCAACAACAAGAATGTGATTCTAATTTCCCAGATGAACACATTCGGCAATGTCACGGTCAATACGGGCTGTTCGGTCAACACAGGCGCGAATGTTTGGCTCGTCATCGGCACCACCGTCACTAACAATGGGACGATCACTGTGCCGACCAACCTCTCGCGCTTCTACTTCCTCGGCTCCGGCCCGCAGACCTACACCGGCAGCGGCACGACGACGATTGTAACGGCCAGCGGCTCGGTTGACCTGACCGTAGACAATGCTGCCGGGTTGACGATTGATCCGGCGTCGAACGGTATCATCACGCAGCGCGTCAACTTCTTCCACGGCGGCATCACCAACGCCAACAAGCTGACGCTCGGCAACGCCGGTACAACGGTCGGCGTGGTTCAGTATGGATTGGCAAGCAGCCCAGACACCGCCGGCAACTTCGACGTTGCGCCAACCTTCAACATTGGCACGGGCGGCGAAACGATTCTCTATGCGCAAGAGGGAACGGCCCGCACGACGGGGCCTGAAATCCCGCCATCAAGAACGATCACCAACACGTCGATCAGTAACACCAACGGCGTAATCGTGGCGGGCGGCGATCTGACTCTCGCTCCCACGACCGGCACCAGCACGCTCACCCTCACGGCGGGCAATATCACGACCAACGCCAATACACTGATCCTCAACTCCGCCGCTACAGTCGCCCGCACAAGTGGCCACATTATCGGTAATTTCAGGAAAGCCTATGCCGCCGCTGGCTCGAAGCTCTTCGAGGTCGGCACAGCCAATGGCTTCTCACCCGTCACGGTCAACATCACTGCCGGGACATTCCCTGCGGACTTCACAGTCAAAGCGGTGCAGGGGCCGCAGCCCAATATCCTATCGCCTACCCACGCGCTGCAACGCTACTGGACGCTGACAGCTACAGGGGTGACTGCCGACCTGACGTTCAACTATATCGACCCGACCGACATTCCGGTGACCGCCGTCGAAGCCAACTTCGTCATCTTGAAATATGACGGCGCGTTCAGCATGCCGGGCGGCTCGGTCAACACGGTGGCTAATACCGCCTCGATTACCGGCGTTACCGTCTTCTCCGACTGGACGATTGGCGAGCCCGGTTCGCCGACCGACGTGGCGTTAAACGGCTTTTCGGCTGAACCTCTGGCCGCCTCGCCGAGCGCCCCGCAAGGCGGCGTCTTGCTGCGCTGGCAGACCGGCTTTGAAGTCGCTAACCTCGGCTTCAACATCTACCGCGACGAGGCTGGCAATCGCACGCGCATCAATCCCAGCCTGATCGCCGGCTCGGCCTTCTTCGTCGGCGCGCGCACGGTGCTCGGCGCTGGTCGCTCCTATGTATGGCGCGACACGCAGAGCCTCAAGTCAAAGGTGCAGTACTGGCTCGAAGAGGTTGATATCAACGGCCACAGCTTCTTGCACGGGCCGTTGATCGTCGAAGCGGGTAAGCCGGCAGCCGATGCCTATGAACCGAACGCCAGACTGCTCAGCGATCTCGGCGACGATCAGAATGCGGCTACGGCGACGCACACGGTCACCCGCTTTGCGAAGCCCAGGCAAGTGACGGCGGCGGCGCTGGTCAAGCAACAGGGCCTGGCCGGCAATTCGACGATTAAGATCATCGTCAATCGCGAAGGCTGGTATCAGATCAAAGCCGCCGACTTGATCGCCGCCGGCCTGGACGGGCGCAGCAATCCACAATTCCTGCAACTCTTCGTCGACGGGCGCGAGCAGCCGATCAACGTCTCGACCAATACGGGCGGCGGGCTGTCGGGCATCGAGTTCTATGGCACGACGGTCAATAATCCCTACACCAATGAGCGGGCTTACTGGCTGGTGGTCGGCGCGACCTCAGGCAAGCGCATCCCGCAGGTGACGAGTGCCGGCAATGCCGCGCCGGGCGGCAGCTTCCTGGCGACCGTCGAACGGCGCGACCGCACGATCTACTTCTCAAGCCTCCGTAACGGCGAGCGCGAGAACTTCTTCGGCGCAGTCATTTCTCATGACCCGGTCGATCAAACGCTGACGCTGGCGCGCGTCAACAGCAATGCGGCGACCGCTGCAACCCTGGAGGTCGCTTTGCAAGGCGTGACCAGCCAGGCGCACAGCGTCAACGTCGAAATCAACGGCAACTACGCCGGCACCATGGCGTTCGCCGGTCAAGCATCGGCGGTGGCGAGCTTCAACGTGGCGCACGCGCAGTTGCACGAAGGCGCGAACACCGTGCGCCTCGTGCCGATGGGCGGCGCAGGCGATGCCAGCCTGGTCGATTATCTACGCTTGAGTTATCAACATTACAATACGGCGGATGGCGAAACGCTGCGCTTGACGGCGACGGGCGGTCAGGCGGTGACCCTGGACGGCTTCAGCAAGCCAGCGATTCGTGTATTGGATATTACAGACGCCAATGCCGTGCAGGAACTCATCGGCGCGGTGCAGCAACAGAAAGGCGGCTCCAGCGTGTCGTTGCAGGTGCCGGGCACTGGAGTGCGAACGCTGCTGGCGTTGGCCAGCGACCTGCCGAGTCCGGCCAGTGTCGCTGCGAATCTAACCTCATCGTGGCGGCAGCCGCTCAATGGCGCGGATCTCGTCGTCATCACTTGCAAGGAGTTCGCGGCCTCGCTCAATCCGCTCGTCTCGCTGCGTCAGCGACAGGGGCTGAGCGTTGCGGTCGTCTACATCGACGATGTTTATGATGAGTTCAGTTTCGGGCAGAAGACGCCGCAAGCGTTGAAAGATTTCCTGGTCTATGCGGCGACCAGTTGGAAGAAGAAGCCGCGCTTTGTGCTGTTGGCCGCTGATGCGAGCTTTGACCCGAAGAACTATCTGGGAGGCGGCAACACCGATCTGGTGCCGACGAAGCTGTTCGACACGCAGTACATGGAGACGGCATGTGACGACTGGATGGTCGACTTCAACAACGATGGCGTCCCGGAACTGGCCATCGGGCGGCTGCCGGCGCGGACGGCGAGCGAGGCGCTGACGATGGCGACGAAGATCGCCCGCTATAACAGCCAGCCGCCAGCCGAGACGCTACTGCTGGTGAGCGACCTGAGCGACACCTTTGACTTCACGAGCGCCAGCGAAAGCTTGCGGGCGCTGATCCCGTCGGAGGTGCGGGCGCTGTCGCTGCATCGCGGCGATGCCGATGACCAGACGACCCATGCACGGTTGCTTGCCGCCATCAACAGCGGCCAGCGACTGGTGAACTATATCGGACACGGGTCGGTTGACCTGTGGCGCGGCAACCTGCTCACGGCAGCAGATGTAAGTAACTTAACAAACAATGACCGGCTGACGGTCTTTGTGATGATGACCTGTCTGAACGGTTACTACACGGATCCGGCGCTCGGCAGTCTGGGCAAAGAACTGCTGAAGTCTGAGCGCGGCGGCGCGGTCGCCGTATGGGCGTCGAGCGGGATGACGCTGCCGGATGCGCAGGCGGTGATGAACCAGGAGGCCTATCGGCAGATGTTCGGCAGCCAGGGGTTGACGATTGGCGAAGTGATGATGCAGGCGAAAGCCGCAGTCGCCAACGGCGACGTGCGGCGGACGTGGATACTGCTTGGCGACCCGACGATGAAACTGCGTTAGACACGATTGTCTCCTTGATGTGACGGATGCCGGGAGCGGTTATTTAGGACTGCTCCCGGCTCTTTTTATGCTCCTCTGAATGGATTGCCTGTCGTCCGTCTTTCTGCACAGCAGGCTGCCGGCAGTGCTTGATTTTGGCTTGACTTGCCGTCGCGATACTCGCTAGGATAGCGACGATTCGGCGAGGGCTTGCTATCACAATAAGTTTTCTGATTCCGTCTTATCTTCAGAGCAGAAGAGTAAAGCAACGATAGGACGCAAGCAGGCGTAGATGAGGACGGCGCACTTTGCTGCGGCTTAGCTAATTCTTCCGTGTGTCCTGATCTTCATCGACGTTACAGGGGACTGTGAGCGCCGCTAAATCGACAATCCGATGGCGGGCGCGCTGGCGACGCCGCGATACATCGGCAGTTCACTCAGTCGTTGGGAATAATAGAATAACCAAGCACAGGAGACTTGCTATGAAGGCTTCATCCAGGCGTATGCGGTATGGTATCAGTTTTTTGTTGGCACTGGCAGTTGTGAGCATCTGGTTGACTCTGCCCAATCTGCGGTCGGGCGAGGCGAGCGTCAGCCGAACCGCACGCGGCGCGGCGCAACAATCAACCAGTGCCGTGCTGGATGCCGAGCGCCAGGCGGCGCTCGAAAAACTGCTGGCGCAATGGAAAGCGGGCGCGCCGTTTTCTGAAGAAGAGACGAGCTTGCTGCGCCGCTTCGACTCTGAACACACGTTGCTTGAGCTTGAAGCCGATGTGTTGATCTCGCGGGCGCTTTACGATTATTACATCCAGGGACTTTCGCTGACGCGCGAGCAAGAGGTTCTGTTCGATCAATACAGAGAGTTCGTGGCCCGTCGTTCAACCGACGTGCTCGATTTGAAAACTCAATTACGCAACCGCCGCCGCGCCTATGCCGCCACGGCTCCGCGAAGCAATGTGCCGCTGGTCGCGCCGCCCAACGATACCTGTGCCGGCGCAGAGGTCATTGCTCCTGCCGGGCCATTCCCCTTCTTTACGGCGGTCACTGCCGACATTACCGGCGCGACGACGACCGGCGACCCGCCAGCGCCCTCATGCCAGACCTCCGTATCGCACAGCATTTGGTACACCTTCACGCCATCGACGACGGCTGTCTATACGATCTCCTCCTGTTCATTCGACGGCACCAGCAGCACGGTTGACGATACGACGATGGCCATCTATACGTCATCAGGAGGATGCGCGGGCCCGTTTACCGAAATTCCATCTTCCGGTCTGAGCGACGGTTGCGATGATGACTCTTGCGTGAGCGCCGTGCTGCAATCGGTGATCACCACGCGGCTCAATGCCGGCACGCAGTATTTCATTGTTATGTATCAGTGTGACGCTTTCCCGCCCATTCCTGGCAATACGGCGATTCAACTGAAGGTCACGCAATTTGCTTTGCCAGTCAATGACACCTGTGCGGGAGCCATCGCGCTCGCGCTCGACACGCCGGTCAACGGCAAGACCGACTTCGCGTCGGACGATTATGAGCTTTCCGGTTCAGCTTGTTTCACCGGCCTTGGCCAGACCGCTTCGACGGCTACCGGCAATGATGTCGTCTATTCTTTCACGGCCCCGGTCGCGGGCAACTACTCCTTCAAGGTGACCAACTTCGATTCGTCCAGCCGGCTTGTGCTATACACGGCAAGCACCTGCCCGGCGGCAACTCCGGGCACGCCTGTAACCGTCGCTACATGTCTGAGCGCCGCCAATCGCTCGTTATCGAGCAGTTCCGAAGAAGTCATGTGTCAGTCGCTTAGCGCCGGCCAGCAGATTTTCATCTTTGTTGATCAGAATACGCTTACCTCTGGCAGTTCCTTCACGATAGAGGCGAATTTCTGCACGCGAGAGGTCGAACCGAACGATACGCCGGCCACGGCCAGCACCTTTGTCTGCGGTGTCGAAGGAACGATCAATCCGGCTGCGGAAGCCGATTTTTATTCGGTGGGAACCCCAGCAGCCGGCGCTCGCGCCTTCGCCATGATTGACGGCGTCGCCGGCAATTCAAACGATTTTGATCTGCGCCTGACGACGGCCACCGACACGCTCGAATACGACGACAAGAACAATGACGCGCCGTTCGGAACACTGGGGCCGAACCTTGCGGGAACGCCGGTCACAGGGGTGCCGACCTTCTTACGGGTCAGCACGTTTTCAAACCAGTCAATCGCAGCCGTGGCAGCCGAACCTTATCGTTTATATTACGTCTTGCAGCCGCCGGGAGCGAATGCGAATTGCAACTGCTCGGCGACCAACGAAAGCGAGCCGAACGATACGCCGGCGCAAGCCAATTCGGCGGCAAATAACTTCTTCTACGGCACCCTCTCCGGCGCTGGCCCTGGGCCTTCAACCGACGTTGATCTTTACTCGTTCACCGCCAAAGCCGGCGAGTTGATCTTCCTGAGCCTCGACGGCGACCCGAAACGTGATAACACGCCGATTAATGGGGCGCTGGATTTGCTTGATGCAAACGGAGCCGTGCTGCTCTCAGTCAATGATACCGACTCGATTTCATGTCCAACAGACCCCTGCGGCACAGGCTATCCGACCTGCACTCACCCCAGTCTGACCTGCTACACGCCACAGTCCCCTAGTGAAGGGCTGCTTTATAGAGCCATGGTCACCGGGACTTACTATGCAAGGGTGTATGCCGGCACGACCAATACGGGGCCTGAAGGCGTCGGCGATTACCTGCTATCGATCTCGCGAAGCTGCTACGCCGGCCAGCCTCCGACGGCAAGCATTGCCGGCACCTTGAGTTATTGCATCGATCCGGCAAAGAAAGTGCCTGGCGCTGTGGTGGCAGCGGTGCCGCCGGCGACGACCAGCACCAGCGACCTTTCAGGAAATTATAACTTGACGGGCTTGACTCAGGGCGGCAACTACAGCGTCGTGCCCTCAAAAGCCACTGATGTGAACGGCATCAAGGCGCAAGATATTGGCCGGCTCAGAAGATTCGTCGCGGCGCTGGACACGCCCACGGCTTGCCAGCAGATGGCCAGCGATGCCAACAACAGCGGCGGTGTCGATGCGCCGGATATCGACTTGCTGCGTCACTACGAGGCGTTTCTGCCAGGCACGGGAAGTGCGGGCACCTGGAAGTTCAACCCTGCGAGCCGGTTTTATCCCAACCTCATCACCAATCAAACCGCGCAAAACTTCGATGCCGTTCTCGTGGGAGATGTTGACGGTGATTGGATTCCGCCAACCTCTTTGCAAAGTCCTGCGGCGGCGACGGCCAGCCTCACGGTTACTTTGCCAAGCCTAACGGCAGCCCCAGGAACCGCCGGGCTCACTGTGCCGGTGGCGATAAGCGGCACGCTGGCGGCAGGCGACAATGTCTTAGGGTATAGATTGGTGATCAACTTCGACCCGACCAGAGTCGTGCCGTCGAATCCGTCCTTCAGTACCGCTGGAACGATCAGTTCATCAGGAAATGTAACGGATAATACAAGCACTCCCGGCCAACTGGTGCTGCTCGTCGATTTCTTGAACCCGCTCGTATTTAGCGGTTCGCAGACGCTCATCAACGTCAAGTTCAACGTCGTCGGCACTGCTGGGCAGATGACCAATTTGACCTGGAACCCGACATTTCCTCCTGAATTCGGGGTTGGCGCGCCGACCATCTCTACTACTTCCGTGGCTGGTCACCTGACCATTCAGGGTATCGACTTCGATGGCGATGGCAAAGCCGATGTCGGGGTGTTTAGACCATCGACGGGCACCTGGCTGATCATCAATAGCTCGAACGGCTCGAATACGATTGTCGGCTGGGGGACGACGGGTGACATCCCTGTGGCGGCAGACTACGATGGCGATGGCAAACCTGATGTTGCCATCTGGCGACCGAGCACGGGCGTCTGGTGGATACTGAAGAGTTCAAACGGCGCGACGATGACGGTCGGCTGGGGCTTGAGTACAGACGTGCCTGTGCCGGCGGACTACGATGGCGACGGCAAGGTCGACATTGCCGTGTGGCGGCCATCAACCGGCACATGGTTCATCATCAAGAGTTCAAACGGCGCGATCATGCAGGTGGTTTGGGGCACCTCAGGCGACGTGCCTACGCCAGCAGATTATGATAGCGACGGCAAAGCCGATATTGGGGTGTTTAGACCATCGACGGGCACCTGGCTGATCATCAATAGCTCGAACGGTTCGAATACGATTGTTGGATGGGGGACGACGGGCGACATCCCTGTGGCGGCAGACTACGATGGCGATGGCAAGCCTGACGTTGCCATCTGGCGACCGAGCACGGGCGTCTGGTGGATACTGAAGAGTTCAAACGGCGCGACGATGACGGTCGGCTGGGGCTTGAGTACGGATGTGCCTGTGCCGGCAGACTACGATGGCGACGGCAAGGTTGACGTTGCCGTGTGGCGGCCATCAACCGGCACATGGTTCATCATTAAGAGTTCGAACGGCGCGATCATGCAGGTGGTTTGGGGCACCACGGGCGACGTGCCGATTGTGGTCAAGCACTGATCCGCACCCTTTGGAATTTTGTCTGATTAATTACAAGCGGCTGTGCTTGCCGGCAGCGCAGGCCAGGAGGAGGGCTTGAGTGTTGCAGGCGCGCTTTCCGCGATTGAATAGTAATTCGCGCGGCATAGCGAAATTGGATCGCCTCGATTGGGCGGAAGGCATCACGGTAATCGCTTATGGGGTGCGCGTCGGCATTCGCGCCAATCAGCCGGGCGTGATCGCACAATATCTGTCCTCCTTGCCGCCCTCTTGGAAGATGGCCGGGTCGCCCATCGTCGAGCGGCTGTATTCGATCATTGCCGGTGGCGCAGGCAAGCGGCGCGGCCTACAGCTTTCTCATATGGTCTACGCCAATGGCGAATGCATCGCTCGCGTGTTGCAGGTTGAGCAGGCAGCGGATGCTTTCGAGAGCGACGTACAGCTTTATGTTGCCGAGATGTCGCCGCGCCGCGTCTTTGTGCATGCCGGTGTCGTCGGCTGGCGCGGGCAGGCCATCGTCATTCCGGGGCGCAGTTTCAGCGGCAAGACGACGCTCACGGCGGCGCTGGTCAAGGCGGGCTGCACTTACTATTCGGACGAATATGCGGTGGTTGACGCCAGCGGTCGCGTGCATCCTTATGCGCGGCTTCTAGGCATTCGTGATCGCGGGGAATTTGAACGGGCGACGCGCTATCGAGTCGAGACGCTCGGCGGCAAACGCGGCGCAAGGCCCTTGCCGGTTGCCCTGGTCATTGTCAGTCAGTATAAACCGGGCGCGACCTGGCGTCCGCGCCGCTTGTCGGCGGGCGAAGGGGCGCTGGCCCTGCTTGAGAATACGGTGTCGGCACGGCGCGAGCCGCAAGCCGCGCTCGCCACGCTTCGCCGGGTGGTTGCTGAATCATCCGTCTTAAAAGGTTCGCGCGGTGAAGCCCAGCAAGTGGTTGATTTTATCTTGAATACGCTGGCAGAGAATGCTGGTAATCTAGTTGACAATCACTGCCTTATAAGGGTATAACCGCTGAGACCTCAGTTAGATGTCGCCTATTTAATCCTCTACCTAGCTTTCTGGAGCGACGATGAAAATAAATGAAGAAATGAAGTTGCCGGCAGCGCGAGAAGATGGCTTGATTATGCAAAAAATGGCCGATGAAGTGCTGGTCTACGACCAGCAGCGGCATCAGGCGCATTGTCTCAACCAGACTGCCGCGCTGGTCTGGCGGTCGCTGGACGGCGAAAGCACGGCAAGCCAGATCGCGGCGCGATTGAGCCAACAGCAGGGCGTCGCGGTGTCTGTGGCGGTGGTGCAACTAGCAGTCGAAGAGTTGCGGCGCAGCGGCTTATTGCGTGGGCCAGTTGTCGCCGCAGGCAAGAGCGGGCTGAGCCGGCGGGAGTTGATGAAGCGAGTGGGTGTAGGCGCAGCAGTGGCTTTGCCTGTGGTGATGAGCGTGGTAGCGCCGCGAGCCGCACAGGCGGCGACGTGCCGAGCTTCGGGACAACCCTGCGGCACCAGCGCGCAGTGCTGTTCGGGAACCTGCCAGCCAGGGGGCACCTGCCTGTAAGCGTTGACCAGCGCACCGCACTGCTATTGCATTGAACAAAATCGAATTTTGAAAAGATCACTGTCTCGCAAAAGTCTCGCCGCCATGGCGACTGCATATTTTTTCTGGCTATAATGCTTCACTAGCTCAATCCAGCACTCTGACAGCAAGCGGCGAAAAATGAATAGCGCATCTTCATCTATTGAAGTTTAGGAGCAAGGATGAAAAAGCAGGATGAAATCAACCTCCCGGTTGCGCGAGAAGCAGGGCTGATTGTACAGGAAATGACAGGGGAAGTGCTGATATACGATCAGGAGCGGCAGAAAGCCCATTGCCTTAATCAAACAGCGGCTCTGGTATGGAGATACAGCGACGGCAAAACGACCGTGGCGCAGATGGCGCGGCTGCTTGAAAAAGAGATGCAGATGCCGGTAGCCGAGGGCCTGATATGGATGGCGCTGGAGCAGTTGGGCAAAGCGCACTTGATGAATGAACGAGTGGCGCGGTTGACACCGAGGCCGGAATTGTCGCGTCGCCAATTGATGAAGCGCGTTGGGCTAGGCGCTGCCGTGGCATTGCCACTGGTGAGCAGCATTGTTGCGCCAAGAGCCGTACAGGCGGCGACGCTACTTCCGCCAGGCGCTTGTTGCACTTCGCCCGGCGTATGTGGTTCCGGGGTGTGCAGTCCGAGCCCGTCCTGTTCTTCTCCGCCAAAGGCTTGCGCGTAGCCTGCCGCTGGACGCCGACTGTAGCCTATCGAAGTTGCCTGGTCGACAAGCACAGCAGAAGAAATGAAACGGCTCAGGGCGCGCCGCCATCATCAGCTTGAGGCGCTGGCGCGGGCGACTTGGAGAGGATTGAATTGAGCAGAATCGAATTTTGAAAAGCCTCGTAGATCTCGTCAGTATCTTCCAAAAGACTTGCCGCTGCGTCGACCGGATATTCTTCCTGTATAGAACGCTTCACCTGCTCAATCGAGCGCCCCGCCAGCAAGCGGCGAAAAATGAATAGCGCGTCTTCATCGAAATAATCGATTCCCAGGACGTTGGGTTCCGGCGAGCCGAGGAGTTTGGTCGTCCCCAGTTCCATTACCCACTCAGCGACCGCATCAACCGGGTCTTTTTGCGGAAAGCGCTGCTTCACCAGATCGAGGACTTTGGCTCTGTCCGGGACATTGAGAATCAATGCCAGCAGGAAACGATGCTCGCTGCTGGTCAGGTAGGCTCGCCGGTGAATGATGTTGCTCTGTCTTTGAATCTCATCAAACACCGGGGGGATCAGGTCGATCAGCTTGCCATGTCTGAGACGGGCTTTCTCAAGCAGACCATGGAAACGCTCTCTGCCGCTTGATATGTGGAATACTCTTTCCAATTCGTTGCCGGTCAAGTATCTGAACGCCTCATTAAGAATCAAAAAGGTCGTGTGAAAATCCGAGATCGAGATCAACTCGCTGATCATCTGGTCAACTTCCGGGTGCTTGATGCTCAACAGCAATGATACGGTCTGAATCTTCTTGATCGTCGACGTCTCTTTAAGAAAAGGATTCTCTGCAATATAGGGTTTCAGATAGTTATATTGCGGATAACCGCTGGGGCTGTGATAAGTTCTTACGGTTAAGGTTGCCGAAGGTCTATCGAGATGAAATAGCGAATGAATATACTGCCGTCCGGGATAGATTCGCTGAATATCTCCCTTTTTTAACAAGTCGACGCGGTTTAGCAATACCTGGCCGGTCGAAAAATGAGCATTGATCGGTTGCTCCTGCTCGAAACGGTAATGGCTGTGAATGCTCGAACCTAAAAGAACCTGGAAGGCTCCGGCAAATGCGTGCTGATGTATTGAGGTGGTTGAATCGATCCAGAAATAGAGATCAATGTAAAATCTCGGCCCGGCATATAGAGTTAACGGAGGGTTGCCGAATTTCGCATCAATATCTTGCTGGTTGGGTAATTGATTTTCTTTATGGACCCAGCGGACAATCTCCCATGGATCGATATGCGAAATCGGATCGGCATCGGTCAGGGCTTGCGCTGCAAGGGCAGGGAAAGAGTCCTCATGGTAATTTTTATCTCGCCAGCGCTGTTCGATTAATGAACCAAGCTCATCGAAGAATTGCATCGAAAAGTCTCCTCACCGATGATTGTCGAGCAAGCATAAACTGGTTCGATTGTTTCATCAAGCAGGGGTTCAGAGAACAAGTTTGACACTGGCCTGGCGGGCTTTCTAAAATCTTGCGCTTGTTGACGGGGCCATTGCCTTGAAAGCAAATCGCTGCCGGTGAAGAGATTTCGTTAAGCTGAGCGAGGACGGCTGAGATCATTCATGCTAAGCCGACGCATAAAAAGATCGCCTGGCCCGCTGGTCGCGCGTGTACTGGCAGGGGCCTGGCGCGAGGTGCCACCGGCGGTTGATTTTTCAGCCGACGATCTGGCCGCAACCGTGCCGTTGCTGCTCGCCTCAGGCGCGGGGGCGCTTGGCTGGCAGCGGGTGCGCTATTCAATGTTGCGCGACACGCCGGCAGCCTTGCGTCTACACGAAGCCTATCGCATGCACGCGCTGCACGCCGCCATTCACGAGGCCGAAATCCAACAACTCTTCAGGCTATTTCGCGAGGCCGGCGTCGAGCCGGTGCTGGTCAAAGGCTGGGCCGTAGCGCGCTGTTACACAGAGAGGTGGCTGCGTCCTTATGGCGATGTCGATCTGTGTTTCAAGCCGCAAGACTATGCCATCGCTGCCGCAAAGATGCAGGAGCCGGAAGCCCATAAGTTTTATGTCGATCTGCACAAGGGATTCAGTTATCTGGATAACGCCGACAGCGATGATCTGCTGGCGCGCTCCCAATTGATTCTGCTGGGCGATACGGAGGTGCGTGTACTGGGGATAGAAGATCACCTGCGCATTCTCTGCACACACTTCTTACGTCACAGTGGCTGGCGTCCTCTGTGGCTTTGTGACATTGGCACGATCATCGAATCGCTGCCTGATGATTTTGATTGGCAACGTCTTCTGCGAAACGATCCTCTCCGCATCAACTATATCGGTTGTGTCATCGAGCTAGCGCGCCAGTTGCTCGGCGCACAGGTTGAGCGCGTGCCCCTGGCTGTCCGAGAGCGCCGGCTGCCGGGCTGGCTCGCGCCGCACCTCTTGAGGACATGGGGCCGCGCGTTTCCTGAGTTGTACAATGATCCGGTTCCGCTGGCGGCTCTCATGCGCCGCCCAGTCAAGTTCTTTGCTGGCATTCTCCGGCGATGGCCTGATCCCATTGAAGCGATTATCCGACGGCAAAAGCCCTTCGATAGCTCTCCCCGCCTGCTGCATCAGTTAGCGACTTCATTCTCACGCGCCGGCAAATTCATCCTCGCGTTGCCGAAAGCCCGCCGCCAGTGGTGAGCAAAAAAAGCCGCTACCACACGGTAGCGGCTTAACAACTCAGAGGATTACTTTGGTGCAGGAGTATTAATCGGCTTTCTTGCGAATGAATGCCGGAACATCGAGATCATCCCGGCGCAAGGGCCCTGTAGGGCTGCCGCCCGGCCCGCCAGTGGTTTGCGGGCCAGTGGGCACCGGCGCGGTGTAGGTACGCGGCGCGGGTTCAGCCGCCGCCGCCGCGCGATCAAAGCCTGTGGCGATCACTGTAATCTTCATCTCATCTGCTAGCCGCTCGTCGAGCACTGCGCCGAAGATGATATTGGCGTCGGGGTCAGCCGAATCATGGATGATTGACATGGCTTCGTTGACCTCGAACAACGTCAGATCGGTGCCACCGGTGACGTTGACCAGCAATCCCTTAGCGCCTTCAATCGACGCCTCTTCGAGCAAGGGGCTTGAGATGGCGCGCTGCGTCGCTTCCAGGGCGCGATTCTCACCGACCGCAGACCCTGTGCCCATCAAGGCCATGCCCATGCCGGCCATAATCGTCTTAACGTCGGCAAAGTCGACGTTGATCAACCCCGGCACGGTGATGATGTCACTGATGCCTTGCACCGCCTGGCGCAGCACATCGTCGGCGAGCTTGAACGATTCGAGGAACGGCGTGCCGCGCGCCACGGCATTCAACAGCCGTTCGTTGGGAATCGTAATCACCGTGTCGACGCATTCGCGCAATTCGTTCAGGCCCTGCTCGGCCTGCCGCTGGCGGCGACGACCCTCAAAGCGAAAAGGCTTGGTGACGACCGCGACCGTCAACGCTCCAAGCTCTGTGGCCAGGCTCGCCAGGATCGGCGCGGCACCTGTGCCTGTGCCGCCGCCCAGCCCCGTGGTGATGAAGACCATATCCGAGCCTTCAAGGGCTTCGATGATCTTCTCGGTGTCTTCGAGCGCCGACTGTCGCCCGACCTCCGGATCACCGCCCGCCCCCAGGCCCCTGGTCAGCTTTTCACCGATTTGAATTTTGACGGAAGCTCTGGAACTCTTGAGCGCTTGCAGGTCGGTGTTGGCGACGAGAAATTGCACCCCTTCGATGCCGGCTTCAATCATGCGATTGATGGCATTGCCGCCGCCGCCGCCGACGCCGATGACCTTGATTTTTGCGCCAGTAATAGGCTGGTCTGAATCGTCGAATATGATGAGTCCTTTGCGTTCATCCACTGCCATTCGTCTGTGCCTCCTGCAAACCAAACATTAGCAACCGAGCGAGCGAGGGCTGCGATACGGCCCGCACCACGGCAGCATCGCTCGCGTGAACATCTCCTTGCATACGGCTTCAAATTTCAAACACTGCCAGGGAGTCGGCGTTCCTTGTCGCTCAACAACGCGACGCCGGCGCGAGCGCGCACGGCCCACCCTTGCGGGTGCGTCGTCGGCGCTCCCGTCTTGTGAAGGGGTTCTCCTAACAGTGCCATTGAGGCTGGCAGCCGGTTGCTACAATATGTGGTAGACCGATCTTCTGAAGACACACCGCATAGTAGCACAGCCGCCTTACCCCGACAACCTTTTTTTCCCTCTGTTTGCCTCATCACGAAAATTTTTTTAACGAAACCAACGTTTCCAAAAGCTCTCTTGTTTGGGAGCGCCATCCTTTAAGGAATGAATCTTTTTCAGGTTCATTTGCTTGTGAAAACCATAGAGCATGGTGCCGACCACGGTTGCAAAAGCCGGGCTGTCAATCTCGCCCGTCAGCCCGCCGACGAAGTCGGGCATTCCATGACGGGCCGGCAGGTCGAGCACCTGCTCAGCAAGCTCGACGACGCCATCCATCAAAGCGCCGCCGCCGATCAGCACGACGCTCGACAGGATTTGCCGCTCGAAGCCGGCGCGCTGCACCTCTTCCGCCGCGTAGTTGAAGATCTCTTCGGCGCGCGGCTGCAAAATCTCGCAAAGAATCTGCCGGCTGAGCATGCGCGCCGGACGTCCCCCCACCGATGGCACTTCGACCATGCGGCTGCGCTCATTTTCCGCCATCAGAACCGAGAGCGCGCAGCCTTCGTGCTGCTTGATGCGCTCGGCTTCCGGCACCGGCGTGCGCAGGCCGACGGCGATGTCATTGGTGAAATGATTGCCGCCCATCGGAAAGACTGCCGTGTGGCGCACCGCATCGCGGAAGAAGATCGTCAGGTTGGTGATGTCCGCACCCATGTCGATGACCGCAGCGCCATACTCTTTCTCATCAGGTGACAGGGTGGCCTCGCCGCCTGCGACATGATTGACGACCGTATCGGTGACCACCATGCCGGCGCGGTTCACCGAGGTGATGACGTTCTGCCGCGCCGTGATGGGTGAGGTCACCACATGGACGGCGGCTTCCAATCGCATGCCGAGAAAGCCGATGGGGTTGCCGATGCCGTCCTGTCCGTCAACCGTGAACTCCTGCGGCAGCACGTCAATGATTTCGCGGTCGGTCGGCACGCTGATGGCGCGCGCCTGATCCATGACGCGATAGACATCTTCTTCGGTGATGTCGCGATTGCGGCGGCTGATGGCGATGACGCCGCGCGAATTCATGCCGCGTACCTGCGCCCCACCCATGCCGACGTAAGCCGCATCAATGGGGACGCCGGCCATCATTTCCGCCTCTTCGACCGCCTGTTTGATCGCATCGACAGTCGCTTCAATATTGACGACGACGCCTTTACGCACGCCGCGCGACGGCGCGCGACCGACGCCGATGATTTCGAGCTTATCGTTATCGGTAATCTCGCCGACAACGGCGCGAACTTCTGTCGTGCCGATGTCGAGCGCCGCGATATGTCTGCTTCCCTTGGCCATTTGTCCTTATCCTCCGGCTGTCCATTTAGTGACTAGTGACAAGAAAGTCAATCAGCCGCCTTGTCACTTATCACTTGTCATCTCTTCTGGGCCTGTGTCGGTTTCGTTTCCTGCTTCACCAGGGCCTTGTCTACGCCGGGGGAGGCGAAGTTGACAACAATTCGATCCGAACGCGCGGTGTCAATGAAACTGAAGTTGTTGGCGTTCGCAATCAACTGGTCGATTTTTTGCTCTGGCGTGTGCAAGCGGCGCAAGGCGTCAGCGTCGCCACTCTTAGCCGCCTGCATAATCGTCAGCGCCATCTCGAATCGCTTGCGAAAATCCGTGCTGCCGATGTGAATCAGCACATGCGGGCGCGCGAGGCTCAGATTCACGTCTCTTACATCACGCAGATCGATCTCATCGAGCAAATTCCACAAAGAAGCAGCGCCCTCGCTGAATTCGCTTTGTAGCTTCTTATACACAACGATGCGCTCGCGGTCGGCGTTGATCGCCGCCTGCGAGCGGTTGCCGTCTTCAAAGCCTCTGGCAATGGGCGGAACCTCTGCCGCGACGCCCGCTGCGGCAGATCCGCTGAGGTTGGCAAACTCGCCCATCTCAACGGCGTCTTCATCCAGCCAGACGAGCTTTTCTTCCTGCGCGCTCGATTGCCGGCGCACCAGCACCACCGGGTGGCGTTCGACAACTTGTACAAGGATGCCATCGGGCAAGACGCGCGCCACCGTAGCGGTGCGTACCTGCGGAATCTTTTCGACCTTCTCTTTCACGGTTGCCAGATTCACGTCGAGCAGTTTCGTTTGACCGACAGCGCGCCGCACCGTCTGGTCAATTTCGTTCTGCAATGCCGGGCTGGCCTCGCTGATGCTGATGTGGTGCAGATCAAAAAGCCGCGAACTGGCCAGCGCATTGTAACCGATGATCAAAAGAACGATTGTGATCAAGATCACAGCCGGTTTGACAAATACGGCTGCGGATTTTAATCGTTCGCTGAGTCGTAAACCGCCGCCGCTGCGCGAACGCGATTGCTGCAATCGCCTCGGTGCGCGTGGCGTCACGACCTGTGCGCGCCCTCTGGGATCACTCCGTTGAGCTGTCGCCAAAGGCCACCTCCCACTCAGGATTCGGGATTCAGGATTCAGGATTCAGTTGAACCGCAGGCGCAGTCCCTGAATCCTAGCTCCTGAATCCTGAATCCTATTCAAGGATTCGCAGCAACTCGTCTCCTGCTTGATAGACGTTGCCTGCTCCGAGCGTTAAGACGAGATCGTGGGGCTGCGCGATCTCTTTCAATCGGCCTGGCGCATTCGCCAATGCGCCGATGTATTCAACATCGCGGTGGCCGAACCGCTCGATCTGCTCGGCCAGCGCGCGGCTATTGATGCCTTCAATCGGATCTTCACTGGCGGCGTAGATGTCTGTAACCAACAATACATCCGCGCCGTAAAACGAGCGGGCGAAATCATCCAGCAGATCGTGCGTCCGCGTGTAGCGGTGCGGCTGAAACAACGCCACAACCCGCCGCCCTGAGGTGCGCGCCGCCGCCAGCGTCGCCTTGATCTCGGTTGGGTGATGGCCATAATCATCGACCACGAGAATCTCCTGCTTTTCGCCTTTGATCTGAAAGCGCCGCTCGACGCCGCGAAAACTGCTCATCGCTTCGGCAATGCGCTCGAACTCGATATTGAGATCGAGGCCAACGGCAATCGTCGCCAGCGCGTTATAGACGTTATGCAGGCCCGGCACCCAGAGCTTCACCATTCCCATTTCTTTGCCGAAAGCGCGCACCGTAAATTCCGAACCGAACGCGCTATTCAGTTGAATATTCCACGCCGAAACGTCAGCCTGCGCCGCCAGGCCATAACTCACCGTGCGCCGCGTAACCTGCGGGATGATGGCCTGGATGTTCTGATCGTCAAGACAAAGCATAATCGCCCCGTAAAACGGCACGCGGTTGGCAAACTTCACGAAACATTCTTTGATCTCCTCGATACCGCCTTTGAAGTGATCGAGATGATCGGCGTCGATATTCGTCAGCACGGCAATCGTCGGCGTCAGCAACAACAGCGAGCCGTCGGATTCGTCGGCTTCAACGACAATGTAATCTCCATGACCAACCTGAGCGTGCGATGCCAGCGTCGTCACGCGCCCGCCGACGACGATGGTCGGATCGAAATCGGTCTCGGCCATCAGGTGCGAAATCATCGAGGTCGTCGTCGTCTTGCCGTGCGTTCCGGCGACGGCAATGCCGTGACGATAAAGGCGCATCAGTTCGGCGAGCATCTCGGCGCGCGGAATGACCGGGATCAGCCGCTGATGCGCCGCCATGACTTCCGCATTGTCGTTGCGCACGGCGGACGAGCAGACGACGACATCAGCGCCGATCACGTGTTCGCCGGCGTGTCCTTCCCAGACGGTCGCGCCCATCTCTTCAAGGTTTTCGGTAATCGACGAACGTCTGGCGTCGCTGCCGGTGACGCGGAAATTCTGACCGAGCGACAAAAGCACTTTGGCGATGCCGCTCATGCCGATGCCGCCGATGCCGACGAAATGAATGTGTCTGACTCCGCGAAAAAGCATGGTCAGTGTCCAGTGGTCAGTTCTCAGTGGTCAGTGAATGAATTGTTTCACGACCACTTAAAACCAGTTCCTGTTAAGTCGCCTCCAACTTTCAACATCATACGGGCCACTGGTCACTGACCACTGGCCACTTTTACTGCCAGATCAACGGCGCGCGCTGCCGAATCGGGCCGTCCGAGTTTGCGGCTGGCTTCTTCCATACGGTCAATCGCGCCGGGATCATCGATCAACTGCTGCAACTCTTCGGCGAGCCGCGCCGGCGTTAGATCCTTCTGCAAAATCATGCGGCCCGCGCCAACGCGCTCGAAGGCTTCGGCATTCTTGCGCTGATGATCGTCGGTGGCAAAAGGGAAGGGGACGAAGATCGCCGCCTTGCCCGCCGCCGCAACTTCCGCCGCAGTCGTCGCGCCGCTGCGGCAAATCAATAAGTCCGCCTGTTCAAAGCGCGCCGCCATGTCGTGAATGAACGGCTTGACCTCCGCATCCATCAGCCCGGCTTCCTTGTAAGCGCGCTCGACCATTTCGTAATCTTTCTCACCAGTCTGATGCACAATCGCGAGCCGCTCTTTTTGTGAAGCGAGCAGGCGAGCGGCCTCGGTCATCGCCATGTTGATGGCGTGCGCGCCCTGGCTGCCGCCAAAGATCAAGACGTTCAAGCGCGCGCCGCGCGACTTCTGCTTGATGCCGGCAAAATCATTGCGCACCGGATTGCCGGTCACCACGCCGCGCTTGCCGAAATATTTGAGCGCTTCATCAAAGGTCAACGCCGCCGCGTCGACGTAACGTGCCAGCACGCGATTCGTAAATCCCGGCATGGCGTTCGGCTCGACGACCATCGTCGGGATGCGTCTCAAAGCCGCCATCAACAAGGTCGGCCCAGATGAATAACCGCCGACGCCGACAACCACATCCGGCTTGAAACGCCGCAGTATGCCAAGCGCCGCGACGAAGCTCAAAGGCAAACCGGCAAGCGATTTTGATTTGGCAAAGAGCGAAACGCCTTTGAGCGCGCCGACCTGAATCAACTCCAGCGTGAACCCTTCACGCGGCACGATCTTCGATTCCAATCCGCGCGGCGTGCCGACGAAGAGAATCTCGGTCGCCGCATCGCGCCGCTTGAATTCGTTGGCAATCGCCACGCCCGGATAAATGTGCCCGCCGGTGCCGCCCGCTGCGATAATGACCCGCATAGAGATTTTAGATTTTAGATTTTGGATTTTGGATTGAGGAATCAGAGCGCGAACGGGTCTTGCCCTAATCCAAAATCTAAAATCTAAAATCCAAAATCGTCACGCTTTCTCGTGCTTCGATATGTTCAGCAGCACGCCGGCTGCGAACAGAGAAATTGCCAGCGACGAACCGCCTGAGCTGATGAACGGCAGCGGAATGCCTTTGGTCGGCACAAGCGAAAGCGTCACGCTAATGTTGAAAAATGCCTGTGCGATGATCATTACCGTCAGCCCTGTGGCTAATAACTGGCCGAATAAATCGGGAGCCGAACGCGCCGCGCGAAAGCCGCGCCACGCCAGCAACGCGAACATCACGACGACGGCTACCGAGCCGATCAACCCCAACTCTTCGCCGATCACCGCGAAGATGAAATCCGTGTGCGGCGCTGGCAGATAAAACAACTTCTGCTTGCCCTGCGCGAAACCGACGCCTTGCGGGCCGCCGCTGCCGATGGCAATCAGCGATTGCACCACTTGAAAGCTCGATGTCGTCTGGTTCTTCCAGGGATCGAGAAAGTCCATCAGACGCTGCAATCGCCACGGCACCAACAACAGCATTCCCGCCAGTCCCGGCAGCGCCGCCGCGCCCACCAGCCCCAGATACCTCAGCGGCACGCCCGCGTAAAACGTCACCGCCAGGTAGACAATGCCGAGCGCCATCGCCGTGCCCAGATCCGGCTCTGCGGCGACCAGCACGATGATCAAACCGGCCACGGCGGTTGCCGGAATGAAGACCCGCTTGAAGTCGCTCATCTCCTTTGCACGACTCTCGATTAAGTACGCCAAATAGGCGGTGAGAGCCAGTTTGGCGATCTCTGACGGTTGCAGTGAAAAGCCGAAATAACGAATCCAGCGATGCGTGTCGTTTACCTTCGGCAGAAACAACACGATGATGAGCATGACGGCGGTGACGCCAAGCAACGGAAAAACAATGCCGGGCCGCTTGTAGTGGCGATAGTCGATCTTCATCGCAATCGCCATAGCGAAGAGTCCAACGAACGCCCACATCCCCTGCCTGTACAAAAAGTGAAATTGAGTGCCAAAGTTTTTCTCAGCGAGAATCGCCGATGCCGAATAAACCATCACCGCGCCGAACAAGGTCAGCGCCAGCACCACCGCCAGCAACACTTTGTCGACGCCAAGCTCGCGGCCCGAAGCCGAACTGCGCTCGGCTGTGCGCCGCGCCTGCCAGTCGGCTTCGCGCTTCCATCGCGGTGTCGCTGCTTTATAATCAATCGCCATACTTGACTGATGCATGATGAGTGATGCGTGATGGGACGGAGCCGTCTCATCACGCATCACTCATTCCTTCCTTTGTGCTGCCGAAAGCATTCGGCCCGCGAGATTCTTGACTTCCTGCTTGAAGACGCGGCCACGATGCTCGTAGTTGTCGAACATATCGAAACTGGCGCAGGCGGGTGCCAGCAGCACGGTGTCGCCTGCCTCAGCCGCCGCCATTGATTGATGAACCGCGTCCTGCATCGACACCGCGCGCTTGATGGGGCGCACGCCTTCGAGTTGCGCGGCGATCTTGTCGCTTGCAGCGCCGAGCAAAACGATTTGCTTGACGCGCTCCCTGACGAGCGGCGCAAGAATCGCGTAGTCACTGCCTTTATCCTTGCCGCCGAGAATCACGATGAGATTGTGCTCGAATGCTTCCAGGGCTTTGACAGTCGAATCTACATTCGTCGCTTTCGAGTCGTTGTAAAACTTCACGCCGTTAATCTCGGTGACATATTCGATGCGATGCTCGACGCCGGGAAATTGCTTGATCGCTGCAACCAGCGCCGGCAAATCGGTGACCCGCGTTTGCATCGCACAAAAGACAGCGGCCAGTCCCGCGCAGACGTTTTCGACGTTGTGCATGCCGCGTAGCGGAATATCGGCAATTGCCATGACGCCAACTTCGTCCTGATGATCGGCCATCATAGTGGTGCACAATCGGCCATCGCGCACGTAAATGCCGGCTGCCGTGCCGGCAATCGTTTCCGGCCCTTGCGAACTGAAATAGACCCTGCGCGCCTGCACGCCACGCGCCCGCACCATCTCATCAATCGCTTTGTCCCAACCATTGAGCACTGCGAAGTCCCTGGCGGTTTGATTCCGAAAGATGCGGTGCTTGGCGCTAACGTAATTTTCAAATGTGCCATGCCGGTCAAGATGATCCGGCGTAATGTTCGTTACAACAGCAACATGAACCCGCAGGCTATCAATCATCTCAAGCTGAAAGCTCGACAGTTCCGCGACCGTCCAGGTCGCATCATTTGATTGTTCGATCAGGCTGGTGAGCGGCGTGCCGATGTTGCCGCCGACGATCACCTCGGCGCTGGCGGCTTTCATCAATTCGCCGGTGAGCGCCGTCGTCGTCGTCTTGCCGTTGGAGCCGGTGATGCCGATCACGCGCCCGCGCAGGAAGCGGCCCGCAAGCTCCGGCTCGCTGATAATCTCAACCGCGCGACCCCGCGCCATGTCGAGTTGCGGCAAATCGGCAGGCACGCCGGGACTGAGGACGATCAAATCGGCATCAGCAAATAAATCGTCCGGGTGGCCGCCGAGCGCCAGGCGCACGCCCAACTGGCGCAACTCGTCGGCTTCGCGCGCCAGTTGTGATTCGTCTTTCATGTCGTTGGCCGTCACGGTAGCGCCGCGCGCTGCAAGCAATCGCGCCACCGCCACGCCGCTGCGCGCGATGCCGACCACAAGAATGTTTTTGCCGCTTACTTCCATAAAACAGGGGCTAGAGGCTAAGGGCCGGAGAGGGATGAGCTAGTCCCTGGCCTCTAGTCTCTAGTCTCTCAGCGCAGTTTCAACGTCGTCAGGCTGAGCAAGGCGAAGAGAATCGCTACGATCAAAAAGCGAAAAACCAGCTTCGGCTCCATGCGCCGCGACAACTCTGCCGGGTACATCAACTCAAAGTGATGATGCAGCGGTGCCATCTTGAAAACGCGCCGCTTGAAAATCTTGAACGACGCGACCTGTAACACTACCGACAGCGCTTCGAGCACGAAGACGCCGCCAATCATCACCAGCAGAAACTCTTGCTTGATCAACACCGCGACGATGCCAATCGCGCCGCCGATGCCGAGCGAGCCGACATCGCCCATGAAGACTTCAGCGGGCGGCGCGTTGAACCAGAGAAAGCCGAGGCTTGCGCCGGTCAGCGCCGCGCAAAAGATCGTCAACTCGTGAATGCCCGGATTGTGCTGCAATCCCAGATATTCGGCGAACCGCGCATCGCCGCTTACGTAAGTGAATCCGGTGAGCGCGGCGCTGGTCACCATCGTCACGGAGATCGCCAGCCCATCAAGCCCATCTGTAAGATTGACCGCATTCGAGAAACCGACCAGCACCAGCGGCGCAAAAAACAGCAGGTAAAGCGGCCAGTAAATATCTGGCGTGATGTTCTTGAAGAACGGTAGGCTCAGGCGCGTGCTGTAGTTTGTGAAGTAGTGCAGCACTATGCCGATGACAAACGCCACGAGAAATTGAAAGAGCAGCTTCTGTCTGCCGGTCAATCCGAGATTGTGGCGGCGTTTGACCTTCAAGTAATCATCGGCGAAACCGATAGCGCCATAGGCCAGCGTCGCACAGACGGCGATCCACACATACCCCACCGAAAGATTCGCCCATAGCAGCGTCGAGATGGCGACCGACAAGATGATCAGCACGCCGCCCATGGTCGGCGTGCCGCGCTTCGATTGATGCGAGCGCGGCCCTTCTTCACGAATCTGCTGGCCGATCTGAAACTCCTTCAGCATAGTGATCATCCGCGAGCCAAACATCAGGCTGATGACCAGTGCCGTAATCGCCGCCCACGCCGTGCGAAAGGTCACATAGTCGAACACGCGCAGGAACGACAGGCTGTCGTGCGTGTCCCTGAGAAAATTCAAATAGTAGAACATCAGCCCTCCGGCCAGGGGTCGGGCGTCGGGTGTCGGAGGCCGGTAGAACCGCTTACCGACCCCCGGCCCCTGACCCCTGGCTCCCGCCCTGCTTCATTCGTTCAACAACTATCTCCGTCCTCACGCCGCGCGAGCCTTTGACGAGAATCAGATCGCCGGCGCGCGCCTCGCGCTGCAAAACCTCAGCCGCTTCATCAGGCGTGGCGCAAAAGATCGTTGTGTCAATCTGCATACCTGCGGCGCGCGCGCCTTCGACGATCTCTGCGGCCAGCCCGCGCACGCCGATTAACAGATCGATGCCGAGACCGGCGATTTGCCCGCCCGCTTCACGATGCAACGCCGCGCCGGTGACGCCGAGTTCGAGCATTTCGCCGGCAACGACGATGCGCCGTTGAACGCCGCGATTGGCGCTGATCGTCTTGACCATTTCGACAAGCGCGCGCGGGTTCGAGTTATACGAATCGTCGACGAGCGTGATGCCGTTTGCCAGGCGCACGACTTCGCCGCGCATCCGTGGCGATGCGGACTCGGCGAGCGTTTCGGCGATGTCGGCAAGCGGCGCATCGTAGTAATCGGCGACCGTCGCGGCAGCAAGCGCATTATAGATATTGTGGCGGCCCGCGACCGCGAGTTTCACCTTGGTCTCGCCGCGCGGCGTGACCAGCAGAAAGCGCGTGCCGTTCAAACCGTCAGGTTCGATGTTGCGCGCCATGACATCGGCAGGGCTTTCGATGCCGAACATTCGATAAGCGATGTCGCCGCGCATCCGGCGCATTGGCGCGACGCGAGCGTCATCGGCATTGAGCACGGCGACGCCATTCGGCTTGATGCCGGTGACCAGTTCGGCTTTCGCCGAGGCAATCCCGTCAAGCGAATCAAAGAACTCAAGATGCACCGGCGCGACCACCGTGACGACGCCGCAATCGGGCGGCGCAACTCGCGCCAGCCGGGCGATTTCGCCTTTGTGGTTCATGCCCATCTCGAAGACCGCGTAATCAAAATCATCAGCCTGTGCGCCATCGCTTTCCATCTTCAAAATCGATAGCGGCAGGCCGTAGTCGTTATTCAGGTTGCCCGTCGACTTAATGACGCGACCGGCAATCATGAGCGCCTGAGCGGTCATCTCTTTGGTCGTCGTCTTGCCCATGCTGCCGGTGACGGCGACCACTTGCCCGCGCCAGTGGCGCAGCACGGCAGAAGCCGTCTGCTGCAATGCCGCGAGCGTATCGTCTACGCGAATCAACATCGCAACGTCGTCGCGCGGGCCGTCAGGCTGCGCCAATTGAAAGTCTCGCGATACGACCGCGCCGATGGCTCCTTTGTTCAACACCTCGGCGACGAACTGATGGCCGTCGTGATGTTCGCCGCGAATGGCAAAGTACAGGTCGCCGGCGCGAATCGTGCGCGAGTCAATCGAGTAACCGAGCGGCTCGCGCTCGCCGAGTGATTCGGGAGCCGTCGCGCCAAACTGCTTTGCCACCTCGCTGAGTTTCATGCCGTTTGCTCAACATCAATTACACGGATGGATTGATCACCTCTATGCTCTTGCGATCATCGCCTCGCGCGCCACCTCTTTGTCGTCAAAGTGAATCTTGCGCTCGCCGAGAATTTGATAAGTCTCATGCCCTTTGCCGGCAATCACCACCATGTCACCGTCGCGCGCTTCATTGATCGCGCGAAAGATCGCCTGGCGGCGGTCAGGCAGCTTCAGGTAATCGCGCCCGGTCTTCTGCAAGCCGACTTCGATGTCGGCAATGATGGCCAGCGGATCTTCGGTGCGCGGATTATCTGATGTAACGATGGCTACATCCGCCAGCGACGCGGCAATCTCGCCCATCGGCGCGCGCTTCGTGCGGTCGCGGTCGCCGCCGCAGCCGAAGACCGCAATGACGCGCCCGGAGCCGGCGACTTCGCGGGCCGTCTGCAAGACATTCTTGAGGGCATCGTCGGTATGCGCGTAATCGACGATGACCGCAAACTCCGGCTCGCGCCCGTCATCCATCGTCACCTGCTCGAAGCGGCCCGCGACCGTGCGGCAGTCACGGATGCCTTGCGCGATGGTTTCTAAACTGGCTCCCAGAGCCAATCCTGCGCCAATCGCCGCAAGCGTGTTGTAGACGTGAAAGCGCCCGACGAGCGGCGAAGCGATGGCCACCTGTCCCACCGGCGTCGTCGCCGTGTAAGACAAACCGCGCGGCGACAGCTTGAACTCATCGGTGTGCACGTCGGCTTCCGGGCTGAACCCGTAAGTGATGATTCGCCCTCTGGCACTGTCGAGCAAGCGGCGGCCATATTCGTCGTCAAGGTTGATGACCGAGGCACCGAGCCGCGCATCGAGCGCGCCGTTGAAAAGCTTGGCTTTCGCCGCGAAGTAACTCTCCATCGTCTGGTGATAATCGAGATGATCGCGCGTCAGATTGGTGAACACGGCAGCGGCGAACTTCAAAGCATCGGCGCGATGCAGTTCAATGGCATGTGATGAAACTTCCATTACCGCCGAGCGGCAACCGGCGGCGACGGCCTGCATGAGCATACGCTGAATGTCCGCCGCTTCGGGCGTCGTGTGATGCGCCGCCGCCGCCTGCTGGCCGATGCGATGTTGAATCGTGCCGAACATCGTTGACGTGCCTTCAGCGGCGCGAATGATCGAATCAACCAGATGCGCGGTGGTCGTCTTGCCGTTCGTGCCGGTGACGCCGACGAGCTTGAGTTTGTGAGACGGATGACCATGAATCGCTGCGGCGGCTTGCGCCAGTGCGGCGCGCGCTTCGCGGACTTGAATCCAGGCGATTATTTCCGGATCAACGTCGGTTGTATCGCTGCGGCGTTCGGAGATGATCGCCACCGCGCCGCGCTCGATGACCTGTGGGATAAAACGATGCGCGTCGGCCTTTGCGCCGCGAATCGCCACGAACGCAGAGCCCGGCTCGACGAGGCGCGAATCGTGCGTCACATCGAGCACATCACGGTCGAGCCGCCCGCTTGCGGCGATGGCATGAATCTCTTTTGCTAAATCAGCGAGTTGCACTCGTGTTCACTTCATTCTATGCCAACTCTCTTGCTAACGAGTTGGGGATTGCCACAGAGTCACAAAGACACAGAGGTAAATCATGAATGGTCTCTGTGTCTCGGTGACTCTGTGGCTGATCATTTGTGTCCCTTTACTGCCGCGCGCCGGGTGAGCGGGCAACGGCATCTTTGCGTACAAACTGTTTCGATAATTTCACCAGGCAGACCGTATCCTGTGCGACCAGCGCGCCGGGCGATGGATTCTGCAAGGCGACGATGCCGTCGCCGCTCGGCTTGATCTTCAATCCGCTCGCCGCGCACAGGGCAAGTGCTTCACGTATGCTCAAGCCCATCAGGTCGGGCATCACGATGCCGCCGCGCGCCGGCATGGCCGCCGCCGGTGTATTATTCGTTACATCCAGCGCCGGTCGTGATTCGTCTCTGTCAATGCGCGCCGCGACCTGGCTGTCATGCATGGTCTCGGCGATGTTGTAAACGTGCGTGTCGGCGCTGGCAATCTGTGGCGGCGGTTCGTCCGTGGGCGGCACGCCGAGCGTCCGCAGGGCATCGGCGACGACGCGCGCAAAGATCGGCGCTGCCACATCGCCGCCGTGATGCGCGCCTATGGGCTCGTCTATCGAAACGATGCAGGCGATCTCAGGATTATCGACCGGCGCAAAACCCGCAAACGAAGCGATGTATTTCGTCTGCGAATAACGTTTCGTCTGCTCGTCGATCTTCTGCGCCGTGCCGGTCTTGCCGGCGGCGCTGTAACCGCCCACCTGCGCCGCTTTGCCCGTGCCATGGACGACGACGCCTTCGAGCATTTGCTTGATCGTATCGGCGGTCAGATGGCTGACGACGCGATGCGGTTCGATTGGCGGTTCTTCGATGAGGTTGCCTGCCGCGTCTGTAATGCTCTTTACAATATGCGGTTTGACATATTCGCCGCCGTTGGCGATGCAAGCATAAGCGGCAACCGCCTGCACGGCGGTGACGCCGACTTCGTGGCCCATGGGAATCGAACCGATGCTGGTCGGCCCCCATTCGCTTGCCGGACGGAACAGGCCGCGCGCTTCTGCCGGCAACTCGATGCCGGTGCGGCGGCCAAAGCCGAACTGTTCGATGTAATGCGCCAGCCGCGCATTGCCCAGCATCATGCCGATCTTGATGGCGGCAACGTTTGACGATTTCGCCAGCGCCTGCGCGGCGGTGAGCACGCCATAGTGGCCGTCGTGAATAATGCGGTCGGCGATGCGAATCTGGCCGCCGCCGCAATCAATGCGCGTGTCCGGTCGAATGAGCTTCTCTTCGAGGGCGGCGGAGTAAGTCACCAGTTTGAAGATCGACCCCGGCTCGAACGAGGTTTCAATCGCGCGATTGCACCGCTCCGTCTCATCCGAATCGCCGACCTTGTTCGGGTCGAAGGTCGGATAGTTGGCAAGCGCCAGGATTTCGCCGGTCGCCGGCCTTACCATGACGATTGTGCCGCCGCGCGCGTGGTGCTGGCGAATGGCGTCGGCGAGTGCCTGTTCGGCATAGTGCTGAATCAACAGGTCAATCGTCAGCGTCATATTGTCGCCGGGAATCGATTCTTCGAGCGAGTGATCATAGGACTTGTTGAGCGCGTCGACATCAAGCACCAGCCGCCCGCCCTGGCCGCGAATCTGTTTGTCGTAAGCCTGTTCAAGTCCGCCCTGGCCGCGTTCTTCGATGTCAACGAAGCCGAGCACGTGGGCGGCGGTCTGGTCGGCGACGTAATGGCGCTTCATCTCGTTGACGAAGCGCAGCCCGGTGATTTTCAAGGCGTCGACCTGAGCGACTTCTTTATCTGTGAGCTTGCGCTTGACCGCGACCAGCACGAGATTCTTCGACGTGAGCCGTTTGTAAAGCGCATCACGGTCGACATCGAGCAGTTCCGCAAGCCGGTCGGCGACCGTCTCGGCATCTTTGATCTCAACCGGCGAAGCATAAAGCGACTTCGCTTCGACAGAGCGCGCCAGTTCGTTGCCATTGCGGTCGTAAACGATGCCGCGCATCGGGCTGAGATCAATCGCCGCCTGTTGCTGGCGTTCGGCGCGGGCGCGCAGCGAGTCGTGATCTTTGACCTGCAACTTGACGAGCCTGTAGCCAATCACCATCACCCAGACGATCACCAGGACTTGAATGATGATAAACCGCCTATCGGATACCTTGTTATCCCTTCTCATCATTGGTCATTTAGGTTTCTGGTTTCTGGTTTCGAGTTTCAGTTAACTGCCTGGCGGAGCCTTAGTCGTTCATAGGCCAAAAACCAGGAACTAGAAACCCGGAACCAGAAACAAAAGCCTACCTCTTCGGCTTCGCCACGGAATTAGCCGGGCGGCGAATGTTATTCGGCTGGCTCTGTGGTTGCGCCAGGCCGATCTTTTGAGCGCGTTTTTCGATCTCGACCGGCGATGAAAGGCGCGCATACTCAAGTTCAAGCTGGCGGCGTTTCTCTTCAAGCTGTGCCGCCTGCCGCCGCAAATCCTCGTTTTGATAACCGACTGAAATGGCTTGAAAGTGCTGGCGTGCGCTGATGACGAAGCCGCACGACAGCAGGGCTCCGGCAAGGGCAATGACGCTCAGCCAGACGAATATACGGCTGCTGACAGGTCGCGCCACCTGCGTGTTGCGAATCTGTTTGTCGGGATAGAACCGGTTAGTCATAACATCTGCCTCAAAGGTTGATTTCGGGCCTAACGCTTTGCTGCGGCGCGCTTCATGATCGGCCATGAAGCCAGGACGCGCCGCGATAAGCGGTCTGCGGGCCCGTTCGACTTTGGGGCTAGAAAATCTAGGCTTACGAAACTAAAGCTTCTCGCAGACGCGGAGCAGGGCGCTGCGAGAGCGAGGATTGCGCGCAATTTCTGCGTCGCTCGGACGAATCGGCTTGCGTGTGAGGAGGTGAACTCGGCGTTGCGCGCCGCACGCCGGGCATGCCGTTTCGCCAGATGTACGAGAGCTACCATATCCTTCGCCACGCGATTCAAGACCGTCCTGTGCGAACCTCTGACTCGCCATGGCAAGCCCTCTGATTTCAGCCGGGCAGTCGCAGCGACCAGATTCACGCAAAAAGCTGCGCTTGGCGATGCGATCTTCAAGCGAATGAAATGAAATAATCGCCAGCCGCCCGCCCGGTGCCAGAGCCGTGACCGCCTCGGGGAGGAAGGCTTCAACGGCGCGCAGTTCCTGATTGACGGCAATGCGCAACGCTTGAAAGGTGCGGGTTGCCGGATGAATCCGCCAGCGACCCGGCACGTGCAGAGCCCGCACAACCAGTTCGGCTAACTGCTTCGTGGTCGTAATCGGCGCGCGCGCTCGCGCCCTCTCGATGGCGCGGGCGATGCGCCGCGCGCCGCGTTCTTCACCGTATTCAAAGATTAAATCCGCCAACTCACGTCCTGTAAGATTATTTACTAAATCAGCCGCCGTCTCGCCCTGGCTTCGATCCATTCGCATATCGAGCGGGGCCTCGGTGGCAAAGCTGAAGCCGCGATCACGATTATCTAGTTGCAACGATGAAACGCCTAAATCGGCCAAAACGCCCTGAACGTTCGCCGTCTCAAGTTGGCCAAGGATCTGGCTGATCTCTTTGAAGTTTGCATGAACCGCTTGAAACCGATTGTCAAAGATCGCCAGGCGCTTTTGCGCGATAGCCAGTGCTTCGCTGTCGCGGTCAATGCCGATGAGACGGGCGTTGGGCGAAGCCTTCAGAATGGCTTCGGCGTGGCCGCCCAGTCCGAGCGTGCAATCGACGAATATGCCGCCGCGCTCGGGCCTGAGAAAGTCAACGATTTCCTTGAGCAGCACCGGCTCATGAGACTGACCTTCCCCTTCAACCTCTGCATCCATTGCTTCGTCATCATCATCCGGCTGATTGGTTGATTATGGCGCGTCTCATTAGACGCCGATCTGTGCGAGCGCGGCAGCATCTGCGGCGGTATAGGGCTCCGCATCAAGCCGCATCTTGAATTTATCCAGTTCCCAAACTTCGAGGTATTGCAAGTAGCCGATCACCGCAACGTCGCCGGTTAGCTCGGCGCTCGTCCGCAGCAGCGGGTGAATCAGCAAGCGCCCCTGCGTATCCATCTCGCATGGCTGGCCATAGAAGCTGGTGCGGTCAAGAAATTTTCTCACAGCGGCGTCCATGGTGCCGCGCGCTTGTAGCTTTTCTTCAATCGCCAGCCACTCGCGCATAGGGTAGAGGCGGGCACACTCGCCGGTCAGGCTCGTCACATAAAAATCTGCGCCATAATGCTCGTCAACATAGCGGCGGTAGGCTGCGGGCAACTTTATTCGCCCCTTCTCATCCATTCTTACTGTATAATTGCCCCTCAGCATGCAACGAAACAGCCTCAAAAAGTTAAAGTTTCATCTCAACCTTGCCTACCTTATTATTCTTTTCAAATGCATCTCCATTTTAGTCCACTTTGTTCCACCGTCGCCGTATGGTACGTCAGATAAAGAGGGCTGTCAAGCGTGAAATTCTGTGACCATAAGAACTTGCGCGGCGGCTGCGGGCGCTCGGTAGAGGTTGGCGACCGGGTCGGCGAGCCGGTAAGTCGGGCGCGGGCGCGACGAGCGAGCGGTGTGCTGAAAGAATGTTCATGCTGTGCGGCGAGCAAGTATGTTATAGTGCCTGACTTTGAGTGACGGAGCTTCATTGAATGGATAAGACCGCACTGTTCATCGCGGCCTATGGGCTGGCGGCGGCGACGGCGAACTTTCTGGGCGGGTTTCTGGTGTCGTCGCGCCGGCTGGGACAGGTGGCGCTGCGTTACCTGATCGCGGTTGGCGCAGGCTTTATGCTGGCCACTGTGTTCATCAAACTGATCCCCGAAAGCATGGAGCAGTGGCCTGAGGGCGAGAAGGTTTATCCAATGCTCTGGGTGCTCGTCGGCTACATGTTGATTCAATTCGTCGAACATACGCTCGCGCCGCACTTTCATTTTGGCGAGGAGACGCACGAAGAAGCGATGCTGGCGCACCACGCAGCGATTGCCGGTTTAGGGGCGCTGCTGGTGCATACCTTCTTCGATGGCGTATCCATCGCCGTCGCCTCGCTGGTCAACGCGCAACTCGGCGTTCTGGTCTTCATCGCCATTCTGCTGCACAAACTACCTGAAGGGTTCACGGTCGCATCGATGATGCTCGCCGCCGGGCGCAGTCAGCGGGCCGCGCGGCTGGCGGCGTTGGCTGTAGGATTGGCTACACTCATCGGGGTGTCACTGGTACTGGCGTTCAGGAACCTCGCCATCGCTTCGCTGCCGCTATCGGCGCACGTCCTGCCGTTATCGGCGGGCGTCACGCTCTACGTCGCCGCGTCGGATCTGATCCCGGAAGTGAACACGCGCGCCGGCGGCGTTCGCACCTCGCTAATGGTCTTCGCCGGCGTGGCGCTGCTTTACGTGATTGAGTTGATGCTTGAAGCGTTGCATCTCGGCCATTGATCCAGGCGTCATTCGATTCTGAGGTTCTCCTGCACCCTCGCAATCTCCATTCGTTTTCCTCGCCGCATCCGCTATCATGAAAACGGTTATATGCAAATCGTCAGGGGGAGTCTGCAACCGTCGTCAAGCGGCGCGGAACCGTTCATTGCACATCGAACTACTGGCGATGAGTGCAACGCGTGGCGAGGTTTTCATTAAATGACAGCAGCACTAAAAAGAATAATTCTTTCGACAATGATTATTTTCGTTCTGGCAGGGCTTGCTTTGGCGCAGCCGCAGTTGCCTGCACCCACCGGTATGGTCAACGACTTTGCCGGCAAACTGAGCGACGGGAATCGGCAACAACTCGAAAGTTTGCTTAAGAACTTTCGCACCCGCAGCAACATCGAAATCACCGTCGTCACCATGAAATTCGATGACTTACAAGGCTATTCAGTCGCAGACTACACCCTGCAACTGGGGCGCAAATGGGGGATTGGCCGCGATTCCGAAAAGCGCGCTCTGTTGTTGCTGGTGGCCATCAAAGACCCGAACACGGGCGGGGATAACGATAATCTTTACGACGGCAGCACGCGACTGGAAGTCAGCCGCCACCTTGAAGGCGACATTCCCGATGGCCTTGCGGGCGAAATCATCTACAAGATGCGCGACGATTTTCAAAAGGGCAACTTCGATCAAGCGCTGACTACAGGCACACAAACGATATTGGCGACGCTTTCGCAAAAGCTCAACATCTCGATGGACGGGATTGACCAGACGCAAGCCTACCGCCCGCCAACGCGCCGCCCGCAGCGCGGACGAGGCGGCATTTCGCCGGTGATAATTATCGTCATTGTCTTCATCTTTCTGGCGATCATTCATGGGCTCGGTCGCGGCGGCCCCGGCGGCCCCGGCGGTCGTTACCGTCGCAGTGGCCTGGGCTGGATGATTTTGCCGCTCATCTTCGGCGGGCGCGGCGGCTTTGGCGGCGGCGGTTGGGGCGGTTCGAGCGGCGGCGGTTGGGGCGGCGGCAGTGATGGCGGCGGCGATGGTGGCGGCTTCGGCGGCTTTGGCGGCGGCGGCGATTTCGGCGGCGGCGGTGCCAGCGATAATTGGTAGACTGAAATGAAGAATGCTGAATGACAGAAGGGCTGTGCTTGATTTAGTATTCGCTGCTTAACTGATTTCGCCATCTGTTGACCGCAGGATGAAAGACCCAGGGTTGCAGACCAGTTTGTGCGAGAGAGGCGATCAGCATGAGAAAACTTCTCGCCAGGTTTCTGAATCCGACGGTGATTGTTTGCCTGCTGGCAGCGGTTGCGCTGGCTGCCCAGATTCAATCTCCAGGGCAAGCGGTTGCCGTCAACCAGCCCCCGCAATTTCCCCAGGCGGTTGGCTACGTAAATGATTTCGCCGGTAAGCTCAGCCCTGCCGTTAAACAACAACTTGAAGCGCGGCTCACGGCCTTTATGACTCGCAGCGGCGTTGATTTCGTTGTCGTGACGATGCGCCTTGAAAGCTTGCAGGGCCGCGCAATTGAAGCTTATGCAAGAGCGCTTGCCAGTCAGTGGGGGATCGGGCGTGGGCCAAAGAAGCTTGGCGTTTTGCTGCTAATCGCCATTGGCTCACCTGATGAAAGTAACGTTTATCACGGAGCGACGCGGCTTGCAGTCAGCCCCAATCTCCAAGCTTACCTGTCAAACGAGCTTGCCGCGCAACTCATTCAGCCGATGCGCGCGGATTTTCAGGCCGGTCGCTTCGATCAGGCCGTAACCACGGGTGCGCAATCCGTGATGGCGACGCTAGCTGAAAAGCTGCACGTTACGTTGAATAATACGAATGCGACACCGGTAGATTCAACTTCACCGCCGCCGCAAATTGACAGCGTACAATCGAGCAAATGGAGTTGGTGGTCGTGGTTGTCCTCTATCTTCATGCCGCTTTCGTTCCTGACTTTCATCGGTCTGATTATCATCCGCATCATCAAAAGCCTGGAGAGCGGCGGCTCATGGCAAAGCGGCTATGGTTCAAATGATGAGACAAGGGCCGGGCTGCCGTCGTTATTGCACAATCCCGCCAACCCCGATCATTATCATAATCAGGTTTCTCATTGGAGCAGCACAGATTCTACATGGAGCCAGGACTCTAGCAATACCAGCAGCAGTTGGAGCAGCGACACCAGCAGTGCGAGCAATAGTTGGACGAGCAGCGATGCCGGTTCGAGCAGCAGCGATTTCGGTTCATCAAGCAGCGGCGATTTCGGCGGCGGCGGCGCTAGTGATAGCTGGTAGACTGAAATGATGAAGGGTGAATGATGAATAGTAAAATCCGCTTCACCTTTGCCCATTCATCATGCATTTTTTCCTGTGATGGGGGCAGACCAACGTGGCAGATGAATTAAAGCAACTGGTTGATGCGCTTGCCGTTGTGCATGGCGATAATCTGAAATCGGTCGTGCTCTACGGCTCTGCGGTGGCGAGCGGGCTGGTAGACGACGACGTGCCGAAGAAAGTCCTCGTCGTGCTTCATACCATCGCGCCAGCGGATTTACAGGCGGCGCATCCGGTCGCCGAAGATTGGCGGCTGGCGGGCAATCCGCTGCCGGTCTATTTCACGACTGAAGAGATCGCCGATGCCGCTGATGTTTTTCCTATCGAGTTCATCGACATGAGCCAGGTGCGCCATGTGCTCTATGGCAAAGACCCCTTCGATCACCTCGACATTCAAACAGACAATCTGCGTCATCAACTCGAATACGAGTTGCGCGCCAAGCTGCTACGATTGCGGCAACTGTACATCACGACGCGGCACAACCCTGCGCGGCTCGCGGAACTGATGGCCAATTCGCTCGACAGCTTCGCCGTGCTCTTTCGTCATGTGCTGGCGATGACGGGCAACGACGCGCCGTTTGCCAAACGCGATTCTGTAATGAAAACCGCTGAAGCCCTGAGGCTCGATAAAAAAATCTTCACGCGCATCTTCGAGTTTGCTGATCGGGAGGATGTCTGGCTAGAGGCGGAAACCCAGGCGACGTTTGCGGGTTATCTGAAACAGATTGAAGGCGTGATTGACGTGGTTGATAAACTTCCCGACGCATGAAAGATGGCAGCCGCAAGCGACAAGCCAACCTGCCTGGCTGCCGGTCTTGACCGGTCAAGTCAGCTTCACTTCTTCCAATCCCTTCGGCGTCAGGTAGAGCTCTTCGAGTTGGCTCGTCAGGTAAGTGAACGCATCATCAACCGAATCGGTCAGGTGAAAGATGTTCAGATCGTGTGGGCTGACGACGCCCCATCGGACGAGCGCGTCGAAACTAATTACATCTTCCCAGAAGGCTTTGCCGAAGAGAATCACCGGCATAGTCTTGTGCGGCTTTTTGGTCTGAATCAGCGTCAGCACTTCAAACATTTCGTCCATTGTGCCGAAGCCGCCGGGAAAGACCACCAGCGCCTTGGCCGGATAGACGAACCAGAATTTGCGCATGAAAAAGTAATGAAAGTTAAAAATCAAATCGCGCGAAACGTAAGGGTTGACGCCCTGTTCAAACGGCAATTGAATGTTCAGGCCGATGGTCTTGCCGCGCGCCAGCGAAGCGCCGCGATTGGCCGCTTCCATCATACCGCCTGAGCCGCCTGAGCAGACGATGAAGTGATGCTGCCCGGTCAAACCCTTCGACCATTCGGTAACCCGTCGCGCCAGTTCCATCGCATCGGCATAGTAGCGCGCCAGCTTCACGGCATACTCGGCACGCGATTGCTCGGCTTCACTCTCCGGCGTCGGGGTGCCGGCTTCGGCGAGGTGCTGTTTCAATGACTCCAGACGCAGCGCCGCGATCTCCGGCGATACACTACGCGCCGAGCCGAAAAAGACTATCGTATCGCGCACCCGATGATGCCGCAGGCGCGATGCCGGTTCGAGGTATTCGGAAAGAATTCGCAGGATGCGCGCTTCAGAGCTTTTCAGGAATTCAGTATTGAGATAGGCCAGCGGCGGTTCGCTGAAGTGATTGACCTCTGACATTCTTCTCCCCAGAGTTAGGTGTCATAGCCTGGTGCGTCCGGCGGCGGCGAAGATTTCCCAGGCGATCAGCAAGCCCAGAGCGATGCTGAACAGCCCTGCCAGCAAGCGTATCGCGCCGTTGATCGCCGAAAAGCGCCGCGCCGTCAAAATGAACGGCAAACTGATGGCGGCGCTCATCAGCAGCATCCCGCCAATCGTGCCGATGCCGAATACCAGCAGCCACATAAACCCTAAGGCCACAGAGGGAATTGCTGCGACGACGGCGAGCGTGACGACGGCGCTGCCGGCCAAGCCATGGACGATGCCGACCAGAAACGGGCGGCGACCGAGACGTATCAGGTGATGGTGGTGTTTGTGATCTTGATTACTGTGAACGTGAACATGGCTGTGCTGCGACTGATCGTGATGGTGCGTGTGCGTGTGAATCTTCCAGCCGCCATCGCGCATGGCTCGCCAGATGGCGACGCCGCCGAGCGCCACCAGCATGATGGCGACAGGCGTCTCCATGTATGGCAGAAGGTGTTCGGGAATCGTCGGGCGCAGCAAGATGATAATCGTGCTGACGACCGCAAGCGCAAGCGTGTGCCCCAGACCCCAGAAGGTGCCGATCAGCGACGAGAGCAGAAGGCTTTTGTGTTCGCTAACGATGGTCGAGACGGCGACCAGATGATCGGCGTCGAGCGCATGGCGTAGCCCTTGCAGAAAACCAACGCCGAGCGCGACGGCGATGCTGGTGTTCATCGGGTTGATTTCCATGACGACTCCCAACCGGCTGCAATATTCTTGAGAGCAATGCAGGCTTGCTCGCTCATCATAGCACACGCGCTACAAGGAATCGCAATCGCTTCGGCGGACGCGCCTACTGGCCCGCCGACAGGGTGGTGATCGGGAAAGGCATGAAGCAAAGGATGAAGACGATCAGCGCAACGACCGCGAGAATCAAGCGCCCGCGTCCAAGCGGCTCGTCTTCCATCACAGGCGGATGGCCGACTTTCAGCAGAAATAACAGCACCAGCGTCCAGACGCCGTAAACCGGCGGCTGATGCCAGACGAGCGCCAAAATCGACAGCGTCACGGTGGCGACGACGACAGCGCGCGAAACCCATTTGTGAACTTGCTTGCCAAGCACCGCATAAAGCACATGGCCGCCGTCGAGTTGGCCGACCGGGAAGAGATTCAACGCCGTCACCAGCAGCGTTCCCCACGCCGCCCAGTAGACCGGATTCCAATCGATCATCGGCGGCGTCGAGAGCGCCCACGAGATGATACGGAACAAGAGCGGATCCCAGAACTGTATGCCGTCGGGCGATAACGATTCGATGAAGGGCGCGGGCTTGGCGATAGCAAGGCCGATGATCGAAGCCGGCAGCGCGACGGCGAAACCCGCCAGCGGCCCGGCAATGCCGATGTCGAACAGCGCCCGGCGCGAGGTGATGGGCGCTTTGATTTTAATGACTGCGCCGAACGTGCCGAACAACGTCAACCCAACGATAGGCAGCGCGGGAATGAAGAACGGCAGCGTCGCGCGAATCCCATAATAGCGGCACGCGAAATAGTGGCCGAATTCGTGCGCCGCCAAAATCACTAGCAGCGTCGTGCTGAAAATCAACCCTTGGGTCAGCGGGAAGAGGTTGCCGGCCAGGGTTTCATGGATTATCGCCAGCGGCGGCCCGAGGAACATACCGAACCACGAGTTATCAGTGACGGGCATGACCCAGGAAGCGCCGGTGATCGTGGTGGTCACGGCGGTGATCAGAAAAAGCAACGTGTGAATGAGAATCCGCCGCGCCGTTAACTCGCTTTCGGGCGCGTTGATGAACACCACTTCACGATCAAACGTGGATGGCGCGACAGGGACTTCGCTGAGACGATACGACTGCTCTGTATTTTCCACAAATCAAGAATACAACTGTGGAGCGGAGGGATGTCAATGTCAGGGGCCGGGGGTCGGAGGCCAGGGGCCGGTGATTTTTGATTGCATGGTCACTTTTCTATAAGGAGCCGGCGTATCAGGCTTGCGATTAAAATAATTGAAGACCAGCCCCCGGCCCCTGACCCCCAGCCCCTATGCTTGTAGTTCTTTGCCTGGCTTGAAGCGAATGGTCTTGCCGGGCGGAATGTCTGTGACTTCGCCCGTGCGCGGGTTGCGACCGACGCCGCGCTTGCGCGGTTTGACGACGAAGACGCCAAAGCCGCGCAGTTCAATGCGCTCGCCGCGCTGCAAGGCGTTCTTCATCGCTTCAAACAATGCCTCGACGGCTACTTCAGCTTTCGTTTTCGGCACGCCCGTCTTATCGGCGACCTGATTCACAATGTCCAGCTTAATCACGTTTCCCCTCCGTTATATTGCTGCGATTGAACAACCTTAGAGCCAGTTTGAAAAGCGGGGTCATTATAAGTAGCCGGCTGCCGGGTGTCAAGAAAGCGCGCGCCCGAAACTCATTTCGATTCTTCGAGTTTCCCGCATCGCAGCGGCTTTGTTAGACTGTCACTTCGGATTCCATCTGGTTTTCAGCAGAGCAGGCGACCGAAATTCGAGGATCACTTATGGCAACGACAGAGGGGAAGCTTGAATTGAAAGATAAAGATGATGGCCTGACAATGCTTGCTGAGAAAGACGCTGCGGCGATGGCCGGCGGCGGCGCGGCGCGCATCCAGCGTCAGCACGCCGCCGGCAAGCTGACGGCGCGCGAGCGCATCGAGTTTTTGCTCGACGACGGCACCTTTGAAGAGTTCGACCGCTTCAAAAAACATCGCTGTCTGGATTTCGGCATGCAGGATCAAGCCTATCCCGGCGACGGCGTGATTGCCGGATACGGCCTGATCGACGGTCGCCGCGTCATGGTCTTCGCACAGGACTTCACAGTCTTCGGCGGCTCGCTTTCGGAAACCAACGCCGAAAAAATTTGCAAAGTCATGGACATGGCGATGAAAGTCGGCGTCCCGGTCATCGGCTTGAACGATTCGGGCGGAGCGCGCATTCAAGAAGGCGTCGTCAGTTTAGGCGGCTATGCCGACATCTTTTTGCGCAACACGCTGGCCTCAGGCGTCGTGCCGCAAATCTCGGCCATCCTTGGGCCGTGTGCCGGCGGCGCGGTCTATTCGCCGGCCATCACCGACTTCAACATCATGGTCAAGAAGACCTCTTATATGTTCATCACCGGCCCCGACGTGATTAAGACAGTGACTCATGAAGAGGTCACCAAGGAAGAACTCGGCGGCGCTATGACGCACAACTCGGTGTCAGGGGTCGCCCACTTCGCCGCCGAAAATGATGAAGATTGCTTACGATTGATTCGCGAATTGCTGTCGTTCATTCCGTCAAACAATCTCGAAGACCCGCCGCGACTGGCGAGCGCCGACCCCGCAAACCGCATGGACGAGCGCTTGAATGAAATGGTTCCCCTATCGCCGACGCAACCCTATGACATACGCGACATCGTTCACGCGGTGGTTGACGACGGCTATCTGTTTGAAGTCCACGAGCACTATGCGAAGAACATCGTCGTCGGCTTCGCGCGACTCGGTGGCCGTGGGGTCGGCATCGTCGCCAACCAGCCGGCGCACCTGGCAGGCGTGCTCGACATTGACGCCTCGGTGAAGGCGGCGCGCTTCGTGCGCTTTTGTGATTGTTTCAACATTCCGCTGATCACCTTTGAAGACGTGCCGGGATTTCTGCCCGGCGTCGAGCAGGAGCACGGCGGCATCATCCGTCACGGCGCGAAACTGCTCTTCGCCTTTGCCGAAGCGACGGTGCCGAAGATCACCGTCATCACACGCAAAGCCTACGGCGGTGCCTATTGCGTCATGGCTTCAAAGCACATCCGCGCCGATGTCAACTTCGCTTACCCGACTGCCGAGATTGCCGTGATGGGAGCCGAAGGCGCAGTCGAGATTCTCTATCGCAAAGAGATTGCCCAATCGGCCAATCCGCCTGCGGAGGCCCGCCGCCGCGCCGACGAGTTCCGCGACAAATTCGCTTCGCCCTACATCGCCGCCGAGCGCGGCTTCGTTGATGAAGTGATTGAGCCAAAGACCACACGGCCCAGGCTGATTCGCGCCTTGGAACTCCTGGAAACCAAGCGCGACCAGAACCCGCCGAAGAAACACGGCAACATTCCCTTATAGGGGCCGGGCGTCAGGGGCCGGGAGCCGGTTTCTACGGCGGTCAACCATCTATGATTTTGCAATTGATTTCGGCGGGATTACTCGACCCGGCCCCTAGCCCCCGGCCCCCGGCCCCCTGTATAATCTCTGCGCCGCGCGGAGGACGCTCATGAAAGAATGCCCCAGTTGTCGCAGCTTATACCCCGACGAGAACAGCTTTTGCCCTGTGGATGGCGGACGGCTGATTCGTTCGGTGCAGAACACCGCCGACCTTGAAGAGAATAAGGGGCGGCGCAAAATTCCACCGCCGTCCAATCCCCTGCCCATGCGCATGACGATCATCGATCAGGGCGATGAAGGACGCCGTTCGCGGGTCATCGAAGGCCGCGTGCTGGATGTCGGCCAGCAGGGCATGCGTATTCAGACCGGCACGGTCGAAACCGGTCAACTGCACATCATCCGCGATCATACAGTGGCATTCAAAAACAAGCTCGAATGCGAAGTCGATTTGCCGAACGGCACGGTGCATCTGACAGGCTTCGCCGCCTGGTATCGGCCCGAAGCCGACGGCATCTTCTGGGTCGTCGGTCTCTACATACGCGAAATGCCGGCGGCGGATCGGCGAATTTACGACGAATACCTGAAGCAGCTTGCCGATGCGTCGGCAGGCGAAAGCGCGCCCGTCTGAGCGCCGGACAAGCGCGCGCTTGCGCCAGACCTTCTTTGAAGCAAATGTCAGCATGCAGCCTGTGGCTGCGTCAGAGGTGGCGATTTTTCACTGATGGAGGAACCAGCAAATGAGTGCGAACCAGAGCGACCAGCGCAATTGGCTTGAGCGGCTAACCAGCAAGATTCCCGGCTACAGCGGCTACGTTGACCGCGAAACGCGCCGCGATGTCGATAAACGCCACCGCGAGCAACTGGCCGACCGCTTGCGCCGCGCCAAAGAACCGCTCACCGAAGTGATGCGCGAGCTTACCAACAGTGGCCGACTCTTTGAAGTCACGCCGGTAGATTCGGCCATCAAGAAACTCGACAAGCTTGAAAACCGTATACGTTTTGCGACCTATGGCTATGCCGGCTTCTTCGATGTCGTGAAGATCGAACAGGCGCAGCTTGATGCCATCTATCGCTTTGATCTGTCGTTGGTCGAGCACGCTGAAAAAATTGAGGCGAAGATTACAAACCTGCAAGCGCAGGCTGGAACCGCTGCCGGCTTGAAGGCGGCAGCCGGTGAAGTCGCCACGGCGATTGACGAAGCCGACCGCGCGTTCGACAATCGTTATCAGGCGATTAACGGCTTCGCCGAGGGGCAGCCGCCCGGCCAACCGCTTTTTTCGTGACCAGTGACAAGTGACGAGTGACAAGTATAGGGCTTGTTCGATCTCGTCACTTGTCACTCGTCACTCGTCACTTTCATTATGGCAGAACCTTGCAAAACTTGTGGCTCAGAGTTGTTCGCGGGACAGCGATTCTGTCGCGCCTGCGGTAATCCCACCGACACGCTGGATAGCGGCGAAGCACCGACGCAGCAAATGCCGCTGACGGGCGAAGCGCCGACGCAGCGTATGCCGCCGACGCCGGATGATTGGGAAGCGCGCGGCCCGGCCCACACCGCGCCGCAATCTCGGCCCAACACCAACCCGGTCAGCAAACCGCCAGAGGCTTATCAAGCGCCGAACGCTTATCAAGCGCCGCCGACGGCTTATCAATTGCCGCCGCAACCGCTCGCCTGGCAAGCGCCACGCTATCCGCCGCAGCCGCCACTGCCGCCATCCAGCCGTTCAGGCTCAACTTGGGCTATCGTGCTGGCCGTTTTTCTGGCGCTTATGCTCGGCGCGATTATCGGCGGGCGGGCGCTCTATCACCGCTTTCCGCGCCTTGTTCCTCCCCCTGCGCCGCGGGAGCCAAGCACTCCCCCAGCGCCGCCAGTCTCGAAGGCGTTCGCGCTCAATCCCGGAGCGACAGTGACAATCAAGACGGTGAACGGCAGCATTAAGATTGAAGGATGGGACGAGCCCCGCGCCGAGGTGCAGATTATCAAGAAAGGCGGCAGCGACGACCCTGCCTTGACGATTCGCAACGATGAGAAATCGCTTTATCTTGAAGCGCCCCCGGATCCCAGAAACGGGCAGGTCAGCTTCGAGGTGAAGCTGCCGCGCAATCTCGGCACGGTCTCGCTCAATTCGGTCAATGGTAGCATCACACTAAAGGATGTTGACGGCCAGATCAGCGTCGAAACCGCCAATGGGAGCATCAACCTTGCGGATGTGTCCGGCGTCGAACACGCCAAGACTGCCAATGGCAGTATTGATGCCGTGTTGAATCAGGCAGCGAAGGATCACCCCATGACGTTTGAAACCGCCAACGGCAGCATCAAGCTGACGGTTGATGATGAGTTCAACGCGATCCTCGATGCCAGCACGGTTCGCGGCAAGATTGATGTGGATGAAGATCTGGAAGGCATCAAGACGGAAAAGCGAATTCCTTTTGGCGCAAGCGCCAGGGGCAATCTCGGTTCGGGGGGGCAGCCCTTGAACGTGACCACCATCAACGGCACCATCAAGATTAACAAGTAGCTTACTGTTTCAAAGGAGACCACGAGGATGGCTATCGAAGTCCTACAGTATTTCGACAATTCAGGCATGGAGATCGTGCATCGCATACCAGAGGCCGGCTCTGCCGACATCAAGCTCGGCGCTCAGTTGATCGTCCAGGAGAACCAGGCAGCGGTCTTTTTCCGCGACGGCAAGGCGCTCGATGTCTTCGGCCCCGGACGCCACACGCTGACCACGATGAATGTGCCTTTGCTTACAAAACTGCTATCGCTGCCGTTCGGCGGCACGTCGCCGTTTCAGGCCAGCGCGATGTTTGTAGCCAGGCATACATTTCAGGATTTGAAGTGGGGCACGAAAGAGCCGATCACGTTTCGCGATACCGAATTGCGTTTTGTGCGGCTGCGAGCTTTCGGCAAATATTCGCTGCGCGTCGCCGACCCGCAGTTATTCGTCGCCACGGTGGTCGGCACGCGCGGCATCGTCTCGACAGAAGCCGTCGGCTCGTTCCTGCGCGATGTCGTCGTGGCGCGGCTCAATGACCTGTTGGGCGAAAACCTGAAGACGATCTTCGACTTGCCGGCTTACTACGATGAACTGGCAGCGGGACTCAAATCGCGAGTCGCCGAAGATTTCAGCAAGCAGGGGCTTGAACTGGTTGACTTCATCATCTCGGCCATCACGCCGCCCGAAGAAGTTCAGAAGATGATCGACGAGCGTTCGAGTATGGGGGCGATTGGCGATATGAACGCCTATATGCAGTTCAAGGCGGCGCAGGCCATTCAGGACGCCGCCAAACAGGAAGGCGGTGCGGCGGGGCAAGGCATGGGCTTCGGCCTCGGCATGGGCTACGGCCAGGTGATGGCGGGGGCGTTCGGCGGCCAGCAACAACATCCGCAGCAGGGCGGCGCACCGCAAGCGCAAGGTATACCATGCGCGAAGTGCGGCACGCCTAACGCTCCCGGCACGAAGTTCTGTTCGAACTGCGGCGCACCGCAGCAAGCGCCGCAAGCCGCCACCGCCGAATGCCCGGCGTGTCACGGACAGATCGTCGCCGGTTCGAAGTTCTGCAATAACTGCGGTCAGTCGCTGGTGCCGCAAGGCTGCAAGAATTGCCAGACGCCCGTACCGCCCGGCTCGAAGTTTTGCGCCAGTTGTGGCACGCCCGTGTCATAATCGGAAACTTTCGTTTATCCGCTTTTCTTCTCAACCGGAGGGGCTGGAATCAGGGACGGCTTTAAGCGCCGTCCTTTCCTTTTATGCGCTGCCTGGCGACCTTCACGGTTTGTGTTGATAAATACCGAAATTATTTATATAGTGCATCCCCCTGCGCATGCGCAGGCCCATTACCGTATAAGGAGAACCCGATATGCAAATGAGTCCGCATGGCCTGGAACTGCTTGAACAATGGGAAGGCTTCAAGCTAACGGTGTACAAAGATTCAGCCGGCTTGCCGACTATCGGCGTCGGCCATCTGCTTACCAAGAGCGAACTCTCTTCAGGTAAGATCACCATCAACGGCGTTCCCGTAAAGTATGGGGACGGGCTGACCGAACAGCAAGTCACCGATCTCTTAGGTCAAGATGTACAGCCGGCGGCGACAGCCGTCAACAGCGGTGTCAAAGTACCGCTCAATCAGAATCAATTCGATGCCCTGGTGTCGTTCACCTTCAATGTCGGCATCGGCGCTTTCAACTCCAGCACGCTGCTGAAAGTGCTTAATCAAAAGCAATATGATCAAGTGCCGACACAGTTGCTGCGCTGGACACGCGCCGGCGGTCAGGTCGTACAGGGGCTGGTCAATCGCCGCAACAATGAGATCAAGCTATGGAACGGGCAGGTCTAACCGGGCCGCTTTAATCCTTAGCCGACTGGCCGGTGGCAAGAAAATGTTTTTGCGTCAACTGCGGTGCTGCGGTATCATTGCCGTAGCCAAATTGCCCCGGTTATTTACTCAGTGGGACTGAGGAGATACCGTTTATGAGACTTGCAATCTGTTTCCTGGCGATTCTCGCGTTGCTGGCCACCGGGCAGATGCGTATCGTCCGCACCGGCCATTCGTCGAATGTAAGCGCGGCTACAATGCAATCAGTGCCCGCGCCGAAGATCCTGAACGTGCGACGAGACGGCAAACGCCTGCTCGTCAGCGGCGAAAGTTTCCAGATGGGCGCGAAGATCGTCGTCAACGGCGAGCCCCAGAAGACGCGCAACGATGCAGACGACCCGACCGTTTTACTGATCGCGAAAAAGGCCGGCAAACACCTGCCCGTTGATGCGGTCATTACGATTCAGGTCGAGAACCCCGCCGAGTCGAAATCTGATCCGTTCGCCTTCTTCACCGGCTTAACGCTGACCCTGGCGGATGCCGGCAAGCCGATTCATCTCAAAGTGAAAGAACAGTTCTTGCTGTCAGCGAAGGTTGATATTCTCTATAACATCAGCGTCACGGTTCTAGATGAATCGATTGTTAAGAAAATCGCGGATGTGGGATTGCCTGCCGACGGCCAGGGGATCTACGAAGCGCAACGCACCGGACAGACCAATCTGTTTGTTGACCTCAACCCGAAATGTGCAGACCTGATCAAGGCCTGCAAGATTCCTTCGCTGTCGTATAAATTCAATCTCAACGTCGAGGAGTAAATTACGGCCATTCAGTTCCTGCTCACGGTGTAATATTTATAACAATCAAGGCAAGCGCCGCCCAGAGTTGATCTGCGAACCGGCGGCGCGGCGTTGCGAGATTACTTTCGTCATTCCATCTCAGCAAGCCGGCAGGCGAGATGCTTGCGCTCCCGGCTTCGATCCTCTTCTTAACTTCATGCCATTGCCCCGACAGGGTTGTCAGGGTTGTCGTGCCGCGCCCTGGTCGCTTTTGCTTTTGCGCAATCGGCTGTCAACGTGATACTTTTTCGCGCAGTTCAGAATGGCGTTCTGGAGGGGAATTTGATAATGGACATGAACGATGTAGTGGCGATCATTCTCGGCGGCGGCGTCGGCCAGCGCTTGTTTCCGCTGACTCGCCTGCGCGCCAAGCCGGCTGTGCCGCTCGGCGGCAAGTATCGTCTCATCGATATTCCGGTGTCGAATTGCATCAACTCGGATGTGATGCGTATCTTCATTCTGACTCAATATAACTCGGCTTCGCTCAACCGCCATATTTCGCGCACCTATCGCTTCAGTCCGTTCACCAACGGCTTCGTCGAAGTCATCGCTGCGGAAATCACTCCCGAAAGTCCCGACTGGTTTCAGGGTACCGCCGATGCCGTGCGCCAGTCTTACGCGCACCTGCGAGATTACAAAGGCGAAACCGCTCTCATCCTCGCCGGCGATCATCTGTATCGCATGAATTATCGCGAATTCCTGCGCCGCCACGAGGAGACCAACGCCGATATTACCGTCGCGGTAACGGCGGCGCGCGAAGAGGATGCCTCGGATTTCGGCCTCCTTAAAATTGATGACACCGGGCGCATCACGGAGTTCAGCGAGAAGCCGAAAGGCGAAGCGCTCAATCCCATGCGGGTTGACACCTCTGTGCTTGGGCTCTCGCCTGAGCAGGCGCAACGCCGCCCGTTCCTCGCTTCGATGGGCATCTACGTCTTTCGCAAGGAAGCCCTCGAACAACTCTTGCTTGAAGATCTGCCCAACGCTATTGACTTCGGCAAGGAGATCATTCCGCACTCGCTGGCGCGTTTCAACGTGCAGGCGCATCTGTTCGACGGTTACTGGGAAGACATCGGCTCGATCAGCGCGTTTTATCGCGCCAACATCGAGATGACGCTGCCGCTGCCGCCGTTTAATTTCTTTGACGCCAAAGCGCCGATCTATACACGCCCGCGCTACCTGCCCGGCTCGAAGCTTCTGGATTGCCGCATTCAAAGCTCGATCATTACCGAAGGCTGTATCATCAACGGCGCGACCGTGACCGATTCGATCATCGGCGTTCGCAGCCGCGTCGAGCACGGCGCGCGACTTGAAGGCGTGCTGATGATGGGCGCTGATTTTTACCAAACGATTGAAGAGATGCAGGCCGATATAGATCGCGGCTACCCGCGCGTCGGCGTCGGGCCGAACTGCTACATCCGCCGCGCCATCATCGATAAGAACGCCCGCATCGGCGCTGGCGTGCAGATTATCAACGAAGTGCGTCGCCATGAATACGACGGTGATGGATACTACATTCGCGACGGCATCGTCATCGTCCCGAAACATGGGGTCATCGCTGACGGCACGGTAATTTAAAAGCCAGCCGCCTGAACATCACGATCATATTTTTATTCAGCATCAAGTTCTCTTTGGCCAGGCTTTGATCGAAGCAGGCGGGTTTGCATAATAGAAGTATGTCTTTCGATAAGCTGGTCGAAGAGAAGATCCGCGAAGCCATTGACGCCGGCGAATTCGATAATCTCGCGGGGCAGGGTAAGCCGATTGATTTGAAGCCCTACTTCGATACACCCGAAGATTTACGGCTCGCTTATTCGCTGTTGAAGAGTTCGGGATTCGTTCCCGAAGAAGCCCAGTTGATGAAAGAGATCGACGCGCTGAAAGCGACGCTCACACGCTGCCCTGGCGATCAGGAAAGCGCCCGCCTGAAGAAATCTATCGAAGAAAAGACGCTCAAGCTCAACCTGATGCTCGAACAGCGCAAGCGCCGCCCACGCCTGTAATCCTCCCTGTACAGCCCGGTCATTCGCGCCGCTGACCGCGTTATCGTAAGTTTATCCCAAGGCGATCATGCCGCCGACAGGCCAGTGATAGTCGCGCGTTAATCACTTGAATCTGTAAGAATAAGTGATATGATAAGGCGCATTTTGTAAACCTCAGGAGGGCAGACGATATGCCAGCGCGAATTTACGACTGGGATTTCTTTCTGTCACATGCCGGTGCTGATGAGAAAACTGCCGATCAATTATTTACTTTGCTGGAACCCTGCTCCAAGGTCTTCCTTGATACGCGGTGTCTCGTCTATGGCAGTGATTGGGATACGCAATTGGCAGCCGCGCTGAATAGCGCCCTAGTCATTGTTATCATGGTCTCCGCACGAACAGATGAAGCCTATTATGAGGGCGAAGAGATTGCTACCGCAATTCATCTCACACGGCAGAGTGCCGGGGAACGTCGTGTTGTTCCCATCTATCTTGATGACGAATGCGACACCCCGTTTGGCTTGCGCCGTAAGCATAGCATATACCTGGCGAAAGCCGGCTCTATCGAGGTTGTTAGTGATTGTCTTCTCACCGTGCTCAAGAAAACGAAATCCGGCGAGATCAAACTGGTCGAGAAGCAAGAAAACGCCTTACGCGAAATCACCACGGGTAGCGGCAAGGATCGCCTAGCGGGACTGCAAGAGGTCACTGCGGTGTACCGGCCCATCCTTATTGCCTTGTTGATCATGATCGGTATCACCCTGGGGCTGATGACGTTCTGTTTGATTGCGCCCTGGGTGGCGCAGGATCGTGGTCTGATCCTTCCCATTCTGGCAAGCACGTTGGCTTTAATGCTGACCTCATTGATGATTGTTTTTACCAAATCTTTGAACGTCGCGCGCGACATCGCCCACAGCGCTTTCCAACGGCAATAAGGAATCAAGCTCATGATTGATGAGAAAAAACTCACGGAGATTCGCAGAAAATCGCAAATCGTCGCTGCCTTGAGCCTGGTGGCCTTTTTCGCGCTGATCGGCTATAGCATTTACAAGCTCATTATGATTAGAAAAGAGATCAGCAAACTTGAACAGGTTCGGGGGGATCTAAAGAATGATGTAGTCGATCTGACCGCGCAAAAAAGCGATCTCGAAAAGCAAAAGAGATTATTCCAGGAAGAAGCCCAACGATCCACCAAATCTCTCGAGACCGTATTCCAATCGAATCCGCAGGCCCAGCAACTTCACCCGCGCATCTATGTGCAAATCAACGACGAATCGCAGAGGGAGAAAGCTAACCAGATTGCCAACTTGCTGCAAAAACAAAACTTTATCATCCCAGGCATTGAGAACGTTGGAAACACGAAAGGGATAACTACCGCCAAGACGGACGTGCGCTATTATACCAACAACCCCGATTGGACCAGCGACATAAATAAGATCAAAGAAGTCTTGAAACAGTCGGGCATCACTCCGATAGATAGAGAATTGAAAGACAGCAGCCCAGGCAAGATTCGTCCGCGCCATTATGAGTTGTGGTTCGGCACAGACTTCTAACCACCAAGTAGCCTAATAGCTTATCAATGCTGAAGGGATCTACGTTCGGGACTTTTCTATTCGTCGAGGCTGACCTTTTGCGCATCTGTCTTTGACTACGGCGTAGCAAACGAATAGGCTTTGGCCGTATGCGCATCTGGTTATCGAAGAACAGCGACGTGCCGCTGCGCGAGCAACTGGCGACGCAGATTCTGCTCGGCATCGTCAGCCTCGATCTCAAACCCGGCCAGCGCCTGCCGAGCACGCGTGAACTGGCGCAGCGTTTTCAGATTCATGCCAACACCGTCAGCGCCGCTTATCGCCAGTTGGCCGAGCGCGGCTGGGTCGAGTTTCGCAAAGGCAGCGGCATCTACGTGCGTGAGCCGGCCAATCAGCCAGCGCCGGGCGAGCAACTCGAACTCGATCAGATCATCGCGACGCTTTTTCAAATTGCCAGAGATCGCGGCTACCCGCTGGCCGAGATTCAAGCGCGCGTCCACCGTTTCTTCGAGGCGCAGCCGCCGGATCACTTTCTGGTTGTTGAACCGGACACCGAACTGTGCCGCATCCTGACGGCGGAGATTAAAGAGGCGACCGGCTTTCGCACGACGGGCGCGGGACTCGACGACTGCGCACAGCAACTCGCAGGCGCTGCCGTGGTCGTGATGTTTGCCAACGCCGAGGCGACGCGCCGGCAGTTGCCAGCGGACACGCCGTTGACCATTCTGCGGCTGCGTTCGGTGCCGCAATCCATGCAGGGCCAGGAGCGGCCCGCCGCCGATGCGCTCGTTTCAGTAGTCTCGCGCTGGCCGGAGTTCTTGAAGTGGGCGCACACTTTGCTGGTCGCCGCAGGGATTGATGCCGACGCGCTCGACCTGCGCGATGCGCGCCAGCGCGGCTGGCAGAAAGGTCTCGCCGCGAGCGCCCTGGTTATCGCTGACGCGCTCACCGCAAAGCAGCTACCTGCGGGCTGCCACACCCGCACCTTTCGCATCATCTCGGACGCTTCGCTCGATGAACTGCGCCGCTTCAAAGCGTTTGTCACAAAGCCCGCTTCCTGACCCCTTGCGTGGTCACTTTGCCGACCTGTGACAGTTTAAAAAAGTGTCATAGCGCCAACCCCACCCGCCTGCCTTCCAGCCTATGCTTATAAGTGTCAGAGACCGTGACTCGTCCACAAGCGAGCCGGTCAATAGCAGTTGAGCGAAACGGAGGTTTGATTTATGCGCGCCAAAGTCAAAAACGGCATCGGCTTACTCATCAATGCGTATCAACTCGCAGTCATCTGCGTGCTGATCTGGCTGCTGATCGTCGCCATCGCGCTCTTTCTGACCGAACCGGCGCATGGCGCAACGATTGTAATGAATGCCACATCGCAAGCTACAAGCGATGAAGAGGTGCAGCGCAGCCAGTTGGCCACGGCGCGCGCCCATAAAAATCCCCAGGCGATACTGGCCGCCGCGCGCCTCGTCTTTGTGCGCTCGGATACCGGATACATGAAGCGCAAGGCGCTCGAAGGGGCGCTGCAACATCGCAAAGATTTTCAGCAGCTTGGCTTTGTCATTACCAAAGATCAGGGTGATGCCGATCTGTGGATCGAGGTCGAGCGCTTGCCGTTCACCATCGAGTTCCCGTTTACAGTGATTGACTCGAAGACCCATATCGTCGTCGCCAGCGGCAAAGTCGGCTCGCTGTTCGGCACGGTCTACGGCAAGATCGCCGACAGCTTTGTCAAACAGGCGCGCGCCGCCAGAGAGCCTTTGCCGCAGAAAGCCAAACCCTAGCCGCGCCGGTCTTGAAATCTGCCTGCCCACTCTCCGCCTATGGTTTGCCAGGCGCGGACTGCCCGCCAGCCTCTGCCATGGCACTTGCCAGTTCGCCCGCCGCGAATCCTACGCAAAGCCGCCGGTTTTGTGTTAGCATAGTCTCGCCTCAAACGGACTGTTCAACCAGCGTGCAAGACCAAACGAGCGCCCGGATTAGCAATGACGGTTGAAGACTTTCAGAAAGCGTTCAACAAAGAGATCAAAGAAGTCGCGGCGCGTATCCGCCAGCCTTACAGCGTCGGCGAAACGGAGTTGGCTGTGGCGCTGCACGCCTCTGCGAAAAAGTATCTCGCGGCAATGATCGAGCAGACCACGGGCAACCCCGGCCCGACTGCGGAAGCGCGACAAGCGGTCGCCGATTACTTCACCTCGCTCAACTGCGACGACCTGTGTCTGGCGGTCGCCTGCGCCCGTGGCGATGAAACGGCGTGGGCGGATTTCTATCGCGATTATCGCTCCTATCTCGTCAACATCGCGCGCACCATGACGCAGGACGCCGGCGCTGCCGAACAACTCGCCGATTCGACGTTTGCCGAACTCTACGGCTTGCGCGAATCGGCAGGCGTGCGGGTCAGCAAGTTCTCGTTTTATTCCGGTCGCGGCTCGCTGCGCGGTTGGCTGCGGGCGGTCGTCTTTCAACTTTCAGCCGATCAGCACAGGCAAACCAGCCGCCTGGTGCAGACCGAAGAGCCCGAAGATATTGACCGGCTGGCCAGCGCCGAAGCGGCTGAGCGTCACGTCGTCCCTGAAGTTTCCTTCGTCAACGAGCGCTATCGCCTGGGGGTTGCCGAGGCCCTGCGCCGCGCCATCCAGGAGCTTGAAGCCCGCGAACGTTTGCTGCTGGCTTATTACTACTATGAAGAGATGACGCTGCGCGAGATCGGCCAGTTGTTCGAGGTTCACGAAGCGACCATCAGCCGCTGGCTGACGAAAGTGCAGAAGCGCGTGCGCAAGCTCGTTGAAAAGAGCCTGGCGCGCGATCACCACTTCAATCGCCGCGAAGTTGCGGAAGCCATCGCGCTCGCTGCTGAAGAGATGAATCACAGCGTCCGCGAATATCTCTTCGACTCAACCGAAGGGGCCGAAGATAAACCGGCAAAGAGTGCCGGCAGTGCCGTCGTGCAGCACTGAATGAAATAATCACGCAAGCAGGTCGCTCGCCGCCGTTCTTTAGTTTGGAGCGACCCTGAAGGATGAAGATGTTCCCGAAAACGCAGGATCACACGATTGACAGACTGTTGCGCGTGCAGGGCGGCGGATCGGGCAAAGAATCGCAGCCTTGTCGAGAGTTTGATGCCGATCTGGCCAACGCCTACGTCGAGCACAGTCTGACGGCCAACGAGACGGCTGGCTATGAGCAGCACCTCGCGGCCTGCTCGCCTTGCCGCAAATCGATCATCGCCTTGACGCGCATGGCTCAGGCTGACGTGGTCGCGGCGCGCACCGGCGCGGCGGTCGAGCGAACTCGAAGTGAGTCGTGGGCGAAACGATGGCTCGGCGCGCTGACCGCGCCGCAATGGGCGATGGCCGCCGCCGCCGCCATTGTGCTCGCCATCACATTGCCGCTGTTCCTGTCACAGCGTACATCGCCAAACCATCCACCTGCTTCGATCAATGAATCAGCGAAACCCCAGGCTGAAGCCAACTCGCCAGCGCCCGGACTCGCTCAGGAAATCGTGCCCGCCGCCGCCGCAAGCAATAGCGCAGCAGATGCGGCGCGCGAGCCAAACACTGCGGGCCGTGTAACCGCACCGACAAGTGAGAAGTCTGCGTCAGTCGCAGAGACCAAGAAAGAAGCGCCAGCCGAATCGCCGGCGTCTTCGCCTGATGAAAACAGCACACCGTCCGGGTCATCGAAGCTTGCCGAATCGCCGCCTGCCGATCAAGCCGCCGCCAAAGACGTTAGTAAAGCACAACCCGGCGCGCCCGCCGCACAGCCTGGCACGTCTGATGCGCCGCTGCCGAAAATTAAGGAGGAAGACGCGAAGCACCTGGCCGACGACAAAGGCGCAACAACAGACACCACGCTAAAACCGGGCCAGGGTGGGAATGGCGAAGAGCGCAAAGCTGCTGAAACCGCCGTCCGCCCTGACAGTATTGCCCCGCCGCCGCCGCCGCCCAGCCGCGCCGCAGAATCCGGCAGGGCAAGACGCCGCGATGAGGAGGCTGTCAGCGGGCCCTCTGCCTCACGATTCCAGCCAAGCCGCGAAGTCGTGCGCGCGCCGCGCGGCGCATCACGCAAAGTCAACAATCACATCTTCTGGTTGCGTGGCGACATCTGGACAGATAAGGATTACAATCCCGATAAACAGACATCCCTCATCCAAGTCATACGTGACAGCGATGTCTATCGCGATTTGCTTGAAAAAGACGGAAAGCTCAACCCGTTTTTCACCGGTTTTCCTGCCGATGCTCGCGTCATCTTCGTTCACAAAGGAAAGGCTTATTACCTCATTCCGCAGGACGGTAATCGGTAAGCAAAATCACTATTCGTTGAGTAAAGAATTATCCGGCTGCCGCCGAACCTGGATCAAAGCGGCAGCCGTTTCTCATGATTGCCAAAGGCCACCGGTGCTCGTCTGCCGATGAGCGGTGCGCGAGTGGCATACCAATCATTTATCCCTGCTGCGGCAGCCATTGCTGATCGCCTGGCTGCGGTTAGCGGATGGTTCACCGCCGTCCCCAGAGACTGACTCGCGGTCTGGTGCGCCAGTCGGATTTGCCATACCAGAACTCGACGCTTTGAATTCTTCGCCGGTTGCCATTGAGGTCAATGACTCGTGTCTTACCGCCGGCGCGAATCCGGTCGCGAACCTGCAATTCCTGCTCGCCGCCATTTTCGAAATGAACGACCACTCGCTGGAATTCAATGTCGCCCCGCCTGATTCCCAGTTGCAGCGCCGTGAACGCTCCCCTAGCGTTCACCCGGATGATGTCGTGATCGCGCGCCCCATCGACGTTCGCCGAACCGAGGCCTTGCCATACGCCCGGCTGAGCGTTTGTCGTGACGCTGAAACCAAAAAGTAGCACCAACAAACCGACGGCGGAAATCGCCTTCCGTGAGATCATCAATTGTTTCATATCATCTCCTCCTTTTCTGAATCGAAGTGGATTAAATGGCCATATGCTATGGCAAAGTCCGAGAGCCACTCAGCCGCGTCTATTTCAGTGTAACTCTTGAACCGGACAGGCGGCAATCAGGCGGCCAGGAGTTTCGTATCATCCGCAAATCAATTGCGCGCGCGCTGAATCAAGATTCGTTTGCCCGCCTTATTAGCCGTATAATCATCTGGAATCACCCCGCTGGACTTTCATTCTTTTCTGGAGACAGAGCATGAGCAATTATCCGGCGCGATATGAATCCGACACCTTGCTGCGCGATGGCTCGACCTTGCGCCTGCGCCCCATCCGCCCCGACGACGTTGCCGCGCTGATGGAATTTCACACGCGGCTGTCGCCGCGCAGCGTTTACTTCCGCTTCTTCAGCCCGCTGCCCGAACTGAGCCGAGAGAAAGCGACGCAGCTATGTACGGTAGATTACAATAACACCTTCGCGCTGGTCGGCGAGCACGCGGGCCGCATTGTCGCTGTCGCGCGCTACTACCGCAACGACGAAGTTCACGACCGTGCCGAAGTCGCCTTTCTCACTGAAGACGCCTTGCAAGGGCGCGGCATCGCTACGCGCATGCTCGAACGGCTCGCGGTTATCGCCTGCGAAAACGGCGTCAAGACGTTCGAGGCTTACGTGCTCGGCGACAATCGCAAGATGATCGACGTCTTCCTCAACACCGGCTTTCAGGTCGAGCGCCGCCTGGACGGTGGCGTATTCTATATTACTTTTCCGATCACGCCGACGCCGGAGTTGGAAGAGAAGCTGGCGCGGCGGGGGCAAGCGGCGGCATCGGCTTCGATGAAAGTCTTCTTCGAGCCGAAATCCGTCGCCGTCGTCGGTGCCGGTCGTCGGCGCGGCCAGATCGGTGCCGAAGTCTTTCACAACCTCGTGAGCGCAGGCTTTCAGGGCGTCGTCTATCCGGTGAACGAAAGCGCCCGCGTCGTCGGCTCGGTGCGCGCTTACGCGCGCATCAACGAGATCCCGGACGAGGTTGACCTGGCCATCATCGTCGTGCCGGCAGCGCGCGTCGAAGCGACAGTTGACGATTGCATCGCCAAAGGCGTGCGCGGGCTGGTCATCATCAGCGCAGGCTTTAGCGAAACCGGCGCTGAAGGGCGTGCGCGCGAAGCCACGATACTGGAAAAAGTTCGCCGCGCCGGCGTCCGCATGATCGGCCCGAACTGCATGGGCATCATCAACACAGATCCGGCAGTCGCGCTCAACGGCACGTTTTCGCCGGTCTATCCGCCCGGAGGCTGCGTCGCCATGTCAACCCAGAGCGGCGCTCTCGGCTTGGCTATTCTGGATTATGCGCGCGACCTCAACATCGGCATCTCGACCTTTGTTTCGGTCGGCAATAAGGCGGACGTGTCGAGCAACGATTTGATTCAATACTGGGCCGAAGACCCGCGCACCGAGGTCATTCTGCTTTACCTCGAATCCTTCGGCAATCCGCGCAACTTCGGGCGCATCGCCAAGCGCATCGCCCGCGCCAAGCCCATCGTCGTGGTGAAATCCGGGCGCTCGCGCGCCGGCCAGCGCGCTGCTTCGTCGCACACCGGGGCGCTGGCGTCGACGGATCGCGCCGCTGATGCTCTCTTCCGCCAGGCCGGCATCATCCGCACCGACACGCTTGAAGAATTGTTCGATGTCGCCAACCTGCTGGCGCACCAGCCAGTGCCTCGTGGCCGTCGCGTAGCTATTCTTACAAATGCCGGCGGGCCGGGCATTTTGGCCGCTGACGCCTGCGAAGCCCATGGGCTCGAACTACCGACGCTCACCGACCAGACGGTCGCCGAATTGCGCGCCTTTCTACCGCCGGCAGCCAGCGTCGCCAATCCCGTAGACATGATCGCCTCGGCGACCGCCGAGCATTACGAGAGAGCCATGCGCGCCCTGCTTGCCGACGAGCGCGTCGATGCGCTGATTGTAATTTTTATTCCGCCGTTGATCGCGCAAGCCGAACCGGTGGCGGCGGCGATTGTCGAAGGCGCGAAGAGCGCTGGCGGCAAACCGGTCATCGCCACTTTCATGTCGGCGAAGGGTGCGCCGGAAATTCTCGCCAGTATTCCGAGCTATGTCTTTCCCGAAGCGGCGGCGAAAGCGCTGGCAAAAGTAACTGCTTACGGCGAATGGCGGCAGCGACCTTCGGGAGTGCTGCCGTTGTTGAATAACCTTCAGGTCGAGGAAGCCAGAGCGGTTGTCGAGCAGGCGCTTGAACGCGGCGACGGCTGGCTGAGCCCCGTCGAGTTGCAGGATCTGTTCAATGCCGTCGGCATCACGATGGCGCAATCGCGGCTGGTTAAGACGGTTGATGAAGCGGCAAAAGCCGCCAACGCGATGGGCTACCCGGTGGTCTTGAAAGCCGTTGGCCCGCGCATCCTGCACAAGACGGAAGTCGGCGGCGTGCGCTTGAATCTTGCAAACGAAGCGGCGGTGCGCCAGGCTGGCGACGCGATGACCGCGCAACTCGGCGACGAGCTATCAGCGATGATCGTGCAGGAGATGGTGACGGGCGGCGTTGAAGTCGTCGTTGGCGCGACGCTCGATCCGACATTCGGGCCGCTGATCGTTTACGGCAGCGGCGGCATACTGGTCGAGATGTTGAACGATGTCGCTTTTCGCATCAACCCGCTGACGGATGTAGACGTTGAGGATATGCTGAATGAAGTGAAGGGCACGGCCTTGCTGCGCGGCTGGCGCGGCTCGCCTGCGGCAGATGAGGCGGCGCTCAAAGAACTGATCTTGCGCGTCTCGGTGTTGCTGGAAATCTGCCCGCAAATTCACGAGATGGATGCGAACCCGGTGAAGGTACTGGAGCAGGGCGCGAAAATCATCGACGCACGCATCCGTGTCGCGCGCCTGTCCGACCAGACGCCGACGCGCCGCATCGCTTATTTTTGAGTGACAAGTGACAAGTGACAAGAGGGCAGTGACCGATGAACGATAGCGAGTCGCAAGTTGATTTTCGAATCTTCTTGTCACTTGTCACGGTTTACTTGTCACTATCCCATTGACGAGGTGCGCTGCGGTTCGATCTTGTAGATGACGCGCACTTCGTCGGGCCGGTGACCGGGATAGCGATCAACGCCCATGTATTTCTTCGCCATCTTATCGATGTGCTCATCCGCGCCGTCTTCGGTAATCTCCGTTACATGCCCGCGAACTTCGAGATAGCGGTAGGGATTGTCGGGGTCCTGAATGGAGAGGGAGACTTTCGGGTTGCGCCGCAGGTTTTTGTCCTTCTGCCGCCCGCGCGCTGAATTGACGATGACGTGTGTGCCGTCGTAGTCAACCCACACGGGCGTGACCTGCGGCGTGCCATCGGGCATCATTGTGGCTAGATTGGCGAATGCTTTCTTGTCGAACAGGTCGCGATATTTCTCCGGGATTCCTTCTGCCATAGCTTTCTCCTTGATGGTTGCGGTGCGTCTCGCTGATTAAGTCTAACGGTTCGAGGCGAGGCGCTCAAACCGTGACCGGCAAGATGAAAAAGGAATGGCGTTAATATACTTGGCTCACCTACGGGTGTCTATTCGGTATTTGCCAAGGTCAATAGTTTCTCCCTGAGTGCGTCTTTTATTGTTCCAGCGCGCTAGTGCAAAACTATGCGCTTTCAGCGCAAGACTTTAGTTGCTACCCATCTCAGCCGATGTTAGAAGTTGGGCTGTGAAGGACAATCGCCATAACAGCCACAGCGTCACCCGACTAACTGCGCACATCGTATGGGTAACGAAATACCGATACCACGTGCTGCAAGGCGACATCAAAGTGAG
>Ga0307468_100000029_pt1 | contig 96985 bp, 65 predicted proteins | sample atmdna_FD_203085 | JGI IMG/M metagenome (GOLD analysis project Ga0307468, IMG submission 203085) | Hardwood forest soil microbial communities from Morgan-Monroe State Forest, Indiana, United States - atmos_gases AM2C_05 | ecosystem: Environmental > Terrestrial > Soil > Temperate forest > Bulk...
CCGCTTGCGCTACCACCGTCACTCGATACTCCTGCCCTTGCCCTTCGACCTGACTCTTCAACTCCGTCGGATTGCTCTCGTCGGTGATGTCGAACACCCGCACCCCTGCCGTCGTGAAGCCACTGACTTGCACCGCTTCGCCTGCCTGTCCGCTCAACATCAAGCGATTCTCATCAGCGACAAAGCGATGTCCATAGCTCAGTTTCACCCAGTCGATGACGCTAAAGTCGGCGTCGCCGCCGCTGGCCGTCAGCGTCACCGTGTTCGCGCCTTCCTGCAAGAGTTGCTGGCTGATGTTGAATTGCGTTACCGGATGCTGTTGGCCGTCGAAGACCATCGAGCCGACCTCCTGGCCATTGACCTGCACCTGAACCAGGTGGCTGGTCGGCGGGTCAGAGAAGCTGAGGCCCTGCAAGGCGACTTCCAGCCGCGCCTCGGTGGTCGCCGCCGGGTCGAGATGCGGCAGGTTGAGCGTCTGGCTGTAAGCGAAGGTCGAGACGATGGCACCAAACCAGTTTTCGGCCTCGCCGTTGTTGAGCGAGGGGAAATAGGTGGAGCGTTCGCGGCGCTCGACGGTGGCGGTGAAGTTGAGGCGGTGGGTGGGATCGCCTTTGCTGAGAGGCAGGACGGTGAGGCGGCGACCGGGCTGAGCGCCGTTGACGAGATAGTAGGAGCGCAGGTTGGTGGTCGGGGTGTCGAGGGCCTGGCCGTAGAATTCGATGGAGTCAGAGGGCTCAAGGCGGCCCTTGAGGCCGCCGTTGACGAGGAGGGGGACTTCGCGGGCGTCGGTGAAGAGTTGGAGGTTGCGAGGATCGCGGGAAACATCAAAGCCGGCGGCGACGAGTTCGGGCTGAGTGAGGCGATACCAGCCGGCTTTGGCGATCAGGAGTTTAGCGCCGGGTTTGGCGGCGATCTCCCATTGCATCTGCAAACTTTGCGACGACGGCCTAAAAGGTGTTCCCTGTCCCGATGCAGCGATGGCCGGGCGCAGGAAGCGTTGCGTATCGCGGCTTGTGGCATTGGTGAACAGTTGACTGAGCAACAGGCTACGAGCGCGGTCGGGGAGCTTCGTGACTGGCTGCGGGCTGATGGGGCCATGCAGCATTCGCTTGCCGCTGAGGTCAAAGTCTTCGATCCAGTATTGCGCGTCGTCTTTAGTGCTGGCCAGCTTGTCCATCCAGACGTAATTCAGACCGGCGGTCAGGATCGTCCTGCCTGAAAGCGGCACCGAGCCTGCGAGGAGGTTGGGATTGATCTTCTCGCGCCGCCCCGCTACCTCGCGGTAGACATTGAATCCGAGGTTGCTCACTTCATAACCGGTTTGCCATTCGAGCAAGACATTGCCCTGCGGATCGCGCAAGGCCGCGACATCGATCATCTCGACAGCGGTCGGCGCGTTGACGGCAAGCGTCCAGGGCGAGAAGGCGGTCACCAGCGATGACTCGACATAGTTATTCGGCGACGTTGTGCTTTGCGACGTGCTGCCCTGATTCGTCCAGGAAGTATCCTTTCTCCACAGCGAGAGGCTGGTTTCGGTATTGTTGTTGAGTTCCGATGTGAGATAGTGCAGCCGCACAGTGGCCATGCCTAAAGTGCCGACGACATCTTTGAGAATATAGGTGCGGCGGACGGAGTTCCCAAAATCCGTGGGCGATTGTTTCGCGAGGTTCACCGTCATGCCTGTGACTGTCCCGGCGGTGATCGTAATCCGCACGTTCGGATTCCCAAAACTCCGGGCCACCATGCCGCTGAGGTCTGCGCGGTTAACGTCTCCCAGGACATCGCCTGTGCCGGTTGAGGCAGCGCCGTTGCCCATAAAAAGCGTGAATGCGGCGGTGTTCGCATCTCCGTTGGTGAGCGCCAGCGTAGTATTTACGGTTACATTGCCGCCAAGCGAAATGCCCGCAGCGCGGTTGAGGGTGAGGTTGTTGACGAGGACGCCCGGCAGTGTCGTACTGGAAGCCGAACCGGCATCGCCAATGATGATGTTCGACGAAGCGCCGCCGGTCAGGCTACCGCTTGTCGTCGAGATGGCATTATTGATCGTCAAGGTGTTCGCGCCAATCGTCAGCGCGCCGCTGGTAAGCGCAAGTGTGCCGTTGGCTGCCACACTATTTGACAGAGAAACACCTGCGTTGTTGTTGATCGTCAGCTTGTTGCCAGTCGCGGGCAAACCATTACCCGTGACTTGCGCAGCGCTGCCGTTGTAGGTGTAGTTCGCGCCAGTACTGTAAGAGCGCGTCCCGGTCATCTGGACGTTGCCCGACGCACCCGATGCCGTTATGCCGTTAGGGTGACCAATGCCGAGGGTGCCGCCGGAATTGAGCGTGAAGCAGCCCGGCCCAGAGATGATGAATGTCCCCATATTGAGCGTCGCGCCGCTGTTGACGATGACGCAACTGCTCACCGTGACATTGCCTGTGACCGTGACAACGGACGGAGAATTAACCGTGACGCTGTTGTAAGTACCGGCTGGCAGAATTCCATCGGCGTTATAGATCAGATCCGCGAGGTTGCTATAGCAAATCGTGGCATCATTCAAGGTCGGGGTGTTGGCGGTGTTTGACGTGCTCAACAAGGCTTTGTATTTAAGATAACGGAAGCCGTTGAACTGAGCGAGCGACCCGCCATTGGTGAAGAAGGTGCTGGCCGTGCCGTCCGGGCCGACGAAGTTGAAAGGGCCTACGGCATTGTTGCTGCCCGCCGCCTGGAACTTGAGGGCCGTGCCTGCTGGTAGGGCAGGGTTTGTCCAGGAAAGCGTTGTCCAGTTGGTCGTGTTCCCGGCAGCCGGATTGGCATCTTTCGCCGAGGAGACCTGATTGCCGGACGTGGCGAAGCTGGACTTCATATAGGTCTTGAAGCCGTGGTCGTTATTCGCCGTGCCCGTCGCCCCGACCCATGAAGAGCCGCTGTTGCCCGAACTGCAACGGCGACCGCCTGAGTAAGGGTCGTTGGCGCTAACGGTCGCCGCGTAAGTCCCCGTACTGATCGTTGAGGCCGCGCGCCACACGATGGCGTACTGCGTGCCAGAGGTCAGCGACACAGGCGTTGCGAAGGTCGCGGTGTAAAAGACCGCAGCGCCGCTCGAAAAGGCGGGGATCGTCGCCGTCGCGAGATCGGCACCCGTTGGCAGGTTGCCGCTGGCGTTCCTGATCGAGACAGTGATATTGGAGGTCGTGCCGGAGCAGGCGCTGCAAAACAGGCTGAGGTCGACTTTCGTCAGTTGGCCGGTGACGCCTGCGGTGAAAGTCTGGGCGAGCCAGGCCGTGTTGGTGAAGCCGACGCCATTCCCGCTGAGATTGGTGTTCGATTGGTCGAGATTCGCGGGGTTGAACAGGATGACATCGCCTGGGCTGCTGGTCAAATCAACGCTGGTCGGCACGCCGGTCTGAAAGTCCGCCGTTGAGGTGTCTGTCACACAGGCGCTGGTTGGCGCGGTGCTGAGCGAGAAGTTCTGCGTCGTCGTTCCGCCATCGGTAACCACGATATTGCTGGCGGTGCTGGAGTTGAACCCCGGCATACTGGCAGTGATGCTGGGGTAGGTGCCGGCGGGAATGCTCGTGAACGAATAGTTGCCGCTGCCGTTGGTGGTCGTCGTCCGGCTGCCGAGCGCCACGGTCGCGCCGCTAATCGGAGCGCCGCCTGTGGTCGCGGTCACCGTGCCCGACATGGTGCCGCCGTTGCCGACCGGTGTGCACTGCGAGAACTTGAATGCCCCTATGCGGGTGTTATCATTCAGCCCGCTGACCTGGTAATACTCGTTGGTGTACCAGAAAGTGCAGCCGTCGGGGTCTAGCGACATGGCACTGTAATCACCCCATCGTGTGCAGGCCGCCCCTCCACAGTTTCCTGTCTGGCTGCCCGTCCCAATGATGAGCGAGGTCTCGGTCTGCGGAATCGTATTGACGGCGTCGGTCGACAGACGGCCAGCATATTTGATTGCCGGACGCGATGTGTTGTTCGAGGTGCTGTAGCCCAGCGCCATGTCCCCTGCGCGGTCAACCGCGAGGCTCGGCATAAACCGGTTCATCGTCGCATCGGGGTTATGCGTGAAGGCTTGAGTCGTCGATGCAGCGATGCTGCCGCCGGTCACGGCCACCTGGTAATAGCGGACCGCTGCCTGTGACGCGCTGCTGCCTTGTACGGTGTGGCTGTTCCACAGCGATTCGACTCCGCCGAGATTCGTGTACTGGTTCTGCATCATCAGCCGTAGAGCCAGCGTGTCCAGCGCGTTGCCGCTCTGCGACGGCACGGTGGTCGGCGGGTTGGCCCAGCTTGCCGGCGCAATCGTGATAAAGGGGCCGGTGAACGTCGAGGTCGAGATGCTGTTCCAGTCCACATGGAATTTATACACAGAGACCGCGTTGGTGAACTGCCACACGACGCTGAAGTAGTTCGGCGAGCCTGCCGGCGGCGTGCCCGCCTGTAGCCGTGCGTTGGCAGGAAGGAGGGTGAATTCGGTTGACGGAGCATCGAACGAGACGACCTGCGCACTCGGAGCCCCGGCATACATCTGCGCCTTGTTGAAGGCGGACACCCGTGGGTTTTGGAAACTCGCACCGGCAGCGTAGCCGAATATGTTGGCAGACATATACAGACCATCGGGCCAGATGCCGAACTTCGGATAGTCACCCAGTCCGCCCGTCGTATTGATCGAGTAGAAGTTCCACCCGCCACTGACCGGGTCGCCGGTTTTGGAAGCCGCGAAACACTGAAAAGCGCCCGGCGGGTTGATGATATTACCTGAGCCGTCGACCTGGAACGCAAGGTCCGAGATGATCCAGCGATCCTCGAAGCTATCGTACAGGACTACCGGGTCGCCAAAGTTGTCGGTGTCGCACAGGTTGCCGAAGTTACCCTGACTCATGAAGGTATCGAAGGTAAACGCCGCTACCCGCACGCCGTCCGATTTGCGGTAGATGCCGATGGAGGTATTGACCGTCTGTATGTAATAGTCCTTGCCCACATCGCCGTTGGTGTCCGGCGGGTGTCCAGCGCCCCAGGTGGCAAAGTCGAGGCCTTCAAAGCTCGTCGACGGCGACGGCGCGGGAGCCGCGCTGCCAATGGTCGCCAGGCTTGAACTGTTCTGTGCGGCTTTAGACACTCGGCCAGGTAATCCAAAGGGAACCGGGATCGTCTCCGGCGGTTCACGTTCGGGCCGTTCCTTCTGCACGGGCTTAATGTAAGGGAGATTACGAAGGTCGCCGTCGAACGAATGCGCCTGGATCAGCCGCGATTCATTGGGAGCGAGGTTAACGGCGGCCTGGCCATTAACCCTCTGTTCCTGCGTCGTCGCGGCGTCGTTCGCCACAGAAGTCCCGCCCGGTTGTATCGCTGCCGCCTTCTGGCTGGCGCTCGTTCCGTCCGGCTGCTTGCGATTGCTGGCCGCATCTATGACCCGATCATCGGTTACGGTCTGAGCGGTAGAGCTAACCGACACCGGGATCAGGACAGATTGATTGTTATCCGCCAGTAGCAAATTGAACCCTTGCGCTTTTGTCGCAATTAGCAATTCCAGGCTTCCGGCGTCAAGGGATTGCGCTTGAGAGAGGGTGTCCGAAGTTGCCGCCGGAGCGTTGCTCTGCTGCGGCTCTGGCTGATCGCGCTGCGGAAGATTATGGGCAGATGCTGAAACGGTCGAAGGCTCAGACCCATTCAAAGATTTTCCGGTCGCCGTTGCAGCAACGGTTGAACTGGCAAAGATGCTCAGGTTATCCAGGGCCAGCACGCCGTTGCTGGTGCCATCAGAAGCATAGCCATAAATTCTGATGATGACGTTGCGGTTATGATCGGCTGCCGCCGGCAGGTTGACGGATTTGCTGACCCAAAGGTTGTTTCCAATATCCGATCCGGCCAGAAGCGGTGAATAACTCTTGCCGCCGTTTGTACTGATCAGCGCGCCGATATGCGGATGGCTTGCAGGAGTGGTTCCAGACCATACATCAAAGGCCAGAGAGGTGCCGGCGAATCCACTGGTATCAATCGTCAACTGAAAAAAAGTCGTGGCGCTGGTGCCCGGATCAGACGATACGACAGACCAGGTCGTCGCAGCGACCGCGCTTCCAGCGGCGGCTTCACGATGAAGCGCGATGCCAGCGCCTGCGGTTCCACTAATCGTCGTCGGCGAACCGACCTTGATCAATGCCGAATTGCCGCCATTGATCTGCTGCTCGGCGGCATTTTCAAAGACCGTGCGCCCCGTGCTGTTTTCAAAGTCGTAATACACAATCCGCACTTGTGCGTTTGCCGTCCCGGCGATTGCAAAACCAGAGAACAAGGCTGCCAAAAGGATGATCACTCTCTTCATGCGAGTCTCCACTCAAATCGAAAAACGGCTTGCCGATGACCTGCCGGTCGGGTTCGGCTTGCGCCTGATCGTGTTGTCCCTCTTGATCTCTGGCACGGAAAGCGGCCAGTTAAATGAATGCGGTAATGCTGACCCGCAAGATGGCATGGTAGGAGCGATGCACACGGATATGGTTATTCTTGCCGGGATAAGCCAGTACTGTCATCTCAAGATTTTTGTCTTTTGTCAATACTTTTGTAATTCCACGTGTAGCGTTTAGCCTCCGCGTGAGACAAGGCCAGGGAAGATCGAAGCGGCTGCCGAAACTCTATTGCACGGGCGAACGTCGCCAGCCGCTGAGACGCTGTCTTCATCTGCTGAACCAGCAAGCCGGGCGGAAGCCAGGCGAGGCGCTTGAGGCGCTGATAGAATCACATGAATTGAATGAACGGCAGGCTGCCTCAGGCGAGAGAGGTCAGAAAGCGTGCGGCGCGGCGCAGGCTCTCAATGAGTTGGTAGGGAAATCGCGGCAGGTTGTTGAACGATCCATTGACGGAGTAAGTCGCTTCAATCGGATTGGGCCAGCGGCGCTTGAGCGCCCCCAAAAGGCCGCGCGGCTGGCGCAAGTATTCGCCCAGCGGCTTGCCATAATTGAGAGGGGCGTTGTTTGTCGGCTCAGGCGTCTCCCATGATTGCAGCACTTGCGCCATCAGCCAGTGCGGTAGCTGTCGCGCCTGTGCCGTAAACGGGTAGCCTTCGATATCCGCGCCGAGCAAGTGATGCGCAAGACCGATGACCGTCGAAATCCAGTTGATGTCGCGGCGGCGGTTGCCGACCAAGATCTCCCAACGAAACGCTGCCGGGCGCGATTCCAGGAGTAAAGCGACATCGCAAAACCATAGCGGTCGCCAGCCGCCATGTCTGAGCAGATGCATGCAGACGATGCGCAACAGATCTTCATCCGAAGGGATGCGTATTGCGGCGTCTCCCAGTTGGACGAGTTGCGTGCGCTCGAAGAACTTGTCGAAGGCGCGGTTATCCAGTTCCTGAAGTCCTTTGTGCAGATCTATATTCAACTCCGAGCCTTCGGGTGTGAGAGTTAAAGCGAGCGCCTTCTGATAATCTGCTGGCCCGACGCAGAGATCCAGGTCGCCGTAGGGCCTGAGCCCTTTCGCCGGATAGCGCCGGCCTATGGCCCAGCCTTTGACGAGTACCGGTTCGATGTCGTGGGCTCGAAAAAAGGTGAAGGCGCTGCGGGCCCGCGCTTCATGCAAAGCCGCACGGATCGTGTAGTAGGCGTAGACCTGCTGGAAAGGTAAAAGGAGATCACCGTATTGCGGCGCAGCAAATTGTAATCGCCACCACACCAGGCCGGCGGTTCCGGTTTTCATTAGTAGCGCGGCAATATGAGGAAGGATTTCGGGAGAGCAGTTTTCACAGGTAGGAGCCGTTCTCCACGAGCCCGCGAGGATCTCCATCAACAAACGGCCTACCGGGCCAGATTCTTTACGAGCGTCTAAAACCATCTGGGAAAACCGAAGCAGCCATCATCTTCGCCCATGCAGCCTTAGCTTCTGACTACCCGCAGAGGCACACGGGGCCGGGGCTGCAATTACAAACCCCTGAACAGCAGCGATTGTTACTGGGTGTGCAGCTACTTCCACTGGCGGTGCACGTAGAGGCTTCGGCGGTCGTCGGCGCGAGAATGGAGGTCACCAGCGGCAGGGCGACGGCAGCGCCAAGGCCAAGCTGTTTGATGAGGGCGCGGCGCGACATCAGTGGTTGAGAATCTGCACCAGACAGGCGATCCGACAGCAGTTTGGCTTTGCCGAGTTGCTCAAGAGCGAGCCAGATGACATCCGCGTTGACTGGTAGGTGAAGCTCTTTTTCGAGCGTCGCGCTCATCTCGCTCACAGTAGACCGGCCATCGCAGCGGTTCCAGACAAGCGCCGCCGTGCGGTTCAGACAATGCGCCTGGTGGCTGCGCATATCATAAACCAGCGTTTCATCACCCAGCCCTTCGATGACCAGGTCTTCCTGGCGGGCCCTGGGTGCATAGCTCTCTTGCAGTCTATTCATTAACTCTTCCTGAGAATGGCCTCAATACCTGCTTATTATAAAACCGGCTGAGCCTGGTGGCTGTTGAAATGCGAGGGGGGGCTTCGCTGAAATGTTCGGGGGTCTTCGACATAATAAGCGCAGCCTGTTGAACTGTCAAAGTAAATTTGACAAAGCCGGCGCGCAGTAAAGCAGGCATGCCGGTGTGATGCAATCAACCAAACGGTCTTGCCGCGCCGGGTACATAGATCGTTGCAACCATCCGCCTGAGGTGGATCATGGCGCTACAGACAAGCTGAGCGATGCCGGCCATGAGTCAGCGGGGAGGGCAAGGTTGATTGCGGTATTGATCGAGCCGACGAGCTTGCTCAACAGATGCCGCACATACTTGATGCCGAGTCGCAGGGGTCGCAGAGGATAATAAAGGAAGAAGAGTTGGCGAGGCAGCTTAACGGCCATCACATCGTTGGCGGTCGGCGAAAGCGTCATGCGAATGGCGCAGCTGAAGGTGTATTCGCAGGCGCTGCGCCGGGCAGGGCGCTGCACGCCTCGCGGCGATTTACTGAGAGATGACCAGAATCGGCTTTTCAACAATCTCTTCGGCGGCCTTCTCGATCATGCGGTCAATCGCTTTGCCAAGCGCGGTGCGGAATTCTGAGGTCAGCAGGTTGATATCGACGAGCACGGGATTGCCGTTACAGGCGCGAGAGACTAAAAAGGCTCCGAGCGGTCGTCCATCATTGGCCGCCAGGTCGAGCGTCAAACTCCAGACGGGAGGGCGCTTCAAGTCAAAGGCGGGGAGGCTCGATGACCTTTGCCATTCGTAGGTGCCGTCGATGACTTCGCCTTCCTCAGTCAGTCTGATGTGTTGTAACCCCCAGGGAAGCAAACGCAGTTGAAAGCTGTCGAAGTCGGTCGCCTGGAAGGTCTGGGCCAGGCTGTCGCAAATGCCTTTGAAGCTCCGGGCTTTGGTTAAGTTTTCGCTGGCACGGCGAATCGCCAGATTGTTGACGATAATTTTCTTCTGTTCAATCGTGCGCTGCGCGACTCGACGAATCTCGACGAACTCATGGTAGCCGAGATGTTGAACGCCTACCCAGATGCCTGTGCCGACGACAAACAGGACGACGCCGACAGCCGGGCCGCTGGGATTCAGCAGCAGCAGGCTCAACAAGCCGCAGGCCGCCGACACCGCATAAAGAATAATCACCGATTGGCGCTGCGACAGGCCGCGCTCCAGCAACTTGTGATGAATGTGTTCGCGGTCGGCGGCAAAGACCGGCTGGCCGCTCAGGAATCGCCGCAAGACCGAAACCACGCTCTCCAGGATCGGCAGCCCAAACGACACCACAGGAATGGCGATGGCGACGACGGTCGAAGTTTTCGACGCCCCGGCGAGTCCCAGCGCGCTCAACATAAAGCCGATGAACAGGCTGCCTGAGTCACCGAGAAAAATCGTCGCCGGATTGAAATTAAATCGCAGGAATCCGAGGATCGCCCCGGCCAGCGCCAGCGCCAGAATCGATATAAACGCATTGCCGGAAGCCAGCGATACGATAAATACCGCCAGCGTCGAAAACAGCGCCGACCCGCCGGCCAATCCATCAATGCCATCAATCAGGTTGAAGGCATTAGTAATCCACAATACCCATAGAATCGTCAGTGGCAGCGACACCCAGACCGTCAGCGGCGCGCCCAATACCGGCGCTTGAAAGATGCCGAAGCCGCCCAGATAAAGCATCACAGCGGCCAGCCCCTGAACCAGAAATTTTATCGCCGGCGGCGCGCTGTATATATCATCATAAAGTCCCAGCAGGAAGATGACCGTTGCCGCGCTGAGTATCCAGAAGACATTCTTTGAAACCAGATGCGTATCGACCGAGAACTGAACCGAGACCGCCATCAACAGAGCGATGACGCCGACAAATGCCAGATAAATCGCCACGCCGCCCAGTCGCGGAATCGGCGATTGATGGATGTGACGCGCCGACACCGCCGCTGATGTCCAGCCGCGCGATAAGGCGAGGTTTCGGATGCCGCGCGTCAGTGAAAAAGATAGCAGCGTACAGATGACGAATGCGATGAGGTAGACTGCCGACATTGGTGACAACCTCCGTCGTCTGAGTTAGCCAGTACTTGCGCTATTCTCGAAAAGTAACCTTGAGTGAATGATTAACCCTTCAACATTCCCGCTGCCAGGCTAACCAAAACACAAGGGTTTGTGACAATCGTTGTTTTTTGATTTACATGAGGGCAAGCTCTGATCATTTAATTACCAGCTAATGTAACGGAGCCTGTAAACCATGAGGGCTATCCTGATGCGCCTACTTTACACGCCCGCCGATGAAACTACAAGAGGTTTTATACAAACCGCCTACACCACGCTTCCTCAGATTGGAGATTTGGCGTGGCCTATCTGTTAAAGTGCCAACGATTGGCTTGAAAGCAACGGCAAGCAATTTTTTATCGTCGCGGCGCACGCCTGGTTTCAAGGCAATTTCCCGGCTTGTGCTATAGGCATCCATTGCGGCTTGCCAGTTGGCTGGCAATCCAGTCATAGGTCACCGCCAGCCCGGTTTCCAGAGAGACCGAGGGCTCCCAATTCAGCACTCGCCGCAGCAGGGTATTATCGCTGTTGCGGCCTCTGACGCCTTGCGGCTTGCTTAAGTCATAGCGTTTCTTGAGGCGCTTGCCGGCTATACGGGCGACGATATCGACCAGTTCATTGATCGAGATCATGCGATCCTGACCGAGATTGAGCGGCTCGCGATAGTCGCTTTGCATCAGCCGGTAGAGACCTTCGACACAGTCATCAATGAAGCAGTAGGATCGTGTCTGTTCGCCATCGCCCCAGACTTCAATCTCCCCGCCGTCAGTAGCCAAGGCTACTTTTCTACAAATCGCTGCCGGTGACTTCTCGCGCCCGCCCTCATAGGTTCCCAGCGGCCCAAAGATGTTATGAAAGCGCACGATTCGGGTCTCCAGGCCAAAATCCTCGCGGTAGTGCCGACACACGCGCTCCATGTATAACTTCTCCCAACCGTAGCCATCCTCGGCGTCCGCCGGGTAAGCTTGCTCTTCTTTCAAGGGCGTCACGTCGGTTTGTTTTTGAAGATAGCCTGGATAGATACAGGCGCTCGACGTATACAGATATTTGCGAACCCGGTTCACGCGCGCGGCCTCAACCGTTTGCAGGTTGATCAAGGTATTGTCGCGCACGATCACCGCTTTGTTGCTTTCGATGAAGCCGATCCCTCCCATGTTCGCGGCCAGTCCGTAAACTTCATCTATCGTTTCGGTCGCCTGCAAACAGTTCTCCCAGTAACGCAGATCCAGCAACTGAAACTCATGCGCCGTCGTCGGCTCAAACTCCGGCCTTTTGGTGTCCACACCGCGAACCCAATAGCCACGTTCGACCAGATAGCTGGTCAGATGATGCCCGATAAACCCGCCGGCCCCGGTGACCAGAACGCGTGTTTGATCTTTCATGTTCATATCCTCCCGCAAGCGCTTTCGGCTGTGACTCAATTAGTCAATTGCGAAGCCTCGGAATTGCATAAAGCGTTGGTTTCATCCAATGATTCCACCAGTCCGACCATCTTTGGCAGAATCGCTTTGCTCGAAAAAGCAGATGCCGGATCGCCTGGCGCGTCCGGCGTGTCGCCCAGGCTAAGCGCGGCGCGCTCACCGATGAGATTCACCACCGCCTCGATGTCGCCGTGCTGTACAATGCCGACACAGCCGGGATTCTGCATGCCGGCGGCGATGTCAACAATATGGCTTGCAGCGGGGCCAACGTAGAGAAAAGGTTTGCCGATGGCAAGGATGTTATAGACCTTACATGGATGGACAAGCCCGGTGAAGGGGTCGCCCATGACGACCAGATGCAGGTCGGCTGCCGAGAGCGACGCCGCCAGCCCATCAAGCGGTTGATACGGCAGACAGTAAATGTTGGTTAGCTGATGCCGTTCGGCAAAGGCTTGAACTTTTCTGAACTCACTGCCGCCGCCGACGAAACAAAAAACCACCTGCGGGTCAGAGGCGAGTCGCAGGACAGCCGCGAGAATCGTATCCAGCGGATGGCAGGGACTGTGATTGCCGGAATACATCACGACAAACTTGTCGGACAGTTGATGCCTGTCGCGAAAGTCTTGGCGACCGCGCTCGTCGTAGCGAACCGCATCGTCATGCGCCCAGGGCGGGATGATCGCCACCTTATCCTCAGACAACCCCTTGTCCAGTATGCGCCGCTTCATAAAGCGGTCGAGCACGATGACCTTCGCGGATTGGTGCAGGCTGCGATTCAGCATGGAAGATAGCCCGCGCGCCGCCAGGGAGTTTTCGCGCAACCAGCCGGCGGCGATGGCCTCATCAGGATTCAAGTCCATGATCCAGAACAGCAATCGCCCGCCCTTCACTTGCACAAACAGCGTCGCCAGAAAAGAGATCAGCGGCGGCGAAGTCAGGGCAATGACGACATCGTGGCGCGGCGTGATCAGCAACCGCGCCGCACAACCGACCAGGAAGCTGGCGAAATTCAAGGCCCGCCGCCATCGCGACTGCTTGCCCAGCGTCAGCGAACGGAAGCGATGAATCATGATCCCTTGCCAGCATTCAGCGGCAGGGAATTGCAGCCCTCGATCATCATAGCCATGGCGGCTGGCAATCACCGTCACCTCATGGCCTTGTTCAATCAGTTTCACCGCCAGATCGGCGGCGTGTTGAGCGGTGGAAACCACATCAGGATAGAACGCCTGATTGAGGATAAGAATTTTCATGATGTAGATCGTGAGGCTTTCGACGGATGCCGTTCAGGAGCGACGCACTGCGTAATTTCCGAGATAGAGCACATCCATGCGGGTCTTCAAAAAACAATCAATCGCATGGCGCGGCGTGCAGACAATCGGCTCGTTTTCATTGAACGACGTATTGAGCACGACCGGAACGCCGGTAAGCTCGCGAAAATCCGCGATCAGTTGATAGTAGCGCGGGTTCATTTGCCGCGCGACGGTTTGCAATCTTCCTGAGCCATCAACGTGGGTGACCGCCGGAATCTCGGCGCGGCGCTCCGGCTTGATCTGATAAACCATCAACATGGTCGGCGCGGGGTGCGTCTGCTCAAAGTAATCTCCGATACATTCTTCCAGAATCGACGGCGCGAACGGGCGGAAGGGTTCGCGCTTCTTGATGCGCTCGTTGAGCGTTTCTTTCATGTCGGCGCGGCGCGGATCGACGACAATCGAGCGATTGCCGAGGGCGCGCGGCCCGAATTCCATCTGTCCCTGAAACCATCCCATCACCAGACCTTCGGCAATGTCGCGGGCGGCGCGGCGCGTCACTTCCCTGTCGCTGTAGGTTTCGTACAGCAGCCCGGCCTCGTCGAGAGCGGCGCGGATCTGCGGGTCGCTGAATTCCGGGCCGGTGTAGGCCCCTTCCATTACCGTGCCGCGCGCCGCGTTGAGCTTGCCATTGTAAATTTGATAACAGACGCCGATGGCGGTGCCGCTGTCGCCTGCGGCAGGCTGCACGAAGAGGCGGCGGAACGGCGTATTCAGGAGAATCTTGCCGTTGAAAACCGAGTTATAAGCAACCCCGCCTGCGAGCCCTAAATCGCTCAGCCCGGTGGCTTCATGAAGGTGATTGAGAATATGAAAGCCGACCTCTTCGAGTCGCCGTTGCAGGCTGGCGGCGATGTCGTGTTCGCGCTCGGTGAGCGGCGCGCCCGGCAGTCGCGGCGGCCCGAATCGTTTGCCATATTCATCCGAGAAGATGCGCCCAATCGTCGGCGAGCCGTCATCCCATGTCATCTCGACGCCTTCCGTGTGGTGGCGGAAATAATCGAGATTCAGTTTGAAGCGGCCACCTTCTTCGGTGCGAATGAGGTCGCGAAATTCTTCCATAAAGCGCGGCTTGCCGTAAGGCGCAAGCCCCATGACTTTGCCTTCGTCGCCGTAGTGTGGAAAGCCGAGAAATTGCGTCGTCGCGGTGTAGAGGATGCCGGTCGAATGCGGATACTCCACCTGCCCCAAGACCTCAATTGAATTGCCGTCGCCTGCGCCCCACATCGTCGACACGAAATCGCCGAAGCCATCAATCGACAGCAAAGCGGCGCGCTCGAACGGGGAAACGAAAAACCCGCTGGCGAGATGCGCGCGGTGATGTTCGATGTTGTGAAACTGTGCGCCGATGCTATTTTTGGCAACCTCCAGGCGCTTCGCCAGGTCTTCTTTCAAGTCGCGCACCTTTGCCGCATTCGCCAGTCGCTCAGCAACCGCGTCGAGGATGCCGCGCGATTTCATCTCGCCGCCCGTTGCCTTGGCGCGCTCGAAAGAGCCCAGGCTCTTGGCGGCGCGGGTCGCCGCAAAGAGAATCTTTTTGTGTAAATGCGCCGACGGGTCGCGCGAGATGCCGATGTGATCGACTTTACTGATATCGATGCCGGCGGCTTGCAAGCAATAGCGGATGGCTTCCGTGGGAAAGCCAGCGCAGTGTTTGCGGCGGTTGAAGCGTTCCTCTTCGGCGGCGGCGATCAAGCGGCCATCGCCAATGATGGCCGCCGCCGCGTCACCGTGATAGGCATTGATGCCGAGAATAATCATGCCAGATCTTCCTTTGTTCAGCCGCTCGTCGCTTTACAGCACGGGTTCGAGTGGCGATGGCCGGCTCGTCGAGCGGCTTTCATATTCGAGGTCCGAACGCACCATGACTTTGACCAGTTCTTCAAACGTATACTGCGGCTGCCAGCCCAGGACTGTCGCCGCTTTGCTCGCGTCACCGACCAGATGATCGACCTCCGCCGGACGGTAGAAGCGCTCATCAACCTTGACGTACTCCTGGTAATCCAGGCCGACTTCGCCAAAAGCCAGTTCGCAGAATTCGCGCACGGAATGGGTGACGCCGGTGGCAACCACATAATCGTCCGGCTCCGGCTGCTGCAACATCATCTGCATGGCGCGCACGTAATCAGCCGCATGGCCCCAGTCGCGGCGCGCATCGAGATTCCCCAGCCGCAGTTCCGAGGCCAGGCCGAGCTTGATCTTGGCGACCGTGCTGGTGATCTTGCGGGTGACGAATTCGTAGCCGCGTCGCGGGCTTTCATGATTGAATAGAATGCCGTTGACGCAGAACATCTCGTAGGCTTCGCGATAGTTGCGCGTCAATTCAAAGCCCGCCACCTTACTGATGCCGTAAGGACTGCGCGGATAAAATGGCGTCATCTCGCGTTGCGGCGTCTCGCGCACTTTGCCGAACATTTCGCTCGAACCGGCAAAATAGAAGCGACAGGTCGGCTGCAATTCGCGCAGCGCCGCCAGCATATAATGCGTGCCGTTGATGTTGACATTCATCGTCGAGAAACCATCCATGAAGCTTTCAGCGACGAAGCTCTGCGCCGCCAGGTGATAGCATTCATCAAAGCGGTTCTGGCTGACGACGTGAAACAGGCTCGGATAACTTTCCAGGCTTGCCGGGTGCAGAACAATTTTATCGACCAAATGGGCGATGCGCCCGAAGCGCCGTCCAGGATCTTCGAGCGCTACACGGCGCACCAGGCCATGCACGGCGTAGCCGAGATCGATCAGTTGCTCGGCCAGATAGCTGCCATCCTGTCCGGTGATGCCGGTGATCAGTGCGGTCTTTTTCACTTTCCTTCCTCCATCGTTGGTTGCTTGCAAGTCGCTTCAGAGGCGGTGCCGGTCAACTCACTGCGCGGCGAACGCGAATTAACGGCTCGCCCCGGCGGCTGATTCTTCTGTAGTTCTTCCAGCCGCATGTCCCAGACCAGGCGAAACCAGAAGGCTTGCAGGAAGTGAAACGCTCCGCCCTGCTTGCCGTCGAGTATGCCGAGCAGAATGATGTAGCGGTAGAAAAAATAGATGAACGGCCTGACATATAGCGGCAAGCGGAAATATAGTTGTTTAAGCCACAACACGCGCTGGTCGGGCGTGCCGAACAGCTTCGGCGGCATCTTCCAGTTAAACCCTTCCTGGCGGCGCTGCAACTCTTCGCGGGCGAAGACATCGGCATAGCGCAGATGTTTTTGCAGATAAAATAAAATATCGTCTTCCTTCAAGTTATGCTCAATGATTGCCTGTTTGAGCTTACCCGTCGCGCCTTCGACATAAACCCGCGTGTCGGTTTCATTCGGGTCTAACGAGCCGGCCTGACGACGGAAGAGTTTCAACATGTACTTTGACCCGTAGCCGCCGAAGCGCAACGGTTTGCCGCGAAAAATCTGCCGGCGGCGAATGTAATAGCCATTGGCATTCATGGCGGCGCTGTCAAAACGCATCTGCAATTCGTTCTTGAGTTCGTGCGTCAACTCCTGATCGGCTTCCAGTATCATCACCCATTCATTTCTGATGGGCAGATGGTCAAGCCCCCATTGATAGATCCACGGAATGATTTTGCTGTGGTCGTAAGGCAGATTGACTACCTCGGCATAGCGACGAGAAATCTCGACCGTGGCATCTTCGCTTTCCGAATCGATGACGAAGATTTGATCAATAAAGCCATGCGCGCTACGCAGGCACTTGTCGATATTCAACGCCTCGTTGCGGGTCGTGACGATCAGCGTGATCGGTATCAACTGTTCCTCCAGGTGACTGACTGTAAGCGATAATACATTGCGATTATGAGACCGAGTATCGCGCTTCAAAGGGCAATTCTTTGCCGGCGAAAGTCGAGTAGAGGCTGATGAGCCGGGTTGCCAGAACATCCCAGGAGAAGCGTTCGGCAACCCAATCGCGCCCAGCGCCGCCGCGCCGCAGGCGCTCCGCTTCGTCGCCCATTGCCAGGGCCAGGGTGCGCGAAAACTCGCCCGGATCGAGGGTCGTTACCCATCCGGCGGCGCGGCTGGCAATTTCAGGGGCGAGGTTGACGTGCTCGCTGACCAGCGCCGGCACGCCGCAGGCCAGCGATTCAACAACGGCGATGCCGAAATTTTCCTGGCGCGACGGCAACGCAAACAGCGCCGCGCCCTGTAGCGCCGCGCTTTTCTCAATGCCGTCCAGCCATCCCGTGAAGATGACCTTATCGCTCTGGGCGCGCTGCCGCACAAGCCCTTGGAGTGCGGCCAAATAGTCGGCTTCGCCATCGCCGGCGATGACCAGCCGCCAGCCGGCAAGCTTCGGCTGCTCGACGACGGAAAGGAAAGCCTCGATCAACAATTCGATATTCTTCTTCGGATGAATGCGGCTCAGAGCCAGAACGTAAGGATGATTACTAAGCGCCGGATGACGTTGATGAAAGCTCGCGGCGGCGCTGGTCTCTTGCAGACGGCGCAGATCAATGCCGAGCGGGATAACCACGCCGTCGCGCAGAGCCAACGAGCTTTCGGCCAGTTGCTGTTCTTCCGGCGTCGTGTAATGAACCGCCGCCGCGCCATCCAGCATGCGCTTTGCCGCCAGGTGCCACATCACTCTTTTGCGCCACGCCTTCTGTCGCATGCTCCACGGGTCTAGGCTGCCCAGCGGGCGAACGATGTAAGGCACCAGACGGCGGCGACAGGCGCGCGCCGCTGCGACACAAGGGTGTGAAAAAATAGCGTGAATATGCACAGCATCAAAGCCGGCGACCTGGCGGTCGAGCCAGCGCGCCAGCGGTCGAGAATAACCGAAGCGCTCGCTCCACTGTCGCGCAAAGAAGATCGCCGGCACGCCCTGAAAATCGATTGTCCGGCCACGCTCGACAGCCAGATGACCGGGCCCGTCGGCGTCGGTTGTCGCAATCAACACCTCAGCGCCCTGCTGGCGAAGCGCGCGGCACATTTCAAAGATCGCCTGGCTCGGCCCGCCGTAGCGCGGCGCGACGGCGGGGATGACGTGCAGCACTTTCAATGCAGGCATATTCGCTTTCGTCTCAGGCGGCGATGCTGACCCCGTGCCGCCGGCACCAGTCAACCAGTATGGCCAGTCCCCATACTCTCGACCATGACGTAGAACGCGAGCCGCCCTCGAATCGCTCGATCACCTCGCTGACCGCTGCCAGGTTCAGCCCTGCGTCCGCGACGGCTGGCGTATCCTTCAGGGCATCGCTGACAAAGGCTTTCAGCGACGTATGCATCCAGCGCTCGAACGGCAGGGCAAACCCCATCTTCTTATGGCCGACGACCTCCGGCAGCAGGTCAGCGCCCATGGCGTCGATCAGCAGTTGCTTCGGGTGGCGACCGGTCTTGATCTCGCCCGGCAGCGCGTAGACCGTCTCGACCAGATGGTGATCCAGCAACGGCACGCGCACTTCAAGGGCGCTCGCCATGCTCATGGCGTCGGTGTCGCGCAAAAGCATATTCGCCATGTAGAGGCTCATTTCGTAACCTGAAACACGGTTGAACAGATCGCCGCCGTTGCGATTCCAATCGATCAGCGCCAGCGTCTCTGACGGGATGTCATAACGACCATTGCCGGGAATCTGTGAACTGGCTTTCGCCGTCAGCAGTTGATGGCGCGAGGCTTTCGAAAACAGGCCGCGCATGCCGGCATAGGTCTGTAAGAGATCGCCGCCGGCAGCGATGGCCGAGGCAGCTTTTTGGCCGCGCAACGAATCGCCCAGGAGCTTCTCCGTCACCTTTGCCATCTGCTGCCGCGCCGGCTTGTTGAGCCAGTTGATTGGCAAGCCGTAGCGTTTGAGGCGCGCGGCTCTGCGAAAACTCGGATAGCCGCCGAACAACTCGTCGCCGCCGAGCCCCGACAGCGCCACCGTGAGGCCCGCCTGTTTAGTAGCGCGCGCTACAATCCAGGTATTGATGCCGTCAATCGTCGGCTGATCTATATCATTGATGGCTGCCTCAAGCGACGCCAGCATCTCGGTTTCCGACAGCGCCACTTCCGTATGCGCGGTTCCCCAGCGGTCGGCAACCTGCCGGGCCAGATGGCGCTCATTAAATTCGCGTTCTTCAAAGCAAACCGTCAAGGTCTTGACGCGGCCCGGCGCGTAGCGGCTCATCAAAGCGACCAGGGCGCTGGAATCGATGCCGCCCGACAGAAACGCGCCCAGCGGCACATCAGCGATCAGATGGCTGCGCAGGCTGGCTTCAAGGCGGGCGCGAGTTTCGGCAATCGCCTCGGCCCGGCTGGCGGGCATCGCCATCGCCGGCAGTTCCCAGTAACGTGTCTGTTCCGTGATCCGCCCACACTCATCAACCATTAGGTAATGCGCCGGCGGCAGCGTCTGCACATGACGAATGATCGTGCGCGGTTCCTGCACCGCGCCAAAGCTCAAATAAGCATTAAGCGAAACCGCGTCGAGGACGCGCGGAATCAGTTCCGACGCCAGCAGACCGCGCATCTCCGAAGCAAAGACGAAAAGGCCATCGCCGGCGCAATAATATAATGGCTTGATGCCCAGGCGGTCGCGCGCGATGATGACCTCGCCGCTCTGGTGATCGCGCAGGGCGAAAGCGAACATGCCTTCCAGCAACCCCAGGCACGCCCTTCCCTGCCTGGCATAAAGCTGTAGCAGCACCTCCGTGTCGGTGTTGGTTTCAAAGACGACGCCGCTCGCTTCGAGGGTTTTGCGCAGCGCCTGAAAGTTATAGATCTCGCCGTTTAAGATGATCGAATAGCGCCCGTCGGTCGTCGTCATGGGCTGTCGCCCCGCAGGACTGAGATCGATGATGGCCAGGCGGCGATGCGCAAAAGCGGTTTGCGGCGCGCTGCTCGAAGGCCACAGGTTGAGGCCGCTGGCGTCTGGGCCGCGATGCGCCAGGGCTCGGCTCATGCGGGCGGCGCGGGCTTCCATGTCCGGCACTCGTTGGCCGATAATTCCAGCAATTCCACACATCGGTTTTTCTTACCGTGGCTGTAGTCGCCGGCTTAAAACCTCATTTACTGAGGTCGTCTGCCGGCTCGAAGAGCGGTTTCCATGAACTCTTTGAAGTTCGCTTCGAAGTTCCTGAAGGTGAAGGTTTCGCGCAGCCGTTGATAACCGGCGCGGCCAAAGTCTGCGCGCAAGTCGTCGCTGTTCAGCATACGCAGCAGGGCCTGGGTCAGCCCCTCGATGTCCAGGCGCTGAACGAGCAGGCCGGTTTCGCCATGCGTCACCACGGAAGGCGTGCCGCCGTGCGCGCCGCCGATGACCGGCTTGGCGTAGGCCATGGCTTCGAGAAAGACGATGCCGAAGCCTTCTCTTTCACTGGGCATCACAAACAACGAACAGCGGCGATAATACTGGCGCAACTCGGCTTCCGAAACGCGCCCGGCAAAGGTGACCGAAGCGGCCACGCCGCATTGCTCGGCCAGGGCTTGCAGACGCGGCAGGTCGTTGCCGTCGCCGACGATGCGATAATCGACCGGCCCGAACTGGCGCAGCACCGCCGGAAGGCTGCGAATGACGCTATCGACGCCTTTGTAATCATCACCACTTTCCAATCGCGCGACGGTCAGCAGCATGGGCGGGTTGGCGGCGGGCTCAGGCGGCCCTTCATCTGCCGTCCAGCATGGATCGAGAGCGCATGGAAACAGCTTGATCTTTTCCGGGTCAAGGCGGTTGTGCTTCAGCAATTCGTCGCGCGTGTACCGGCTGATGGCGAGCACCGTTTGCGCCGCTTGCAGCGCACGGCTCTCGGCGCGCTTCAGGGGCTGCCATACCTCTATGCCGTAAGCGACGATGCAGAACTGTATGGGGCGACCGAGCCAGGCCGGCAGCAGCGCCAGCGGCGCTAACGAGATATGGCCGACGACAATGGCGTCCGGCTTGCAAGTCGCCAACAGTCGCAGATAACTGGCAATAAACTTTGCCTTGCTGCGGCCAGCGCGCACATAAGTATCGAAGCCGCCGTTGACATAACGCGAATCGGGGCGGGCCGCATCGTTTAAGACAATGGCGCTGACCGACGCCTCGTTCTGTTCGGCCCAGCGCCCGGCAGCCAGGCAAAGCGAGCGACAGAACATCTGGATGCCGCCCGCGCCTTCAAAGGCTTCCGGCAACAATAGGAGAATGCGTTTCGCGTCCATGTCGGTTCGGTCGGTTTTGCTTGTTCAGTTATTTGTAGCGCGAATTATAAATGCGCTGTCAATTCGGCGAGCAGCCGCTGGCGATAATCGCTCCACGTCCACTGCTCGGCTTTGCGCCGGGCGTGCTCCCCCATCTCGAAAAGCGCCTGGCGTTCGGCGTGCGCCCACTCCATGCGCTCGGCAAGCGGCGCGACCGCGTGCGCCGGGACGCACCAGCCTTGGCACCCGTCTTCGATCAGTTCTGGGCCGCCGGTGTTCACCGTCGTCAGCACCGGCACGCCGCAAGCCATCGCCTCGCCAATCACCAGCCCGAAGCCTTCGGCCAGCGACGGAAAGACCAGCAGATCGACCTGCCGCATGCGCTCCAGCAGCTCGACCTGCGGCAGCGCGCCCAGATATTCAAAGCTCGCAGCGTGCTCGCGCAAATACGGCTCAGGCAAATTGAGCGAACCGGCCAGCCACAGGCGCGCATCTTTCAATTGTAATTTCTCCCACGCTTCGATCAGGTGCGGCACGCCTTTGCGCAGCCCGATGTGGCCGGCGAACAGCACGGTGAACGGGCCGGCGGGCGGCGCGCTCCTTGCGACGATTTCATCAGCCGGCGTGCCGTAAGGAATTTTGATTACACTCTTGTTGCCTGCGTGACTGAAGCGCAAGCTGTCGAGCGCCCAGGCGCAGGGAACGATGATCGTCTCGGCGAGGCGCAATTCTTCATCCTTACGCGACTGCTTCCAGGGCGGCTCAGCGTAAACCTCGCGCTGCAAATGCGGGCGATCTTTGCGGGCCCGGTTGATTTCGTCGGCGACGCCGCGATAATACCCCAGCGGCAACTCGTATAGCGTGGCGATGCCGCTTCGGCGGGCTGCTGCAAAGGTTCGCCGCGCCCCGTCTTCGTAGGCATAAACCGCATCCAGGTTCCTGGCCATCGCTATCGCCACCTGAAAGTCATGGCCGCAGTAAAGCACGTCATACCAGTTGACCGCTGCCGTGAGGCCGCGCGGTTTGAGTTTTTGACCCAGTCGCGCCAATCCTTCCCACAGCAGGTGCGACTGCTTGCGGGCTTCGGGAATACCGGCATAGCGGCGATTGCGCGAGCGCTGTTTGAGGTCCGCAGGCAAAAAGCGCAGGAGACGCGACGCGGCGGATGGATTGGCAATGCCGGTCTGAAAACGCTCAAGCCAGTTGGCTTCGGCGAAGGCGCGCGCGGCGTGATAGCTGTTGGCGTTGCCATGCGGATGCGACAGTACAATCTTCATGGCGCGCGACGTGGCAGACGCCATTTCGCCGACCGCTTCTCGTAGCACGGTCATCGAAGGACGCCCTCCGCATACGGCAGGCAGGTTCGCATCATTTCGGCGGTTTTGCGGCGCAATCGCTGAACTGGTGACGGCGGGCCACCGCCAGGCCGTTCGGCGCAATCGTAGCGGATTGCCGTCATTGAAGTAATATAAACCGCAAAGCGATCAGCGTCACTCTGCCAGCCGGTATTCATTCTCGTGTTCCTGCTTTGAGTTGCCGAGGACCTGTTTGAATAAACGGATATACTCTCTGGCGAGCAGTTCGGGCTCGAATTTCTTCAACTGCTCTTTGCCTTTTTGTTGAAGCGCGGCCCGCAACTCGGTGTCTTCGAGCAGTTGCGCCATGCAATTGGCCAGCGCGACATGATCGCCGTTAGCAAACCGCAGCGCCGCAGCGCCGGCACATTCTGCGAGCCCGCCGTTTTTAGAGACGATCAACGGCTTGCCGGCGGCAAGCAGTTCCAAAGCGACGCCCCCCATAGGCTCTTCCCATTCCGAGGGAACCACGGCAATCTGGCACGCCTCGACCAGTTTGACCAGTTCGCTGCCGGTTCGGCGTCCAGCAAAGACAATGTGATCTGCAATACCAATTTCTGTTGCCAGCGCTGCCAGGCGCTCCCGCCAGTTTCCATCGCCGATGACGAGCAGGGTCACTGGCTTATTCGGATGCCGGTCGACAAGCAGCGCCAGCGCCTTGATCAGCGTGCCGACGCCTTTCTCACTGACCAGCCGGCCCAGGTATAAGAACTGATATTTTGACTCTGCGGCCTGAGCGCCATCGGCAAAGCGGTCTATAGGAAACGGGTTGTAGATTCTAATCTGCTTCGGGAACGGTTGCCGCATGGCTACCCAATCGCTCACCGCGACATTCATCGCCACAAGATGCCTGCATACAAAGCGCCTGACATATAACTTGCAGGCGCTCTTGATGGCATAGAGCAATCCGCTTTTTCGGTAATGGAAAGCCAGCGAAGCCCTGGGCGTGAGCGGCGCAGGTTCGCCGTCAACCCATCCAAGTCCATCAACACAACTCGCCTGATAACCTGCATGCACCCAGATGAACGGTCTTGAGAGCAACAAACAATAAGGCACCATCGCCAGCGAAGCGCCGTTCGACATGACGATGTCGGCCTGACGAACCAGTTTCACGGTCTTCAGAATGCCGGGCTGCCGATGCACCGTATAATTGAACGTGTCCGGCTCCGCATTGATAACCGGCGTCAGCACGTCGCACTCATGTCCAAGCTTATTAAAGAGCGCCGCCATCATCGCAGAGACGGTTTCGATGCCGCCGACCATCGGATAGAAGGCTTTGCTGTAGAGCAGGATTTTCATCGCCAGGTCACGCGGTTTTAACCCTGGGTCTCCAGCCTTGCGCGGCCAGGGCTTTCTCGACGGCGAGAATCGTGGCTTCGGCATTCTCGCGCGGCGACCAGGTGGTCATTCGCTGGCGCGCGGCTTCACCCATACGCTTTAGCCGTGCGCGGTCGGATAGAACGCCGCGCAAGATGGCGGCCAGCGCCGCGACATCGCCGCAAGCATAGATAAATCCCGTCTGCTCATTCTCTATCAGATCAAGGGCTGCGCCGACGTGATCGCTGACAATGGCGGGGATGCCGCAGATCATCGCTTCGTTGACCGGCAACCCATAGGGCTCGTGTTCGGAAGGAAAGACCAGCACATCGCTGGCCGCGTAGACCTCAGGCAGGTGAGAGTATTTCACCAGGCCGATGAAGCGCACGCGATCTTTGATCCCCAGTTGCTCGGCTTCGTTTTGTAAGTTATCCCACGCCGGGCCGTCGCCGACCATCACCAGGTAGCTATCCGGCGCATTCGCCTGAGCGAAGGCTTGCAGCGCATCTTGCGGACGCTTGCGCGGCAAAAACTTGGCGCAGAACAGAGCGACCGTTGCCGACTCAGGGATTTGCCATTCGGCGCGGATTTTTCGGCGGTCGGTGGCCGAAGCGACCGCCGCAATGGCGGCGTTATCGACGACGTAAGGCGTCAGCGCGATGCGTTCTTCAGCAACCGCAAGCGAGCAGATAAAGCGTTTTGCCGCCGTCGAAGGAACCAGCACCAGATCGGCGATGTGATTATAAAGGAATGGAAAGACCTTCTTCTTCAGCGACGACTTCCAACTGCTGCCGCCGTAATGCGATTGCAGCGAGGTGGCATCGGTGCTCAGCAACAGCGGCTTTCCCAAGAGCTTTGCTGTGACGATTGCCAGCCAGAAACTGACGTAAGCATGTCCATAGATGATGCAACAATCGGACTTCGCGACCAGCCGGATGATGCCGGGATTGATCAGGCCATAGAATTTGCCGAGGCGCGGCCAGGGTGAATAGTTCGGCACGCGAACCCACCGATAGCCGTCGAGCATCGGCAGGTCGAAGGCCCCTTTGGTCAGGTGCTCAGGGTCACGCCAGAGCCTGGCGTCCGGGAGGCTACAATAAGCCGTCAGCACATCGAGCCGTGCGTCACTCGCCATCGCTTGCAGTGACGCGGTGTTTTGAATCGGCTGCGAAGAGACCAGCAGCGCTGTCGGTTTCGCCTTTCGCATCTTTATCTCTGATTAAATCTGGCGCGCAGCGATTTCATTGGTGAACCGGCACCGCTTGAACGAGGAGCTTCGGCATCGGCCTGGCGGCTCGCAGTTGCAGACACTCTGCATTCAGCAGCGCCATCACCATGCCGACGAGAAACCACTGATAAACATTTAGGGTGTGCGTGACAACCGCGCCGCCGCCAACCAGCGGAAGGACAAGCGCCGCCGCCGCCGCATAGGCAAGCATTTTCGATTCCGGGTCACGAATCATCTGGCACATGCGAAAGACCATAAACAGCAGCGCCAACCGCAAGAGCGTATAAAGCACGAAGCCTACCATGCCAAGCTCCAACGTCACGCGTCCCGGCTCGCCTTCAGCGACTGTCGGAAGTGGGTCATCCTGATCAACTATATCCAATCGCTTCATCAGCGCCGGAACCGAATTCTGTGTCAGTCCGATGCCAAACCCGAACAGTCCTGCGTATGACGCTTCGTTAATTGGCAAGCTCAAGGCGGCGGTGATTCTGTCCCACCCTTCATTCATTCGGTCTTCCGTGCCGAATGTCCGGTTGTAAAAGGCATCATACGCCTGCGGAAACAGCGTGGTTAATGCGAAGTAGAGGACAACGCCGACAACGGCAATTTGCTGCAAGCGGCGAAAGGTATTTCGCCGCGATGTAAAGAAATAAAAAACCAACGCAGTCAGAGCTATCGCCAGCACCGCCCCGCGACTACCCGTCATGAGCGACAATACGACGGTCGCCCCCACTGCCGCATAGTAGAGCAATTTGATGGTGCGCGAGAGTTGATGCCGGGTACTCAAAGAAATCAGGGCGAGCAGCAGGGCAAACATAATGGGCAGGTAAACCGAAAGCCCGGTCACATAGGAGAACGTGCTGGTGATCCGCACGAAGTAAACCTCTGAAGCCGTGCTGAACATGGCGATATTTGAAACCTGGCCGGTCGTCTCTTCACTGATTGCATAACGGTTGAGGGTTGCCTGCGAATCGCTTTCGAGGAACTGCATCACGCCGATGACGGCGACCGGCAGCACAATTAGCGAATACCATTTTAGAAAGCGCGATAATTCTTCCTTATTCGGGAAAGCCGCAGGCATTAGAAAAGCGAGTGGGATATAGAGGCAGTACGCTTTGAGTCCGAGCAGTCCGATCACCGGATGCGGGCTGCCGGGCAACCCCATAGACAGCAGTGTATAGAGGACGAAGACGCCGAGAATGAGTAGAAGTGATTTAAGATATTTCTTGATCGCCAGCGGCGTTTTGCCGCGTTTTCTGAAATAACCGACCAGCGTGGCGATCATTAATGCGTCTTTGTAGAAGTAAACCAGTTCGGTTGCCGACGGCATGAACCACTTGCGAATGGCTCCTTCGACAATCACCACAACCAGCAGCGTCTTGATGCCGAATGGCCAGTCCCTTACAGCAGCGACGATCAACACCAGCCCTATAATGATGATGACGAATTCGATGCCACCGACCACGCCCGGCATATGGGTGGCGATATAAGTCAGACAGACGCCAAGGAAACTGGCCGTGAGCGTGATTAACATCAGCTTGCTCTCGCCCCACTGTCTAGGCAACAAGCGAACTGGAGGTTTTGTGTTCATCTGCCTAAGCATAGATCATCACCGCTCGGTTATCGCCAAACAACCAAATATAGAAATAGTAGAGCGCCAGCAATCCGAACCTTATGAATCGTCTCAATCCTTCACGCTTATTCATCAGTCATTCATGTGTTGCTTGATTGCGCCGTGCCCGAATCTTCCCTGCATTGTAATGCTCAAAAGCGGTTCATAATATCCTGAACCAACAGCAACCCGGCGGAGCAAGATTGCACCGGGCTTGCATTTATCGGCACAGCCTTTTCGTAGTTCTCCGGGCAATCCCCGTTGATTGGAAATTCATCCAGCTTGCCGCGAGAGGCGGCGACGAAGTGAATCCCCACGGTTGCATCCGTCAAACCTAGCATGCGGGGATTTGCAATGACGAATTGCCGCCTGCTCCAAACATAACAACCGACTCGCCAGCCAAGCGCGGCCCAGCAGGTTTGTTCGATCCAATGGGCTCTTTTATTGAAGACTTCTTCCAGTTGCTTCTGCCCAAGCAACCATTCGATAAATTCCGGGTCAAAGTCTGCGGCCCGGAAAAAAATCAAGCCGGTATTGACCCTGCTCGGCACACGAATTTTGCCAAGAGGATAGATATGCCAGGGCCGCAGCGAGTAGGCATGCTGAATGTCTTGCATAAAAATAGCTGAAGCGCCGGCGCTCGACCACTGGAACAATTGGGTGAATGGTTTGAGGAATAACACATCGCTATCGCAGTACGCCAGATCGTTCGGCTCTAACAACGGCATGTCCAGCAGCTTGAGCGCCAGTGGATGTTGCCGGCGGTACTCGCGGCATTTGGGATAGCGCGCCAGCAGCGGCTCGACGCGGCTATCGGCTTCGTTTCTCCTGACGATCAGCGCCCCCGGCAACGCCGCGACCAGCCGGGCACAATCTTCACTGTCTAATGTGCCGTCATCATGAAGCACTGGCGTCATCGGCTCTGCGCTAAAACGCAATAACGAGGGTAAACATTTCAAGCCGACATCTACCTGCTGATGACCGATCAGAGTTCTCACCTTGCGGCTATGCATGCGCTTCACCTGATTGAAGCCAATCGCTAAGTCGCCAGTGTCTGTGCGGGGACTTTCTATCTCGTGCAAAGTCATGACCATATCGCCAGCGCGGATGTCAGCCCATGCCGCCTGTGGCAACTGCGAGCCGATCAGCAAAATGCCGCATTCAGTCTCCGATGCCGACGGCGTCTGCCTTCATCGAATAGGAATTGTCCCACAGGCAAGCGGCGAAGGTTTCTGCATGCGCCGCGAGCGTGTGCGATTGATACCAGGCGAAGGCGTTGTCGGCAATCACCTGGCCGGCGTCGAGGCTGAGCCGCGAGGATTGCACATCCGTGAGCCAGTAGTGGCGGTCTGCTTCCAGCCCGTCCGCAGGTGTCGAGTCTCCATAGGGCGCAACAATCGGCATCACCCGATGCGCGCAATAGGCGGCAAAGATCGTCGATTTGCCGAGCATCGAAGCGGGATAATCAATCACGCCGGCGACCGCGTCAAGTAACAGCCGACTGACTTCCGCTCCCGGCAATTCGCCCAGCGCCCTGACCGGCACATGCAGTTGGCCGGCAAAATCAAACTCGATGAATCGTCCGATGTCGAGAATCTCCGTGATGCCGAGCCGTTGACAGATGCGGTTCAAATCCGCCGATGATCGTTTATAGACTTCGATGCGCCGCCCGCGCGTGCCGAAGACGATCAGGCGACGGCAGCGTTCTGCCAGTGGCGGCGCGGCGACCGGCTCGCCGATGCTCGAAAAGACCGGCAGGCTGTAAGCCTGGGCCGTCGCATTCAGGGTCATGCGGCGAACCGTCGCCGCATAGCCTTCAAGGCTGGTCATCCATTGATCGCTCAAGCGCGCGAGCCGCGTCGTCAGGTTCTTTTGCAGCGCCGATAGCCAGAAGGCGCTCGTCCAGGGCGGGCCCCAGGCATAAAGCTCGTGAAACATGATAACCAGCCGCCGCCGGTTATCTTCGGCTCGCCATTGTTCGAGGGCATTGACCAGCCATAGCGGGCAACCGCGCTGGGCGTATCCGTAGCCCTCGTAATGCAACAAGAGTACGGCAGAGGGCTCTGTCGATAGGTCGTGCAACCGGCTGAGCAAGCCAGTGGTCGAGCGCAAAGGCAGATGACTGACGGCAAATTCTTCAACGCGATTTTCACCCTGCCAGCCGGGATTGGCGACGACAAAATGCGATTGAACTCCGGTCTTCGCATGAAATTCACGAGCAAAACTCAAAGCGTAATCGCCTATGCCGTCGCTGGCCGGAGCAAAATTGGGAACAAGGGAAATCAGTTTCATTGGCTAGAAAACTCTGAGGCTAGAAAGCTCTGGCCTGATCCAGATCGCCATCGGCACAGGCGAGCCATGCGCCTTGCTTAAATTCGGAGACCCAACGAGCATAAACCGCTTCCAGTCGTCTGATGTTGGCATCCCAACTGAGCGTTTGCACACGCTGCCATCCGGCGCGGGCAATTCTCAAGCGCTGTTCTTCATCTGTCAGCAAAGCGAGGACTGCCTGCTGCATCGTTTCAATGTCATTGAAATCACACAGCAAGGCTTCCTGTCCGTCGCGCAACTCGGCTCCGAAACCCGTGCGCGTGGTGACGACGGCGCAACTGCAAGCCATAGCTTCAGCCAACACCAGCCCAAAGCCTTCATATTGAGAAGGGAAAAAGAACACCCTGGCTTTGACCATTCCTTCGGCAAGTTCCTTGGCGCACATGCGTTCATAGACCACGATGCGGTCGTGCAGCGAAGCCGGGAAATCAGCCAGCACCGCCGCGCGGTCGCCTCCCGAATAAACGTCAAAGCGAAGCTCTCGATCACGGGTTAACACTTCGGTCATTACCGCAGTCAGTTTCTCGATGCCTTTCCGCGCAATCCACGAACCCGCGTAGGCGACGCGATGCTCTTTCTTTGCGATGAAAGGCATCGCAAGAAACTCCGTATCCAATCCCGGTTCAATGACTGCGGTTCGTTCCGGCTCGAAGATCCCGTGATCCACAACGTACTGTCGATCTAGCTCGCACCCGGTGACGAAGGCATCCGCATAGACGAACGCGGCGCGCGAGAGCCGCTCGTGTGTGCGCCTCCAGTACCACGAATGCGCCTGTCTCATCAAAGATAGCGGCGGGTTATAGGCGCGCTCACGTTCACTCGCAAGCAACTCCAACCCATCGGTGTGAGCGACGATGAGGGGCCGCTCTTTTAGCTTTGATAGCTGCCAAGTGATCAATCCGAACTCAGCGCCAAAAAATTCAATCAGGTCATAGCCGTGGGCTTCGAGCTTCTGCTTTACAAAGCCGCAAGCTCCCCACGCCTGGCGGAATCTCAAAGCCCGTCTCATCCCATGCCAGGTTTCGTAGGCTTTCGGCTCAGCCATATCAACTGAGTGACCCATCTTACGCAGACCTTCAGACCATCTCAGGCGGGTTTTGCCGGAGCCGAGAAGCGGATCAAGCGGACAGGTTGAAAGCGAGAGAATCTTCATTGTAAGTTTTCGCCGGTTGCGCTTTCGTCGGCGTCGCGCCGAGTTTTCATCTCATTACCCCCCGGCTTCAGTTGGGTGTTAATGAGAGATCGTCATCGCTTCGCCTTTCTTGTTCGTGTTTCTAAATCAGGCCGCATCATAATGGCACAAAAAGAAATTGCCACAGAGGCACAGAGCCACAGAGAAGACGATAAAATCTTTGGTTTTTCTCAGTTCTTTTGCCTTCTTCTCTGTGGCTCTGTGCCTCTGTGGCCAATCTCCTGTCCCAATGTCGTGCGGTTCGGTTTAGACAGGCAAAGCAATTGTAGTCCACGTAGCAGAACTCAATTCCTTTCTCTCTCCCTTGGCTATCTCGCCGTCATAGAGGCGATAGCCTTTGCTCACAAGTAGTCTCGTCACCTCAGGTGAGGCTTGTCCTGAGATTTCGCACAACAGCAAAGGCCGCCTTTTCTCGAACAGGGCTTCAGCTCCTCTTAGTACCTCAAGCTCGGCACCCTCAACATCTATTTTCAATACGTCAGGCAATGGATATTTTTCAGAAAGCCAGTCCAGCGATAGGCTAACTACAGTCTGCTGCTCTGCCACGCCTCCGGTCTGGGTTGAGCCGTATCCTTGGAGAGAGTTGGTAGCACGAGAACGAGCGGCAATCTGGAAAGTCCTCAGATCAACTGACTGCGCGACGGCTGCTGGAATAATATGCACAGGCGCGCACGAAGCCGGCTGCGTCAGAGAAGACTGCCTTAACAATTGAACGAGCCAGGCATCCGGTTCCAAAGCGACCACGAGGCCGCTTGAACCACACAGATACGCGGAACTAAAAGCGAATAGGCCGACGTTAGCGCCGACATCCCAAACGACATTGTCCTTATGGACAAACTCCCGCACCAAGTTGAAAAGGATGGGGTCGGCATCTTTCATTCTTCCAAACAAGAAGCGTAGCCCTGCCGATGGCGAAACCCAGATGGAATGGTGCCCCAAATCGGCTGGGAGTCGTCTGCGGAAGCGCATTCTCCGTGTTAGCTTTTCTGTCGCGGTTCGGATCATAGCGATACTCAGGAAGCCACTTTACCTATAGCGGTTGGCAAATGAGTGTAACCTTTGCCACCAAGACACCGAGGCACGAAGAATCACCATCTCCTTTGTGTGCCTTTGTGTCTTGGTGTCTTGGTGGCAATTCTCCGGCTAAGCTGATCTGCAAAACGCTCTAAACAAACTAAGGCTCGCGCTCAAGAATTCTGCTGAACTGCAATAGCCTCACCCTGCGGGATAGACAAATGGAATCGGTCGGGGCAGCACTCGAAGACGAATTGGAACGCAAAGAGGGTTGGGAAGGCTCTGGCCATCATCAGGCTGATGCGTCCGCGCAAACCAGATGCTTTGAATCCAGCAATCGGCAGCATCCGCAGTACCACCCACCCATTCTCGGAGAGCAGCTTTTCCGCTGATCTTTTTGTCAAGAACCAGCGGTGAGTCCTGTCCAAAATACCGCAATCCTGATACTCGAAGGCACCGAGAGCGAGCCCTCGGCGAATCCTCCAATACGCGACATTAGGTAGACAAACGTAAGCTCGCCGGAGCTTGCCGCCGCTAACGAACAGATCGGACATATCCTTGAGAACCCGCCCAGGGTTGTTCAGGTGTTCCAGCACGTCGGCGAAGACGACCCCATCAAACTCAGCGCCGACCGAGGCAGCCAAGGGCAGCCGTTCGGTGTCAGCGACCAGGTAACTCACCTTCGTGGTGTGATTATTTGCAGTCGCGGCGATCACGGCGGGCAACCGTATGTCAAGCGCTACAACCTGGCTGGCCCCTGCTTGCACGAGCTTTCGAGTTAGGCCGCCATCATTGCAACCGAGATCCAGCAGGCGAAGCCCTTGAGGGATCATCGCCAGCAGATACCCATGGCTCCCCCAGTCGGAGCCCGCCTGGATACGATGCCAGATCGACGGATCCCAGCCATCGGGCCAGCCGGGAAAGCCCGACAGTGCCCCGCGAATCATTTCGATGTAGAAACGGAGCCCTCTTCCCTTGACCGGTTTTCTACCCAAAACCCTGCGGATGCAGTTGACCAGGAGCGCAATGACGCCCAGCCCAGCGACGCAAAGGCGCACGGCGATCTCTGCGAGCCTTCCACTCTTTTTGCGCCAGAATTGGAACTTGCTGTGATTGAGCCAGAGCATCAAGATCGGGCCAAACCGGCTGCCAACGGCGCTGGCATTGTGGATGATCGTTACATCAGGCATCCAGACGAGTTTCCAGCCAGCCGCTCGAATGCGCGCGCAGTAGTCGATCTCCTCGTAGCCAAAAAAGAAAATCTCATCGAATTCGCCTGCCTGGCTATAGACCTCTCGCCTCACAAGCAGGCATGAACCGCGTAGCCATTCCATTTCGACGACCTCGTTGTAGTCGACGTCGGAATCCCAGGCTTTTTGGCTCCACTCGCGGCCAAAGAGCGCACCCAGCGGCGTACCCCAGAAAACTTCTTCCCACACTGCGCTAAGAACCGTGGGCAAGCGGCGAACCGAGGGCTGAAGCTTCCCATCCGGAAAAGTGACTCGCGGGTTGAGGGCACCAACTTCGGGGTGTGCCTCCATGAAGTTGACCATCCCTCTCAATGCGTAGGCTGAAATTTCGGTGTCGGCGTTGAGCACCCAGATGAAGCGACCGCGCGCCAGCCGCATGCCGACATTGCAGGCCCGCGCGAATCCGGTATTGAACGCTCTGCAAACTACGGTGGCGAGAGGAAACAGCCGGCGGATAGTGTCGGTCGATTCATCGGATGAACCGTTGTCGACAACGATGACCTCGAACGACACCCCCTGCGGGTTGTCAAAGATCGAGGAGAGGCAGCGGTCGATTATACCTAATCCGTTCCAATTGGGGATCACGATGGAAACGTCCATGTCAGTCACCTGATTCATTTGAGCAAGGCCTCCCGCACCTTGAAGATTTCCGGAAATATGCACGTTATGGTGGCAGCCAAGTGCCTCCATGCTGGAACGGAGCACCCCGCCACCATATGGCAGATCAACTGGCAGCCTGAGACAAAACCACGGGCTGACCTTCGCCTCTGGTGGCATAAGTGTATAAGCTCAGTCTCCAAACGACGCGCCCGGAGAAGATGTTTTTCCGCAAAGGGCAGAGCTTGACCGTAGTCAGCGTGGTGAATGAGCCAATCAAATAGCGCCCATTCACCTCGGTGAGCATCGGGATTGTTAACGAAGGAATTTGCTCCGTGATGACGATACGCAGATAGGGGGCTCGCCAAACAGGCAAGCCCTTGGCGAGCCGCCAGATGGAGCAGCGCCCCGTCAATGGCAAGCCCTAACTCGCCCGGAAATGGCAGGTAAGATTCCACCGCGCAGCGCCTCACGGAGATGGTATTAGGGACTCCAAGCAGCGTGCGGCGTTGAACGTTGCTATAGATAAAAGTGGACAAGTAGTCTTCGAAGGTCACTCGCGTTACCGGCTGAAATTCATTATCCGCATCCGCCTCGGCTGCCGAGAAAAGCGGGTTCCCCTCCTCATCCACATAAGTCACCTGATGCATTACCGCGCCAATTGACGGGAAGCTGGCGAGGACGCTGAGGGTGCGCTCAAGTTTGTTGGGCGCCCAGTAATCGTCTGCATCGAGATGGCAAATGATATTGCCAGTTGACACCTCGAAGCCGTGATTGAACGCCATGGCCTTGCCGCCGCGCCTCTGTCGAATGTATGTCACACCTTGGAAGCGGCGCACCACATCTACCGTGTCATCTTCCGAGCCGTCGTCAACTACGATAATCTCGTCTGGCGGTTGGGTCTGGCTTACGACACTTTCCAAGCACCGGCCCAGGAACCGCCCGTAGTTGTAAGTGCAGATGATCACCGAGGTAGTCTCAGTCATAACAGATCCCAGTTACACCGAAATTTCGGGGGAGGTTCAGATGATTTGTCCAAGCAGGGCCACGGAAGCCGGCGGCGATTCTACAGTGAATGGTTCCTCTTGAGCGCGCCAAGCGATGAGGAATAAACAGACAATGTTCTCTCGGCAATCTCAGGCCATGAGAACATGTGAGCAACCTCCTTACATCTCTCGGACAAGCAGCCGTAGCTTGCGGAATCGAGCCGCAGCACTCGAATCAATTCGTCACCGAAGCGTTGAGTGTCGCCTACAGGAACCAGCCACGAGGCTCCGAGGTGGCGTAACATCTCGCGTGGGCCTGGTGCATCGTAAGCAACGGTCGGTACACCTGCGGCAAGTTTCTCCAGAACACCGATTCCGAATCCTTCTATGTAACTTGGGAATGCGCCAACGGTTGCTCCGCTCAGCAGCAATGGCAGGTCTTTGTTTTCGTAATGCGGAATGATCTCGATCCACTCCTGGCTGCTGAGGCCGAGATCTGACAATACAGCCGCTTGATCAAATCCGGTCCCAAGGAATGAAAAGCGGACTTCCTGGATCTCGGCTTTGACTCGCCGCACGATTTCTCCCCAGTCTTGAGAGCCTTTTCGCGGAGACCACGCTCCGATGAATACAACCTTCTTGCCGGATATTCGCTCAGCAGCCGAGCGGCTCGCGCCACCGAACGCTTCCTGCTGCTGTCGTGAAAGCCCTAGAGGAATCACTACGCATTTCTCCGCCAGGCCCAGTTCGGCGAGACAGGCCCTTTCATCGACGTTGGAAACGTTGATCAAATCACACGTCTTAAGGCTCACTGAACAGTTGGGATCTTCTCGATGTTGACGCCAGGTTCTGAGAATCTCCGCAACCGGGTGCCCCTTCTTTTGCGACGGCCACTTCTGTTCTGCAAATGAGGCGAATTTTCTGTACAGGGCGTATAGGCCAGCGGATCTGGCTACTAGCAACCCTTCAAAACCCAGTTCCCTTTTTGAAAAGGGCAGATTGCCGTGTTGACAGTCGATAATATCGAAGCGGTGAGCGTTGGCCCTTACGAAAGCCTTCGCTCTTGGGGGAAAACTCGGACGAATGAGTTCGCGAATCCGTGATCGGCTGGCCTTCATTCTCGGAAAGGCGTCGAAGAAATCATACTTCTCAACCTGGTGGCCGAGCTTCCTAAATTCTCTCGCAAGCTCGATCTGTGGTTTCGGGCCTCCAAGATTTTCATCCCAGGGCATATTTAATAGCATGAGGATTCTTAAAGGCTGGCTCATACGAAAAACAGCGTCACGCGGGGCGCTAAGAATGAATCAGTTCCGACAAAGCGGCAGGCGCATGCAACGCTCGCTTTCTATTCCAGGTTTCGCGGATTCCCTTCTCGATGTCGTATCTCGGAGACCAATCGATCAGGCTTCTCAATCGTTCCGTGTTCAGCACAATGTGCCTCACGCCCGCGAATTTGTCGTCCGCAAATTGCAGCTTCGGAGTCACGCCTGTTACTTTCGCCATCACCTCAAGCACTTCGCGCAAGCTGGTTCCCCTGCTGCTCCCTACATTCAGAGTGGATGATTCTAAGGAACCGGCTCGAAGCAATTTGAGAAACACCTCTATCAGATCATCTATGAAAATGTAATCGCGCACGACATCGAGACTTCCCCATAGGTTAAGGGCGCGGCACGCCTGCAACTCTTCAAGAAAAACGTCGATCACCCCTTGTGAGACTCGTCGAATCCTGCCCGCGCCATAGGGGTTCGAGATTCTCAAGATCAGGTATTCGAGTCCGTGAACGCGATTGTAGAAATGAATCATCTCTTCACAGATCAGCTTGCCCAGCCCGTGGCTGTTGAGCGGCGCTGAAGGATCATCTTCGCTGGCCGCGCCACTGGCGACTTCTCCGTAGATCGTTCCGCCAGATGAAGGGAAAATCAGGGTTCTGGTTCCAGACTTCACCATCGCCGACAGCAAAAGGTTGGTCGCCTGGAATGTCATGCTTATCTCGCCTTGCAGATTAGTGGGCGAGGTGTTCGGCACCGAAAAGGTTAGCATGTTGACTACGGTAGAAACGCCCCGTAGCGCCTTCATCAAAGCAGGCTCGTCAAAGATCGAGGCCTCGTGAACTTCAAGCAGTTCCGAAGGCCCAAGCTTCTGAACCTCTTCGCGATCAAATCGCCGGCTGAATGCTCGAACAGGATGCCCGTCGCTAAGCAGCGCGCGCGTCAGGTGCGAGCCGATAAAACCACTGGCACCGAGAATCAGGATGGGTTGCTGGAAACTGGTCATCGCTTATTGAGTTTTGCTTTATGCCGCTTACCGCAAGAGCGGCGGCGCTCAGTTGTGAAATGTCCTCAGACTGATACTCTGCCAGAATTTGTGCCGCACGTTGTTGACGTAGTGCCGCAAGGCGATGCTCTTACCGGCATAGAGATCCCGGTAGCTGAATTCATCTTCCACCTTCAGGATGTATTTGTCCGGCGAAAGCGGCACCGCATGATTGTTGTGCATGGTAAGGTGCACGATGGTCTGTTCAGTAGCCCATCCCGGCGCTTCATACTCCGCCAGTCGTTTGAGCGGATCAGTCCAATCTAATCTTTGCTTCAACACCATGAATCCGGCGTTCACGGGGTCAAGTTTCTCGCGCTCATCACGAAGAAAAGGCATATCCAATGCCGTAAAGCAGTCCGGCAGATACCAGTGATTTCCGTCGCTAGATTCGATGATCCGAGTTAGGTCCGCGGAGTTCGGGAAGAACAACATGTCGCAGTCTGTGTAGATGGTTGCGTCCTTAACGGGGAGCGAGACCAGAATTGCGAGCTTCTTACCCATGGGGTGCCGCTCTGCAAAAGCCTTTACGCAATTCGGCACGTCGCTCGTGAGGCTCGTCCAATGGACAACCCGAACGCAGTCGTCGACTCGTTCTAAGGTATCTTGGGAGGCTTCGCAATAAGTCCCATCAGATACGACGATGAACCTTTCAGGAACGCCGACGTGGCGGATGAATGACCGGATGCTGGCTATTTGCTCAGGCAGGAGCGATTCACAAGAGAACGAATAAACTGAGACTGGAATTCTTTTGGCCTGCGATACCGGACGATTCACAATGCGGGGGATCATCTTGGCGTAAAGCGCGCGCACCAGCCTGCCTTCAGCTCTAGCCAGTCGATAAGCTACGTTTATCATCTTTGGGAGATCAATCTTAAGCGATGACGCGATCAACCTTCTTCGGCGCTTCAACAACCCTTTGGTAAATTCGATTGTGACCGACGTTGAGCACATTCACAAACTCCGCCGTCGGGATAACGTCACACGCCAGGGACACGCTCTGGTGCCCTTTGAAAAACGAACTACCCGGCAAGAAGAAGGACGCATCGTCCATGACCAGGTAGCCACCCACTTCCACTTTTGGGCCATAAGCGAGGATGTCCGCACGGGCTCCCTTCAATGAGTGATCACCATCGATGTAGACAATCGAAAAGCGCTCACCCTCCAGGCGTTCGAGCACTGCCTTGCTCGCAGAATATCCTTTGATCAAGCGCACACTCGTCAGATCGAGACTGAAAGTAGCGAAGATCTTCGCTACGTCGGCCATGTAGTTTATTTTCCCATACACGTTCCCATCCCTGAGCGCGGCTCGGTACTTGGGATTGAACGACCGGTTGATCAGCCGAACCCATCTCGATTTATTCAAATTGCCTTCAAAAGGAGATACGCCCGTTAGGGCAGTCTCCAGACCCAGTTGCGTCGAGATCAACTGCCAAAGCGACACCACCTGCCCTCTGTAAACGCCAATCTCGATGGCTTTCACTGGGGTAAAGTTCTTGGAAGCCGCCGTCAGCAGAAGCCGCCACATATAGTGAAAGGCTCGGTCGCCAAATCCCCATTCATTCTTCTCGACGAAGTTGCGGTGCTCTTGCAACCAGCCGATTGTGTCGGTCAGGCGGGTGAATTCCCTGTGCAGTTCATCGTTATGGTGCGAGCTATTCTGGTATTCTCTCACTCGCTCATCGAAACTGTCCGTTGCCTTCATAGCTGTCTTCAAACTGTTTTGTGTCACTCTTGCACCTTTATCAATCCCCGGAAAGAGAGCATAACGTTGACGAAGAACGATGGAACCGATGAAATGATCCCAAACCACAAGACGTTCTGGACTCTCGATATGTCAAGCATCATTAGCAGCGCGCATTGCGTTATCACTGTCGCGGGAACATACAGCCAAGAATACCTGATCCATCCCTTTGTCGAATTGAGCGACCACATCGCGGCAGTCAGCGCGTTAAAGGCCGCCATGATCATCATCAACAGCAGTTCGTGTTTCAGATGCGCGTACTTGCTGCCGAGTATCCAAAGAATCTGATCGGGAAACCAACCTGCGGCTGCGATCAGCGAGAGTCCGAGCAGGCAAAACCCGCCACAGACTTGAAAGTATCGGATACGCAACTCGCGAGTTGATTGGCAACGCGCGAAGGCTGGCAACACGATGCTCGTCATAGTGGCGTTGATGATCGAGAAGATCACCGAGAGCCTTCCGAGCGCGCCGATCTCCGCAATGCTCTGCGTGTTTCCGAAAACGCTGATCAGCCACACCGTAAGCTGGCCCTGAAGACAAAAGAACACCGCGTTGGGCGCTTGGTGTTTCACTATGCCGAGCATCGCTGACTGGTCATCTTTGTTGATCGGCGCATGCTTGTCTATGTTGTCGGATGCCCAGCGATTCAGAAGACCGTATTGCACGATCACGCTGATGACGGTCGCCCAGATCGCGACCGCCGCGTTCAGGAAGATGAAATACGCGGCGGCGAGCAAAGCGAGCCTCACCGCCGCCGCCAGCGCATCCAGCGTCTGCACCCGCTTGATCTGCGAGTGTAGGCGCGGCACGATCATCAGCACCCCGCTCAATAACTGATAGTTCAGACCTATGAGTACCGTCAGAGCGATGACGACCGCGTAGAGCCGGGGCGAGCCGCTCCGAATCAGCAACCACACCAGAAACGGGGCAACGGCGATGATGGCAATCGCGGCCAGGTAGCGGCGCAATCGAAGCGCCGTGTTGATCAGTTGGCCGAAGCGTTCGCGGTCTTGCCAGACTCTCCCGCCGATGGAAGAGAGTGCGATGCTGATGCCCGAATCAGCGAGGATGCTCATCGTTGCTTGCAGGCTGAAGGCGAGCGTGAAGTAAGCGTACTCCGACTGGCTCAAGGCGCGCACCAGCAGTATGCCGCTTGCTGCGCTCATCAATTGCACCATGACCTGCACGGTGACAAATTGGCTGAGCGTCCGGGCGCGGGCGACCAGGCGTTGAGGCGGCGCGAAGACTGAGATGGCCGCAGCGATTCGATTTTCCAAGCTCTTAGGTTTTTGAGGGAATTCCGGTTACCGAGTAAACACTAGATCGAGGGGCTAAAGCCGTGCGCTTCAGTGGCCGCCGGTCTCTTCCGTGCTGGTGTCGTAGCTGTTGGCATAGTAACGATAGTAATAATAATCGTTATAGCCGTTGTGCCGCAGATCGACGTTGTTGAGCACGACGCCGAAGATCTTCGCGCCGACATTCAATAACTCCTGGCGGGCGCGCGTCGTCACCGCGCGCGATGTCTTGCCGCCATGGATCACCAGGATGACGCCGTCTACCAGGCTCGACAAAATGATCGGGTCGGTGACGTTCATCAGCGGCGGCGAATCGATCAAGACGTGGTCGTAGCGCTCGGCCATCTGCCGCAGCAACTCTTTCATGCGTTCGGAACTGATCAACTCAGCCGGATTCGGCGGCAGCGGGCCGCAGGGCAACACAGAGAGATTCGGCACCATCGCCTTCTGTATCAGCCCGTCCAATTTGATGTCGCGCGATAGATAGGTCGACAAACCGCGCGTATGCTCAATGCCCAATAGCTTATGTACGGAAGGGCGGCGAAGATCGCAATCGATGAGCAGCACCGAAGCGCCGAGTTGGGTCAGCGAGATCGCCGTATTCACGGCGGTCGTCGTCTTGCCTTCGCCGGCTTGGCCGCTGGTAATCAACATGATCTTGGGCGGGTGGCCCGCCGCCGACAACAGCATGGAGGTGCGGACGGCGCGATAAGCCTCGGCAGCCGTCGAGCGATTGTCTAACACCATGGCATCGGCGCGCGTCTCCTGCTTGGTCGATTTCATGCTATTGGCCACCAGCAGCCGCTTGCCTTTCTTCGCCGATGCCAGCCGGCCTGAGCCGTTGGCCGATATGGCAGGGATGACGCCGAGCGCCGGCAATCGCACGTAACGGCTCACGTCCTCGACCGACTTGATCGTGTTATCGAGGTATTCCAGGAAATAAGCCAGGCCGACGCCCGCCGCCAGACTCATCAAGAAGCCCATCAGGATGGCGCGCGACGGCCCTGAACTGATCGGCCCTTTCGGCACCCTGGCCGGCTGGATTAATTGCAGGTTGTTATGCTGCTGGTGCGCCTGCACCTTGGCCTGGCTGGTCTTCTGAAGAAAATCGGTGTAGAGCGATTTGGCGGTATCAACCTCTTGTTTGAGAATGCCCAGTTGAATGGCGTCCTGATTCTGTTGGACGGCTTCGCTCTTGGCCTGTTGCAGGGCGATCTTCAGCGATTGCTCGTCACGCAGCGCCAACTCGTATTCCGATTTGAGCTTCTGCTCCAGGGTTCGCCGGTTGGCTTCAAGCAACTCTTGCGCGGTTTTGATCTCCTGGGCGATGTCGATGACCTGCGGATTTTCAGGGCCGTAGCGGGTGGCCAGCCGACTGGCCTGCGACTGTAGATCTTCAAGCTTGGTTTGCAGCGCGGAGAGCTTGAGATCGGAAAATGCCGCAGGAATCTGGCTGACGCGCCCGGCCTTGACCTCTTCGTAGATCGATTGCTTGAGGATTCGTTCGGTTTCCGCGCGCGTCGCTTGATCGTGCAAACGCGATAGCTTCTCGGTCGTCAGCGTCTCTTTGCCTTCCAGCGAAAAGATATTATGGCTCTTGGTATAATTGGCGAGATCTTGATCCGCCTGCTCGACACGGGCTTTGAGTTCGCGGGTGGTGCGGTCGAGCCAGTCCGAGGCGATGGTAAATTTCTCTGTCTTCTTTTCAAAGCTGCGATCAATGAAGGTCTGCGCCACGCAGTTGGCCACTGCCGCCGCAAAGACCGGGTTGGTATGGCTATACGAGACTTTCAAGGTACGCGTCTCTTTGACTTGTTCAGCGCGCAAGCCGCCGGAAATCATGCCGACAAATGGGCTGAGCTTTTCGCTCTCTTCGGGCGTGCGCGGCAACTCAGTGCTCAGGTCGTCGGTTGCCGGTTCGATCAGCGCCAGCGTCGCATCATCCTGAGTCTTCGACCTGGAACCGCGAGTCAGACCTTGCACCGCCTCCCAGAATGATTTTCTTCCCGTATCAACAAACCGGTCGTCTTTATCGAGTCGGAGTTTCACAACCACTTCTTCAAGCACCGGCTCGCTCGTCAGCCGGAAAAGATGCGTGTTGATCATCAACTGCGGGTAATACATCTCGTCGTCTGCTTGAATAACCGCGTCGCCGGGGCCAGAACGGACCGCCGGAGTTTCCTTGCCAAGCTCGATGAACGCCGAGGCCATGTAAACCGGACGGGCGCGGTTGGCTTCGACCGCGACGATGATCGTCACCACGGTCGTGATGCTCAAGATCAACCATTTATGTTTGCGGATGATCCGCCAGATCTCGCGCAAACGTAAACCTTCATCTTCGCCCTGCCCGTAGCCGTAGCCATAACTTGCCGCGTCCCCATAGCTGGGCGAGCCGGGATAGCCGGGACGAAGAAGAGGCGCTTCTCCGGAAGGCGGCAGCTTTTCAATGTCGGTGCGGTCGTTTGTCATGTGAGTTACTCCTACGGCTTAGGCATTCACGGCTCAACGCCATGCAAAACGCATCCAAGTTCATCATCATCAGGATTGATGGCAGGTCAGGTCATCAATCAAAGGACTCAGGAATCAAGGTTCGGATTAAATCATTTATAGTTGAAGATATGAAGCCGGCGTTTCAGGTCGGACGAAAAATCGCTTGCCTGCTTGAAACCTCATGTCAACGGTCGCTTTGCCAAAATGGTGCTTTGCCAATAACGCCGCCGCACGAGTTGTAGATTGGCCAGGGCACACGTGGGCCTCGAATGATTAAACCCTTCAGGGAAGTCGCGCAGCGCGACCAATCGATTATCAATTCGTTCGCCCCGGGCATGGCGGGTTTCTTGAGAGATCCTACCGGCGATTGTGGAGAACCCAGGCCAGGGCTTTGAGGGCTTGTGATCTGTATATCAATTGAGTATGTGATCTTAAACGGTCTGGCTCCTCCTGAAAAGACTTTTCCGATCTGGCTGAGGTTATGCGAGCATAAGATGCCTGCACAAAATCCATCGCTCAGCGGGGCTAATCTGTTTCAGAAGAAGATGCGCAAATCACTTACTAGGGGCGATGCATCTCGCGAAGCATATAGACCGCCGAGCAAGTTTGTCAATGCCTGCTCCGAGGCGTCAGGAGTTTCGGCAATCGCCCTTTCTCATTTTAGAAATCCCAGGTTTTGCGGTGAGAATACAGCCGGCACCGATCATTTCCGTCGCCAGCGGCAATCGCTGCCGGGCAAGTTCTAAGATGAGGGCACGCCCTGCGCTTTTTTGTTACTTCTGATATGCTGAGGAAAGGAGGCGGTTATGAAAACCAGGATTCTGGCTCTCTCTCTCGTGTTAGTCTTTTTTGCTTATGGCAAGTCTGATATTGTCTCGGCAAAACAATCGAAAGTGATTGAGCTTACAGCAACCGACGAAGGCTTGAAGATTGCCACGATACACCTGGATGACCAGAGCCTGCTGTTTGAATCCAATCACAGCGCCGAGACTTTTCTCTTCACTGCCGACGCCTTCTATATAATCAATCACAAAGATAAAACCTATCGCGTTCAAAGCTTTGATGAATTGCAAGTCGCCCTTCGTCAAAAGCTCAGCGAGATTGGCGGCCCGCTAGCGCCTCTCCCCACCGGGCCAGATACGGATATCAAACTGACAGAAGAGACCGACACCATAGCCGGATTGAAAGCGCGCAAGCTGATCGAGACGAGCAACAGCAAGCAAACGAATGTTATCTGGGTGTCGAGCGATTTAGTGCCGTCCGGGTTGCGCGTTGCCGGTGAAAAAATGCGAATGATGCTGCCGACAGACTATTGGAATAAAATACGTGGCCATCCCGGAATACCGGAGATCATCCTTCTCTACGGCATCCCGCTCAAACTGGTTAGCGACGGTCGCACGGTTTACCAGGCAAAGGTGATTGAAGCGACAGACTCCGGCTTCTCAATGCAAGTGCCGGCAGGCTACAGGAAAGTAGCAAAGTGAGTGACGGCGTTTCCAGCCTGCGGCGATCAGGCTGCCGACCGCGCCAGACGGATTAACTTGCGGGTTTGTCCCAGACGATCTCTTTTCTTAAGACGGGCTTGAGCATCTTGCCGCCGGGATTGCGCGGCATCGGCTCTCTGCGAATGACGACATACTGCGGCACCTTGAAATCCGCGAGAAGCGTTCTGGCGAATGCCAGCAGATCACTGACCTCAAGCGTTTGTCCCGGTCGCGGCACGACGACAGCGCCGACCTTTTCGCCCATCATCGTATCCGGCACGCCGAGGACTGCGACTTCAAAGACCGCAGGGTGCGCCGCCAGGGCGTTTTCGACTTCGACACAGTAAACGTTTTCGCCGCCACGGCAGATCATGTCCTTCTTGCGGTCGACGATCTGCACAAAGCCGTCTTCGTCGAGCTTTGCCATGTCGCCGGTGTGCAACCAGCCGTCAACGAAGGTCTCGGCGGTCGCTTCGGGTTTGTTCCAATAACCTTTGACAACATTAGCGCCGCGAATCAACAACTCGCCTATGCCGCTCTGCGGGTCAGGCTCAAACAGATCGAGGTCGACCACCGGCGCTGCAAAGCCGACGGTTTCGGGCCGCAGGTGCGCGTACTCATGCGGCAGAAAGGTCGCCACCGACGAACACTCGGTCAGACCGAAGCCGTTGCCGACGCGCGCCTTCGGGAACGCCTCCGAGATGCGCGCCACCAGATCGGGCGCAATCGGCGCGCCGCCGTACAGCACCCATTGAATGCGCGCCATGTCGAAGTCTTCAAAGTTCGGTTGATTGATGGCGAACCAGTAAACCGCAGGCACGGAGGTGAGCAAATTGATGCGCTCATCACGAATGGCTTTCAAGAATGCCTGCACTTCAAACATCGGCATAATCACCAGCGTATCGCCGGTTTCTGTCACCGGAATCAACTGGCTGTTGCAGCCCGTGACGTGAAACAGCGGCACCGAGACGAGGTTGCGAATACGGCCATCGGTGGGCAGGTGGCAGACACGGCGGCAGGTTTCCGAATTGGTCAGAAAGTTTTCGTGCGTCGTCATCGCGCCCTTGGGAAAGCCTGTGGTGCCGCTCGTATAAAAGATCGCCGCCACGTCGGACGGCTTCAGGTCGTCAACAGCAAACGCCTGGCTATCGGGCAGGGCCGCGCCCGCCTGGAAGACAAAGGCCGCGCCGCTGTCGCGCACAACGTAATCCACTTCGCTTTCGCTGAAGCGCGTGTTGACCGGCACCGCAACGCCGCCGGCCATCTGTGTGCCGAAAAAGGCGAGCACCCAGTCCAGGCCGTTGGCCAACTGAATCGCCACGCGGTCGCCGCGACTGATGCCCTGGGCACGCAGGCCGCCGCCGACGCGCGCGGCGCGCTCCCACAACTGGCGATAGCTGAGGCGCGCGCCGCCGATTTCGACGATGGCTTCGTGGTCAGGCGATCTTTCAACGGTGGCGCGCAACATCTCGACCAGCGATGCGGGCCGGTTGTCATAATGGGCGATGCCGCGCCCGTCGCGAGTAATGCCGGAATAATCGAACGGTCGAATCATCAGTATGCCCCCTGCCTTTCAAAAATCTTTCGCGGGTTGTCCACCAGCATCGCGTGCAACTGCTCATCGGTAACGCCGCGCGCCCTGAGCGCCGGAATCACCTCGTTATGAATGTGCAGGTAATGCCAGTTCGGTAAGACTTGTGGCAGCGCCGATTCGGGCAGCCAGTCGTTGAAGCACGCTGCATCGTGCGACAGCACCATCTTGTCGGCGTGACCGCGTTCGCACATCCGAGCGACGGTGTTGACGCGATCTTCAAACGGCAGCAGCACATCGATGCCGAAGCGATCCATGCCGATATAAGACCCCCTGGCGACCAGTTTTTCCAGGTACTCAAGGTCGGTGGTGTCGCCTGAATGGCCGATGACGACGCGCGACAGGTCAATGCCTTCTTCTTCGAAGATATGCTGCTGTTCGAGGCCGCGCTCGGTGTGCGCGTGCGTGTGCGTCGAGATGGGCACGCCGGTTTGGCGATGCGCGCAGGCGACGGCGCGCAGCACACGTTCGACGCCCGGCGTGACGCCCTGCTGATCGGTGGCGCATTTCAAAATCGCCGCTCTCACGCCGGTGCCGGCAATGCCTTCTGTAATGTCGCGTACAAACATATCGCTCATCAACTCCGGGCCGCCGAGTTCGGTCCCCGGCCCTTGAAAGTGAAAGTACATCGGCACGTCGTTGTAGGTGTAGACGCCGGTGGCGACGACGATATGGAGGGCGGTCTCGCGGGCGATGCGCTCAATTCGCGGGATGTAACGGCCAAGGCCGATAACCGTGAGATCGACGATTGAATCGACTCCGCGAGCTTTCAATTCGTTGAGCCGGGCGATGGCATCGCTGACGCGCTTCTCTTCATCGCTCCAACCTTCGGGATAGTTCTGCATGATCTCCGGCGACAGCACGAAGATGTGTTCGTGCATCAAGGTGACGCCGAGTTGAGCCGTATCTACAGGCCCGCGCACAGTGTTGATTTGCGGCATTTCTCCTCCACAGGTTATGCAGCCCGCTCGCTTTGCGCTTCGTTGTGAGGGTCTGCTGGCAGCCGCTGCGGGCAGCGCGATGAGTCTAATATCCGACGGCGCGCGCGGCAAGCGGAAAGCCTGGATTGATCGTTCATGGCGTGTGATTTCGTGATAAGATTGGCCTACGAGGAACAGCTATGACGACAAAAGTGCAGGCGACTATCGAAGACCTTTATCACATCCCCGAACACGGCAAGGCTGAGCTTGTCAACGGAGAGATTGTACGCATGTCGCCAACCGGATTCTGGCCCAGTCGCGCGAGCAGTCTCATTTTTATGAGCCTCTATGAACATGAACGCGAAACGAAATCGGGCCACGCAATTGCCGATAACGCCGGCTTCATTGTCAACTTGCCGAATCGCAAGTCATTCAGCCCGGATGCGGCGTGGCACACCGGCAAGTCGACACGCATGAAGTTTCTTGAAGGTGCGCCGGTCTTTGCTGTTGAAGTCCGCAGCGAAGAAGATTATGGCCCGCGGGCCGAGCGTCGTCTGGCGGTAAAGCGCGAAGATTATTTTGCTGCCGGAACGCTCTGCGTGTGGGATGTTGATTTGCTCAGTCCCGATCTCATCAAAGCTTACTATCCGAACGATCCCGAAGATCCCATCATCTTTCGTCGTGGCGATCTCGCCAATGCAGGCGTTGCCGTGCCGGGTTGGTCAATGCCAGTTGACGACCTTTTGCCCGAAGACGAATAGTCCATCGCGGTTTTCGCGAGTCGCCGGATCGATTACTTCCCTCAATTCTCTATCCGCCTTTTTGTTTGACGGTGAAGACCTGTGTGCCGACCGTGATCCGCCCTTTGCGCACGACGCTGGTCGGGTTCGGCGCGACTGTGAAATTGACGACGCCGTTGCCGAGGCCGGGGCTCCCTGAGGTAATCGTAATCCAATTTACATTCGGCACGGCTTGCCAGGCGCAGTGTTGGACGGTGGACAGGCTCACTGTGCCGCTGCCGCCGTTCGCCAGAAATGATCGGCTCGCCGGCGTAATCTGATAATCGCAGTCCGGCAGGCCGGCATCCTGAATCACCGTGTAGGTTTGCCCGGCTATCGTCAAGCTCCCCTGTCGCGGCGCGCCGGTGAAGTTCTCGCGCACTTCAAAAGTGACGACATGGCTGCCGGTGCCGCTGCCCGCCGATGTCAGCATAATCCAGTTGGTATTGCTCATCACCGTCCAACTACAGCCACTGGCGCACGTCAAAGCGACGCTGCCCGTGCCGCCGGTTTCGCTGAAGAAGCCGCCCGTCGAAGCCATCTGGTAACCACAAACGCTGCCGACGCGCAGGCCGTTGCCGAAACTCGTCACCCAGATTTCCGTGGGATTGTAGGGATTGAAAAAGACGCGCTCCGGCTGGCGAAACGGATACGAGGTCACTGCCGTGAAGTTGGGCGGCGCGGCATTGAGGTTGCTCGTATACCACAGGCCGTTCGTTTCGGTTGTAAGATACATCTCATTCGGATTGAGCGGGCTGATGGCCACCGAGCCGACGCGGTCGAGGCTGTTGATCCGTGTCCAGGACTGGCCGCGATTCGTCGTGCGGTACAAGCCGCCAAGGCCGTTGGGCGGCCCGCCCCAGCCGCTGTAGACGCACGCATACCAGGTGTTCTGGCTCGCGTCATTCGGGTCAATCAGAAGGTCTTTCGTCCAATAGAACATGCCTGCGGCTGAGCGATCCAGCCAGGTCGTGCCGCCGTTGGTGCTGAGGAAAACGCCGGAGCTTGCCGTGAAGGTGCCCGACCCGTTGCGGCGGCCCGAATAGGTGCAGACAATCGCGCCGTCGTTCAACACTATTACATTGAACGGATGGCCCTCGGTGCGCGGCGGGTTGGCGAGCTTCGTCCAGGTTGAAGCGCCGCCGTTTTGAATATTACTTGAAACAAAGATGCCGCCCTGCGTCGAGTGTATGACGCTCGCGTACATGCGGTTGGTGTTGGTCGGATCAATCGCCAGGCCGATGACCGGATGCGCGAAGTTGTGCAGCCGCAGCCAGGTCGCGCCCTTGTCCGTCGAATACAACACCTCGCCGGTGCCTGAGTCGAGCGTCGAATCCTGCAAGCGCGTGCTCTGGTACATATCGTGAACCGACGACGTGCCGGCATAGAGCGTGCCGGTCGCCGGGTGCTTCAGCGATTGATAGGTCGAATTGTAACTTTGACCGCTAAAATTGAACGACCATGCTGCGCCGCCGTCGGTGCTGCGCGTGCCTTTGATGTCCGAGTAGGAGGCAAACATGTTGGTCGCATCGCTCCAGGTCAGCCACCAGCAGGTGGTGTCTTCAAGCCCTATGCTGTGATAGGCGCGCCCCTTCGGTGTGAGCTGGCCCATAGGGTTCTGGTCAAGCGGATCGACATACATCTGCCGCCAGGTCGCGCCGCCGTCCGTGGTGATGTGCGCAAAGCCGAGATCGGTGAAGACGACTTTGTTGACATCCGTAGCCGCAACCGTAAAGCCGAGCGCGCCAGCGCCATAGCTCCAGTCGCGGTCGCCGCCGCGCCCGTCCCAGCCGGTGAGGATGTTTTGATTATTTGTAGTCAAAAATACGTTTTGCCAACTGGTGCCGGCGTTCGTGGTTTTGTAGATAATCGGAAACTCGGTCGACTGCTGCTGCCCGGCAAGGTAAGCCGTCGTGATATTGCCGCGCGTCATCGCCACGAAGAAAGGATCGTCGCCCGCAACGATGCCCGAAGTTTTCAAGCCCCAGTTCGCCTGTCCCCAGTCGAGCGCGTAGATGCCCGCATAACTCGCATAAGAGCCTTCGGTGAACAGCCCCGGATAGACATCTGCGGCGGCGAGCGTCACGGCGAAGAAACGCGTCGTCGTGCCCTGCTTAGCGCCGGCGAACGAAACGATGGCTTGCGCCGCCGGAATGCCGCCGACGCTTGAGAGCGCGAACGATGCGCCATTGTTGCCAGAGACCAGCAGGCCGAGGTTGGTGCCGACGTAGATGTTCGCGCCGTCAAAAAACACGCCTCCCACGAAGCAGCCGTTGCCGCTCGCGGTTGAAAACTTCTGCGCGAAGGTGGTGCCGCCATCGCTTGAAAAATAGACCGTCGAGTAATCCGAAACCAATATGCGGCTGGTTGTGCTGTCATCGACAAAGAGCGCGTAAGCGCCGCCCCCTGTCGGATCGTTGGCCAACGGATGCCAGGTCGCGCCGCCGTCGGTGCTGCGCGACGGCGTCGTCAGGTCATTGGTGTAATCGAGCGCATAAAGGATCGCCGGGTTGCTCGTGAAGCGCACTTGCGCCTCGCGGTTACCCTGAATCTGGCGAAAGTCTGTGACCGCCCACGAAGCGCCGAGATTGGTTGAATGGAACTGCTCGCTCATATCGCAGGCGAGATAGATTTCGTTGGGGTTATGCGGGCTGAAGCTCGGCGCGAACAACGCCCCGCCGCCGCCCGGCCCGCGCGGCATCCATTGCGAAGGCGGCTGGGCCCTGGCGCTGATGATGGCGAATGACAAAAAGAAAATGATGAGCGCGATTGAGCGATTCAGGCGTAAACCAGGTCGTTGCATAAGCGTATCCACCAGGCAGAATTCGATTGGCGGCAAGCTGCGCCGGTCTATTGCAGACATGTCCAGCAACAGGCAGAAGCAACCGGCCTGCCACGAATTCAACATTCCTTATACGAAGAAGTTATGCCTTGTGAGGAAGGGGCAACGTGACAGGATTTAGCTTAACAGACGTAAACTTATGACACAAACTGGTAGGCCGGGCTTCTATGTGAACCCGCTGCTCTGTGGAATATGGCGACGAATATCATTTTCATGAAATGTAGAAAGTGAAGACAGATTCAGCCAGCGACATGATCACGGTGATTGCTGCGGCGACGGCGCTCAGTACAATCCTTCGGCGCAGTTGCTCGCTTGCCGATTGCTCACGAGTGAATGGGAATGTCAGTGTACAAAACCAATCGCGCAAAGCTTAATCGCCTTCTGCCTCTGGCAATGGCATTGCTCCTGTTGAGCGCGCCGCCGGTCACGCGCTCGCAAACCGCGCCGCGTGCCGCCGGTGGGCGCGCGCCGCAACCGGCGAGCCTGCGCTCGGCGACCGCGCCGGGCGTCAAGACAGACCGCAGGGTTTATGCCGAACCTTTGCCGCCCGCCTTGCCCGAAGCCGGCGGCACGCTGGTTGATCCTGTATTCGGGACTACAATTCTGCGGGTCACCGATGAACGCGACGGCAAGTCCTCCGAGACGCCTTATTCTTACTGGCCATCGTTCAACAAAAACTCGACGCGGCTCTATGTGAAGTCGGATGATCAATCTCTGCTTTTCGGCTTCGACCCGGATAACTTCGCAGTCACGACCCGGCGCAAACTGTTTCAACGCACATTGCCCGAAGGCGGTTATCCGTGGGCCGATGACGTGATCTGGAGCGGCACGGACAACAATACGGTCTATTGTCATTCGGGCCTGCGCCTGTACAGCTACAACGTCGTTCTGAACAACTACGAGTTGGTGCATGATTTCGCCGGCCAGGTGCCGGGCGACACGATATGGCAGATGAGCCGCTCGCTTGATGACGACACCTTCGGCTTTCACCTCAAGAGTTCGCGCAATGATTACAAAGTCGCCGGTTATGCGGCGTGGAAGCGCAGCACGAATGCGCTCTATGTCGTCAACGACGCGCAGGTGAACGAGGTGCAGGTCGATAAGACGGGCCGTTATTTGGTGGTGACCATGGAGTTGCCCGATCCGCCGCCGCCGCCGCCGGCCAGCGCCGTCGAAGTGCGCGTCGTCGATCTGCAAACCAAGCAGATTACCGATCTGAAAGACGGCGGGCCGGACTTTGCCCCAGGCCATCACGATTGCGGGCGCGGCGTCGTCATCGGCGCAGACAACTGGAATAACACGTTTACCTTTCGTCAGCTTGCCAGTCCGCACAAGTACGCCGCCGTCGTCAGCTTCGGCAATGACTGGAGCCAGGGGAGCCACGTATCGCTGCTGGCTGATGATGAAAGCTGGGCGCTGGTGAGCACGATTGTTGCCAACAAGCTGCCGAATTCGGGCGTCCTCAAGAATGAATTGGTGCTGGTCGCCACCGATGGCACGGGGCGCATACGGCGAATCGCGCATCACCATTCGACCATGCGTGATTATGCCGATATGCCGCGCGCCAATCTGAGCCGCGACGGACGTTTTGCAGCCTTTACGAGCAACTGGGGGTCGTCGTCGCGCCGCGATGTTTTTGTAGTCCAGATTCCATTGTCGACAGGTCGTGAGAGATACGAGACGACGACCGCTCAGCCGGATGCGCCGGTGAGCGCGGCCATTCGCTCATCAACAATTGATCCAACCCCACGAACCAAAGCGCCGCAAACGACTCTCTCAACTATCCCGGCATCCACAGCGACCACGACGGCCACGACGACGGCTCACTTCGGCGCGGCGCAGCCGGTCGCCTGGACCAGCGTCTTGCATTGCACAGTTATGGGTAACAGCTTACAGAAGACCGCCGGCAGTGACAGCCTGGCGGATGCTGAAGCGCGTTCCGAGCAGGTCATTCGCGATGGCAATGGTTATATCGAATTCAGTGTGACGGAAACCAACAAGACGCGCATGGCGGGGTTGACGCACGACCCGAAGGAATTGAATTTTGCCAGCGTTGATTTCGCTATCAAGTTGACCGCCGGCGGCGTCGCCGAGATCCGCGAGAACAATGCTTATGCGGGCGAAACGCCATATGCGGCAGGCGACGTTTTCCGCATTGTCGTTGAAAACCATCAGGTGAAGTATTATCAGAACGGCAAGCTTTTCTTCACCAGCTTGAACGTTGCCGATGACAAGCTATTTGTCAAAGCTGTGCTCGCGCATCTCGGCGCGCGCATCAGCAACGTCCGTATGGCAACGAGTAAATAACTTTCCTTCATTCAATCCGCAGCAAGCCATTGCAACTCTGAGATGATCTACGCCCTCCCGACGCCAGGATGCTTTCAAGGCTTTGCCGCATCCCGCCGCGCTTCGGTGTAATATTCTGTAGCGCTCGGATAACGCTCGCCCGCGCGCCGCGTCTTTATAGACGAGCGAGGCGGTAATGAGCGCACTTGAGACGGCAGGCAAAGTATTGAGTCTGGCGAGTCCATTTCAACCCGCTGCGGCGACCGAAACCATCGCGCCTCCTGAAGTCGCGCTGATTGAAGCTGTGCGCGCCGGCGACCGCGAGGCGTTCGGCCAACTCTATGACCTTTATGCGCCGATGGTGCATGGCATACTGCTGGCCCGCGTACCGTATCGCGATGTTGACGATCTTGTGCAGGACGTTTTTCTAGCGGCGCTCAAGCGGCTGCACACGCTGCGCGACACCAGGGCGTTCGGCGGCTGGCTGGCGATGATCACGCGCAATCGCGCTGTCGATTATTACCGCCGGACGCGCGAAACCGAGGAGCTAACTGACGATATGCAGGTAACCAGCCGCCGCGACACCGAAGCCGAACACGAAGCGGCGCGCATGCTGGAAGCCGTGCGCAGTTTGCCGGAAGCCTACCGCGAGACGCTGGTGATGCGATTGGTCGAAGGCATGTCGGGGCCGGAGATCGCCGCGCGCGCCGGGATGACCCCGGCTTCGGTGCGCGTCAACCTGCATCGCGGCATGAAGATGTTGCGCGAGAAGCTCGGTCTGGAGGGACGAGCATGAAAGACGATTATCTATGGGACGGATCGGGCGAGCCCGATCCCGAAGTTGAACAACTTGAGAAGCTGCTCGGCAGCTACCGCTATCAAGCGCGGGCGCTGGATGCGCGCTTCGAGCAACAACTGATGGCGCGGCGCAGCAACTTTTTTTGGATCAAGTACGCTGCCGCCGCTGCAATCATCGTGATGGCTTTGGTGGGAGCCTGGTGGCTGGTGCCGGGCAATTTGCCGGAGAGCGAATTGCAAGCCATCGCCGAGGTGCCGGAACTGTTGCCGCTGCCGGGCGACGGGCTCGTTGATTTGCCTGACTTTGACGAACCGCCTCCGATGAATGAAATGATCAAGCCGCCAGTCAGCAGGCCCGGCGCGGCTCCGATTCGTCCGAAAAAGCATGCGCCGCAGCCTGAGCCTGATGTAACCGATCATACACCGGCGCATACGCCGCCGCCGATGGCCAGCGAACTGGCGGTCACTTCACCGATCAGCAACCCGTTCGTTGACCCAGAGACCGCGCGGCACATTGAACGCGCGCAGGTTTTGTTGCGCTCGTTCCGCAACACCGCAGGCGATACGGAGTTCGATCTCAGTTACGAACGGCAAAGCTCGCGGCGGTTGCTGGCTAATAATGTGCTGCTGCGCCGCGATGCCGAAGCCAAAGGCAATCTGCCCATAGAAGATTTGCTCGGCAGCCTTGAGCCGTTCTTGCTTGACATCGCCAATCTGCCCGACGCGCCGACCCGGGACGACGTGCGTGTCATCAAAGCGCGCATGGAGAAGAAAGAGATCATCACGGCATTGCAGGTCTATTCGGCCCCAGTTCTCAGCCGCTCGTTTTAATCTATCGAAGGAGTGATTATGTTTGGCAATCATCTAAATAAAATCGGCCACAGAGACACAGAGACACAAAGACATAAAAATGAAAAACCTCTGTATCCCTGTGCCTCTGTGGCAAGCTCTGACTCTCGCCGCACGCGCCGCCGTCCGAGTTTCGGCGCGCTTCTCATGCTGGCGCTGGCAATCAACGGCCTGGTGACGCTCGCCGGCATCATTCAACCGGCGCGGGCCTACAATCAGGAGTTGGAAAAACTCAACCGCTTTGTGCAAACGTCGAACGCGCCGGGCGACGAAGTGGCGATCTTCCTCGAAGGCCGCGACCTCATCGCCGAGGAAGCCTGGGAGGACGCCGCTAACAAATTTGCTCAGTACATAGACAAGTACCCGAAGGGCAAAGACGTCGATGCGGCGCTCTACTGGCGCAGTTACGCGCTCGTCAAAGAAGAGAAGTTTAATGAAGCTGATCGGATGATCGGGCGCTTGCTGTCGCAGTTTCCGAACTCGCGCTGGAAGCGCGATGCCGAAGCCCTGCGGCTGCAAAGGCCGACGCGCCATGTGCCCGATAATATCGATAATCTCCCCGACGAGGAGCGAGTGATCGCGTTGCAAAGTCTCTTCCAGGGCAATCCCGAACAGGGCGCGGTTCTAGCGGCAAACATTCTGCACAGTTCGACGGCGAGTCGCCGTCTGAAAGAGACGGCCATTTCATTGCTCGGTCAGCACGGCGCGGCGCAGGACAAAGACATGCTGATCGACATCGTGCGCAACAATACGGATTCGCAACTGCGCAAGATGGCGATCTTCTGGCTCAGCCAGACGAATGACGAAAGCGTTCTCGACCTGTTGAAACAGTTCGCCACCTCAGCCGACGACGAAATCAGCAAAGCGGCGATCTTCGGCATCACGCAGCACCGCAGCCCGCGCGTCGATGCGATTCTGGCCGAGATGGCGCGCTCCGGCGCAAACCGCCGGCAGCGCGAAGAAGCCATCTTCTGGATCAGCCAGCGCGACAGTGCCGGCAACGACGACCTGTTGATTCAAATCTTCGAATCCGACAAAGATCCGCAGATTCGCAAGCGCGTCATCTTCGCGTTGACTCAGCGCCATTCAGAGGCGGCGCGCGCCAAGCTCTTTGAGATCGCCCGCTCTGCCTCGGACAGCGAATTACGCGGAGACGCTATCTTCTGGGTCGGCCAGCGCGGCGACAATCTGGCGGCGGACGAACTCACCCGCCTGCTCGACAGCGAGCGCGATACGGACGTGCGCAAAAAGATCGTCTTCTCGCTGTCGCAGATGAACAATCCGAAAGCCCGCGCCAAGCTGATGGATGTGGTGCGCGGTTCCGACGACCCCGAATTGCGCGGCGAAACCGTCTTCTGGCTGGCGCAGACCGGCGGCGATCAAATAGTCGAGTTTCTCAGTCAACTTTATGATTCGGAGAAAGCCATTGCGGTGAAGAAGAAGATCATCTTCGCGCTCACCCAAACCAAGAATCATAAAGCCGCCTTGCGCAAGCTGATGGCCATCGGCAAGTCCGACCCGTCGCCGGAAGCCCGCAAGGAAGCCATCTTCTGGATCGGCCAGAGCCGCGACCCGGAAGCCATCAAGTTCATCGAAGATCTGCTCAAGTAGTATTTATTACTTCCACGCCGTTTGCGGTGGCGCAAGGCGAGTTGCTTGCGCCACCGCCGTGAACCAATCGTCATCGCTCTTTATGAGTGGCGGGCCGCGACTGCTTTGTGCGATAGGCTGCTGAGCGCGGCGGGCGAAATTTATCTTTGCAAGGTTGAATCTCACGGAGGTGTGCCCCGAAGATTCCCCTTTTTGAAAGGAGATCGTCATGAAAAGAATGCTTTGTACTTTCGCTCTCTTGTGCATCGTCAGCCTGACGGTTGCCGATCAGACTCACGCGCAGCGCGATAACTTCACGCCGGTTGACGGCGCTAGTCTGCGCGGCAAACTCGACAACGCAATTAACAAAGGCCGCGCGGCGCAAACCCACTTTTGGGCAGGTTATCAATTCGATGTGCGCCCAGGCGTCTGCGTCGACGCCGAATTCACCGACAAGCACGGCGGCAAAACCATCGTCAACGGCACCGTCTATGACAGAGGCGCGCGGGTTGAGACGCGCAACCTCGGCGTCTTTCTGCTCTACGACGCCAGCGGCAACGCCCTCGACCGCGTCGAACTTTACAACCTCGACCGCCATCACAGCTTCAGCGATTATCCGGTCTACTGGCTGGGTCACGCGACCAACGATGAAAGCCTGACGCTGCTGCGCGGCATCGTTGATGCAGAGGCCACGACCAAAGTCGCCGAGAACGCCGTCGTCTCCATCGCCATGCACGACGACGCGCGCATTGAGGGCATCATAGAAGGCTTCGCGCGCAACTCGTCGAATCACAAGGTGAGGCAATCGGCAGTCTTCTGGCTCGGCCAGTTGCCCGGCAGCCATCCTTACCTCGGTGAACTCATCCGCAACGAACAGGAGAGCACCGAACTGCGCAAGCAAGCGGCCTTTTCGCTTGGCATCAGCAGCGACCCGCAAGCGATGACGACTTTGCAGAGCATCTACGGCACGATCAATCACCGCGAAGTGAAAAAGCAGATTATCTTCGCGGCCTTCGTCAACAAAGACGAAGAAGAGAAAGGCCGCAAGAACGAAGAAGGCGTCAACTTTTTAATTCGTGTCGCCGAAACCGACAGCGACAATGAACTGAAGAAACAGGCGCTGTTCTGGATCGGCCAGAAAGCCGGGCAGCGGTCGCTCGATGTTCTGGGCAAAACGGTTGATAGCGACGACGCCGATACAGAGGTGCAGAAACAGGCCGTCTTTGCCATCAGCCAGCGACCGAAAGATGAAGCCGTGCCGCTGCTGATCAAGATCGCCAAGACGCACGCGAAGCCCGAAGTCCGCAAGCAAGCGATGTTCTGGTTAGGCCAGACCGGCGACCCGCGCGCCCTGGAGTTCTTCAAAGAAGTGCTGTCGAAGTGAGCCCATTCAGTTCTCGTTAAACGAAGGGAGAAATGGAACCACAGATGAACACCGATCAACACAGATGAAGGAAAAACCCAGGATTTTCCTGGTTTATTCCATCAGTGTTGATCGGTGTTCATCTGTGGTTTCTTCTCTGTCTCCGAGAGTTGAATGGCCGTGGGCAATTACTTTGCTGATTGCCTGAAGTCTCCCATGTTGCTTGATGTCGCGCGGCGTTTCTGGCATACAAGCAACGGAGCTTCAGCCATGCAGGAAGACTTATCCCATTATCACCAGCCGATCACTGATCGCTTCACGCTGCCGCAGACGGCTGACGCATGGGCCCGCCATTGCTTGAGCGATGCGCAGATCGAATTTTATAAAGCGAACGGTTACCTCGCAGGCATACGCGTGCTCACGGATGTGCAGGTTGAGATATTGCGCGATGAGTTGAGCGCGCTGGTTGACCCCGCGCATCCGCAGCATCACCTGTTCTACGAATTCCACGCGAACGAAAGCGAGAACCCAGCGACGACGCTCTTTCACGCACTCGGCGCGTGGCGCATCGCGGCGGGCTTTCACGATTTGCTGTGGAATCCGGCGTTCACCATACCGGCATCGCAACTGCTCAAGGGTGTGGTGCGCTTCTGGCACGATCAAGTATTTTCGAAGCCTGCCCGTCACGGCGGCGTCGTCGCCTGGCATCAAGATTATTCTTACTGGACGCGAACCCAGCCGCTGGCACACCTGACCTGTTGGATCGGGCTCGACGAAGCCACGCGCGCTAATGGTTGTCTGCATTACATTCCTGGAAGCCACCTCTGGCCCGACCTGCCGATCACGGGGCTGGCGGGCGACATGGAAGCCATTCAATCGGTCTTGACCGGCGAGCAGCGCGAACAGTTCAAGCCGGCGGCGATTGAGTTGCAGAAAGGCGAGGCGGCCTTTCATCATCCGCGAATGATTCACGGCTCGTTCGCCAACCTGAGCGACCGACCGCGCCGCGCCACAGTCATCAACGTCTTTCGTGACGGAGTAAGATCGGCTACAAATGAGCCGCTGCTCGCAGGCGTGCCGGTGATTTCGAGCGGCGAGTTGATGGGTGGCCAGTTCTTCCCGCTGCTGTTCGACCCACACGCGGTCAGGTAGCAGGTTCACTTTGGCGCAATCAATTTCTGCCATAGTCGTCAGTAAACCACAAAGATTTACTGACGACTATGCAGGTTTCGCAATTTTAATTGGCTGGCAGAACCTTGGGGAAAACATCCCATGCCCAGCGGCCAACTTGCGCGCCGTGCATGTCATACACTTTTGCGCGATAGCGGAATTGATTACCGTGATTATCCGTTCGCTTGGATTCTTTGAAATCCAGACCGATTGCAGAGACTCCGAGTTCGGGCAAGGTGTGTAGCTCGCCGGGCTCAGAGATACCATTGTGATTGGTATCTTGCCACAATCGTAGGGATGAGAAGATCTCATCACGGCTATCAATGATGCCATCGCCGTTGCCGCCATTGCCGATCAGGTCGTACTCGGCGAGCGCTTTAAAGCCATTGGTCTCTGGCGATTCCCGCTGCGGCGTGAAGTTGCCGAACAACTCCGTGCCATTATCTATCCTGCCATTGCCGTTGCGATCCAGAGCCAGCCATGCATTGTCAGAGCCGGTTGCGGGCCAGGCGATACGATAACGCGTTCCGTTGCCGGTGGGATCAAAGAGAACCCCTCCTGCGGCATCCGTCAGGTCAAAGCCGTTACCACTGACATCAATCAGAATGGGCGAATAGAAACAGCAACATGGCGGATATGCTATCGTCCCGCTCGGACAGGTAACACCGTCTGGCGAATAGGAGCAATTCGCGCCGGAAGGGCCGACGCATCCACCTTGTTGACCGGTTTGACTTTGGACAACGATGCTCACATTGACCGTGGTGGGCATGGTTATGGTAGCGTTGACAGCGCTATCGAGCAAAAACTGGCTGTTGATAGTGCCTGTCTTGGTATTCTGGCTTGTGGATATGGTGAAGGAGAAACTCGTCGCAGCTCCACCACCGGCAAGTGCTTTGGTTTTGCTTCGGCTTGGGGTCACTGTGTAATTGACGCCCCCAAAATTGGAGATTTCAACAAAATCCACCTTAGCGCTTGCCGATCCGTCGGTTGGCACATCAAACGAAGTCACTACAGTGATAGTGAACACAACGGAATCGTTGGAAGCATAGATGGCGGTCTTGTTCTGGTTGGGGTTCCCCAGCTTCACTGTCGCCGCATAGATGGCTGGCGGCTCGGCAGCCGCACTCCGGCTGCCCAAGGAGGTCAGCGACAAAGACAGCGGGATCATCAGGATCATACAACAAGCGAAGAGAATAATGCGCAGCAACATACAGCACCTCTCGTAAGCGCTCTGGACTGAGTAGGCAATTACTCAGGGCTGGACATAAGTTTTTGCAAGGAACGCGTCGCAGGACAAGCTTATACGCTTGAGCCCATAGGGTGTCAAGGGAAATATATACAAAGCTATACCCGTTTTAATTACACAATATTCTTCGTAATAACGCCGTTGGCTCGCTATTAGAAAAGGCAGCGACCCGAACCGAGCCGCTGCCCCTTCATTGCGTCATCGTGTGAGAGAACCAGACGCAATCCTATGAAACCAGCGCCGCGCGCAACCGCCACGCGCCATTGCTGCGCCGTTCATCCCTAAACGAAACACACGAGGCGACCGCACGCATTGCCGCCATACCCCTTGCTTCATCTATCGCTCGACGCAGCCCGTAGCTCAGCCTGTCGCTCATCCCTTGTCGCAAGGCCGCAGATCGGCCAGTCGCGGAAGGCTTTGCGGCCAGAAAGGCTGTGCCGTAAACAAGCGACTGCGGCGCGGCGCTCATTGCCAGTGTGCCGGTGGTCGCCGCCATCACCGCGTTGGCGATGGTGCCGCCCATATTGATGAACGACGTGTCAGCAACCAGCGGATAGCTGACGGCGACTGTGCTCGTATAAAAGACCGCGCCGTTCTTGTAATACTTGACGCCGCCGCCTTCGATGCTGATGCGGAAGACATCGCCGCTCTTGTAAGGCGTCTCCCACTTGTAGACGTTCGCCTCGCGGACTTCGGCGACGCTGTAATCCGTCAGCTTGAGGGCGTAATCAATCCCCGCGAAATCGGTTCCCACAGGGTTGCGCGCCAGGCCGCAGAAGCGCAGCTTGTTGGTCTCCTGCGCGGTGAACTGTAGATAACCGTCGCCCGACACCAGCGATTGCTGCGAGCGTCCCCCTGCGTCCGCCGAATCGTCGCGCCCGCCGGTCTTCTGCAAGCTGTTGCCGCTGGCGGTGCCGTTGACCACGCTTGTCCAGACAACATTCTGAGGTGTGTTGCCGCCACCGCCACCGCCACCGCCACCGCCGCCGCCACTGCCGCCGCCCGGCGTCGTGAACAGCATATCGCTCGACAGTGCGAGATTGCCCGCCGCATCGCGCGACCTGAGGCGGAAGTGATATGTAGTGTTCGCCACAAATCCATTCAAGCTGACGTTATGACTCGTCACTCTCGTCGAGTTGAGCGGCGTGCTGCTGCCATAACCGGCGGTCGTGCCATAATCGACTTGCGTGTCGCTCGCCTCATTGGTCATCCAGTTGATGGTCGCGCCCGCCGCTGTGACATTGGCTTCGGCGGCGGCGCTGATGACCGGCGGTGTGGTGTCGCCGCCACTGCCCGAAGGCGGCGGCGGAATCTTGACGATAAAGGCATCGCGGCGCGACGACGATCCCCAGTTGCTCGTGAAGACGGCAAACTGGCCATCGCGGCTGAGGTTGGCGCGCGGCTCGTCCCAGTAATCGCGGAATACCGAATGGTGATGCGCGACGCGGCGCACGCGCTGCGAGCCGTCGGTTGAAACCAGCAGCAATTCGTTCTTATACAGGCCGGAGTTCGGCAGCGAGGTGGCGACAAACAGGCTCACCAGCAGCCAGCCATCACCATCGTCGAGCAGCGAGACATGACTGCCCTGGCTCCAGTCGTTGCCTAGCGTCAGGACATTGAAAAACTGGTGCGGGTTGGCAAGCTGACGCGAATTCAGCGCGTTGTTCCAGTTGTCAAAGCCAATGACCAGGCCGTTACCGCTATCGTGATGCCCCGGCGAAAAGTCCGGCGCACCGTCTGTGATATTGGCTACAGATCGAGTTTGCAAGTTGATGATCTTACTTTCAATCGAACTGGCGCTCCCCTGGTTGCCGGTCAGTATGGTGAGATACTGGCCGCTTTTGTCGACCTGCACCTCATCGACTTCGCTGGTCTGCGCGGTATAGAGATTGTTCTGCGCGCGCTGCCAGCCGAGATAACCGATGACGTTCCAGTTTGCATCCTTCAACGTAAAGCCAAAGGCATTGTCGTCAATCGATTTCGACATCTGATAGAGGTTCGCGCCGGGTGCCTGGCCGGCGAAATCCTTGATCAGCGTGTAGCTGTTCGTGGCGACGTTATAAGCGTAAATCTTCATGCCGGAATGGCAGTAGATGACATCCGTATCGAGGCCGCTCCAGATGACATCATCATTCCACGGATAGCCGCCGCCAGGCAGCACCGCGCGGAACAAGGCGCGCTTGTTCGAGATGCGGAAGTTCGCCGGGTCGAAGTCATACAACGTCGGGTCGCCGTCATTGATGAAGACGACCAGCCGTGTGCTGTTGCGGTTGAGGCTCGGCCAGTAGGAATAGCTGTTGTAGTTGCTCGTGCCGTCGCGCTCGTCGGTAATCCGCATCACTGTAGTTCCGAATACAGGATCAACGAACGTGCCGCCCGCCACAGGCAAGGCCGGCGGGGCCGGCTCCGGATAGACGTTCTTATCCGTCTTGAGCGGATCTGTGCCGCCGCCGCCGCCGCCACCGCCACTGCCGCCCGCTGTCGAGCCCGTCATAAAGGTTTGATCGCCTGAGACGACGAGGTTGTTTGCCGTGTCGCGCGATTTGACGCGGAAGTGATACATCGTGCCGGCAGTAAGCCCGGCAATCGTGGCGCTGTGACCGGTCACCATCGTCGCTGCCAGCGGCGTGCTGCTGCCATAGCTGGCCGATGTGCCGTATTCAACCTGGGTGTTGCTGGCTTTGTCGGTCGTCCATGTCACGGTCGCGCCCGCTGTCGTCATGCCGCCGGTCGACAGGACGGTGATGATCGGCGCAGCATTGCCGCCGCCTGACGCGCCAGTGGTAAACGTGTAATCGCTTGAGGTGGCAAGATTGCCCGCCGCATCGCGCGACTTGACGCGATAGTGGTATGTAGTGCTTGCTACAAGCCCGCTCAAACTGAGGCTGTGGCTGGTCACTCTGGCGGTGTTCGCGGCGGTCGCGCCGTAGCTCGCGGTGGTGCCATATTCGACAACCGAGTCGCTCGCTTCATCGGTCGTCCAGGTGACCGTAGCCGCGTTCGTGGTCACGCCGGAACTGGCGACGGCGCTGATGACCGGCGGCGTCGTATCGGCCAACGGGGTGACGATGACTGCCGCCGTAGCTGTCACGCGCGGGTCAGCGGCCAGCGCCGCCTTGACCGTATAGGTGCCCGCAGTCGCCGGTGCAGTATAAAGCCCGCTGCCGGTTACCGTGCCGCCGTCCGTCGACCAGTTGATGGCTGCGGCTTTCGCGCCGGTGATGAGCGCCGTAAACTGCACGGTCTGGCCGGCATTGATGGTTGCCTTTGCCGGGCTGATGCTGATGACCGGGCCAAGGCCCGCGCCATAGACCATCACGTTGTTGACCGAGGCCATGGTGTTGACCAGCGACGCCGTCACCAGCATAGGGTAGACGGGGCGCAACTGGCTCGTAGAGATCAGTCCGCCGTTTTTGTAGTAATGGACGACGTTCGACTCGACGGCAATGCGAAAGACGTTGCCGGGTTTGTATTTTACTTTACCTTTAACGACGCCGTTCTCGACCAACAATGCCTTGCGCGCGCTGTTGAGCTTGATGGCAAAGTTGATGTCATCGGCGGCGGCATGAATGGCGTTGCTGTTGCTCAAACCACAAACCCGCTCTTTGTCTGTGTCAATGGCGGTGAACTCAACATAGGCATCGCCTTCGGTGATGGTTTGCAGCGAGGTCGCGCTGGCGTCATCCATGTCGTTGTGGCCGGCGGTCTTCTGCACGCTGTTGTCCTTTGCAGAACAGTTGACCAGGTTCGTCCATACAAGAGTCGATGCCAGGGTCGGCGTTACGGCAGCAATAAACACGTCCTGGCGCGAACTGCCCGTGCTGGCGCTGAAGAGAGCAAAGCGCCCATCGCGCGACAGGCTCTCGTGCGGCAGAGTGTTTGACGCACGCGCCGCGACGCTCAGCAAATTCTGCGTCGCGCTGTGCGCCGAAATCTCCGCGCCGCTGGCGGGCGCAAGCTGCATGGCGGCGCGCGGCGATTCGCTCGCAAAGCGCCATACGCGCGTCGTCGCGCCATTGATGACCAGCGTTTCGCCCGATTGATTGAAGGCGGCGTCGGTAAAATTGGCTACCCCTGACGCCGGATCGTGCAGGTCGAAGGAATAGACGCTATCGGTCGGGCGATCCCAGACAATGACCGTGCGCCACTCGCTCGCGCCGGCTTCGCGCCACGCAAAGGCGAAGCGGTCATCGGCAGTCTGCGGCTTGCTCAAGCGGCCCGCTTCGCCGCGTCCGACGGTCTCTGAAAAATCCTTGATGACGCGGCGGCGACGAGTGACCGTATCGTAAGCCGCAAGGCGAATGACGCCGTCCGCCGTGTCGAGTCCGAACAGGGTGTCGGCATCAGCGGTTGACCACTGTAGCGAATCGCTGTCGAACGACCGGCGATCAAACAGCGGCCCTTCTTTCAACAGATTCATGGTCGCCGCATCGAAGCGGTAGAGCGTCACCGCGCCGTCGAGATTGACGACGAAGCGTGTTGCGTCCGCATTAAATCCTGTTGTGGAAATTACATTTGCCGAAAGCCCGTCGCTTTCGTCGGTGACGCGCAAGATGCGCCGGTCGTGCAGGTCATCAACATATAGGCTGCCGGCATGCGGCAAGATGGCGGACGCCGTGTCGTCGCGGCGCGCGCGGCTGGCGATAACGGTCTGCTGCAAGATCATCAACGCGACGATCATCCAGACGGCGAATGGCTTGAATCTCATACTTGACCTCACTCTTGACTTGTGACTGATTGCTGCGGTGAGGGGCGCAACCGTGACACAAAGCAGCGATTTCGTTTTCGTAAGGGGCCAGGCTGAGACGCGCTGTCCAGTCGCTTCGCCGGGGCGCGAGCGATTGAGGCGCGGCGGACTTCGCTATCGCTTCAGGGTTCGAGCGAGGTGCGGGCGCACCGCCGTTGTAAGACCCGAAAAAGCCGCCAGCCGCTTGCTTGAAACGCAGCCTGTCATGAGGTTCAGTACGGGTGTTGAATGTTGTGGAGTCGTTCTGTCGTTCATCTCATGCCTCATCTTGATCGCTAATCTGTCATGGCCTGGGGCCGCTTAATGGCGAGCCTCTCGTTGCCGTGAACGTTGCGATTTGGGATATTGCCCGACCACAGTCGTGACAAATTACAATCGGGGACTTCCTGCAAAGATGGAGTGAGATGAGCCACAAGGAGGGTGCATCTCACTTCGGCAGCCAGACATCCTTCCGCGATTTTAGATTTTAGATTTTAGATTTTGGATTAAAGGCGCAGGTCATTAGATCAACTCCTTTAATCCAAATCGGCAATCCAAAATCCAAAATCGCAAAGGCCATGGCTTTGCGGCCCGGAATCACTTCCGGTGTGCCTTTATCGGTGAAACGACCGCGCTGACGCTTGCGAGCCGCGCGGGTTTTGGCGGGTTTGGTTACAATTTGGGAAACGGCTTGCCATCACGGTGTCAAAGTCGAACAGTGGGCCGTTTGCAAACTGCGCCAGACTCGCCAGGTCAAAGATCGATGGATTGGTCGCTTATCAACCATTGCGCGCTTTCACGAAGATTGTCGATGAGACGAGCAAGGCGATACGGGGCCAACCGCGCCAGATTTTAGGCAATCAGCGTTCCACCTGAATGGGGACTCTTCCTTCTATAATTAATGAGGGTAACCGTGCGGGCCGTCGCCGCCAGGCGGAAAATTTTTCCTATTGACCGTCCCTGATTGTGTAAAATATTCAAGCTCACCGGATTGTGCTCAGTTAGAAACAAGCCGTCACAGTGCTTCTTCGGCCTGAATGAACCCCAACGATGTGGGCCGGCTGGCCGAGGTAGCGTAATCTGACAGATCGCGCTGCCTGGTTACATACCCTTGCGAGTTGCTCTAGAAAATGTGCGCCATTCGACATTTTCTTCCTTTGAATCAATCTGCCTGATGCTGCTGCGGCGACGCTCCAGGCGAATTCGAGGAGGAGATGAAATCAGCTCTCGCCATCGCAACGCGCAACGACACGGCGGTGACGCTGCCTGTGCCAATCGCCAACATGAAACCTGACGCGACATGGCCGGCTCTGGCGACGGATAAATGTTCGGTTGTCAGCGTCACCGATTTTGCTTTGCTCGATGGCATCACTGAAAAGTGGCAAGAACTCGCGGCGCAAGCGGTGGAGCCGAATCCGTTTTATGAGCCATGGATGCTACGGCCCGCGCTCACGCATCTCGGCGTCGGCGTTGATCTGCGCGTCGTGCTGATCTTTGTCCCGAATCGCGCACGGCCTTCCCAGCCGCTGCTGAGCGGCGTTTTTCCGCTTGAGCGCCGCCCCCGTCATAACCGTCTGCCGTGCCGCACGCTCAGTCTGTGGCGGCACAAGTTCTGCCAACTGGCGACGCCGCTCATTCGCGCCTCGCACGCTGAGGAGACGATGGCAGCCTTCTTTGCGTGGCTTGCCGCCGCCGATCACGGCTGCGCCTTGATGGAGTTCAACTGCGTTAGCGGCGAAGGCGCGTTCCATCACCTGTTTGTCGACTATCTCGATCACAACGCCGTGTTGCATCACTCCGGCGCTTGCTTCGCGCGGGCCATCTTTCGCCCCGCAAGCGACGCGGAAACTTACCTGCGCAGTGTGTTGTCAACCAAACATCGCAAAGCTCACCAGCGGCACGAGCAGCACCTCGAAGCCAGCGGCGCAGTCGAATATGTCGCGCTTGCTGCCGACGGCGATGTGCACGGCTGGCTCGAAGAATTTATCGCCCTCGAAGCCAGCGGCTGGAAGGGACGTGAGCGCAGCGCGCTTGCTTCGTCAGCCGCCGACCGGCAATTTTTTGTAAGCGCGGCTACAGAAGCCTTCCGGCGCGGGCGCTTGCAGATGCTCGCCTTGCGCCACAACGGGCGAATGATCGCGGCGCGTTGCGGCTTTGCCGCCGGCTCTGGCGCTTACACCTTCAAGATTGCCTACGACGAAAGCTACGCGCGTTGGTCGCCGGGCATGCTGCTTGAGATTGAAAACATCCGCCGCCTGCACGGCGATTCGCAGATTAGCTGGATGGATTCGTTCACCGCGCGCGACAACGCGATGTTCAATCGATTGTGGCGGGATCGCCTGCTGCTGCGCGACGTGACGGTCGGCACAGGCAGCCGTCGCGGTGATTTCATGGTCTCGCTGCTGCCGCTGTTGCGCTGGCTCAAACGCCGGGCGAAAGGCGCTGCGCGATAGTTGCTTTGCCGTTTAGAGAGGGCGACAGGCCGCCGAGGTTTGCGAGGCCGAGAAATTTGACCGCCTCTAACCTTAGAACTTCTGCAAGTCATGATGAATTCCACGCCAGCCGTCAAATCAGCCGCTGCCGCGATGCCGGGCCAGCCTTTTATCAATGACGCGATGTTTAGTGAGCAACATTACACAACTTCACCAACCCGCCCTGCCCTGCCGCAGCACCGCGAGATGTTCGCAGTTGCCATAGAAGACCCGGCGCAGCTTGAAGAATATGCCGCCGATTGGGAGGCGCTTGCCGAGTCGGTCATCGAGCCGAATCCTTTTTACGAACGCTGGATGCTTGCGCCTGCGCTTGGGCCGTTCGGCAAAAACCAGCGCTTGATCTTTGTCTTCATCTTCGCGGCAAACCCAGCCGAGCCGTCCGCGCGGCCCGTGCTGTGCGGCTTTTTCCCGCTTGATCTCTCCAAACGATACGACGGGCTGGGCAAGCCTCTGCCGCTCCGTACCATCGGCCTGTGGAAGCACAAATACTGTTATCTCTGCACGCCGCTGGTGCGCGAGGAGGGTGCGGCTGAAACCATCGACACGTTCTTCGCGTGGCTCGACGGTTACGGCCACGGCGCGGCGTTGATGGATTTTCGCTACGTTGCCGAAGGGCCGTTTTATCGTGCGCTTGTCGATTATCTAGACCGCGCCGAGCGCCCGCATTATCTGGCGCAATCCTTCACGCGGGCGCTGCTGCGCGGGCGCAACGATGCGCCTGCTTACCTGCGCGAGGCGCTCTCAAGGGAGCATCGCAAAGATTTGCGGCGCAAAGAGCGGCGGCTTACAGAGACCGGCACGCTTGAGTACGCCGCGATGGAAGCCACCGCAGACCCGCGCGCCTGGATCAAAGAATACCTGGAAGTCGAAAACCTCAGTTGGAAAGGCAAGCAGGGTTGCGCGCTGTTGAGCACGCCGGGCGAGCGCGAATTCTTCGAGACGATTGCGCTCGCAGCTTTCGCGCGCGGTCGCTTGATGATGCTGGCCCTGCGCCATGAAGGCCGCGCCATCGCCTGCAAGTGCAACTTCATCGCCGGGCGCGGCGCTTATGCCTTCAAGATCGCTTATGATGACGAGTACGCGCCCGCGTCGCCGGGCATCCTGCTGGAAATGGAAAACATTCGCCGTCTGAATGCGAGCGACAAGCTGGCGTGGATGGATTCGTGCGCTGATCCGCATAACGCCATGATCAATCGCCTGTGGCTCGACCGTTTGCCGGTGCAGAGTATCGCCGTCAGCGCCGGTCGTCGCGGCCAGTTGGCGCTCGCTCTGATGCCGCTGTTGAAGTGGCTCAACCGCCAGGTCTTTCGCCGCGATCTGGCACGCCGCAAACGCGCCAGCGAAATTCAAATGATCGAGATGTGAACGGACAAGCGGCGCGGTTCAATTACGGGAGTGAATGCGATGGCCTCAAGCAGCGTCTTACAGATGAACGAATCGCGTGTTGCCGAAGGATCGAGTGCGCCTTCAGGGCGGCGGCTTGTAATCAACGCCGACGAATTTCGCGCCAGCTTCAATCGCCAGCCGTTTATGCTTGGCCATCATCTCGCCGGTCATCCATTATTCGAGTTGCCGCGCCTGCTTGAGTTGGCGGCGCGCTTGCCGGAGGCTTCGGTCGCCTACAATGCCGGCGACATTTCCGTAGCCGAAGGCTTGTATCGTGGGCCGCGCAACGGCCTGTCGGTCGAAGAGACCATCCGCCGAATCGAAGACTGCCAGTCGTGGATGGTCTTGAAGCACGTCGAAGCCGATGCCGAATATAACGCGCTGCTCGATAGCTGTCTCGATGAAGTGCAGCGGCATTCGGAGCCCTTAGCGCCGGGGATGCGCAAGCGCGAAGGCTTCATCTTCATCAGTTCGCCGCGCTCGGTGACGCCTTATCATCTCGACCCTGAGTATAACTTCCTCTTGCAGATTCGCGGCAGCAAGACGGTGCATATTTGGAATCCCAATGACCCGGCGGTGCTTACCGACGAAGAGCTTGAAGATTTTTTCACATCGGAAGAGCAGAAAAATTTGAAGTTCAAAGAAGCGCACGAGCAGCGAGCTTTTGTATTTGAACTTACACCGGGACGCGGCCTGCATTTTCCGGTAACTGCGCCGCATTGGGTGCAGAACGGCGACGGCGTGTCGGTATCCTTCAGCATCACCTTTCAGACGCCGACGAGCGAGCGGCGCGCCGTGGTTTACGGCGTCAATGCGGCGCTGCGCCGTCGCGGATTGAAACCGACGCCGGCTGGCCGCTCAGCGATTCTCGACGCGATGAAGTACAACGCCTGGCGCATCGCACGACGGTTAAAGAGAAGGGTTGGTCGTTCAGCGACACACCATTGAGATAAATACGCCCGACGAAATAGTTTGACTCGCTTCTTTGAACAGCTTATGTTCAGAACATGAAGGTCAGGACTTCAATCACCGTAGACAAACATCTGCTGGAAACAGTAGACAGGCTTTCCGGTAGGCGTGAGACGCGCTCGGAGTTTATCGAAGCGGCATTGCAGGCTTATGTTGCGCAATTGCTGCGCAACCAGCGGAACGCGAAAGACCTTGAAATTATCAATCAACGCGCCGACGAGTTGAATGAAGAAGCTCTGGATGTCCTCGATTATCAGGCGGCACTGTGAGGCGTGGCGAGCTATATCGAGTCGCTAAACCTTCGGCTAGAGACCCAAAAAAATTTCGAGTCTTCGTGGTCGTAAGCCGTCAGGTGCTGATTGATTCACGCTTTTCAACGGTCATCTGTGCGCCTGTGTATTCTGTCAGTCATGGCCTGTCAACGCAGGTTGCGGTTGGAATCGAAGAAGGTTTAAAGCACGATAGCAGCATCCACTGCGACGAACTGGTGAGCATTCCTAAATCCGCATTGACTCATTACGTTGGCAAGCTCTCTGCTGAAAAGATTCTCGCCCTTGATAATGCCTTGCGCATAGCACTGGATATTCCAGATTAATTTCCCAGGCAAATCTCTGCATCACTCGCCAGCGGCCTGCACGAAGACGGTTTCGAGATCCTGATCGGCTTCCGTCAGGTGCCATGAACTTGAAGCCAGCAAGGTGGCCGCCTGCGCGTCCCCTTCGGCAACCGCGACTTGAAAGCCGCGCTCGTCGCGGGCAATGAAGCCGTGCCTGAGCAGCCGTCGCGCCATCGCGCAACCTTCGGTCATGCAAAGCTCTAATCGCGCGCAGCCCCACGAGGTCGCGTACTCGATCACCAGCCGCAGCAGCGCATCCATCAAGCGCGCGTCGTTCGGGCTGAAGATGTCCATAATGGCGGCTTCGTGGCCGGATTTTTCAATTGTAATAAATCCTACTAATTCACCATCGCGGCGCATGGCCAGCGCCTTCTGGTTGCCGCTGCGATAACGCCAGGCCAGATAACTGCGGTCGCGCACGCCGGCCACCTGATGCGTCGGGGCCGCCGCCGCAAACAGGGCATCGAATTCGTCGCCGAACTCGAAGACTTCGCTAACCGTAAAGCCGCGCGCGTCGCTCTTCGTCAGCCGATCCAATACCATGATGGGCAATTCTGCAAGCCGCGCTTCGAACCTGGTCGGCACACGCGAAAATGCCGCCTGGTAAGCGCCGTGGCTCGTCAATGGCCGCACCCAGCGGCGATAGCTGGTCACCAGATGCGAACCGGCTTTGACCAGCGCGCCCAGGTTGTTCGGCGTCGGTGGGCCATACATGAACTCGATGCCGGCCTCGCGCATGCCTGCGAAACTGGCAACGTGCAGGCGCGTAGCCAGTCCCTTGCGGCGCACGCGCGGTTCGATGTAACAATCGCCGCCAATGCTCGCCAGCCGTTCGCGCCCGCCGACCATCACGCGGCGCGGAAAGATCGATGTGCAGCCGACCGCTTCACCGCTGGCGCGTTCAATCGCCAGCCAGGTCAGCGCCCGGCCATGCGGGTTGTCGCGATAAAGCCAGTCGTAGCGCGCCGCCACATCACCGGCATAGACGTTTCTCATTAGCCGTATGACATGGGCACGGTCGTCTTCAGTTGCTTCTCGTATCTCGAATTCACTCATCGCCGTTCACATTGCCAGCGCCCGGAGGCGCGGTGTTTATTGGTTAGCGGAAGAAATGGCGGCGTTGCAATACACGGTGTCCGGCCAGGCGCACCGCCGGCGGCAGAGTCGCCCTGAGCAGCGATTTGCTCAGTCGAGTCACGCCATGAATCCCTGTGTAGGCCAGCGCCCGCACACCGGAGCGCAAACAGGTGAGCGTCACGGTCTCGCGAACCTCTGGCGTCCAGGTATCTTTATACGCATTGTTGCCGCCCATGAAATCAAACACCCGCACGCTTTCATCATTGATGCAATCGCGAATGCACAGGCCGAGCATCACCCGCCCGATGCTCAAGCGCGCCAGCCTCGGATCGAAGCCCGCTTGAAAGTAATGAACAATACTATTGTCATAAAAGCCGATGAGCGCCGCCGCTACTTCGCCGTCGACATCGAGCGCCCACATGCGCAGCCGCTGGTCGCGCAGACTCATGCGCGCCGCGTCGCGCACGAAGCATTCAAAGCCGTGGATGGTAAACGAGCCCGGCTCGCCTCTGGCATTCCAGCGCGCCTGATGCAGGCGAACCAGCGCATCCATCGCGGTTTCGAGTTCGTCCGGCGTCTGGACGCGGCGAAATTGGCAAGCGTGTGATTTGAACAAGCGGCGCGTTTCGTAGAGCAGGTTCTTGCGCGTCGAGCGGCTGACCTGAGCCAGCACACTTTCCCAGTCACTATTGGTATGGATGAAATGTGCGCGGCTCGCCGGGCTGATGCTGGCGCGATTGCCGAGCGCCGCGCGCAAGTGCGGCAGGACGACGGATGGCGCGGGAATGTCGTTGAGGCACAGCCTATCCCAGGCGCTCGATTGCAAGAGCCGGGCGGCGACGGCTTCGGCGACCTCGCGTTCATGGCCGCGCCGCGCAATCAAGTCGAGAAATTCGCCGGTATGCACATACACGCCCGTGCCGATGAACCTCAACTCGCGCACGTGCGGGATGCCTGCCGTGCGGCGTTCGCGCAAGTAAAGCGGCGCGAGTCCCGCGAGCCGTCCGCCGGCGTCGCGGACGGTGATGATGAATAATTGCGCGCCCGGCGGACAGAAGGTCTCCCACCAAAGTTGATTCCAGCCTGAGCGCAAGAAGTAAACCTGCTGCGCGCTCTCATCAAGCAACTCGTCCCATTCGCGGGCGAGGCGAACGAAGCCGGCGTCATCGGCAATGACCTCTGTATGAAGCAACGATAAACCAGTTGCGAGAGCGCTACTCATTGCCAGGGCAATCCTTTCAGGCCGCGAGTTGACTACAGACCTTGGCCATCCGTCCACATGCGAAGGCTTAGTTATGTGAAATTGCCTGCCGCCGCCATTTTCCACAACCCGGCGAAGATAATTCACAAGCCGCCTGACCTCGCCCACAGCGGCGCGCGGTCAAGCAATTGCTTTTAGGTATTTCTTCCACTAGGCTTTTCAAGGGATGGCTAAACGACTCTCTTCTGCCGCTTGATTGACTATAGGAGCGTAGTGCGCACCAGAGTTATTCAGTTTGCCGCCTTGCTGGTATTCGCAGCCCTACTGTTTGAGCTTCGATCAACCGCAAAGGTCAGCGCCACCGGCGCAGAGGTTCCGCAATACGTCGGCAATCGCGCATGTGCGTCCTGTCACCTGGCGATCTATCAAAGTTATTCCAGAACGCCGATGGCATTGACCAGCGGCCCCGTAGGCAACAACCTCGTCGAAGGCGCATTTGAGCACAGCCCCTCGGCTATGCGTTATCGGCTCTACCAAAAAGATGGCAAAGCGTTTCTAAGCTACCAGCGCCTGGACGAGTCAGGGATTCGCGGCACACAAGAGTTAGCGTTTTTCGTCGGCTCAGGGCGCAGGGGCCGCAGTTATTTATTCAGCATTGATGGCTTTCTCTACCAGTCGCCGGCCAGTTACTATTCGCAAAAGAAGCGCTGGGATATGTCGCCGGGCTACGAATCAGCCCGCGAGATGCCCTTTAATCGAGCGATAGCGCCTAGCTGTCTATCCTGCCATGCGAGCCAGATAAGCGCCGTCAAGGGGACGGAAAATCGCTACGAGGCCATGCCTTTCGCGCAAGCCGGCATCGGCTGCGAACGCTGTCATGGGCCCGGCAGTGAACATGTCAAAGGCAAGTCGCCGATGATCAACCCTGGCAAACTCGAAGCAGCGCGGCGCGATTCGGTTTGTGCTCAATGTCACCTGTCGGGAGAGGCGCGGATTAACCAGCCGGGCAAGAACGCCGGCATGTTTCGACCCGGCGACCTGCTTACCGATTATGTTTTAGATTACATTTATGATGGTGGTTTCAATTACGCCTATAAAGCGATCAGCCATGTGGAAGCGCTGGCGCAAAGCCGCTGTAAGCTGGCGGCGGGCGACCGGATGTCCTGCCTGAGTTGCCACGATCCGCATTCGCTGCCGCCGGCAGAGGAGAAGGCTGCCTATTTCCGTGAGAAGTGTCTGGCGTGCCATCTGGAGCAGAAAGTTTCGGTCGAACTCAAGCAGCATTTCGACGCTCAGCAGGACTGTCGCGGCTGTCATATGCCGGCGATGCCCGGCCTGAGCATAGGCCATACGACGCTGACCGATCATCGCATTCTCAGAAAGCCGGCGACTGGCGGATCACCGGCCAGGCCGGCGAGCCGCTTAATCCAATTCGCAGCCAAACAGGCTGACGCGCGCGGGCTGGGCCTGGCTTATGCTGAACTCGCGGCACGCGCGGGTCAGCCGTTCTACGCGGCTGAAGCCATGCGCCTGTTGACCGAAGCCTTGCCTGCGTGCGCCAAAGATGCCGAAGTGCTAACCCGCCTGGCATATCTGCACCAGACGAAAGGTGAGATTGAACAGGCGGCATCGCTATATGAAAGAGCCTTGCAGAACGACCCGAATGAGACGGCAGCGGCGGTTAATCTTGGCGTATTGTATGCGCAGCAAGGACGGCTGGATCGCGCCATCGAGCTATGGCAGAAAGCCCTGGCAGCCAACCCTGGGCTGAGCGAGGCCAGTATTAATCTTGCCATGGGATTATTAGCCAGAGGCGATAAGGCGACGGCGCGGGAGGTGCTGGTCAAGGCTTTGCGCTTCGATCCTGACTCAAGTGTTGAGCTAAAGTTATTGCACGATATTCAGGGTAACTGAGGCTTGCGGTCGCGGCGAACCTCTGCCAACCAAAACCGCCCATGCATTTTCAGATGGGCTGAGGCTACCGAAGCAAGAAGGAAAGAAAACAGCGAAGGGCGAAGGGTGAGACTATGGCGATATGCGAAGCTTGCAACCGGGAGATGCTGACCGCTGATAGTTGTTCAGAGCGACAAGGACATATCCCCTATGGCTTAGAAACTGTCTGGGCCCAATATAACATCCGCACACTGCCCGACCGTTGCGACGATTGCCAGGTCAAGCTCGGCTCATTCCATCACCTCGGTTGCGACGTGGAAGAATGTCCTTACTGTCATGAGCAACTACTCAGTTGCAAGTGTCCGGTCAATTGATGCTTTTTTTCGAGGCACTCCCCTACCCCTACCGGCACCCCGAATGAGTCTCTTACAAACCGATGAACGTTAGGTTGCTCGCCTAAAAATCGGGCAAGATTTGTGGGAGAATTAGATCAGTTTGCGAATCAATGTACGGAAAAGATCGGCCTGCCGATGAGCCACAAAGACACCAAGACACAAAGTACCACAAAGGAATGGTGTAGCTTGGTGCCTTGGTGTCTTTGTGGCCCTTCCCGTATACGCAATTGCACACCGCTCTAGAACAAAAGTTCCATTGTCAATGGTGATGGTAATGTTAATCCCGTTCTTGTTGGTGTTATTTTCATTTCCCGCAAAAAAGAGGTCTTGACTCATAGGCATCTCCTTACATCAATCTCTGAAGTCGTGCCCTTCATATCACGGAGACGCAGGATTAGCCGTAAGCCAACCAAATATGTTGCTATCTGAAAACATCCCTACAATATATCTACCGTGCAGGCGGCGGATCCTGCTCGCACTGTATGCAAGAAGTGCCGCAGAATTGGATACATTGGTTAAATTCCCCGCAGCAGATATAGTACGGGTTGTTATTCATGCATTCGTGGAATTGGTCTTCACAATTCCGATAACAAAAAAAGTTGCAATTAAGAGGCGCGGACTGCGTTGTACTTGCGGAGATGAGAAAACCAACCATCACCAGCAGCACAAGTAATCTAATCGCCAGGTTTCGCATATATTCCTCCTTAATGCGATATGTCAACTGGCAACCAATGTAGTCTTAAATGCATAGTCTGTAAAGTGATTAATGCTCCTTTGCCTGTCCACCTCAGGGCTTGCCGGAGAGGATAATCCCCCACCAGAAAACCGAGAGGGGTTCGGTTATAGAGATTTCTTTTTTTCAACCAGTAATCGTTACGCGCTTCGGAGCCTAACCCACGCCTTGTAAGCAGTGACTAAAAACTTTATAGTGTGGAGTGAGACATTTTCGACAAAACGTTTCTCTTGCAAGAATGAGTCAAAAAGCGTTTCGAGCATATAATCCACTCAACCTCCGCGTCAACTTTGGCAATCACAACAAAACAACGAGCTAATCGGCTCTATCAGAGGTTTACTATGGCGCATAATCTGTTCGACTCACACCAGACATTCAGCATCACAGAGAATCGCACCGGCAAGTTTTATTCGCTGCCGCAGCTTGAAAAAGCGGGCGTCGGCCCCATCTCAAAATTGCCCGTCAGCATCCGCATCGTGCTCGAATCCGTGCTGCGCAATTATGACGGCAAGCGGATTACCGAAGAGAACATTCGAGGGCTGGCCAACTGGCAACCGAATGCCGAACGCACAGATGAGATTCCCTTTATCGTTGCGCGCATCCTGCTGCAAGACTTCACCGGCGTGCCGCTGTTGGTTGACCTGGCGGCCATGCGTTCAGCCGTTGCACATCTCAATAAAGACCCGCAGATCATCGAGCCGCTCGTGCCGGTCGATCTCGTCATTGACCATTCGGTGCAGGTCGATTTCGCCAGCACACAGGATGCCTTCCTCAAGAACATGGAGATGGAGTTCAAGCGCAACCGCGCGCGCTACCAGTTCCTGAAATGGGGCATGCAGGCATTCAATAGCTTCAGCGTCGTGCCGCCCGGCATCGGCATCTGCCATCAGGTCAATCTCGAATACCTCGCCAAAGGCGTGCAGGAGCGCGACGGCATCTATTGCCCCGACACGCTCGTCGGCACGGATTCGCACACCACCATGATCAACGGGCTGGGCGTCGTCGGCTGGGGCGTCGGCGGCATCGAAGCCGAAGCCGGAATGCTCGGCCAGCCGGTCTATTTCCTGACGCCGGATGTCGTCGGCGTGCACCTCGCCGGCCAGTTGCGCGAAGGCGTGACAGCGACCGATTTAGTATTGACGATTACAGAGATGCTGCGCAAAGCCAAGGTCGTCGGTAAATTCGTCGAGTATCATGGCGAAGGCGCGGCGTCGTTATCGGCCACCGACCGCGCGACGATTGCCAACATGTCGCCCGAATACGGCGCTACCATGGGCTTCTTCCCTGTCGATGAAGAGACGATTGCTTATTACAAGGCGACGGGCCGCAGCGATCAACAGGTTGAATTGATCTACAGTTACTTCAAGGCGCAGGGCATGTTCGGCATCCCGCGCCAAGGTGAAGTCAATTACAGTAGTCTGCTTGAGCTTAATCTGGCGACGGTCGAGCCGAGCGTCTCCGGGCCGAAACGTCCGCAAGATCGCATCGCCATCACGAATCTCAAAGAGAAGTTTCATGATCTGCTCGCCAGGCCGGTGAGCGAGAGCGGCTATAACCTGTCGCCTGAGGAGATTGAGAAGTGCGTCTTCACGCACGTCGGCGTGCATGACTCAGCATTAATGGATCATGTCAGCGGCGGCGGCGAGCAGAACATCAAAACGACGCCCGTCGGCGCAGCCCTCGTCAGCGACAAGAACACCGCGACGTGGTCGGAAGCCGAGATGATCAACAATCGCCCGACGCCCGACCGGGTTGGGGACATACTCGAAGAAGAGTTTCCCGTAGGCAAAGCCGAGTTGCGGCACGGCGATGTCGTCATCGCCGCCATCACCTCATGCACGAACACCTCGAATCCGAGCGTCATGCTGGCTGCCGGGTTGGTGGCGAAGAAAGCCGTCGAGCTCGGCCTGCGCGTGCGCCCGACGGTGAAGACCTCGCTAGCGCCCGGCTCGCGCGTGGTCACGGATTATCTCGAACGGGCCGGCTTGCAACCCTTTCTCAATCAGATCGGCTTCAACCTGGTGGGCTACGGCTGCACGACCTGCATCGGCAACTCCGGGCCGCTCGATCCGGGGCTTGAAGACGCCATCAACGATAACGACATCGTCGCCGCCTCGGTGTTGAGCGGCAATCGCAACTTCGAGGCGCGCGTGCATCAGAGCGTCAAGGCAAACTTTCTGATGAGCCCGCCGCTGGTAGTTGCCTTCGCGCTCGCCGGGCGCGTCAGCATCAATCTTTCCGAAGAGCCTATCGGCAAGGGCGCAGACGGCGGCGAGGTCTATCTGCGCGACATCTGGCCGACAATGGATGAAGTGCGCGACCTGATGCGCTCGGCATTCGACCCTGAAACTTACCATCAGCTTTACAGCAGTTTCGCCGAACAGAATCCGCTGTGGAACGAGATTCCTTCGACGGTTGGCGCGGTCTACGAATGGGACAGCGAATCTGATTACATTCAGGAGCCGCCATACTTCGAGGGCTTCGGTATGCAGCCGGACACAATCAGCGAGATCAACGGCGCGCGGGCGCTGGCCATCTTCGGCGATTCGGTGACCACCGATCACATCAGCCCTGCGGGGGCGATCAAGCCGACGAGTCCCGCCGGTCTCTACCTGCAAGAGCGCGGCGTCGCGGTGGCCGACTTTAATAGTTACGGCTCGCGGCGCGGCAATGACCGGGTGATGACGCGCGGCACGTTCGCCAATGTGCGCATCAAGAATCTCATGGTGCCCGGCACCGAAGGCGGCGTCACCGTGCATCAGCCCGACGGCGAGCGCCTGAGCATCTACGACGCGGCGATGCAGTATCAGCAGGAAGGCACACCGCTGGTCGTCTTTGCAGGCCAGGAATACGGCACCGGCAGTTCAAGAGATTGGGCGGCGAAAGGCACGCGCTTGCTTGGAGTGCGCGCCGTCGTGGCGCAGAGCTTCGAGCGCATACATCGCAGCAACCTCGTCGGCATGGGCGTGCTGCCGTGCCAGTTCAAGGAAGGCACGAGCGCGCAGTCTTTGCAGCTTGACGGCAGCGAGACCTTCGATCTCGTCGGCTTTGCCAGCAGCATCAAGCCCCGTCAGGACGTGACCCTGATAATTCATCGCCAGAACGGCGAGACCCAGGAAGTGCCTTTGACGGTGCGCATCGACACGCCGATTGAAGTTGACTACTACCGTCACGGCGGCATCCTGCATTACGTGCTGCGCCAGTTGACCGCTCAGGCGTAAGTAATATCACAAAAGCCAAAAGCTGACCGATGAATGGCAATCATTCATCGGTCAGCTTTTTTTTGTGTACCAACGAGCAAGACTTTTCATTACCATTTGCCCTCGCGCCGTCATGGGCACATTGACCCACAAATCCCCGTCGCCAAAAAGATTTGTATTCACTATATCCAGGTGTTGTTTTAAACTCGCGGTGATTCTCCGCTTGAGTTGGAAGGAAGCGAAAATGCTGGAAATTGGCACCTTATTGCAGAATCGCTATGAGATCATCAAGCCTATAGGTCAGGGCGGCATGGGCGCAGTCTACCTCGCGCGCGACCAGAGGCTCGGCAACACCGTCGCCTTAAAAGAGACCTTCTTCCTGGACGCCGTGCTGCTCGCGGCATTCGAACGCGAGGCCAAACTGTTGGCAGGGCTAAGGCACGTTGCGCTACCAAAGGTGATCGATCACTTTGCCGATAACAGCGGTCAATTCCTGGTAATGGAATATATCTCCGGCGATGACTTGCATGACGTATTGCAAGAGAGCGGCAGGCCAACTTCAGTTAATGAGGTGCTGCAATGGGCTGATCAACTCCTCGATGCACTTGAATACCTGCACGCGCAGGAGCCGCCAATCATTCATCGAGACATCAAGCCGCAGAATTTGAAGCTCACTTCAAGGAACCAGATTGTGCTGCTCGACTTCGGCCTGGCCAAAGGCATGGCCGTCGAGGTGACGCGCAGCAACTCGAATTCAAGTATTTTCGGTTACACTCCGAACTATGCGCCGCTTGAGCAGGTTCAAGGGTCAGGCACCGATTCGCGAAGTGACCTCTACTCGCTCGCTGCGACACTTTATCACCTGCTGACCGGCGATAAACCAGCCGACGCCGTGACTCGCGCATCTTGCATTTTGGATGGAAAGCCAGACCCGCTCGTTTCTGCAAGTGAGTTGAACGCGGAGATACCGATTCGTGTGAGCGAAGTATTGATGCAAGGCATGGCTTTGAACAAGACGCTGCGCCTATCAAGTGCCGCTGAAATGCGTCGAATGCTCCACGATGCGGTGCGCCCTCTGGAATCGGGCGCGGCGACAAGCGCGCCCTCTCAATCGCCTCGCACAGAGAGCAATCAACCCAGCAGCCCGGCGGCGTTTGCCAGTCCTTCAACTCACATACTGGCTTCGACGCCCGCAACTTCCGCTCAAAAATCGGACAAGACTGCGTCGTATACAACTCGAGTCGCAGCGACAGAGATGAGAGGAACAGTTCCGGCCCGGCTTAACGAAAGACGCATCAACCAGACAAGGCCGGGCACTGCCGCCCAGAGGCGGTCGACGACGGTTGAAATCTCAAACGCAGGAGCCTCGAACTTATCCAAGATGATTGCCGCAGCGGGGGTATTGATTGTTGCGGTTGCGCTCATTGCATATGTTTTTACACGCGGCTTAAATCGTAATGACACGAACGCCGCGCCGGTCGGTGTCCAGAAGAGCGAACCGGCGACCGGCTCAGAACCCTCAGGCTCTAATGCAAAACCTTCGGTTGAAAATGCCGCAGGGTCATCTTCCAGCGCGCAGCCAGGCGCTACTAACCAGCCGCCTGCCAGAGAAGGGCAAGTCACAAAGTCGGATGATGATAGTCGTAAAGAGAAAGAGGCCCAGGTAGGTCAACAACCCAATCAAGAAGAACCGAAACAAGAAGAGCCTGATCGGGCGCGCGCGGGAGTCCCTGCCATGCAGGAACCTGAAGGGACAAAGCCCATACAGCGCAAGCCTGAGGAAGTGGCTCACGAAGAGCCTAAACGTCAGGAGCCCGCGCGCCAGGAACCGGCTCCGCCATATCCACCGCCACCGGGCCTGTACCCTCCACCACCAGGCGGGATGCCGCCACCGGGCGGGATGCCACCACCAGGCGGGATGCCGCCGCCACCGCGAAGAAGGCCCTGAGCCGCTTAACGGTTAGTTCAAGCGGACAGCGAGCGGCAATCAATGATCCACAATGACCTGCGCTTCGCGGCCTCGCGTGCAATGCCGGGTTAGGTATTATTTGAACAATGATTAAGTGCTCAGACACAGATTGTTATTGAGAAACTTAAAGCGGACAATGAACGAACAAAGAGAGCCTTCGAGTTAGCTGTTCAGGAATCGGAACCTGCCGAACATGCTTTGAAACAGATGTGGCAGATAATCCAAAACGTGAAAGATCAAATAACTCTTTAGGAGTTAAATTAGATTTCGGTTGAGTAATGCCCTCATCTATGATCGTCCGAAGCAGTGGCAGAGGCATTCTACGTCGAGAATCGCTTAACTCTGATAGTGCTTCATGCTTAATGGCAATGTTCGTTCGGGTGGCTGGCACCGCTCAATAAACTAACCGGCGGCGTTGATGGAACTCGATCTGCTTACGCAGCATAGGGTATATGTTGAGGGCTACCTCTTACGTCTTCCCGCCGCGAAATCTGCCACATCCCGCTATGGGGAGGTGATGTCGGCGCTGCCTGCGTTTCGGTTGATCAGCTTTGCCGATACAATTTTGATGTCATTCATGCCCCCATAAAACTGCGCGCCGACGCTATAGATGTGCCTGAAGTCTTCGAACTGACGCACATCGGACTGGTCTGTAACCGGGCTGAAGCGGATGGGCTGATTGGATTCGATCCGACGTAGAGATGAATAAACGTTCGCCCATGTGTTATTCCTATAATAAAGCTGCACGTTCTTCCCGTCACCTCCTAAAAAGGTGATCTGTAGATCGTAGTCGCTCAGGTCGACCCCGTCTTCCTGATGTAGGCCCGGCACGGGCTTGAACACTAAATGCAACTGCATCTCGTCTTTCGCTCTCTCAAAGAGATAAGCGCTCAAAGCGACCGTTCGCGGGCGACAGATGTTCAGATGGATTGATTGTTCAGCCACGAATTTTCTGTTGCCCGATACTTGAACCGTGATGGTGTCCTCACCCGCCGTATCCGGGGCCTTATAGATGGCCGACTTGGCTCTCTCCGAAGGGACCGTGATCACCCCTTTGTCTACTCTCCAGGCGAAGGTTAAAAGTTCGTCGGCAGGATTATCAACGTCGATGGTTAGAGTCGTAATTTTTCCGGCTTCAACGGGCCGGTTGGCGTCAGGCTGAATGAATCCGTTGCATTTAATCGTATGGCCATGGCAACTGGCGAGAAAGGGCAGTAGAACAGCAATGGCCCCTGCCCGAACCAGATACAAACCACTAGACCCTTTCTGGCTCATATTCAGCCTCCTTCAGGTAGATTCAGATGCGCTCACTGTCAAGTCGCGGAAGCCCCCGTGATCCCGGCCATCTCATGAGCGTCTATGCGGTTACCTTGAGAACCACTGCCGGAACCGGCTCGCCGATGTCGCGGGCCGGAGCCTGCCATCAAATCAAGGAGATGATGCCCTTCCACCTTCGGTCAAAGTATCCTATATCAACCAGAGATTGATCTGTTTGCCAGGGCTTCCAGACCATAAAATCATACCAACCCTCGATGGCCAGACATTTCTCTTCAAAGGGCAGATTCGTCATATGATTTCCCCCGATGATGACGATATATCTTTTTTTATTGAGCGGGTTGGGATAAATCAACCGGACGCCGAGGTCGGCACCTTGATAGACTCTGTTGCCGAGCGTAATCCGGCTGGCTGAAAACTTCAGCGGGATTTGGCCGATGACTCTTTTGATGAGCCCGTTGGTCTGGTCATTTCCAAATAAGATCAGGTTCTTGTCTTCGATGTCCCGGTCGGTGATCTCGTCGTCTTTCTTATGCAAACAGTCCTGAAAATAGTCTTGCCGCCAGGCCTGGCAGAAGGCTTCGCTCAGCGCGTTGGCCTTTCGCCGGTCTTCTAACGGCCCTTGCGTACCTTCGACAACGATGAACCCCGCCGTCAGCGCGTGTGAGATGGGGCCTTCGATATTCGCGTTCTTGGATAGCCCGACCACCTGATTGCCGCCAGGCGTCGAGTCAGCGATGACAAGCGATTCTCCGTGGGCGATACCCTTGAATCTCACCTGGCCGTTCGTTATGACCGTGAGCGCCCGGTCGTGGTGATAAGCGAGTTGCGCCAGTTTGATCTCATATGCCCGGATGTTCTCCGTTTCGACCCTGATGGTGTTGCTGTCATCAACCACTGCTTTGATCCGCGCACACTTCATCGTTTCAGCCAGGTCTTTGATCTTGAGCCAGTAGGCAGAGCCGTACTTTAGTTGCCAGGTTCGGAGTTGAATCTGCGCCGGTCTTTGAACTCTCGCTTTGTCTTTGTAGAATTCCAAAATCTTGCCGGTGGGTTCTTCAGGATAATAATAGTCGTAGGCAAAGGGCAAAACATCGAGCCTGACCTGCATGCCGAGGTCGCGGCATTTTTCTATATACTTTTGCGCTTCTTCTATCGGCGTATGCTCGTCCTGCTCGGCGGCCAGCGCATAGACGGGGATGTTGCTCAGGTTCTCGACGCAGTAGAGGGGGCTATTGGCCTTCAGCCATTCTTTAGCATAGTCCTTCGAGGCCCGGTCACCTCGTTCCATTGTATAGCATTCCGACAGCGCGCTCAGCAGCCCGATGGCGGCGAACTTGTCCGGGTAGCGCGAGGCGAGCATCAAGGCGTCGCGGGCTCCCGCACAAGATCCCCACAGATAGATGCGGTCGCTATCGATGGCGTAATCCTGTTCGACCGCCGCAATCGCCTCCAGAATGTTGGTCATTCCCTTCTGATTCAAGCTCGACCCTCCCCATGTCCCGCTGCCGTTGGTCCACAAAACGGCGTAACCATTCCGGTCTGCCTCCCTCATAAAATGCTCGATCAGATCGGTCGTTGCCACGTAGACGCTCTTCAAGAAAGGCCGTTGCGGCGATTGCCCGTGCGGCACAAAGACGACGAGTGGAATCGGTGCCCTCGTCTCGGCGTATTGCGGCGGCACATAGATCATATAATGCTCGACCTGGTCATCCACCTGCGATCTCAACCCGCGCAGATGCCTGCCGGGGCAATGCTTGAAAGCCTCCCGTCCGCTTTCCAGATTTGCCAGGACGGACTCCATCTCATCGATGACATACACGAGCTTGACCTGCCATTCCGGTTTGTCTGGCTGCCGATTCTCAGGGGCAAGCAGGTGCTCATAACGGATGAGCAGCGCTTCGAGATTGATCCGGGCCTGTTCGCTGGATGAGACCGCTGCGACTCGCTGCTTGTACGACGCCAAAGCCGCCTCCACATCGCCACGATAGAACTTTGTCTCGAAGCGATCCTGAGGAACGCTGACGCGGCAGCAGTAGAGTCCCTGGTCGAGATTCTCGAATTCGATCTTCCCATCTTTTTTAAGGTGATAGCGGTTCTGGTCCAGGCGGTTCTTCCGAGCGTCGAGGATTTCCACCTGCTGGACGGCATTCGGACTGTCGAGCAATAAATCCAACTCAAGCTCACCTTCCTGACCGATGATATTCTGCTTGACGACGCGGTTCTTCCCATACTCGCGAGCTTTTTCACGAGCCAATTCCGTCGTCATCAGGCTGGCGATCAGTTGCAATGATTTGTCTTTCGACACAACTTTGGCGAGAAGCAGGTTCTTGCCTTTCTTGAGGCGCACCGGCTTGAGGTTGGACAGGCGATGGGCGAAGCCTTCGCTGTCTTGCTCGATGACGAGTTCGTCATTCAACCACATCTTCAAGCCCTGCCCCCGCATCTGCGCAACTAAAACTGCGGCTTGCGCGCTCGCAGCGTCGATCTCGCGGACGGCATAAACGGCGGCAGGCTGTTCGACCTGTAGGAACTTTCCGAAATCCAAGACATGGCCGTAGGCATCGGCAATATCATTGATGAAGTCATCTCCGGATTTGATTTTAAGGAATCTGCCATAATCCAGGTGGGATTCAGCCAGGCCAAATCGTCCGAGAAAATCATTATCGTAGAGCTGCTTGACGATCTGTTTTTCGTCGATCTCCTCGCCTTCTTTCACTTCGTAATTGAATGGCCCCAGGATGCGCCACTCGGTCAGGACGACCTCTTCGGCGGGCGGCAGGTTATCAATAGCGAGAGCCGACCGCCCTTCCGGCTTGCCGCAGGAAAGCAGCGCAGTCGCCATCACCAGGATTCCGATACAAGGTAAGAACCGCTTCCGATGCATCATCAACCTCCAAAGCTCGCCGAGACCCAGGCGCGGCGACCCTAATAAAATGCCCGCTTACCAACCTCCTCGAAGTATCTGGCCAATTCCGGGTTTCCGCGTTGCTTATGTAGTTCGGATAACCTCGAAGAGAGTCCGGCGGTGTCGATATGCGGGCTGAGATAGTATAAAAATCCGGTCGGGATCACATCATCATTCGGGCCCGCGCTCGACCGGTAAAGCATCAAAACGCGCTCGGCATGCGACGAGGGCTCGTCGAGCCAGTTCTCCACCCCTCGCCCATAACAGGTCAGGGCATTATCAAGCAAAGCCGATGTGAAAACGGTTTTCCAAGCGCTCTGCTCGTACTCGCGGTAATAATAATCTCCGAGGTGAAGCCACGGCGCGACCCCGCGCGGATCCATCAGCGTCGACATGTTGTAACACTTGACCATCTGCTCGTACACTTCGCGCCCTTCAAAAACCTGCCCCAGATTAAACCAGACCAGCGGCAGGCCGGGCAGTTCCTCTGCCGCCTGCCGCAACATACTCATCGCCTGCTCCGGCATTCCTTTATACAGATAAAGCTTGCCTAGCTTCGCCCGCGCAATGGGCGAGTTCGACTCTCTAAGCTGATCCTCCAGACGCCGGATGGTTTCGGCGACGAGCCCCTCGGCACGCGCCGGGAATCGCTCTCGCAAATCCGCGAAGAATTTAGAATCGACAATGCCGGGCGACAATCTAAGCGCCGCAAGATATTGATTGAACGCTTCTTCTTTCCGAGCCAGAGATTCATCGAGTAGTCCCAGGCTGATGTGATACAGATGGTTCGCGGGGTCGAGAGCGACCGCTTTCTGAAAACAGTCCGAGGCTTTTTCCGGCTGCCTGAGGCTGAAGAACAACCAGCCCAAATTATGGTGATACAAATCATCATTCGGACTGAGGGCAATCGCTCGCTGCAAGGAATCGACCGCGAAGTTGATCTCGTCCAGATCGTCACGGCTAAACTCGGACTTCTGCTCAAGAAGCCCGGAGACGTGGAATTTCTCGCGCAACTGTCTGATATGCAGCAAGCCCAGGTCGGCATGAAACTGCGCGTTGCCGGGACAGAGACGGGCCGCTGTTGCTATGGGGGTCTTAGCCTCTGTGTATTGCTCATTCTTCACCTGAGCGGTGAACTCCCGAAGTAAGGATTCGGCTCTGGACATCGCTTGATCTTTCCAGATTGTGCAGGCGAACATCGTCACCGTCGCCAGGGCGACGATGTGATAAAGCCGTGGGTGGAAAGTCGACCTGCTAGCCGGTTGCGCGGGGCTCGCCGATCTTCGCGCGGCATCGGCGAAGATCAACCACAGTAGTATGGCAGATCCCTGGCTGACGAGCAGAGAGGAGTAACTCAAATCACGAATGACGGCAGCCGCAAAAGCTGAAAAGAGAAGGATCAGCAGTTTCTTTTCAAAGGCACCGTCTTCGGCTGAAACCTTGCTCAAAGTCGCCTTGCCAAAAGCGTAAAAGAGCAGGCCGTAGGCGAATATGCCGACGACTCCCTTTTCGATTAAGATTTGCAAGAAGCAGTTGAACACCCTACCCGTGCGGATTCGCTCATCGGCCTCACCTCTGTAGGAGACCTCATGCAGGGGGAAGTTATACGAGCCGACGCCGAATACCGGGAAGTCCTCCACGATGTCGAGTGATTGCCGCCACAACACGGCTCTCCCCTCATAGCTTCGGACTTGACTCGTGGTCTTGAACATAGCGACCGTGGTTAAGACAGACTCGCGCAAAGGCATCAGCGCGATGGCAATCGGTGCCAGTAGCAGCAGGTTGGTGAGCAGAATTTTTTTTAGAGAGTCGGTCTTATAGAAGCACATCAAGCCGCTGGCGACCGCCAGGAATGCGAACACGGCGACATACATTCCCCTGGAGAATGACAGCAATGCCGCCAGACAGGTCGCGACGGTCGCGCCCCACAGGCATGGCCCCAGCCATGCAGACTTCTCAAACTTCAAGTAGAGAATCAACGGAAACGGCAGCAGCAGGATGAACCGCGTCATCCATTCTCCTGTCGGCATGTTTTCGGGCCCTCCGAGATAGATGAGCGGCCTGAAGTTGTTAAGCTCGTTGAGCCCAAGCGCGCGGAAACTCTGATATTGAACGATGAAGTTGTAGAAGACCCAGCAGGACAGGGCCAAAGCCGCCAAGGCCAGGAAGATGTACAAGGCGGCGGCTTGGAAGGCACGCGCAAAATGGAATCTCATCACGTAATAAAAGCTATATAGAAGCAGAGCCTCGAAAAGCGCGTGAAAACTGTTCTCCCGATAGCTCGATGTCAAGTAGACGAGTAGTTCCACCAGCGCCACGGTGAGCACCGATATGTCGAGCAGGCTCGGTGGCGGCCAGTCGAGCGGGGCGCGACTGACCATTCGCTTGAGCAGGCAAGCGACCAGGGCGACCGGCGCGAGGATCTTCACGTAGCCGAGGTCGAAGAGGGCGGCAGTGATCAGCAAACAGGCGGCGACGACGATCAGGGCGTCAAAAAACGTGCTCAGCTTCTCTGTGCCTGCCGGTTGCATAATTTTTAGATTTGTAAATGAGACTACAAATAAGACTTGCCTGGGCCGTTATTTGAGTTGTCGTGTTCATCTCTCATCGCTTATGCCTCCCGCACCATAGCCATCGCCTGAACCGGGTCAGCGTTGGCCGGCTGGCTTGCTCGCTGTCGCCCGCCCGCCCGCGCGTAGGCGTACAAGCTCAGGCCCCTGAACAGGCAAACGACGGTCAATCCGAAGAAGAGGCCGAAGACCACATGCAGGCTCACGAGCAGGCCGTATGCGGCAGCCGTCGCCGCGCCGAACAGGACCTGCCCTTTGACCGTCGTAGGCGTCGTGGCCGGATCGGTCACCATATAGAAGGTGAAGAGAATGAACGCCATCCCGGTCATCGGCATGAGCGCGGCGACGAAGGGTGTGGCGTGCAGGCTACTTCTGATGAACGCTTGCATGGCGAAACAGGCGAGCCAGGATAAAATGAGCGGGATTTTGTGGGTGAACCTGGCATTCAAGAAGCTTCCTGAAACTATGATGATGGCCGGCAGCAGCCAGTCACCGACGGTGCCGAGGTTCTCCGTAAAATGATATGGCGGCGCGATGCCGACCCAGGGAAAGAGCAGCAGGGTGACGGTGATTCCGAAATTTGAGGGGTTGAGAAAATGCCGGCTCCCTTCGCCGACCCGAACGCGAAAGATCGCTTTCGACCCGACGGCCATCGCCGCGGCGAAGGCCACCACCCAGAGGCGCTCGTTGGCATAAAGCAACATCGCCACGGCCAGGCCGGAGATGTGCGCCGACAGCAAAAAATCGATTGCGTTGCCGATGCCGCCCATAAAAAATGGCCGCCGTTTTTTTGCCCACGCGGCGGCAAGCTCGATCATCATCTCCATGCTATAAGCCGCGACCAGCGCGACCAACGGCTGCGCGGGCGCTTGCTCAAACCCGAAGAAGGCGTGGCCGAGGACATTTAGCAATGTAATTGCTACCGCAAAGCGTCTGAGTCCCGCAAGCCGTTTCGCTCTTTCCAGATTGGTATCGTTGTTCATCGAATTCATTGCCCTAACCGTTATTGTCCGAGGAACACCGGATGCCAGCCCGGTTTCAGGTGCAGCACGTCTTGATGAACTTCGCTGTCCGGGCCGCGCCAGCGCAGTTCGACCGTCAGGTCGGTGTCAGGACTGATATGGCCGAGGCCGAAGTGAAGCTCCTGGCTGCGCTTTCCCGAATGCCCGCTGCCGCCATCAACCTGCGCGACGAGCCTCCGGCCATCCGGCAGCAGGACGGCCGCCTCAGCGCCAATCGCAGGACGGCCACACGTATATCTTTCCGCGTGTTCAGGCAAAGACGCGGGCGCGGCGCTCGGCCCTCGATTAACCGGCAGGAGCAGGCGAAGCGCGAGGAAGGCACCGACCTCAGGGCTTCGGTTGATATAAGCATAAGAAGGCATCCACTGGTTGGCGACAACGAAATCCAGCTTGCCATCGCCGTTGAAATCACCGACGCTGATGCCGCGACTGACCTGCGTCTGGTCAAGGCCGACCTCTTTCGCCAGATCGTAGTAGCGACCGTTCGCGGCGCGCACGAAGAATGGCATATGCAGGTTTCCGCTCAGGTCGTCGTCGGCTTGAAAACGAGGCCAGATGTGAGGAATGTCCAGTAGCTGATCGTTGGCCATTGCCAATTCGTGCAGTTCCGGCCAGCGATTGACCTTCCCCTTTAGAAACCCGGTCGCCTGGATCGCCTCCGGCACGCCATCGTTATCGAAATCGGCCAGCCGGGCGTCCCACGACCAGCCGCTACGCGAAAGCCCCAGCGCCTCGCTGCGGTCAACGTAAGGGGCGACGCCTTGCTTCATCAACTCGACTTCACCCGTGCTGACCCAGACGAAATGACTCTCTTCCAACGCATATTCCTGAGCGATATTGCTGACATAAATATCCAGATAGCCATCGCCGTTCAGGTCGGCAAAATCAACGCCCATGCCTTTGAAAGAATCACGGCCAAGGACTTTCGAGTTGGGCGTCAGGAAGCCCTTCTTTCCCTCAAGCACAGCGAAGCTCAGACGGCCCGGCGTCGAGCGATTGTGAAGCAAGCGGTCGGGACCGAAATCGTTAGCAAAATAGATCTCCGGCAACAGGTCTCCGTCAAGGTCGGCGGCACCGACCGCCAGCGTCCAGGCGTTTGCGACCTCGTCGGTCAATGCGCCTTCCACCTCTTTGAAGATGGTCGAGGACGCCGAATCGCTCGCGGCTCCGCTCCATAACAACAACCGGTTGCGTCCGCCATTAAAGGCGCGTGACATCGAATGCTGCATCTGCTCCGGGCCGTTGCCCCTGGCGTCCAGGACATTGGCGTCGTCAGGAAAATAGTTGCCGATGATCAGGTCGGCGTGTCCGTCGCCATCCAGGTCGGCCTGCGTCGCGCAGTTCGTATACCACCTCTGCTGATACGGGACCAACTCGCGCGCGACGAATGAGCGGCTCGACAAGATGGCAGGGAGGCGCTGAGCATTGTCGCTCCGGCGCAGGAAGAGAATAGGCGTCCTGCCCCAGTAATAGACCAGAATATCGGTCAAGCCATCTTCGTTAAAATCGCCGGCAAGGCAGCCCATCGGTGCCATGGTCGCTTCATCATAAGGCAGAGGAGAGGGGTCAAGCTCAAAGAAATTATAGGTCACCGGCGTGCCGGGAATGGCTTGCACAAGTACGCGGTCGGTCCTCGGGTCCACCTGACAGATTTCGTTCACCAGGCCATCGCCATCAAAATCGGCGACGGCAACGCCGGCTCCGACTGCGGAAATCCAGCCGCGCATCCGCTGCAAATCCGGATGCACATTTCGCACTCCCTTCCCGCCCGACAAATCTTTTTCCACCAACTGGACGCGGTCGAATTTGAAGTGTGACGCCAACTCGTTGCGGTCAGATTCGGAAATCGACGGGAGTCTGGCAAATCCGTACAGAGCCGAAACGAAGACCAGGGCAACAACGCGCGGGGTTTGCAGTCTTAAAAAAAGCGCCAGCCCTTTCATGTTAGTGACACCTCCTTAGCGCGGAATAAAAACCTCTCTTGCTAAACGCGGCCTCGTCGGGCGAGAGGCCGAATAGCGTGTTATGCAGGCTGATGGCGATGATCATACCTTTGCTTCGATTCGGGTAGCGAAAGGCAAGGGCGCGTCACACAACCGCCGGGCGCGCCCTTGCGAAGGGCTCATGCCGCGACTGATCTCCAGTTTTTGCGAACTGGCTTCAGGGTTCCCCGCCGGACCATCTCACCCGGCTTTCTGAACCGCATGGCGATTAATAATGTCTTGATGCGTGAGGGGCGGGCAGAAGAAAACGCCGTTGGTGCATGACCAGCCGCTGAAGCTACAACTACCGAACGTAGTCGCAGGGATGCCGGTCTTCGTCAACGTGACGCCATTACGGGACATGTGTAGGCTGTAATTGATCGTCAGGTTTGCCGTCCCCGTGCCATCGGCATTGAGCGTCAAGCTGCCCGCCGAAGGTCTGCTTGAATCCGGGAAGGTCGTGATGTCCCAATACTGGGTACTGCCATCAGCGAACTGTACGGCGACAGGGCTGCTGCTTTTCAGGGCCAGGGTCTTCAGCGTCAGACTTGTGGTCCCGGAATTGGTGATATCTGAATCGCGGTGAACCACCGTATCAGGGAAAGCATTGCTCACCATAGACACAGTAACGGTTAAAGCCTGAGATCCCGACCCGAAATCTCCGGCACTGAACGCAAGCTGCGCCTGGGTGCCGCTCCCGGTACTGAAGTTATCGTCGCCCGCAGGAACAATCGTTGAGGCTTTTGCGATGCGCAGGTTGTACACAAACATGGCAACGCCAGCCATTAGAATAAGGGAGACGATGACCGTCATTCCCATATTCTTTTTCACGTGTGCTTTCATTGACTCATCTCCTTTCGGTTTCGTAGTGGATTAAGAGAATCGAGGGCGCAGGCTCGCGGCAGCGATACCGCCGGTGCGCCTGGCCGGAATCGGTCCTCGGCATGCTCAAAGCGGCCCGGCAGATCAATTGGCCGGGATTGGCAACGTCGCCAGCCACGCTTATGGCTTCTGCTCCCCTTCCGCAGCACTTCGAGCACCGGGTTGCTTCTGAGCATTCTTCTCTTTCGCCTTCTCGGCCAGCACGCGCTGGGCGATGGCGAGCATGCCGGGCAGTCGCACCTCTCCCCTTTGAAAATGTTGGACCGACTTGAGCGCGCGACTGAGATCTTTCGTAGCCAGGAAAGCAAGCTCATCGGCGCACTGTCTGCCAAGCAACACCCAGGGTTCTCCGCCGAAAGGCTTCAGTTCACCGTCCTTCAGCCAGCTGAAGCCAAACCCGTTGATGGCTGCCGCCGCTGTTATCATCTCGTCAAGCTGGCTGATCGCCCCTTCAATCAGGTCAAAGTCGACTTTCAAATCGAAATCAGAGAAGGCATGTCCGAGTTGCAGTTGCCAGAAGAATTCTCTTTCATTTTCAGCCCGCCGATGGCCGATCAGACCGAGGGCTTCGTCAAGGAACTTTCTGGCGGTGGCCTTGTCCTTCTTCTGCGCGGCGACCGTCGCCAGATAGACGAGGTCCGCGGCGCGCTCGACAACGGATGACTTCATCCGCGCGTACTGCGCTGCCCCCTCCAGATTCCCCTGCTCTGCGGTTTGTGCCAGTGCCCGCTGATCAACTTCTTTGAGCTTTGCCGCTCGTCTCTGTGGGTCTGCAATGTTGTCGGCAATCTGCCGGGCTCGCTCGGTTTCACCATTGCCGAGCGCTTTGGAAGCAGCTTCAACATAGAGTTCATCTTTGATCTGGGGAGGAGCTTTGACGGCGGCGCTGATCAAGGAATCGGTCGTCCCATCTTCGATCACGCTGCTATACTTTCGCCATTGCCTGGAGTCGGGATCCGATGACTTATCAAACTGTTGCTTCTTCTGTCGAACGGCAGCCAGTTGGGCCGGGGCATACCTTTCGAGTTCGGGCATAATCAGGCTGGCGACGTTAAGCAGCGCTTGAGAGTTATTCGTTTGCACATTGCTGATGTTGGCGATGGCCGCCGCGACCAGATTGACCAGGTCGCGGCGGGCGTCTTCACCGATCAGCACGCTGCGCGACGATTCTGGCGCGGCGGCTTGCTGATCGGGGCTCTTCACGCGCGTCGTGGTGAGCAGCAATACAGACATATTCATCGCGTCGAGGTTGCCCAAGAGGTTTTCACCGCGCAGGTGGCTGATGAGCTGTGTGGCCAGCTCCGTACTGGAATCGCGGTCGCTGACGCGGAGCCGGTCAAGGATTTGCGCCACCCCATTCAGCAGTCCCTTGCTCAGACCCTCCTCGGCAATGCGCAACGCTTCCTTTGGATCCTTTTCGGCCAACTGTGAAGCCAAATACATTTCTTGTACGGCCTCTTGATTGGCTTGAGCGGCACTGCCGGCACCGGCTTGCCGGCTGGTCGCGCGAAGAAAAGCGAGCGCCAGCTTGGCGTCGCATTTGATTATGTCCTGTAGCAGTTCGTTGCGCAGATTGGCAATGATGTTCAAGTTCTCCGCATAGTCCGCATCCGTTTGATTGAAGCCGGCCACCCACGACTGGAAGGCGTCCAGCACCTCTTTCAGGAGGGCGCGCGCCGGGCTCTGCTTATAGGGCCAGAGTAAGGCAGCCGCCCTGGTTTGAAGCGGCAATCTATTTTCAACCAGTCTCAGCCCGCGTGCTTCCTGAATGACTTGCTCGACTTGCGCAAGGATTTTCCCCTCCACCTCCGAATCGGTCACATCGGCCTGAGTAGATGGCGTCTCCTGGGCAAATATGGCGCTGCCGGTGAAGAAAAGAAGCACGCCGATACTTACTGAGGCGAACAGTCGCACCATGTCGGCATCCCCTATTGATGGTTAATCTTTAAAACGCGGTTCCCGCGCCAATCTCGTCAAAGCAGCGAAATATGGACTTGGCGGCGAAGGAATACGCGCAGCACTTGATCCACACCCCTATCCGTCAAAAACTGATATCGGGATTGGGGTCGCCACCCGGCTTCAATTGAACAACTGGTAATGCTGATGTCAGGAACAGAAAAGTCTGTGTAAGAAGACCACTTCGAGCCAGATGATCTGCTCCAGTGACCACAATATTCCCCTCATGCATTATGTCGGTTTCGTGAAAAACATTACACGATTTTCTAGTTCGACTCGGACAGTTTGTGGGTCACTCAATACAGAGCGAGGTGGCCCCTAGGATTAAAAACAGAAGCCTGGACGGGCCCCCTGTTGCCGCTCAACCGTTCTGGCACTCACGGCGATCCAGCCCGGTCGCCGTGCGCCTGCTCCTCAGAAAATATTGCCAGGCATATTCGCCTGCGCCTTGCCGGCCTCGACTGCCGACCGACATTCCTAATCCCCCTGCCCGCTTCTGCATCTTCTTTTTCCTCTACACTCTTCCAGACACTTGCGAAGGTGTTCCCTTATCCTGTGGGCGCGGACTCGCAAGACATTCGGCGATACGCCCATAGCATGCGCCAGAGTTTTTCTATTGCTCATTTTAGAAGGTCTGTCATCCTGGTAATAGATCTCGATCAAACGGCGGTTTTCCTGCGTCAGTTGTGCCAGGCATTTTTCCAGACAGTCATAATCTTGCTGGGTAAAATCGTGCGCCGGTGCCGCCGGAAGGCCGACCGACTCCGGCTTCCTTCTCAGGTATTCCAGGTGGATCATCTGGGCCACTCCAAAAAAATATCGGGCCGGGTCGCCAAGGTAATTCTCTTTAATGGCGTCGAGTTTCCTGATCACACGGTCAATGGTTTCGTCGGCAAGATCCTCGGCGGTCGAACAGCTGCGGCAGACGAAAATCTTTATCAATGTGGCTCTGATCTCTTCGTACTTTTCGCCGGCCTTGCCGACATCTTGATCCAACCACTCCAGCACCCTGGCAAAGGCTTCGCGAGTCAATTCCCATTGCTTGTCTGGTGCCATCCTACTCGCTTTTCTCATCGCTTCTGCCCGCCCTCTGACTGAGCCCTTTATCCGCTCGAATGACAGGAATTCCTGCCAGAGGGCCGACCAAACTATTTTCGCCCTCCGACCAACCAGCCGTGGACCGAAATGTCCACAGCAGTTCCGAGACCTGAACCGCAACCACTCGATTGAAGCGTTCAAAGGCCTGTGGATTGATTATTTATGAGGAATGTACTGAGGCTAGGCCATCTATTCTGATGACTTCATACATCATCTGCTGATGCGCAGGTGGCCAGGTTGATTATAATATGATGCATATTATTTTCAAGTGTGAAGCCTGCCCGAATCAGTTTGGAGGCTTGAAGCCGCTCAGGGTGGGCGGAAGCCTGGTTGGCGGGCGGTGACGCGGAGGAGCGAATTACAAAACAACTTGATGCGCACCACCTGATCGCGGAGAATGCCAGTGCGCCACAAGCGCTCCTTGTTTCTACCGTTGACACACCGTCGAAACAAGTAAGGCGGAGAGGCGTCGGCCCAAGGCGACAGCCGTCCCATCCTTCTCACAGTTGAGTAACCGCGCAGGGGCCGGAACGTCATCGTCGTCAGCAATGGGGAATTTGCCTTATGACAAGATCGAACGCCAAGTTATGGCTGTTGCGCCTCTCGGTCAGCCATCCCCGCATGATCGTTTGGGCGATGGGCTTGGGATTGGTTTGCGCGTCGTCGTTCATCCCGCAGGTGAGATTAAAGCTTAATGCCAGTTCTTTGATCCCCACCGACAATCCGGAATTGGTACAAAGCCTGAAGGCCGCCGATCTCTTCGGTATGCAAGATATGATTGTCATCGGCCTGGTCAACCAGCATTCTTCCATTTACAGCCCGACGACACTGCGTCGTCTCGTCCGCCTCAGCCTCGCCGTTAGGAGCATCGGCGGCGTCGTCCCCGAATCGGTCTTTAGCCTTGCGACAGCGCCGATACTTTCAACGGATGGAGATCAAATCGAAGCCTTGCCTCTGTTATCTGAAGACCAGGATCTCAACCCGGAGACGATTGAGCGAATTCGCGGCAGGGTCGAATTCTTAGGCATCAACAACGGCATCCTGGTCGCGGCAGACGGGTCTGCCGCCGGCATATTTGCACAGGTAGAGCCACGGGCAGACCGTTACCGTGTACTCGCACAGGTGAGAGATCTGGCCGCACGGGAGACCGACGCGGACGACCACATCTACCTCAGCGGAACAGCACTCGCACAGGCAGTGCTAGGAAAATCAGCGGCGCTCGATATTGCTCGGCTGATCCCAGCGGTCATTCTCGTCCTGGGCCTCGCCCTGATCGTCGCTTTCCGCCACGCCCTGCCCGCCCTAATCTCTCTTGCCGAGATCGGCGCGAGCCTGGTTCTCACGGTCGGGCTAATGGGGGTGATGAAACAACCTGTCTTCATCACAACCCTCGTCATGCCTGTGATCCTGCTTGCGGTGGGGGTTTCTGATGATGTTTATGTCCTGACGCACTATTTCAACGAAGCCAGCGCGGCGGGGGGTCGGCCTCGGCAAGAGATGATCGTCATGGCTTTCGCCAAAATGCTGAGGCCGGTCGGTTTGACCGCGATCTCAACGGTCATCGGCTTGCTTTCGCTTGCGGCGACCGCCATTGAGCCGCTCAGAGTATTTGGGATATATGGGGCGGTGGCCATCTGCTTTTCGACGCTATTCACTTTCACCCTGGTGCCGGCACTGCTCGTCCTGCTCAATCCGCAGGTGAGCTTGAAAACCCACACACAAACCCGGCGGCGACGGCTGATGCTGAGGCTGGTTTATGGGTTGAAGGCCGTGCGGCCGTGGCGGCTTCTTCTGTTGAGCCTCGTCATCGCCGCCTGCGTAAGCTGGCTCAGCACGAAAGTGTGTGTTGATGATAACTGGATCAAGAACCTGCCCGAAAGGAGTGATATTGCGCAAGGCGATGGGACACTGAACACCCTGCTGGCCGGCACCACCACCGTCGATCTGAATGTCGACAGCAAAGCGCGCTCCGGGTTCACCGATCCCAAGAAATTTGCTCTGCTCGGTGCCACTGAGCAGGCGGCTGCCGCGTTACCGTTCGTGGGCGCTGTTCACAGCATCTTCACCGATGTCGTGCGCGTCAACGCAGCTTTAAAGAACGTCCGGTATGAAGATCTGAGAAGTGCGCTGCTTGAGGGCCGGGCCAGCCTGACTCAAGATGAGATTGAACAGGCGCTATTCTTGCTCTCATCAGCAACCGGGATACCGTTGATCGACCGGCTCGCGTGCGGGTCCGAATGCGCGCACCTGACAGTATTCATTCGGCAAGCCAATTATGAGCGAATCGAAGCGGTCCTTCGGGCCGCGTCTTCGGCGGGCCTCGATAGATCAAATGGCGGGGTCGGCGTCACCGCCTTCGGCGATGGCTGGATTAGCTACCTCACGGTGCAGATTCTCGTTAAGGGTCAGGTGTATTCGATTGCTTTTGCCATGCTAACTGATCTGCTGCTGCTTTCGGCTCTTTTCAAGTCAGTTCGAGCTGGCCTGATCGCCATCCTGCCGGTAGGCTTCAGCGTGCTCATCGTGTTCGCCTTATTAGCGGTGACACGGACGCCTTTAGGGATTGCGAATTCAATGTTTGCCGGCATCGCCATAGGCATCGGGCTCGATTTCTCAATCCATCTGACCAATGCTTATCATCAGCGCGTCTGCCAGAGCGGACGGAAAGATGCCTCCCTTTTACGGGCCCTTGTCGATACAGGCCCAGCGATCATCACTAGTGCCCTGGCCATATCGGCAGGCCTTTCGATCCTCGCTCTGTCGGAAGTCACTCCCAATGTTCAATTGGGGCTGATGATTTCGTTCAGCTTGCTGGTATGCGCAGGCGCGACCCTGCTCTTGGTTCCCAGCTTCGCCCTATTACAAAGGACAGCAGGCCCGCTGTCCAAACCGGGAAAACAGGAATAGTCGCTTGTCTGAGCCGGCTCTGATGCGGGTGCTAGGCAGACAGACCCTCAAGGATTCTTCGGAGCAAGGGTGCGGCCATCGCGCTGATGATCACAGGAGTGGCTCTGGCAGCCTGTTTCGTGCCCGCGCGCCGTGCCGCCCGTGTCGATCCGATGGTCGCGCTACGACACGAATAGGAGAACAACCTGAGTTCGCTTAGAGCGGTTTTCAATTGAGTGTAGCCTTTGCCACCAAGTCACAAAGGCACCAAGAATCACCATTTTTGTGTTCCTTGGTGCCTTTGTGACTTGGTGGCTGATTCTCTGGCCAAGCTAATCTGAAAACCGCCCTAAATCACCGCCTGCGGGCGGAGTCACATTAGCGGACGAGAGGGATGATCGGCCTCCTTCAACTCTGCCGCCCTACGGCTAAATGATTGCTTTCCTCGCAGATTCTTCAACCATAAACCAAGCTTGTCGAGGTAGAGATATACGATTGGCGTCGTATAGAGGGTGAGCAACTGGCTGACGATCAAGCCGCCAACAATCGTGATCCCCAAAGGTCGCCGCAACTCCGATCCCACGCCGCTTCCCAGCGCCAACGGCAAGCCTCCCAACAGCGCCGCCATCGTCGTCATCATGATCGGTCGAAACCTCAGCAGGCAGGCTTCCTTGATCGCCGCTGCGGCTGGCTTGCCTTGCTCGCGCTCGGCGGCCAGGGCAAAGTCGATCATCATGATGGCGTTCTTCTTGACGATGCCGATCAGCAGGATGATGCCGATCAGCGCGATCACCGTCAGTTCGGTCTTCAACAGCAGCAAGGCGAGCAGCGCGC